>Ga0070671_100001191_pt1 | contig 19490 bp, 14 predicted proteins | sample KBSS73metaG_FD_65341 | JGI IMG/M metagenome (GOLD analysis project Ga0070671, IMG submission 65341) | Switchgrass rhizosphere microbial communities from Kellogg Biological Station, Michigan, USA - KBS S7-3 metaG | ecosystem: Host-associated > Plants > Roots > Rhizosphere > Soil ...
CCGAGCAGGTGCGCGGCATCGTCAAGGTGGTGACCGCGGTCGCGAACGGCAACCTGACGCAGCGGCTGACGGTGCAGGCCAAGGGCGAGGTCGCGGCGCTCGCCGACACGATCAACGGCATGACCGACACGCTCGCGACCTTCGCCGATCAGGTGACCAACGTCGCGCGCGAGGTCGGCGTCGACGGCCGGCTCGGCGGCCAGGCCAACGTGCCGGGCGCGGCGGGAACCTGGAAGGACCTGACCGGCAACGTCAACCTTCTCGCCGCCAACCTGACGACCCAGGTCCGCGCGATCGCCGAAGTCGCGACCGCGGTGACCAAGGGCGACCTGACGCGCTCGATCCAGGTCGAGACCCGGGGCGAGGTCGCCGAGCTGAAGGACAACATCAACACAATGATCTCGAACCTGCGCGAGACCACCGAGAGCAACCGCGAGCAGGACTGGCTGAAGACGAACCTGGCCCGATTCACCGGGATGCTGCAGGGCCAGCGCGAGCTGAGCACCGTCGGCCAGCTGCTGCTGACCGAGCTCGCGCCCCTCGTCAACGCGCACCAGGGAACGATCTACCACCTGGCCGTGACCGACAACGACGCCGAGCTGGCGCTCCTCTCCAGCTACGCGCAGGCGACCCCTCTGGCACCGGCCATCCACGTGGGCGAAGGCCTGGTCGGCCAGTGCGCGGCCGAGAAGCGGCGAATCCTCCTCAACGACGTTCCGGCCGATTTCGTCAGGATCGAATCGAGCCTGGGCCAGGCGCGCCACGTCAGCGTCGTCGTCCTGCCCGTGCTGTTCGAGGGCGAGACCAAGGCCGTCATCGAGCTGGCTTCGCTGCAGAATTTCAGCCTCGGCTCGCTCGCCTTCCTGGATCTGCTGACGCAAAGCATCGGCGCCGTCTTCAACACCATCGAGGCGACGATGCGGACCGAGGGCCTGCTGACGCAGTCGCAGCAGCTCACGGTCGAGTTGCAGTCGCGCCAGAGCGAGCTGCAGCAGACCAACGAGGAGCTGGGCAGCAAGGCCAAGCTGCTCGCCGAGCAGAACGCCGAGGTCGAGCGCAAGAACGCCGAGGTCGAGCAGGCGCGGCGCGCCCTCGAGGAACAGGCCGCCGAGCTCGCGCTGACCTCGAAGTACAAGTCCGAGTTCCTGGCCAACATGTCGCACGAGCTGCGCACGCCCCTCAACTCGATCCTGATCCTGAGCCAGCAGCTGGCGGAAAACGCGCCCGGCAACCTGTCGGGCAAGCAGGTCGAGTTCTCGCGCAACATCAATTCCTCGGGCTCCGACCTGCTGCACCTGATCAACGACATCCTCGACCTGTCGAAGATCGAGTCCGGAACCGTGACCGTGGAGATCGAGGACATCGCGTTCGCCGGCTTGCGCGAGACGATCGAGCGCAACTTCCGCCACGTTGCCGAAGCGAAGAACCTGCCGCTCCAGGTGCATTTCAGCAGCGAGCTGCCGCGCGCCATGGAGAGCGATCCGAAGCGGCTGCAGCAGATCCTGAAGAACCTGCTCTCAAACGCCGTCAAGTTCACCTCGTACGGCCATGTCGACGTCAACGTCGCGATGGCGTCGAGCGGATGGAGCCCCGATCACGCCGTCCTGAGCACCGCGCCGCAGGTCGTCGCCTTCACCGTCGAGGACACCGGCATTGGCGTGCCGCCCGAAAAGCAGCGGCTCATCTTCGAGGCGTTCCAGCAGGCCGATGCCGGCACCTCGCGCAAGTACGGCGGCACCGGCCTCGGCCTGGCGATCAGCCGCGAGCTGGCCATGCTCCTCGGCGGCGAGATCAAGCTGGTCAGCACCCACGGCAAGGGAAGCGTCTTCACGCTCTACCTGCCGCTTCGCTACGCTGGCGCGACCGCAGTGCGGCCGGCGGCGCGAACCGGCGACGGCGGCCTGGCGGAAGCGCGCCACGAGATGATGGTCCTGCCGGTCGCCCGCGAGGAGCACGTCGCCGACGACCGTGCCGAGATCGAGCCGGGGGATGCCGCCGTCCTCATCGTCGAGGACGATCCGCACTATGCGCGGATCCTGCTCGGCCTGGCGCGCGACGCCGGCTTCAAAGGGATCGTCGCGGCCAAGGGCGCCCACGCGCTGACGCTTGCCAAGCAGTACCGCCCGACCGCGATCTCGCTCGACATCTTCCTGCCCGACATGCTCGGCTGGACCGTCCTCAACCAGCTCAAGCTCGACCCCGCGACCCGGCACATCCCGGTGCAGATCGTCACCATGGACGAGGAGCGTCAGCACGGCCTGGCGCGCGGCGCGTTCGCCTACCTGGTCAAGGAGGCGACGACCGATCGCCTCGAAGCGGCCTTCGAGCGGATCAAGGGGTTCGCGACGTCGGGATCGAAGCGGCTCCTGGTCGTCGAGGACAACGCGATCGAGCGGGCGTCGATCGTCGAGCTGCTCGACCACGACGACATCGAGACGGTGTCGGTGGGCACCGGCCACGAGGCGCTGACGGCGATGCTAGAGCGACACTTCGACTGCGTCGTGCTGGACCTTCGCCTGCCCGATATGAGCGGGTTCGAGCTTCTCGAAAGGATCCATGGCGAAGCCGCGCTGGCAGACATCCCCGTGGTCGTCTTCACCGGCAAGGATCTCGCCGACGACGAGGTCGCGCAGCTGAAGGCGCTGGCCAAGAGCATCGTCCTGAAGGACGTCCGGTCGCCCGAGCGCCTGCTCGACGAGACCGCGCTCTTCCTGCACCGCGTCGTGACCGACCTTCCTGCGGCCAAGCAGGAGATGCTGCAGCGGCTGCACGGCAGCAAGGAAGTGCTGCGCGGGCGCAAGGTCCTGGTGGTCGACGACGACGCGCGCAACATCTTCGCCCTGACCTCGCTCCTGGAGAACCACGAGGTCGAGGTCATGAGCGCGACCAACGGCCGGCGCGCGATCGAGCTCATCCAGGGTACGCCCGATCTCAGCATGGTCCTGATGGACATCATGATGCCGGACATGGACGGCTACGAGACGATGCGCGAGATCCGCGGCGACGGCAGGTTCCGCTCCCTGCCGATCCTCGCGCTCACTGCCAAGGCGATGAAAGGCGACCGCGAGAAGTGCCTCGACGCCGGCGCCAGCGACTACATCGCCAAGCCGGTCAACACCGATCAGCTGCTCTCGCTGATGCGCGTCTGGCTGTTCCGGTGACGCGGCGCCATGACTAGTCAGACACCGCTTCGGACCCAGCCCATGTCCAGCGCCGGCGACACCGAGTCCGCGCCGCGCTCCGGGGGCGCCGTGCTGTCGGCGATCACCGACGCGCCGATCAACATCCTGATCGTCGACGACGAGCCGAAGAACCTGACGGCGCTGGAGAGCCTGCTCGATTCGCCCGGATACCGGCTGGTGCGCGCCGAGTCGGCGGACCAGGCGCTGCTCGCGCTGGTCGCCGAGGAATTCGCGGTGCTCATCCTCGACGTGCGAATGCCCGGGATGACCGGCTTCGAGCTCGCCCAGATCATCAAGGGCCGCAAGAAGACGTCGCGGATCCCGATCATCTTCCTCACCGCCTACTACAGCGAGGACCAGCACATCCTCGAGGGCTACGGCAGCGGCGCAGTCGACTATCTCCACAAGCCGGTCAACGGGCCGGTGCTGTGCTCCAAGGTCGCGGTATTCGCCGAACTGCATCGCAAGGGCCGTGAAGTGGAGATCTCGAATCGGGCGCTTCTCGCCGAAGTGACCGAGCGGCGCCGCGCCGAGCTCGAGCTGAAGGACCTGAACGAGAACCTGGACCGGCTGGTGTTCGAAAGAACCCGCGCCCTCGAGCAGCTGCAGTCGGACCTTCGCGAAGCCGACCGGCGCAAAGACGAGTTCATCGCGACGCTGGCGCACGAGTTGCGCAACCCGCTCGCGCCGGTGCGAAGCGCAGCCCAGATATTGCAGCGACAGGCGCCGGCCGACGAAGCGCAGTGGGCCCGCGACGTCATCGTCAGGCAGATCGGCATCATGGTCCGGCTCATCGACGACCTGATGGACGTGAGCCGGATCAACCAGGGCCGGATCGAGCTTCAGCGCGAGCGCATCGACCTGGCGCGCGTCCTCGAGATCGCGCTGGAGGCGAGCCGCCCGCACATGGCCGAGCGCGGCCACGAGCTCCAGGTGAGCGGCGCCGAAGCGCCGCTGTGGCTGGACGGCGATCCGACGCGTCTCTCGCAGATCTTCGTCAACCTGCTCACCAACGCTGCCAAGTACACCGATCACGGCGGGCACATCAGGATCGAGGTCGCGCGCGACGAGGCCGAGGTCAGCGTGTCGGTGGCGGACGACGGGATCGGAATTCCGGCCGAAGAGCTGGGCGCGGTGTTCGACATGTTCTCGCAGGTCCACAGCACGGTGTCGCGATCGCAGGGCGGGCTCGGCATCGGCTTGTCGCTGGTCAAGCATCTGGTCGGGCTGCATGGCGGTCGCGTCAGCGCCCGAAGTCCGGGTCCGGGGCAAGGCAGCGTCTTCGTGGTCAGCCTGCCGCTGCTGGCGGACCAGCAAGTGCCCCGATCGGTCGCGAGTCCCGCCACCGAAGCAGCCGCTGCCGAGTCGCTGAGGATCCTCGTCGTCGACGACAACGTCGACGGCGCCGAGGCGCTTCTCAGGCTCCTCGAATTGCTGGGCCACGAAGTCCGGATGGTTCACGACGGCGAGGCCGCCATCGCCGCCGTCGCCGAACATCGCCCGCAAGTCATGCTGCTGGACATCGGCCTCCCGCTCATGGACGGCTACGAGGTTTGCCGCAACGTCAAAAGCCAGCCGTGGGGCAAGCATCTGGCGGTCGTCGCCCTCAGCGGCTGGGGCGACAAGGAGGCCCAGCGACGCGGCGAGGCCGCGGGATTCGACAGGCATCTCGTCAAGCCGGTGGACGAATCGGTTCTCGTGTCCACCCTGGCGAGCCTGCAGAAACGAACGCTGCCGCGCCGGGCTCCCTGAGACGGCCTTCGTCGACGCCGGCTCGCAGGCTGCGACGCCTGTGCGGCTAAAAGATGTCCTTGATCTGCAGCGACATCAGAAAGGCGCCCGCCGGCTCGTTCGGCCGGCGCTGGCGGTTGGCCATGTATCCGATGCTGAAGTCCACGCTGTCTGCCAGCGCCAGTCGCAGCCCTGCGCCGATCCCGTAGCGAGTGCCGCCGACGTTCATGTGGACGGCATCGAACATCAGCAACGGGCTGACCGACCACAGGTTCATCTCCTCGACGATGACCTTGAGCGTCCGCTTGGCGACGGCCAGCTCGCTTTCGGCCTTTCTCTTCGCGGCCGGCTGATCGACGGCGTTGAACCGGTCGCGCAGGTCTCGTGCGGCGCCGGCGAGCGCCGTCGATCTGGCGGCGATGTCCTTGTCGCCGAGAGTCGAGTTCAGCGTGCGTGCGCATGCCCGGTCGACTGCACCGAGGCGGTCTTCGGCGTCGTCGTCGCCCGACTCGGGCGGCAGCAGGGCACGAACGAATCCGAGCTGTCCTCCGCCACTGCTCGTCAGGCGGAAGCGGCGCGTCGATCTGCCGCGTCGATCGCGCGGACGCAGTCCTGGAATTCCGGTGATGGCGCGCCGGGCGCCGCCGGCTGCGCTGCGGCGACCGCGTCCTTCAGGGAGCGCAGCAGCTGGCGCAGCGCCGGCAACCCGGCAACGGCAGCCCGGAAGCTCGGATCGTCGGCGGCGTAGGTGACCTGCAGCTCCGACGTCGCGCCCTCGAGCTGCGACGTCACCACGCTTCGGAATTCGGCGTTCGAGCTCAGCTCCGCCGGAATTCAGCGGCTGATGGCGCCACGGCAGCGCCACGGTCAGATTGAACGCGCCGGCACGCGTCGCGCCGTCGCCGTCGCCGGCGAAATCGTTGCTGCCCATGCTGCGCAACAACGGGCTGCCGCGAATCGACGCCAGGTCACTCTCGGCGAAGAACTTCTCCCGGCCGCCGCCGAAGAAACGCACGCCGACCGGCGCCTGCCCGGGAACGCGAAGGTCGCCGCCCCAGACTCGCGACTCGACGACGGCTCGGGCGTGATCGCCGACCGGAATCGTCAGCTCGTGCGTGATGTCGACGACCTGCTTGACCTAGTCGAGCCCGCCGCCACCCTGGGACGCCCCCCATTCCACACCGTATGCCGCTCCGATGCTCTGGCGGTCGCTTCGACCGCGGGTGCCCGCGTAGAGCTTGACGGAGCGGTAGCTCGATGCCGTCGTGGCATCCGGCGGCAACGAAGTCGATCCGAGATCGCTGCCGTAGCGACCCCCCTCGAAACTGCCGCCGATGAACGCCGGAATCGCCCACGCGCCGGAAGATCGGAAGGCGAGCGCTCCGTCGACGGCGAGGCGTACTTCGCTCAGCCTGCCCTGAGGCGCAGGTCTTCGCTGTTGCGGTACGCCAGGCGCCATTGCGTCCGGGCGATCGCGCCGGTGTCGGGGTCCGTCGCGCCCTCCAGCCTCAGGTCGAGGGCGTGCGCGTCGGGAGCGGCCCGAGCGTCGACGCTCAGCGCCGGACCGAGCCTCGGAGCGGCGTACCCGGCGCGGACGCCGAGCGACATCTTTTCGGCCCGGTCGTACTCCACGCGGGGCGTCGCGCGCAGGCGGCCTCCGCCGACCGCCACGCCCAAGGTCGGGACGAGACGCGGCACGAAGAAGAAGAACTCGAGATCGACGTCATGCTCGCTGCATGCCTTGGTCTTGACGGAGATGAATCGCGCCGCGACCGGCTGCTCGACGTCGACCTTGGCGAAGTCGAACTGCTGCTCGATCCTGGCCCGGGCGGCCGAGATCTCGTCCTTGCGATAGAGACGCCCGCCCAACTCCTCGTTCAATTGCCGCTCGGCCGCAGCCACGCTCGCCGCGGTCCAGGGCATCACCGCCAGCGGCGCGACGAGAGCCACCTCGCGGACCCGCAAGGCAGAGAGGTCGGATGGGCACGGTCCGCTGGGCGGCTTCGCCGCCGCCCAAGCCGTCCCTGCACGAGCGAGCGCCAGCGCGATCAGGCCGGAGCGCAAGGCCGCCACGGCCTACTTTTTCTTCAGCGTCGCCTGGATCGTCTTGGCAGCTTCGGACTTCTCGAGCTCTCCCCGCGAAGCCGCCAGGGCGTCCTCGGCTGCCGGACCCTCGGCATGCGCAAGCGCCAGTTCGCCAAGCCACCGCTCGACGCCGTACGCCTCGACATCCGCGAAGTCCTGACCGTCCACTCCCGGTGCGCCCTGGTTGGAGCGGCACTGGGCCCAGGCATGGGCCAGGATGTCGTCGCTCTGCGGCGGCGTGAATCCGAGCTTGGCGGCCGTCTCCGCGTTCTTTTGGAGCGCGACGTCGACCTCGACGTCGAGGCTGACCAGGGGATCGCCGTACTCCACGCTGCGGCTCTCGCGCTCGAAGAGCTCGAAGTGGATCTTCCAGTCGACCTCCTTCGCATTCGTGTTCTTCTCGAGTCCGAAGACGATGCGCCGTCGACCGTTCTTTGCGTTGATGACGAGATGTGCTTGATCTCGTGAGTCGTGGCCATCGCAGCTCCCGTGTGTCGTCGTCTATCGCCTGTTTGTACTCCGGCCGGGTGTTCAAGTCATCCCGACAGTTGATGAGGCTCGTCAAGGCATCGGATAGGGCTCGTCGTCCGGGGTGCGAAGCGCGAGGTCGCGGTAGTAGTCCCAGACCGGCCCGTCGCCGTGACTGCCGGGATCGCGTTCGGCGATGTGGCAGGCGATCTCGAGATGGTTCAGGCGCGGGTGCGGCTCCATGTCGAGCCGCGCCGTGCCGCGGATGTGCGACATGACCGAGCGCGCCGTCAGCGCGTAAGACCATGACAGGAGGCCGTTGCCGTCGAGGCCGACGCTCGGGAAATAGAGGTCCGGCGCATCGAGGCTGCGGAACTGGCAGGCGCACCTCGCGCCGAGCTGGCCGACATTGCGGATCGCCGCGATGCGCGCGTCCTCGAAGTACGAGAGATCGGTTTCGTACCCCGTGCCCCACAGCACGATGTCCGGCGTGAGGCGGGTGCCGTCGGCGAGCGTGACCTCGCCACCCGCCATCGACTCGACGGTCGTTCCCGGGTATCGCTCGAGCGCGCCGAAGTCGGCCAGCATGCGCGCGCGGCCGGGGATGAGCTGATCGCGGCGCACATCGAGCGGTCGCTGCGGCTGGATCGCCTCGATGCCGAACTTGGCGTAGCGGCCGGCCAGGCTGGCGCCGATCGCCGCGTTCTGCTCCGCCACGCTCAAGCCCTCTGCCTGCATCCTGGCGAACGGACGCGTGGTTCCCGCGATCGCCTTCGGCTTTCGGGTCGGCGAGAACCAGCGCACGCCGCGATGGACCCACGCGATCCGCCGCGCTCCGTGCGCGAGGCACAGGTCGAGCAGGTCGAAGGCCGAGGCGCCGCCACCGACCACGATCACGTGACGATCCTTCAATGTTTCGGGATCGCGCAGGGCGCTGGAGTGGAACTCGCGGACGGTGCTGTCGCGGCGCGCCACGGCGGGGATCATCGGCTTGTTGTGCCCGCCGGTCGCCGCCACCAGGTGGCGCGCGCGGACAGTGCCCGCGGGCGTGTCGAGTTCCCAGCACGACCCGTCATGGCGCGCGCGATGGACGGGGCTGTCGACGCGGATGCCATCGGCCAGCGCGAATCGCTCGATCCACGACTCGACGTAAGCGAGGACCTGCGGCTGCATCGGCCCCGCGAGCGCGAGGTCGCCGATGACGAAATCAGCCGGGTTGACCTGCAGGTCCTGCCATGCCGGCAGCCGCCGCCAGAGGCCGCCGACGCCGCTCTCTCGTTCGAGCACCACGGCCCGGAGACCCGCGCGGCGCGCGTAGTGCAGGTGAATGACCCCGGCGAGGCCCGCGCCGATGATCGCGATGTCGAGGGGCGTCTCGTCGCGCATGGGCGCTCCTTGTCCGGAGCGCGAAGTGTGCACGCTTCGCCCGACGACCGTCCCGACTTTCGTCGGGTCGCGGAGATTTCCGACCGCGATCGGCTCGACTACTCGGCCGACAGGCTGACGATGCGCGAGAACAGGTGGCGGAAGTCGCGGTCGGTCTCGCTGCCAAAGCACGGGTCGGCGTTCGCTGCGAACGCGACGTCGATCGTCGCCCAGTCGTCGGCGTCCAAGTAGCGCTGCGCGGCCGGCAGGATCACGCCTTCCTCGCGGCCCATGTGGTCCCACAGGAACGTCGCGTAGCGGGCGACCGCGTCCTCGAGCGTCCGCGTCATCGACACCCGGGTCGCGTCGCCGGCACCCTCGAGCGCGTCGACGAGCGCCGCGATCTCGTCGACGAGCTGGCGATCGCGCTCGTGCTGGCGCTCGAGTTCGTCGAGCTCGGCGTTGACGATCGGCGTGCGCTCGCGCAGGCGCCGGAAGAGATGCTGCTCCTCCTTGGGATGGTGGAGCGCGAGCGGGAACGCGCGCACGTAGTGGACGATCGCGCGCATCAGCGCCAGGTCGGGCGCACGGCCATCCTGGCGTGCGCGCGCGAGCGCGTGCATCCATGCGTGCAGCACGGCGGCGAGCGAGCGGTGCTCGTCGCGGACGATGCCGATCGCGCGCGCCGCCGTCGACGGCTCGCCCGTCGCCGAGACGAGCACCGGCAGGCCGGCTTTCATCAGCACGTCGAACGTCTCTGAGGAGTAGGCCATGCCGAGCCGGCCGCGGCTGCCGTGCGACGCCATGAAGATGAGGTCGCAGCCGGCCTGGCGGGCAGCGGCGACGATCGCCTGCGCCGGCTTGTCGTTCACCGCCTGCAGCGATTCGCAAGGAACGCCGAACGCGCGTGCCGCCGCTTCTGCCTTGGCGAGCAGCTCGCGCGCCCGGCCCGTGACGAGGTAGTCGTAGTCCTCGGGCGACGTCATGCGCAGCGCGTCGGCTTCGCCTCGCAGCGACGCGGCGTGGTCCGGGGAGGCGTGAAAGAACGTCACGCGCGCGCCGAGCGATCGGGCAAGGGCAACGGCGTTGCCGACCAACTCCACCGACAGGTCGGTGCCGTCGATGGGGACCAGGAGATGGCGATACACGGAAGGACTCCTTCTCGTTGAAGCGGCCATGCTGAGGCCGCACCTGACGCGGAACCCTCCCCGTGCCGGGGGGGCGTCGGCGCGAGACAGCGAGCGGGTACCATCGTTGGCGCCGGTTCGGCGATGAACGCTATCCAGCACGGACTCGCCAGCACGGACTCGCGCCAACGACTTGGCTACGTCTTCTTCCGCGGGAGTGGGTCCTGCCCACGACCTGCTCCTCAAGGTCACGGCGCCGCGGGTTCCGAGGGATCAGGTCGCGCGAGCGCGGCTGCAGGCGAGCAGCGAGGCATTCCGCGACCGGCCCGTCATCCTCATCCAGGCGCCCGCGGGCTACGGCAAGACATCGCTGCTCGCGCAATGGCGGCGCGAGCATCTCGCCCACGGCGCTGTCGTCGCCTGGCTGTCGGTGCAGGCCGACGACGATCCGCAGCGGCTGGTCCAGGGCCTGGTGCTCGCGGTCCGCGGCGGGGCAGGGCGGCCGACCTTCGGTCGGACGCTGTTCCAGACGGCGACCGGCGACACGTTCGAGGGCGTCACGACTTGGCTCGCCGAGATCGCGCAGATGGCGGTCGACGTCGTCCTCATCGTCGACGACGCCGATCGGCTCCGCCCGGCGGCGTGCGAGGCGCTCGCCTACGTGCTCCACAACGCTCCCGCCAATCTGAAGGCGCTGGTCGGAGCGCGTGCCGACGCCAGCCTGGGCATCAACGACCTGGTCGCGTACGGCCAGTGCGCGCTGGTCGGACCGGCGCAGTTGCGCTTCGAGCTCGAGGAGACGCTCGAGCTCGTCCACGCACGCTTCGGCACGCGCGTCGACCGCGACGCCGCGGCGCGTCTGCTCGAGCTCACCGAAGGCTGGCCGCTCGGCCTGCAGCTCGCGATCTCGGCGATGGCCGCGGGCCGCGATCCGCAAGCCGAGGTCGAGGCAATCGCGACGCACGGCGGCGCGCAACGCGGTCACTTCGTGGCGCTGCTGCTCGCCAACCTGGACGGCGAGGACGCGGCCCTGCTGACCCGCGTCGCGATCCTCGACGACCTCCATCCCGACCTCTGCCGCGCGATGGTCGGCGTCGACGACGCCGCCGAGCGGTTGCGCCGGCTCGCGCGCGACACGCCGATCTTCATCGCCGGCGAGGAGAGCGACTGGCTGCGCATGCATTCGCTTGCGCGCGAGGAGCTGCGCCGCCGCTTCGCGACGCTGCCGAAGGCCGAGCGGACCGCGCTGCACGAGCGTGCCGCCGACTGGCTCGCGGCGTGCGGCCACATCGAGTCCGCCGCCGGCCATGCGCTCGCCGCCGGTCAGCACGAAAAGGCCTACGAGCTCGCCGAGCGCAGCCTCTACGAGGCTTTCGTCACGCGCGGCCATCGCGGCGCCGCGCTCGACTGGATCGCGCGCCTCCCGGCGGCGGAACTCGACCGCCGGCCGCGCCTGCTGCTGACGGCCGCGTGGGTGCTCGCGGTCAGCGAACGGCACGACGACGCCAGGCAGCTCGTCGAGCGCATCCTCTCGCGTCCCGGCGTCGATGAGCACGGGCGCTGCGAGTGCGCGCTGATCCTCGGCAGCGCCGCGTTGTTCGCCGACGACCCGGACCGCTTCGCCGAGCTGCACGATCCCTGGATGGCCAATCCGCCGCTGCAGGATCCGCAGCTCCTGCGCATCCACGCCAACCGCTCGGCGTTGCGCACGCTGCTCGATGGCGAGCCGGCGCTGGCGCGGTTGCGGCGTCAGCGCGCGGTCGAGACTGGCGACGACGCTGAATTCGCCTACGCCGATCGCTGGCGCGACTTCATCTTCGGTCTCAGCTATCTGTCGGAGGGCCAGGTGCTGCTCGCCGAGCAGGTCCTGCGGCCCGCGCTCGCACGCGCCGAGACCGACTTCGGCCGCCGCGACTCGTTCACCTGCATTCTGGCGGCGGTTCTGGGGACGTCGCTCTGGGACCGCGACCAGCCGGCGGAAGCCGCCGCCGTGCTCGCCAACCGGCTCGACGTCCTCGAGCGGAGTGGCCTGCCCGAAACCGTGCTGCTCGGCTTCCAGACGATGGCGCGAATCGCCGACCTCGAAGGCGCCGAGCACCGCGCGCTCGAGCTGCTCGGCGCGCTCGAGGCGGTCGGCACCGCGAGGCGCCTGCCGCGCCTGCGCGTCGCGAGCCTCGCCGAGCAGGTGCGGCTGCACGCGCGGCGCTTTCGCGCGGAGACGTGTCGCGATCTTGTCACGCGGATGGATTCGCTGCTCGCCGATCCGGCGCTGCCGCAGGGACCGATGTGGCGTCGCAGCGTGACCCTGCTGCGCGACGTCGCGGTCGGCCACGCCGCTGTCGCGGCACGTGAGTGGCGCGCCGCGGCCGAGCTGTTCGCGCGTGCCGACGCGATCGCGCAGTCGCTCAAGCTCGGCCGGCTGCACATCGAGCTCGTCGGACTGCGCGCGTTCGTTCTCGACCGCTGCGGCGAGAAGACCTCCGGCCTGCTGATCGAGATCGCGGACCTGGCGCGCACCTACGGCTTGCAGAGGGTCTTCGCCGACGGACATCCGGAGCTCGACGGCTGGTCGCGGCAGGTTCTCGGCGGCGAGAAGTCCGGGCCAGGCACGCCCGGGCCGCTCGCGGCGCCGATGCGCGTGCCGCCGCCGTCGCGCGACGCGGCGCGCTCGCGCTCGACGCCCAGCATGGCGCTGACCCCCAAGGAGCGCGAGGTGCTCGAGCTGCTCGCCCGCAACCTCTCGAACAAGGAGATCGGTCGCGCCATGCAGGTCGGCGAAGAGACCGTCAAGTGGCACGTCAAGAACCTCTTCGCCAAGCTCGACGCCGGGACGCGCAAGCAGGTCGTCTCGCGCGCCCACATCCTCGGCCTGCTCGAGGCCGCCTAGGCGCCGACTCCGGCGGCGCGCGCCGGCCCCCTCCGGTCCCCCTCTGCGATGGGGGGGAGCGCGGCCGCCCCGGTGCCTAATCTCTCTCTCCTCGAAGGCCGCATCGGCGCGCCTCGCGATCAGGAGATCCGGACATGACCGTTTCCACCCCCGCCGCACCCGCCGTCGTGCGCGCCGCCGGGCGCACCTCGATCCAGGTCGAGCCGCTGACCTGCGCCATCGGCGCCGAGCTCCGCAACGTCGACCTCGGCGCCGCCTCGCGCGACCCGGACACGGTCGCCGAGATCCGCGCGCTGCTGTTGAAGCATCGCGTCCTCTTCTTCCGCGGCCAGGACTTCAGCCGCGCCGAGCACGTCGCCTTCGCGCGCCACTTCGGCGAGCTCGAGCAGCATCCGGTTCTCGGCAGCGATCCCGAGCATCCCGGGCTGGTGCGCATCTACAAGACGCCCGACGCTCCCGTCGACCGTTACGAGAACTCCTGGCACACCGACGCGACGTGGCGCGAGAAGCCGCCGTTCGGCTGCGTGCTCCACTGCGTCGAGTGCCCGCCGGTCGGCGGCGACACGATGTGGGCGAACATGGTGCTCGCCTACGAGAAGCTTCCCGAGCACGTCAAGACGCAGATCGCGACCCTGCGTGCGCGCCACAGCATCGAGGCGAGCTTCGGCGCGGCGATGCCGATCGAGAAGCGCCTCGCGCTGCACGCGCAGTTCCCCGACGCCGAGCACCCGGTCGTTCGCACGCACCCGGAGACCGGCGAGAAGGTGCTCTTCGTCAATGCCTTCACGACGCATCTCACCAACTTCCACACGACCGCCAACGTTCGCGTCGGCCAGGATGCCAACCCCGGTGCGTCGCTGCTCCTCAGCTACCTCATCAGCCAGGCGTACATCCCCGAGTACCAGGTGCGCTGGCGCTGGCAGGCCAACGACGTCGCGATGTGGGACAACCGCTCGACCCAGCACTACGCGGTGATGGACTACCCGCCGTGCCACCGAAAGATGGAGCGCGCCGGAATCGTCGGCGACCTGCCGTACTGACCTTCCGACCTTCACACCCACCCCTTCGCATCACCCGCATCCAAGGACCACACCCATGAACTTCCTCGACGGATCGCTTTTCCCCGAGAACCAGGACAAGCTCGTCATCACCTGCGCGCCGTACGGCCCGGAGTGGATCCCCAGCGATTTCCCCGAGGACATTCCCGTGACGATGGAAGCTCAGGTGCAGAAGGCGGTCGACTGCTACAACGCCGGCGCCACCGTGCTGCACCTGCACGTGCGCGAGCTCGACGGCAAGGGCTCCAAGCGCCTGTCCAAGTTCAACGAGCTGATCGCGGGCGTCCGCAGGGCCGTTCCCGACATGGTCATCCAGGTCGGCGGCTCGATCTCCTTTGCGCCCGAGACCGACGGGGCCGCCGCGAAGTGGCTCACCGACGACACGCGCCACATGCTGGCCGACCTCGACCCCAAGCCGGACCAGGTCACGGTCACCGTCAACACGTCGCAGATGAACGTGACGGAGCAGATGGACGCCAGGGACCTCGCCGGCACGTCGCTGGGCGAGCCGGACAACTTCCGCGCCTACACGGAGATGGTCGTTCCGTCGGGCCCGGGCTTCATCGACGAGCATGTGAGGCGGCTCTCCGCCAAGGGCATCCAGAGCGCGTTCCAGTGCTACAACATCAACAGCTACGAGTCGGTGGAGCGCCTGATCCGCCGCGGCGTCTACAAGGGACCGCTGGTGCTGAACTGGGTGGCGATCGGCGGCGGCATGGACGCGCCGAACATCTACAACCTGGCCAACTTCGTGCGCGCGCTTCCCGACGGCGCCATGCTGACGGTGGAAAGCAGCATGCTCAATACCCTGCCGATCAACATGATCGGCCTGGCGATGGGCCTGCACGTGCGCTGCGGCATCGAAGACAACCTCTGGAACCAGACGCGCACCGGCAAGATGACTTCGGTGCAGCAGATCGAGCAACTCGTGCGCATCTCGCGCGAGTTCGGCCGCGAGGTCGCCTCAGGCAAGGAAGCGCGCGACATTCTCAAGATCGGTGTCTTCTACGACACCGTCGATGAGACGCTGGCCGCGAACGGCTTCGCTCCCAACGCCAAGGGCCGGCAGCAGGGCTACCTGCGCAAGGCGGCTTGACGACGATGGCCGACAGCGCGGACCGCTTCACGGTCCTCATCGTTCCGGGCCTGCGCGACGCCGTCGCCGAGCATTGGCAGACGCTCCTCGAGAAGCGCCTGCGCGCGGCCGGTCGGCCGGTCGCCGGCGTGGCGCCGATGGGCCGCGACGACCTCGGCTGCGCGGCGCGGGTCGACGCGATCGAGCGCAGCGCGCAGTCGATCGAGGGGCCGATCGTCGTCGTCGCGCACAGCGGCGGCTGCATCATGCTCGCGCACTGGGCGCGCAAGACGAGGCGCGCCGTCCGCGGCGCGCTGCTCGCGACGCCGCCCGACTTCGAAAAGCCCATGCCCGACGGCTACCCGACCATCGATGCGCTGCGCGCCGGCGGCTGGCTGCCGGTGCCGCGCTCGCCGCTGCCGTTTCGCAGCATCGTCGCGGCGAGCCGCAACGACCCGCTGGCTCGTCTTTCCCGCGTCGCCGCGCTGGCGAGCGACTGGCGCAGCGAGATCGCCGACCTCGGTTTCGTCGGCCACCTGAACCCCGCATCCGGCTTCGGCGAGTGGGCTGGAGCCGACCCCTTGATCGCGCGGCTCGGCGCCGCGCTCTGCGACACAGCGAGCGGGCAGCGACTGCCCGCCTGAGGAGAACGACATGGCCCGTGCGATCCGCTTCCACCAGACCGGCGGCCCCGAGGTGCTCGAGCTCGAGACCGTCGCGGTCGGCGAGCCCGGCCCGGGCCAGGCGCGCGTGCGCCACACCTACGTCGCGGTCAACTTCATCGACGTCTACTTTCGCACCGGGCAGTATCCGCTGGCTCTGCCGAACGGCCTCGGCAGCGACGCCGTCGGCGTCGTCGAAGCGGTCGGCGAGGGCGTGACCGGCGTTCGGGTCGGCGATCGCGTCGGCTATCTGCTCGGCCCGCAGGGCGCGTATTCGGATGTCCGCGTGATGCCAGCCGAGGTCCTGATCCCGATTCCCGACGGCATCGGCGACCGCACCGCGGCGACGCTGATGATGAAGGGAATGACGGCGCAGTACCTGTTCCGCCAGGTCTATCCGCTCGAGGGCGGCGAGACGATCCTCTATCACGCCGCCGCGGGAGGCGTCGGCCTCGTCGCGTGCCAGTGGGCGCGCGCGCTCGGCGTGACGATGATCGGCACCGTCAGCACCGACGAGAAGGCCGAGATCGCGAAGGCGCATGGCTGCACGCACACGATCGTCACCGGCCGCGAGGACATCGCCAAGCGCGTCCGCGAGCTGACCGATGGCAAGGGCGTCCCGGTCGTCTACGACTCGGTCGGCAAGGACACGCTGACGGCGTCGCTCGACAGCCTGCAGCCGCGCGGCTCGCTCGTCAGCAACGGCACGAGCTCGGGCCCGGTCGTGATCGACACCCTGCAACTCGCGATGAAGGGATCGATCTGGTTGACGCGGCCGGCGATGATGCACTACATCATGCCGCGCTCGCACATGCTGGCGATGGCCGACGAGCTGTTCGGCCACGTCCTCGCCGGCCGGATCGTCGGCGAGCCGAAGCAGGAGTTCGCCCTTGCCGATGCCGCCGACGCGCACCGCGCCCTCGAGTCGCGCAGGACGGTTGGCGCCACCGTGCTCGTTCCCTGACGGCGGTCGCGATGCATCACGACCTGCCGCTTTCGGAGCGCGACGGCTACCTGGCGACGCCGGGGCAGGCGTGGTTCGCGTTCGCGATGACCATCGCCCTGATGGTCTTCGACTACGTCGATCGCCAGGTCATCGTCTCGCTCTTCCCGCACCTCAAGGCCGAGTGGGGCCTCTCGGACACGCAGCTCGGCGCGCTCGTCTCGGCGGTGTCGCTCACCGTGGCGATCGGCGGCATCCCGGTCGCGCTCGTCGCCGACCGCTTCAGCCGGGTCAAGAGCATCGTCGTCATGGCGACGGTCTGGAGCCTGGCGACGATCTCGTGCATGTTCGCGCGCAACTACGGGCAACTGCTCGCCGCCCGCAGCCTCGTCGGCCTGGGCGAGGCTGGGTACGGCTCGGTTGGCGCCGGCCTGATCGCGAGCCACTTCCCGTCGCGGATGCGCGGCGCGCTGATGGCGGGCTTCTTCGCCTCGGCGTCGGTTGGCTCCGTGATCGGCGTCATGCTCGGCGGCATCATCGCGGCGCAGTGGGGCTGGAAGGCGGCGTTCGGCGTGGTCGGCTTTCCCGGTCTCGTTCTCGCGTTGCTCTACCTCTTCGTGCGCGACTACCGCACGGTCGAATTGACGCCCGCGCTCGACGCCGCGACTCGCTCGACGCGCGCCGCCGCCACGCACATCGTCAAGGTGCTGGCGCGGTCGCGGACGATGCTCTGGATGTGCATCGGCGCACCGGCGCAGGTGATCGTGATCTCGGCGGTGTGGTCGTGGCTGCCGAGCTATCTCAACCGGGTCCACGGCGTCGAGCCGAAGGACGCTGGCGTGCAGGCCGCGCTCGTCGTCCTCTGCGGCGCGCTCGGCAGCGTCGTCTGGGGAACGTGGGTCGACCGCGCGGGCCGCAGCCGTCCCGGCGCCAAGCTGGAGATGCTCGCCGTGCTGTGCCTGGCGACGCTCGTCGTCCTCGGCGTGGCGTTCGGCGCGCCGCTCGCCGGATTCGCGCTTGCTCCGAAGGCGCAGTTCGCGCTCATCGCGCTCGGCGGCTTCCTGATGACGTGCACGGTCGGTCCGGCGGCAGCGATCGTCATCGACGTGACGCACCCCGGGTTGCGTTCGACCGGCGCATCGGTGCTGTCCTTGTTCCAGAACCTGTTCGGGCTCGCGCTCGGTCCGGTGGTCACCGGATGGTTGTCGGATTCGTACGGGCTGCCGACGGCGCTCGCGATCATGCCGGCGTTCGGCCTCGTCGCGATCGGCGCCATGCTGATGGCATCGCGCACGTATGCGGCCGATGTGCACAGCGCCGGCGCGCCACCCGTCGACGCCGTCGACGGCGCTGCGCCGCGCCCGGCGATCGCCTGACCGGCGCGCGTCGGCATGGCTGCCCTGACCTGGCCGATCGCGCCCGCGCGGGCGCGCTCGCTCTTTCCGGGCGTCATGGCATGCGCGGTCGTCGCCGCCGCGGCGACCTTTCTCGGCCAGCACTACGGTGCGCCGGTGCTGCTGTTCGCGCTGCTCATCGGCCTCGGAATGAACTTCCTGTCGAGCGAAAGCTCGTCCGCCCCCGGCATCGAGTTCTGCGCGCGCAGCGTGCTGCGCATCGGCGTCGCCCTGCTCGGGCTTCGCATCACGTTCGCGCAGGTCGCGACGCTCGGCTGGCAGCCCCTCGTCCTCGTCGTGCTGAGCGTCGCGATCACGATCGCGGTGTCGGTCGTGGTGGCGCGCTGGCTCGGCTTCGAGCCGCTGTTCGGCCTGCTGACCGGCGGCGCGACCGCGATCTGCGGCGCGTCGGCGGCGCTCGCGCTCTCCGCCGCGCTGCCTGCGCATCCGGGCAAGGAGCGGGCGACGCTGTTCACGGTGATCGGCGTCTCGGCGCTGTCCACGTTCGCGATGGTCGCCTATCCGATGCTCGTCAAGACGCTGGGGCTGCAGCCGCAGGCGGCGGGGATATTCCTCGGCGGCACGATCCACGACGTCGCGCAGGTGGTCGGCGCCGGCTACAGCCTGTCGCCGGAGACGGGCGACGCGGCGACGCTCGTCAAGCTGTTGCGCGTCGCGATGCTGCTGCCCGTGATCGTCGTCGCGACGCTGATCACGCGGGCTCGCGCCGCGTCGGCGGCGCAGGCGTCCGGTGACGCTGATCTCGTCGCCGCGAAGCGGCCGCCGCTTCTGCCGGGCTTCGCCGTCGCCTTCGCGGTCCTCGTCTGCGTCAACAGCACCGGCTGGGTCCCGCACGTCGTGCAGACGATCGGCACCGACGTCTCGCGCTGGTTCCTGGTCGCCGCGATCGCCGGCATCGGCATGAAGGCGCAACTCAAGGAGCTCGTCAGCGTCGGCCTGAAGCCGGTCGTGCTGATGATCGGCGAGACGGCGTTTCTCGCCGGGCTCGTGCTGCTGCTGATGCGCTGGCTCGGCTGACGAGCGCAGACGTCGTGACTCGCCAGGAGGCGAGCAGACCGTGAGCGGCGGCGCGCCGCTAGTACTTGGCCGTTCGCATTGCGGCGCCGCCGCCGTTCAGCTTGATGCTCTGACCGGTGTCGGTGAGCGTCGCGCCGTCGAGGCGGAACACCTGGATGTCCTTCTCGAGCATGTTCTGGACGAGGATCGTCGTGCCGTCGCGCGAGAAGGCGATCCCCTGCGACCAGCGGCCGATCGGCGCCTGCGCGAACTTCACCGGCTTGAATCCGTCGAAGCGGTACAAAAGCAGTTGTCCGTTGGCGTTGTAGAAAGGCGATTCCTTGGCCTTCCCCGACCCGTTGTGGATGACGACGGCCAGCGTCTTGCCATCGGGCGAGATCTGGATTCCCTCGGGCGTCGGGCCGACCGTCACCGTCTCGACGACACGGATCGGCTTGGCCTGCAGGTCGATCACGCTGACCGTGTCGGCATCGCC
>Ga0070671_100001198_pt1 | contig 19451 bp, 16 predicted proteins | sample KBSS73metaG_FD_65341 | JGI IMG/M metagenome (GOLD analysis project Ga0070671, IMG submission 65341) | Switchgrass rhizosphere microbial communities from Kellogg Biological Station, Michigan, USA - KBS S7-3 metaG | ecosystem: Host-associated > Plants > Roots > Rhizosphere > Soil ...
ACGCGAGCCGGTCGCGCACGTACTCGCTTGGCGCCACCACCGCGTCGCAGCGGCGATAGAACGCCGCCAGGTAGCGCTCGGCCACCGCCTCCGACGCGCTACCGAACCGACGCCGCACGAACGCCGCCGCGTCGGCGTGGCAGAAGGCCACGAGCGGTACGCCGAGCTCGCGTGCCGCACGCAGCGCGGCCCATCCGAGCGGACCGCCGTCGCCGGCCTCGATGATGTCCGGTGCGTGCCGGACGATCGCGCGCGACCAGCGCGCGGGCGCGACCGGCCAGCGCCAACCGCCCGGACGGGGCGTCCACGTGGCGAGACACTGTTCGCCGTCCGGTCCACGCCCGTTGCGAGGTCCCGGTACGAGCATCGTATGGCGGCATCCCGCGCGGGCCAGCCACTCGCGCTTCGCGCGCAGGTACTGCGCGACGCCGCCGCCCGGCGGGCCGTACAGCATCGTGGTATCGAGCACGTGCATGGCTTCCGTGGACGCGCCCGACCGATCCACGCGGCCCGCGCCGCCACCGGCGGTGGTCCCCGGGGCGGCGCCGCGCACGCCGGAGGCCGCCAGGCGACGCACGGACTTACTGGCCCTTGTCCCGCGACTTCTCGTTGTTCACCGTGGCCTTCGGCGACGGCATCGTGGTCGTGTCGTCCTTCGTCGTGGGGGACGCGCTGGACGACGACGGGGACGTCGTCGACGAGGACGAAGACGAGGACGAGCCCGACGGCGTCGACGACGACGTCGACGATGGCGTTGCGGACGACGACGACGTCGGGCTCGGCGGCGACGACGACGACGAGGGCGACGGCGACATCGCGGACGACGAGGACGAAGGCGACGGCGTGGACGGCGTCGTGGAGCTCGACGACGGCGTCGTGGACGTGGACGACGACGTCGTCGACGACGGCGGCGTCACTTCGGTGTTGCGCTGGCAGCCCGAGGCAGCGGCGAGCGCGAGCGCGGCCGTCAGGACGAGAGGCATCGATCGAACGGTCATGAGGATCTCCGGAAACGGGCGACCGCGACGCGCGGCGCCCAACACCCGGCGAGTAGCAGGATCGATGCCACGCGGGATTCGCGGCGCGGATCGTGTCGCGCGCCTGTCCTGACGCAACGACGCGTGCGCGCGACACCGACGCGCCTGGTAAAAGTTGCGCGAACGCTTTGAAACTTGGCGTTCGGGGCGCTTCGCGCAATCTGACACGGCGATGGGACTTGATTACACAGTTGAAAATCAAAACGCACTTGCGATCAACCGGATTGCCGCAGCGCACTGTGCGACGCGACTGTTTGCAAATCGCGGGTACGCGTCTTGCAATCCAGTCGTTATCGCGTGCGGCATAGCTTTCATGGGCGCGCGGTCGTTTCGTCCATGCCTCATGCGCTCATCATCGACAGTGATGTAACGGCAGCCGAGTCCATCGCGGCTCTCGTGGCGGCCGAAGGCTTCACGACCAAGGTAGCGACGACGCTCGCCGAGGCGCGCGATGCGCTGCGGCAGGTGCACGACGTCATCCTGCTCGATGTCGCCATGCCGGGCGGCAACGGGCTCGACCTGCTGCGCGAGATGCCGGCGCAATGGGCGAGCGAGCTCATCGTCACGGCTGAGGAGCCGTCGGTCGAGTCCTCGCTCGACGCGCTGCGCTCGGGCGCCAGCGAGTACCTGGTGAAGCCGGTGGACCCCGCGCAGCTTCGCCGCGCGCTGCCGCGGGTGGCGCACGCGGCGAAGCTGCGCGGGGTCAACGGCGAGATCGCCCGACCGGTCCCCCGGACGCCGACGAGCTTCGGCGCGCTCGTGGGCGCGACGCCGGCGATGCAACGCCTGTACGACGCGATCGAGCGGGTGGCGCCCACCGAGGCCACCGTCCTCATCACCGGCGAGAGCGGGACCGGCAAGGAGGTCGTCGCGCAGACGATCCACGAGGCGAGCCGGCGCCGCACCCAGCCGTTCCTCGCGATCAACTGCGGCGCGATCTCGCCGCAGCTGATCGAGACGGAGCTGTTCGGCCACGAGAAAGGAAGCTTCACCGGGGCAAGCCGCCAGCACCGCGGCTTCTTCGAGCGCGCGCACGGCGGCACGCTGTTCCTCGACGAGATCACGGAGATGCCGCTCGACCTGCAGGTCAAGCTGCTGCGCGTGCTGGAGACCCGCTCGCTGTCGCGCATCGGTTCCGACGAAGTGATCGACGTCGACGTGCGCGTGCTGGCCGCGAGCAACCGCGCGCCGCAGGACGCCGTGGCGGCCGGCCGCCTGCGGCGCGACCTCCTGTACAGATTGCAGGTATTTCCGCTCCACGTGCCGCCGTTGCGCGAACGGCTGCAGGACGTGCGCCTCCTCGCCACGCATTTCCTCGACGAGCTCAACAAGGGCGGCGGCACGATCCGCTCGTTCACGCCTGCGGCGCTCGACCGCCTGGAACGCTACGGATGGCCCGGCAACGTGCGCGAGCTGTGGAACGTCGTCCAGCGCGCCTGCATCCTGAGCGAGGGCCGCTGGATTACGCAATTCGGCCTGTCGGTGGAAGCGACCCTCAACGCGGAGCCGCATGGCCGCACGTTCAAGGTCTCGGTCGGCGACCGCATCGATGCGGTGGAGAAGCGCCTCATCCTCGCCACCGTGCATCACACGAGCACGCGGGAAGCGGCCGCGAAGATGCTCGGCGTCAGCGTGAAGACGCTGTACAACCGGCTGCGCGAGTACGAGCGCGGACCCGCGGGACCTTCGGGCAACGGCGCCGACGCGAGCGAGGGCGCGCCCGAGCAACGTGAATGACGCGCGCTCGACCGCTTCCCACGCGCGTGCGCTTCGATACGCGCTTACCGGTAAGAGTTTCTGCGCGCACCGGCGGCAAGATCGTCCGGCCACCGCGTCGCACGAAGGAAGCGCGCATCGGGCGCGCGTCGGCATGCCGCTTGCTGATCGTCGCGACACAGGCACGGAGCGCGCCCGCGCTTCGCGGCGACGAACGGGAATGCGCATCATGTCGACACGTATCGCAGTCATCAGCGAGCATGCATCGCCGCTCGCCGGCGTCGGAGGCGTAGACGGCGGCGGCCAGAACGTCTACGTGGCGCAAACCGCGCGCGAGCTCGCGCGGTCGGGCTTCGCCGTCGACGTGTTCACGCGCCGCGACGACGCAAACGTGCCGGCGATCGCCCCGATGAGTCGCGGCGTAAGGGTCTTCCACGTCGACGCCGGTCCCCCGGCGTCGGTGCGAAAGGAAGAGCTGCTGCCGTACATGTCGCAGTTCGCGCGGCGCGTCGCGCGCGTCGTCCGCGACGCGCGCCGCGACGGCCAGCCTTATGCGCTCGCCCACGCGCACTTCTTCATGTCGGGGCTCGTGGCGCGTCATGTGAAGAAGACGCTCGGTTTGCCCTACGTCGTGACGTTCCACGCGCTCGGACGCGTGCGCCTCCTGCACCAGGCGCAGGACGCGTTCCCGCCGGAACGCGGCGCGATCGAGCAGCTCGTGATCGACCACGCGGACGCGATCGTCGCCGAGTGCCCGCAGGACCGCGCCGACCTGCAGACCCACTACCGTACGCCGGGCAGCCGCGTGCGCATGATCCCGTGCGGCTACGATCCCGTCGAGCTGGGGCCGACCGATCGCGCGGCGGCGCGGCGCGCGCTTGGCCTGCCGGCGCACCGGCCCATCATCCTGCAGCTGGGACGCATGGTCCCGCGCAAGGGCGTCGACGACGTGATTCGCGCGGCCGCGATCGTCCGGCGGCGGCACGGCATGCGGCCGCTGCTGCTCGTGGTCGGCGGCGAGACGCGCCAGCCCGACGTCAACGCGACGCCCGAGATCGGCCGCCTGATGCGCATCGCCGCCGACGAGGGCATCGCCGAGGACGTGCGCTTCGTCGGACGCCGCGACCGCCGGGAGCTGCGCCGCTATTACGGCGCCGCCGACGTGTTCGTCACCATGCCCTGGTACGAGCCGTTCGGCATCACGCCCGTGGAGGCGATGGCGTGCGCGCTCCCCGTGGTGGGCGCGCGCGTGGGCGGCGTCAAGTACTCGGTGCAGGATGGGCGCACCGGCTTTCTCGTCGCGCCGCGCGACACCGACGCGCTGGCGCGGCGCCTCGCGTACCTGTTCAGCAACCCGGCGGTCGCACGCCTGCTCGGGGAGCGCGGCCGGGAGCGGGCGCGGCAGCACTTCACGTGGCGCAGCGTCGCGCAATCGCTCGCCGATCTGTACGCCGACGTCGCGACGACGGCGACGCCGCTTCCGGCGCCGGTGACGCATGCGCTCGCTCGCGGCTAGCGCGACGCGCGCGCGCGCCGCCGGCGACGGCCTCGCGGGCCGCGTGGTGCTCGTGACCGGCGCCGCGCGGGGTCTCGGCGCGGCGATCTGCCAGGAGCTGGCGACGGCGGGCGCCATCCTGCTGGCCGCCGACCGCGACGACGGCGTCGTCGCCGCGGCGCGCGCGCTCCGCGACGCCGGGGCGCACGCGCATCCGCTCGTGGGCGACGTCGGCAGCGAGCGCGACGTCGCGCGCTTCATCGACGAAGCGGGCAAGCAGTGCGGCCGCCTCGACGCGGTCATCAACAACGCAGGCACTGACGTCACCACCGACCTGGGCTCGCTGACCGTGGCCCAGTGGGATACGGTGCTGCGCACGAACCTGCGCGGACCGTTCCTGCTCGCCAAGCTCGCGCTGCCCTTGCTCGAGGAGAGCCGCGGCGACATCGTCAACGTGACGTCGACCGCCGCCAAGCGCGGCTGGCCCAACGCCTCCGCGTACCACGCGAGCAAGTGGGGACTGCTCGGCCTGTCGCACGCGCTGCACGCCGAGCTGCGCCACAAGTACGTCCGGGTGACCGCGCTCGTCGCGGGCGGCATGCGCACGCCCTTCCTCCTCGATCGCTTTCCCGACCTCGACCCGGCGACCTTGCAGGACCCGATGCACGTGGCGCGCGCGGTGCGCTTTGCACTGACGCAGCCGCGTGAATCGTCGATCGCCGAAATCACGGTGCTGCCGCTGACGGAGACGTCGTGGCCGTGACGCCGCCGCGCCACGCCGCCGTGTTCGTCGACAAGGACGGCACGCTGATCGACGACGTGCCCTACAGCTGCGACCCGGCGCGCATCCGCCTGCTTCCGACCGTCGCGCGCGGCCTCGCGCGGCTGCAGCGCGCCGGCCATCGCATCGTCGTGGTGTCGAACCAGCCCGGCGTGGCGCTCGGACGCTTCGCGCTCGCGGCGCTCGACGGCGTCGAAGCCCGGCTGCGCGAATTGCTGCGCGACGCCGGCGTCGCGCTCGACCTGGTGCGCTGGTGTCCGCACCACCCGCTCGGTACCGTGCCGGACTACGCGATCGCGTGCGCGTGCCGCAAGCCCGCGCCCGGCCTCCTGTTCGACGCGGCGCGCACCCTCGACGTCGACCTCGCGCGCTCGTGGATGATCGGCGACATCCTCGACGACGTCGAGGCCGGCAGCCGCGCCGGCTGCCGCGCGATCCTCGTCGACCGCGGCGGCGAGACGCAGTGGCGCGCCGGCTACTTCCGCGTGCCCTTTGCCACCGTGCGCACCTTCGACGAAGCCGCGTCGGCCATCCTCGACGCGGCGCCGTCGCGCACCTCGCTGCCGGCGCTGAGCGCCGTCGCATCGTGATCGACGTCCCCGCCTGGCGCGACGCGCGATCGGTGCTGGCGGTGCGTCTGGACGGCATGGGCGACGTGCTGATGACCACGCCGGCGCTGCGCGCGCTGAAGGACGCGCGACCTGACCGCCGCCTCACGCTGCTTGCGTCGCCGGCCGGCGCGCGCGTCGCGCGCGAGCTGCCGTTCGTCGACGACACCCTCGAGTTCCGGGCGCCGTGGATGAAGCACGACCCTCCTGCCACCGACGGCGCCGCCAGCGCGGCGCTCGTCCGCCGGCTGCGCAAGGGCGGCTTCGACGCCGCCGTGGTGTTCACCGTGTGCACGCAGAGCGCGCTTCCCTGCGCCACGGTGCTGCACCAGGCCGGCATCGCCCGCCGCGCCGCGCACTGCCGGGAGAATCCCTACGCACTTCTCACGGACTGGGTGCGCGACAGCGACGTCGATCTCGCGGCAGGCGTGCGTCACGAGACGGCGCGCCAGCTCGACCTCGTGCGCGCGCTGGGCGTGCGCGTGCGCGACGTCCGGCTGCAGTTCCCGGTCGGCCACGCGGCGCGCGCGCGCTTCCGCGCCAAGGCGGCCGGCGCCGGTCTCGATCCGGTGCGCACGTTCATCGTGCTGCACCCGGGCGCCACCGCCGCGTCGCGGCGCTATCCACCCGAAGCCTTCGGCGAAGCGGCGCGCCTGCTGCGCGCGCGCGGCTACGAGGTCGTGCTGGCCGGCGGTGACGGCGACGCCGCGGCGGTCGAGACGATCGCGCAGTGCGCGCCGGGCGTGGCGTCGCTGGCGGGGCAGCTCGAGCTGGCGGAGCTCGCCGCGCTGCTCGAGTGCGCGACAGCCGTGGTGTGCAACAACTCGTTTCCAGCGCACCTCGCCGCCGCCGTCGGCACGCCTGTCGTCGATCTCTATGCGCTGACCAATCCCCAACACACGCCTTGGGCCGTTCTCCATCGGGTGCTGAACCATGACGTCGAGTGCCGCAATTGCCAGAAAAGCGTTTGCCCGCAAGGCCATCACCGCTGCCTCGCCGGGGTCGCGCCTGCCGATGTCGTCGCGGCCACGCTCGCCGTGGCACGGCGCCGCCCGGCGCCGCAGAACCGCACCGCCGGCGCCGTGGGTGCACTGCCAGCGCTGGCATCGTAGCGGACGCCGATGATCACGCTCGGACTCAACGCCGCGTATCACGACTCGTCGGCGTGCCTCGTCGTCGACGGCGCGCTGGTCGCGGCCGCCGAAGAGGAGCGCTTCACGCAGGTCAAGCACGGCAAGCGGCCGGTGCCGTTCAGCGCGTGGGAGCTGCCGTACCACGCGATCGACTACTGCCTGGGCGAGGCCGGCATCGGCCTCGCCGACGTCGATCACGTGGCGTACTCGTACGACCCGGCGCTGCTGTTCGACGGCGGCGCACTCCCGTCGACCCTCGCGCTGCCGATGGAGCCGAGCGCGGCCCGCGGCGCCGACGGCGAGCCATGGGCCGCGCTGTTCGCGTCGTACATCGTGAACGCGCCGCGCCAGCTCGCCGGCGGCGTTCCCCACCACCTGACGCGGCGGATGAACGGGCGCGCGCCGCGCTATCGCTGGCACTTCGTCCCGCATCATGTGGCGCACCAGGCGAGCGCGTTCCTGGCGGCGCCGTACGACGACATGGCGGTGATGACGCTCGACGGGCGCGGCGAGGCCGCGTCGACGCATTACGGGGTGCTGCGCGACGGCCGCTACCGCTCGCTCGGCGAGGTGCGCCTCCCGCATTCGCTGGGCCTCTTCTACGAGGACGTGACGCGACACCTGGGCTTCCTCCACTCGTCGGACGAGTACAAGGTGATGGCGCTCGCGACGTTCGGCACGCCGCGGCTCGCCGCCGCGCTGCGCGAGCACATCGAGGTCGGCGACGACGGGCAATACCGGATCCGGCCGATGCCGTTCGCGCAGTGGTGTCCTCCGCGGCGGCGCGGCGAGCCGTTCGGCGAAGCGCACGCCGACCTCGCGCGCGCCGCGCAGATCGTGCTGGAGGAGACCGTGGTGGCGCTCGCGCGCTGGCTGCGCGAGCGCAGCGGCGTGCGCCACCTGGCGATGGCCGGCGGCGTCGCCCTCAACTGCGTGATGAACGCCCGCGTGCGCGATGCGGGAATCTTCGACGGCGTGTGGGTGCAGCCGGCCGCCGGCGACGCCGGCACCGCGCTGGGCGCCGCTTTGTGGGTGGACCGCGAGGCGCGCGGCGGCGACGCCGGGGCGCCGGGGCGCTTCGTGATGGACCACGTCTACTACGGTCCGGCGTACGACGCGGCCGAGATCCGCGCGACGCTCGATCGCGCCAAGGTCGCCTACGAGGCGCCGGCGGACCTGGCACGCACGGTCGCCGCCCGACTGGCCGACGAGCGCGTCGTCGGCTGGTTCGAAGGCCGGATGGAGTTCGGCCCGCGCGCGCTTGGCGCCCGCTCGATCCTCGCCTCGCCGCGCGACGCCGCGATGCAACAGCGGCTGAACGAGCTGAAGGACCGCGAGGACTTCCGCCCGGTGGCGCCCGCGGTGCAGGTCGAGCGCGCGCCGGAATGGTTCGAGGGCTGCACCGACTCGCCGTTCATGCTGTTCGTCCACGACGTCGTCCCGGCGCAGCGGCATCGCATTCCCGCCGTATGCCACTACGACGGCACCGCCCGCGTGCAGACCGTGGACCGCGCGCGCAACGCGCTGTACTACGACACGATCGCGGCCTTTGGCCAGATGACCGGCGTGCCCGTCGTGGTCAACACGTCGTTCAACACGCGCGGCAAGCCGATCGTATGCACGCCGCGCGACGCGCTCGAGTGCTTCTTCACGTCGCCGATCGACACGCTGGCGATCGGCCCGTACGTCCTCGACAAGCCCGCCGCGGCCGGCGGCCGGGCGGCCTCGCGATGAGCGTCGCGGCGTCCGTCGTGGTCCCCACGTTCGAGCGTCCCGCGCTCGTCGTGCGCTGCCTGCACGCGCTGTGCGCGCAGGAGTTCGCGCGTGCGTACGAGATCATCGTCGTCGACGACGGCTCGTCGCCGGAGGCGGCCGCCGTCCTGCAGGCGGCGATCGTCCGCTGCGCGCAACGGCTGCGCCAGCGGCCGGCGATCTCGCTGTCCTTGCGGCGCCAGCGCCGCAACCGCGGCCCCGCCGCGGCGCGCAACCTCGGCTGGCGCGCGGCGCGGGCGCCATTCGTGGCCTTCACCGACGACGACACCGTGCCGACGCCCGGATGGCTGCGCGAAGGCGTCGCGGCGCTCGAGGCCGGCGCGGACGCGGTGGCCGGCGGCGTCGTCGTCCCGCTGCCGGCGCATCCCACCGACTACGAGCGCGACGCGGCGGGTCTCGCGCACGCGGGCTTCGTGACGGCGAGCTGCTTCGTGCGCAAGGCCGCGCTCCAGGCCGTCGGCGGCTTCGACGAGCGCTTTCGCATCGCCTGGCGCGAGGACACCGACCTCATGTTCGCGCTGCGGGCGCACGGCGCGTCGATCGTCGCCGCGCCGGCCGCGGCCGTGCTCCATCCGGTCCGTCCCGCGCGCTTCGGCATCAGCCTGGCGCAGCAGCGCAAGACGATGTTCGACGCGCTCCTGTACAAGAAATATCCGCGCTGGTACCGGCGCGACGTCCGGCCGCACCCGCCCTACGCGTACTACGCGGCCGTCGCCAGCGGACTGTGCGGCCTCGCCGGTGCGGCGACGGGACATCCGGCGCTCGCGCTCGGCGGCGTCCTCGCCTGGGTGGCGCTCGCGCTGCGGTTCGCACGCCGCCGCCTGGCAGCGACGAGCCACGCGCCGCGCCACGTCGCCGAGATGCTGTGGACATCGCTGTGGATTCCCTGGCTGTCGCTGTACTGGCGGCTGCTCGGCTCGCTGCGCTTCCGCGTCCTGTTCGTCTAGATCGCGCGCTGTGGACACCCTCGACGCCTCGTTTCCGCTCGACCCGCCGCTGCCGGCCTTCGCGCAGATCGAGCCGGTCGGACAGTGCAATCTGCGCTGCCGGATGTGCCCGATCCAGTTCCGGCGCGACGGACCGCCGTACGGGCCGCTGGCGTTCATGCCGTTCGAGCGGTTCGTCGAGCTGCTCGACCAGCTTCCGGGCCTGCGCGAGCTGCACCTGCAGGGCCTGGGCGAGCCGACGATGCATCCGCGCTTCTTCGACATGGTCGCTGTCGCGGCCGCGCGCGGCATGCGCGTCTCGACGAACAGCAATCTCACGCTGTGGTCGACGCGCCGTGCGCGCGAATGCATCGCCAGCGGCCTCGCGGAGATCTCGGTGTCGCTCGATGCGGCAACGCCCGCCGTCTACGAGCGGATCCGCGTGCGCGCCCACTTCGGCAAGGTGCTGCGCAACCTGCGGCGCCTGATGGCGGCGCGGGCCGAAGCGCGCGCCGCGCTCGACGTGCGAATCGTCATGGTGCTGATGCGCGGCAACCTGCGCGAGATCGAGCCGGTCGTCCGGCTCGCCGCCGCCGAAGGCGTGACGCGCGTGTTCGTCCAGCACCTGTGCCACGACAACGACGAAGCGTCGCTGCCGTCGCAATACCGGCCATTGTCGGCGTATGTCGAGGAACAGCGGCTCGACAGGGCGCGCCATGCCGCCGATGTCGCGGCGTCGTTCGCCGTCGCGCGCGCCGCGGCGGCGGATGTCGGCGTCGAGCTGCGGCTGCCGCGGCTCGGCTTCGACGCGCCCGCGCCCCGCACGGTGCCGGGCTGCGACTGGCCCTGGCGCGGCGCGTGCATCAGCTACAGCGGCGACGCGATGCCCTGCTGCATGGTCGCGACCCCCGACCGGATGTCGTTCGGCAACGTGTTCGCGAGCTCGGTGGACGCGGTGTGGCGCAATCAGGGCTATCGCGACTTTCGTGCCGCGCTGCGGTCGCCACCGGCGCCGGCCGTGTGCCGCGCGTGCTCGCTTTACCGGGGAACGTTCTGACGATGTGTGCTGCCCCGCACCCGGCGCTGGCGCAGGCGTCGCGCATCGCCGTCTTCCGGGCGCTGCAGCTTGGCGACATGCTGTGCGCGGTGCCGGCGCTGCGCGCGCTGCGCCGCGCGTGCCCGCGCGCGGCGATCACGCTCGTGGGACTGGGATGGGCGAGCGAGTTCGCGCGCCGCTTTGCGCATCTCGTCGACGACTTCGTCGCGTTCCCGGGCTTTCCGGGCTTGCCCGAGACCGCGCCGGACCTGGCGGCGCTGCCCGCGTTCTTCGCGCGCATGCGGGCCTCGCGCTTCGACGTCGCGGTGCAGATGCACGGCAGCGGCGTCGTGACGAATGCGATCGTCCATCAGTTCGGCGCGCGGGCAGCGATGGGCTTCCATCCCGGCGACGCGGGGGCCGACAGCGCGACGTCGCTGCGCTGGGCCGAGGCGGGCCGCGAAGTCGACCGGTTGCTCGCGCTCACGGACCACCTCGGCATGCCGCGCGCCGGCGACGCGCTCGAGTTTCCCTTGACCGGCGACGAGCAGAACGGCGCACGGCGGCTCCTGCGTGCGGCCGGCGTGAAGGCACGCGACTACGTCTGCGTGCACCCGGGCGCGCGACTGCAATCGCGCCGCTGGCCGGCCGAGCATTTCATCGCGGTCGCCCGGCGCCTCGCCCACGAGGGCGTCACCGTCCTGGTCACCGGCGGCGCGGCGGAGTCGGAGCTCACGGCGCAGGTCGTCGCAGGCGTCGGCGCGGGCGCGGTCGACCTGGGCGGCCGGACCACGCTCGGCACGCTCGCGGCGCTGATCGGCGGCGCGCGCCTGCTGCTGACCAACGACACCGGCGTGTCGCACCTCGCGGCGGCGCTGCGCGCGCCCAGCGTGGTCGTGAGCTGCGGCGCGGACCCGCTGCGCTTCGCGCCCGGCGACGCCACGCTGCACCCGGTGCTCTATCACGACGCGCCCTGCCGCCCGTGCCTGCACGACGCGTGTCCCGTCGGACATCCATGCGCACGGGACCTCCGCCCCTTCGGCGTGGCCCTCCGTGCTCTCGCGCTGCTGCGCGACGCGCCGGCGCGCGACGCGCGGCACGCCGCCTGAGGAGGCGTCGATGCGCCGGCTGCGCGTGCTGACGTGGCAGGTCCATGGCAACTATATGTACTACCTGTCGCAGGCGCCGCACGAGTTCCACGTTCTCTCGCGGCCGGGTCGCCCGCCCGGCTACGGCGGGCGCAACGGGACGCTGCCGTGGGGGGCGAACGTGCACGACTGTCCGGTCGACCGGGTGCGCGAGCTCGACTTCGACTGCGTCGTCTACCAATCGCTGCCGCACTTCCGCGACGACCGGCATCACGTCCTGTCCGACGCGCAGAACAGGCTGCCATCGCTCTACGTCGAGCACGATCCGCCGCTGCACCATCCGACGAACACCGTGCATCCGGTGGCCGACGCGGGCCTCGTGATCGTTCACGTCACGCGGTACAACGCGTTGATGTGGGACTGCGGCGCGTCGGCGACCTCCGTCATCGAGCACGGCGTCAAAGTCCCGGCGGCCGCCGGCTATCGCGGCGACGTGCCGCGCGGCGTGGCCGTCATCAACCACCTGTCGCGCCGCGGCCGGCGCCTCGGCGCCGACGTCTTCGAGGCGTGGCGCGCGCGCGTTCCGCTCGAGCTGTTCGGGATGGACGCGCAAAGTGCCGGCGGGCGCGGCGAGCTTCCGTACGCCGCGCTCTTGACGACGATCGGCAGCTACCGGTTCTTCGCCCACCCCGTGCGCTATACCAGTCTCGCCCTCGCCGTCTGCGAGGCGATGATGATCGGCATGCCCATCGTGGGCCTCGCCACGACCGAGCTGCCGCGCATCCTCGCCGAAAGCGGCGGCGGCTTCGCGCACACCGACGTCGCGCAACTCGCCGACGCCTCGCTGCGGCTCCTCGAGTCGCCGGACGAAGCGCGGCGCCTCGGCCGCGCCGCGCAGGCCTATGCGCGCGAGCGCTTCGGCATCGAGCGGTTCGTCGCCGACTGGAATCGCGTCCTGGCGCAGGTCGCATGACCAAGGCGCAATGACGAACGCCCGCGTGTCGCCCGTACGCCATCGGCTGCGCGTGCTCGAGGTCGTCGGCAACGCGATCGTCGGCGGGATGGAGACGGCCGTGCTGCGCCTCGCTACCGCGCTCGCGCCCGTGTGCGCCCTGCACGCCGTGTGCCCGTTCGAGAGCGAATTCACCGAGCGACTGCGCCGCGTCTGCGACGACGTGCTGATCGCGCCGCTGACCGAGCCCCTGCGCTGGCACGGCATCCAGGCGGTCGCGCAATGGACGCGGGCGCACGGCATCGACGTGCTGCACGCGCACCACGGCCTCGCGCATCCGATCGCCGCGCTCGCCGGCCGCGTGTGCGAGCGGCCCGTGCTGGCCACTATCCACAGCATGCACCTGTCGATGATGGACCTGGAGGCCCACCGGATGGGCGGCACGCACCTCTGCATGGTGAGCAGCGCCGCGCACACGCACGCGCTGGCGGTCGGCGCCGCGCCGGAACGCACGCACCTGATCCGCAACGGAATCGATCCGGAGGCGTTCGCGCCGCGCGCACCGGCGCGCGAGCGACGCGACGCGGCCGACGTGGTCACGGTGGGCTTCGTCGGTCGGCTCTCTTCCGAGAAGAACCCCGGGCTGTTCGTGCGCGCCGCCGCGCTCGTGCGCAAGCGCCATCCGCGTGTGCGCTTCGTCGTCGTCGGCGATGGACCGCTTCGCGGTGAGGTCGAAGCAGAAGCGCGCGCGCTCGGCCTGTCACGCGCGATCCGCTTCGACGGCGTGCGGACGGACATGGCGCAGGTGTACCGCGAGCTGGACGCGCTGGCGCTGTGCTCGTGGCACGAAGGCACGCCGCTCGTCGTCCTCGAAGCGATGGCGGCGGGCCTGCCCGTGGTGGCGACGGACGTGGGCGGCGTGGCAGAGCTGATCGTGGCCGGAAGCACCGGCTTTCTCGTGCCCGCGGGCGACGATGCGGCGCTCGCGACGCGCCTGGGGGCGCTCGTGGGCGACCGCGCCCTGCGCGGGGCCATGGGACTGGCGGGACGTCGGCACGTCGCCCGCGCGCACTCGCTGGAGCGGCAGGCCGCGCTGACCGCGGCGCTTCTGAGCCGCGTCGCGGGCGCCGCGCCGCGCGGCGCGCTGGTGGGCGTCGACAGCGCGCCCGCCTAGCGCGCACCTACGTTCGGGGGACCTGCGCCGTAACCGTTACACCGGTTCCGGTAGTCCTTGCTCCACGCTGCGGGCGGTCGGCCGCGGCGAAGGTCGTGCGCGCCATCGCTGCACGCGCCGGCACGCGGCTTGCAAGGAAACGGGTTCGACGCATCGTCGTCCGACGATGCTTTATGCAAGGACAAGCGATTATGGACACTCTCGATCGAGATCGGCTTCGGCCGCGAGGCGACGATGGCGACGATGGCGACGCGACGACCTATGCATCGCCGCAACTCGCGACCGCGGGCAACGGCGCGGACGATTACCGGACGATAGCGCAGGACGCGCGCGAGCAGCGTCGTGCGCGGCACGTGCGGGACGACAGCGCCGTCCAGGCGCTCGGCTGGTTCAGCATCGCGCTCGGCGCAGCGGAGATCGCGATGCCGCGCGCCGTGGCGCGCGCGGCAGGCGCGCCGCTGCCGGCGGCGATCGTGCGCACGTTCGGCGCGCGCGAGATCGCCGCCGGCGTGGGGCTGCTGACGCAGCCGCGCCCGGCGGGCTGGATGTGGGGGCGCGTGGCCGGCGACGCGCTCGACCTCGTCGCGCTCGCCGGGTCGCTCGCGAGCTCGCGCGCCGCCCGCGGCCGTGTGCTGCTGACGATGGGTGCGATCGCGGCGATCACGGCCGCCGACGTCAACGCGGCGCGCCGCCTCGAGCGCCGCCAGGCGAGCCTGCCCGGCGAAATGCGCCGCGACGGATCGGTGCGCGTCGAGCGCAGCGTGACCATCAACCGCCCGGTCGAGGAATGCTACCGGCGCTGGCGCGACGTCGAGCGCCTGCCGGAATTCATGTCGCATCTCCAGTCGGTCGAACGCATCGACGACCGGCGCTCGCGCTGGACGGCGAAGGCGCCGGCAGGCATGCGCGTGGAATGGGAAGCGGAAATCACGCACGACGCGCCCAACGAGTGGATCGCGTGGCGCTCGCTGCCGGGGGCGGACATCGAAAACGCCGGGGCGGTGCGGTTCGTGCCCTCGCGCGGCGGCACCGTGGTGAGCGTCGCGATGCGCTACACGCCGCCGCTGCGCACCGTCGGCAAGCTCGTCGGCAAGGTGTTCGGCGAGGAGCCGGAGCAGCAGGTGCGAGAAGACCTGCGCCGCTTCAAGCGCCTGCTCGAAGCGGGCGAGATACCGACGACCCAGGGACAACCCGCGGGACGGCGCAGCGCGCTGTTCCGCATGCTCGCGAAGGTGAATCCGGCATGAAAGCGAACTGCTGGTACGGCAAGCACGACCTGCGGATCGAGGAGGTTCCCGATCCGATCATCCTCAATCCTCGCGACGCGATCGTGAAGATCACGTCGACGGCCATCTGCGGCTCCGATCTGCACATCTACAACGGCTACATTCCCGCGATGGCGGGCGGCGACATCATCGGCCACGAGTTCATGGGCGAGGTCGTCGAGGTGGGCAGCGCGGTCAAGAACCTCAAGGTCGGCGATCGCGTCGTGAACCCCTTCCCCATCGCGTGCGGCGCGTGCCTGTCATGTACCGACGGGCTGCATTCGCTGTGCGAGAACTCGAACCCCAACTCCTGGATGGCGGAAAAGATGTGGGGTTATTCGCCCGCGGGCCTGTTCGGCTATTCGCACCTGCTCGGCGGCTATGCGGGCGGACAGGCGGAGTACGCGCGCATTCCCTTCGCGGACGTCGGGCCGATCAAGGTTCCCGACGGTCTCTCCGACGAGCAGGTCCTGTTCCTGTCGGACATCTACCCGACCGGCTACATGGCGGCGGAGAACTGCAACATCCAGCCGGACGACACCGTCGCCGTGTGGGGATGCGGGCCCGTGGGACAGTTCGCGATCAAGAGCGCGTTTATGCTCGGCGCGGGCCGCGTGATCGCGATCGACCGTCTGCCGGAACGCCTGCGGATGGCGCGCGAGCAGGGCGGCGCCGAGACGCTGGACTACGCGGAGACCGACGTCATGGACGAGCTGCGCCAGATGACGGGCGGCCGCGGGCCGGACGCGTGCATCGACGCCGTCGGCATGGAAGCGCATTCGTTCGGCGCGATGGGCGCCTACGACAAGGTGAAGCAGACGCTGCGTCTGGAATCGGACCGCCCCACCGCGTTGCGCGAAGTGCTGATGAGCTGCCGCAACGGCGGGACCGTGTCGGTTCCGGGCGTATACGGCGGGCTCGTCGACAAGATCCCGATGGGCGCCGTCGTGAACCGCTCGTTGACGCTGAAGAGCGGGCAGACGCACGTGCAGCGCTATCTGCGGCCGCTGCTCGAGCGTATCGAGAACGGCGACATCGATCCGTCGTTTGTCGTCACGCATCGCTTCGCGCTCGACGAGGCGCCCGACGCGTTTCGCCTGTTCAACGACAAGGCGGACGAGTGCATCAAGGTCGTGCTGAAGCCGTGAGTTAGCGCGCGGCGAACGCCGACGTGAAAAACGCCCGCCGGTATTCCCGGCGGGCGTTTTGCTTGGGCGCTTTGCGACGACTACTCGTTTGCGCCGCGCTTGCTGGACGACGAGCTCTCGCCGCTGCCGGACGAGCGACCCGACGACGACGTGCCGCTGCTGCCGGACGAGCCCGACGAGCCGGACGAACCGGAGGAACCGCTCGAACCCGACGAGCCGAGCGTGCTGCCCGAGCTGCCGCTGCCGTACGAGCGCGACGACCCCGTCCCGCTGCTCGACCCCGACGAGCCGGAACCCGACGAGCCGGAGCCGCCCGACGCGCCGCCCTGCTCACTGCCGCGGCCCACGCGAAGGCGGTTCTGAATGTCCTTCACGCCCGGGATCGAATCGATCAGGTCTTCGATCATGTATTTCGCGTAGCGATCGTCGACCGTTCCGTCGAGCGTCACGACGGCGCTGACGACGTCCACTTCGACGTCGCTGCTGTCGCATTGCGGATTCGAGAACAGACGTTCCGAGATTTCTTCCTTCAGACGTTCGTCGGAGCGCTGGTAGCCCTTGGGGCCGCGACGGATGTTCGCCCGGCCGGCGCCGTAGCCGCCTTGGCCGAACCCCGATTGGCCATAGCCGCCTTGACCCTGGCCATAACCGCCTTGACCGCTTTGGCCGAAGCCCGATTGGCCATAGCCGCCTTGACCGGATTGGCCGTAGCCGCCTTGCCCGTAACCGCTCTGACCATAGCCGCCGTAGCCGCCCTGACCGCCCATCCCGGACTGGCCGCTCCAACGACCGCCCATGCCACCCTGCTGCGACGACATGCCGGTGCTTCCCATGCCGCTTTGTTGCGAGCCCCAGCCGCTCGTGCCGGTGCCTTGCTGACCCCAGCCGCTGCCCATGCCGCCTTGCCCGGAGCCCCAGGGGCTGCCGCTTTGTCCTTGCCCCGCATAGCTCTGCCCGCCGCCGTAGCCCTGCGAGCCGTAGCCCTGGGAGCCGTAGCCCTGGGCACCGTAGCCCTGCGAGCCATAGCCCTGGCCGGAGCCGTAGCCCTGCGAGCCGAACCCTTGGCCGCCGTACCCGGCGTAGCTCTGTCCGCCGCCTTGGCTGCCATAGCCCTGGCTGCCATAGCCCTGGCTGCCATAGCCTTGCGAGCCGACCCCCTGGTTGCCGTAGTTGTGGCCGCCGAAGTTGTGTCCGCTTCCGTAGCCCTGGCCGCCGAAGCCTTGCTGGCCGCCGTACACGGGACCGCCGCCCTGGCTGTGATAGCCCTGGCCGCCTTGCATCGATTGCCCCGTGCCGAACTCGCCCGCGCCGTAGCCGCCTTGGCCCTGGCCCCAGCCGGAGCTTCCTTGGCCGCCGTAGCCGCCCTGACCGCCGCCGAAGCCGCCTTGGCCGCCGTAGCTGCCCTGACCGCCGCCGTAGCCGCCTTGGCCGCCGTAGCTGCCCTGACCGCCGCCGTAGCCGCCTTGGCTTCCGTAGCCGCCTTGGCTTCCGTAGCCGCCTTGGCTTCCGTAGCCGCCTTGGCCGCCTTGGCCATAGCTGCCCTGGCTGCCGTAGCCGCCCTGGTCGTAGCCCGACCACGACCCGGCGCGTCCCTGACCGCCGCCTTGCGAGGTGCCGCCGTAGCCTTCGCCCTGGAAGCTTTGACCGCCGCCGTATCCCTGGCGACCGTAGCCCTGCTGCCCGTAGCCCTGCTGGCCGTAACCGTGGCCTTCGGATCCCTGGTAGCCGCCTTGCGACGCGCCATACTGGCCGCCCTGGCCGCCGCGACGTCCGAAGTCACCCTGGCTTGCGTACTGCCCGGACGACGACGACCGGTCGCCACGCGGATCGAAGCTCGCGTCCGAGCGATCCTCGTACGAACCGGAGGACGATGACCTGTCCGAGTTCATCTCCGTATCGCGCGAATCCTGATCGCGCTGGTTGTTGCGATTTGCCATGTCCACTCCTTTATAAGCGCATGCGCGCGCCCACGGTGGTGTGAGCGCGCGTCTGGTTTTGCAAGGATCGTGCCCTGCGAGAAGCGAGAGGCGTGCGCGCGATCGCGCGTCGCCATCGCCGAAATTCTTACCGGTAACGGTTGCAACGCACGAGCGACGTGCGCGCCGTCGTCATTCGTCGTCGACGCGTTCGCGCGGCTCGCCGTAGAGCTGCGCGATCGTCGCGGCGCTCGCGTCCGCGCGCTCCGCGCGCTCGGTGAACGATCGCGCCGCGGCTTCGTTGTGACGCAGGCGCGCGCGCTCCGCGAGGCGCCGCGACACCGCGGCGTTTTCCTCGAGCGCGCGCACCGCAGAGTACAGCGCGTCCTCGAGGCTCGCCTCCTGATCGGCGACGAGCGACTCGGCGGTGAACGCGTGACCGGTGTGGCAGCGAAAGCGCAACACGTTCGCGTCGTCGATCTCCCACAGCGCGCCGTGGCATTGCGGGCACGTGTAGGGCGTGATCGCGCCGATGCGGGACACCTGCCGCATGTCGTTGCTGTGCAGCTCCGCCATCGCGCTCTCGAGCCTGATCTGCTCGGGAACTTCCGCGACTGCATGAAGGTTCGCCGGCGTCGCCGCCAGCGTGCGCACGATGGCCGGCATGTCGGCGACGGGCACGCGATAGTCGGCTTCGAGGCTTTCGAGCGCGCTTGTCGGCATTCCCGAGAACTGCGCGTCGGCCGGGTCCTGCACGACCACCGCCCCGCCGCACGTGCGAATCGCCCACAGGCCCGCGGTGCCGTCGTTCAGCGCTCCGGACAGGAGCACGCCGACGACCCGCGGTCCGTGCGCCCACGCGGCGGAGCGGAACAGCGGATCGACCGCCGGCCGGTGCCGGTTCTCGCGCGGCCCGCGCACCACGCGCACGCTCCGCTCGTGGACCAGCAGATGCAGATCCGGCGGCGCGAGATACGCGACGCCGCGCTCGATCGCCATGCGGTCCACCGCATCGACGACACGAAGCGTCGTCTCGCGGCCCAGAATCGACGACAGCATGCTCGACGGATCCGCCGTCCGATGCACGACGATGAACACCGACGCCGGAAGGTCGCGCGGCAGTCCGCCGAGGAGGATCTGCAACGGCTGCAGGCCTCCCGCGGACGCGCCGACGACGACGACGTCGTGGCCGACGCCGACGGGGACGCTGCCCGACGTCACGCGCGATCCGCGCGGGAGCGGAAAGCGGACGCGGCGTCCGCCGGTGCGCTCAGCCAAGTTGCCGCCGCTTCGTTCGAATTGCCGGCCGCGGGCGCGAGACCCTCGGGCGCGCCCGCGGCGAGCGGCAGGCTCACGACGAACGCGCTGCCCTTGCCCGCACCCGCGCTTTGGACGGCGACGCT
>Ga0070671_100001199_pt1 | contig 19435 bp, 10 predicted proteins | sample KBSS73metaG_FD_65341 | JGI IMG/M metagenome (GOLD analysis project Ga0070671, IMG submission 65341) | Switchgrass rhizosphere microbial communities from Kellogg Biological Station, Michigan, USA - KBS S7-3 metaG | ecosystem: Host-associated > Plants > Roots > Rhizosphere > Soil ...
CCTGCCGTGGACCTGTACGGGTGGTCGAGATTCCTCAGAAGACCTTGATTTAATTGATTTTACAGCCTTGCCAGGCCACCAGGGCGTCCCCGAACCGGTCTCGCCCCTTCCCCCGGGGGTGCGGCCTCCCGCTTGACGAAATTTAATAGCCAAATATATCTTATACCAGTGATGCACACGGGTAACTGATCGGTACGCGTTCGGATCGGGTCGTGATCCACGGCTCATCGAGGGGGTGTCCGGGTGACTAAGTGTTGCTGCCGCCGCGTTCTGCGCGGCGTATTTGTCTTGCGACCGCCGTGCCGGCTCGCCGTGACGAGCGCATCCGGCCGCCGCCGTCGCGAAGCTGCTCCAACCGGTGCAACACATCAGCCGCGCTGTCCACAACGGGCACGCGCCGCAAGCCGCCGCGTGCACGCGCGCCGGCTCAAATCGCCAGTTACCTACTCAACGCTGAACGGAGCGCCGCAGCTCCGCGGCAAGCGCGAATCACCGGCGCGTGGGCCACGTCACCCGAGGCGAGTCGTGTAAGTCCGCAGTTCAAGAACATCGAGGGGGAAACGTCCATGAGTGCGAATGCAAGTTCCGTTCAATCGACACGCTCGCCACTGGCAAATCCTTGGGTGCAGTTGGTCATCGGGGTCATCTGTATGGCCTCGGTGGCGAATCTGCAGTACGGCTGGACGCTGTTCGTCAATCCCATCGATGCCAAGTATCACTGGGGACGCGCGGCCATCCAGGTCGCCTTCACCCTCTTTGTGCTGATCGAGACCTGGCTCGTTCCGGTTGAAGGTTACCTGGTCGATCGCTTCGGCCCGCGCTGGGTGGTGCTCGGCGGCGCGGTGCTGGTGGCATGCGCGTGGGTCATGAATTCAGGCGCGGACTCCCTCACGACGTTGTACGTGGCGGCCGCCATCGGCGGCATCGGAACCGGAGCCGTCTACGGCACCTGCGTCGGCAACGCGTTGAAGTGGTTCCCCGGCCGGCGTGGCCTGGCGGCCGGCATCACCGCCGCCGGTTTTGGCGCCGGTGCCGCGCTCACGATCGCGCCGATCTCGAAGATGATCAACGCCGACGGCTACCAGCACGCCTTCCTGTTCTTCGGACTGCTCCAGGGCGCAATCGTGTTCGTGATGGCGTGGGGCATGTTGGTCGCGCCCCCGCAGCTGGTGGGGGCGAAAGTGAAGGCGAACCAAACGGCCATTGGGTACACGCCAGCGCAGGTGATGCGCAGCCCGGTGTTCTACGTGATGTACCTGATGTTCGTTCTGATCGCGGCCGGCGGCCTCACGATGGCCGCCTCGATGGCACCGATCGCGAAGGATTTCGGCATCGAAAAGACGCCCGTCGCGCTCTTTGGCTTTTTGATGCCGGCACTGGTATTCGCGCTGTCGCTCAACCGCATCTTTGACGGGGTGGGCCGGCCATTCTTCGGCTGGGTGTCGGATCAGATCGGGCGCGAGAACACGATGGCCATCGCGTTCACGCTCGGGGCACTGGCGCTCTTTACCCTCAGCCGGGCGGGCACGACCCCGGTCGTGTTCGTGCTGGTCACGGCGCTGTACTTCGGTGTCTACGGCGAGATCTTCAGTCTCTTCCCGGCAACCCAGGGGGACACCTTCGGTGCCAAGTTTGCCGCGGCCAATGCGGGATTGCTCTATACCGCCAAGGGCGCCGGTGCGTTGCTCGTGCCGATTGCGGCCGTCATTGCGAAGTCCCGCGGCTGGGGCACCGTTTTCACGATCGCCATGACCTTCAACCTGATCGCGGCATTCCTCGCGCTCGTGGTGCTGAAGCCGATGCGCGCGCGGCACTTTGCCGTGGCCAACGCCGGGCCGACGACGCTAACCGCCGGCACTGCCGGCACGCGTACCACCAGCTAGCAGCAAACGGACATCACCTGTTAGGCGCGGTGTATCGGCACGAGCCCTGTGCACCGCGGTTTGAATCACGAGCCGGAGGCGAGATGGCAAGCGCAACCCCAGTCCCCACCCAGCCCAAGGCGACGACCGCCGAAGACACCCTGCAGCGCAAGAGCCGCGAGGCGGGCGTGGTCTCCGGTGGCCACCTGGTCGCGAAAGCGCTGAGGAACGAAGGAGTCGACACGATCTTCACGCTCTGCGGCGGGCACATCATCGACATCTATGACGGCTGCGTGGATGAGGGCATCCGCATCATCGACGTGCGGCACGAGCAGGTCGCGGCGCATGCCGCCGACGGCTATGCACGCCAGACCGGCAAGCTAGGCTGCGTCGTTACGACCGCCGGCCCCGGCTGCACCAATGCCGTGACGGGCATCGCCACCGCCTTCCGCTCCGAGAGCGCCATCCTGCACATCGGCGGCCAGGGCGCGCTCACGCAGCACAAGATGGGTTCGCTGCAGGATCTGCCGCACGTCGACCTCATGACGCCGATCACCAAGTTTGCTGCGTCGGTGCCGAGCACCGAACGCGTGGCCGACATGATCTCGATGGCAGCGCGCGAGGCATTCAACGGCGCCCCCGGACCGGTCTATCTCGAAATTCCCCGCGACGTTCTCGACCGCGAGGTGGACGCCAGCAAAGCCATCGTCCCGAAACCGGGTCACTACCGTGCTTCGACGCGTTCGATCGGCGATCCGCGCGACATCGAAAAGCTGGCGGACATCCTGGTCAACTCCGAGCGGCCCGCGATCCTGTACGGGCAGCAGGTGTGGACCGCGCGCGGTCATAAGGAAGCCGTGGCGCTGCTGCGCGGCCTGGACATTCCCGGCTACTTCAATGGCGGTAGCCGCGGGCTGCTGCCTCCGGGGGATCCGCATCACTTCGATCGTACGCGCAGCAACGCGTTCGCCGACGCCGACGTCATCGTGATCGTGGGCACACCGTTTGACTTTCGCATGGGCTACGGACGCCGCATCAGCACGAAACTCAAACTGGTGCAGATCGACATGGACTACCGCACCGTGGGCAAGAACCGTGACATCGATCTGGGACTCGTCGGGGATCCGGGGGCAATTCTCGGCGCGGTGCTGCAGGCCGCTTCCGGGCGCCTCAAGTCGGACAAGCGCGACTCGCGGCGCGAGTGGATGAAGAAGCTTACCGCCGCCGAAGCGGCCGCCGGGGAAAAGCTGCTGCCGCTGTTTCACTCGGAGAACACGCCGATCCACCCCTACCGGGTGGCGTATGAACTGAACGAATTTCTCGCCGACAACACCATCTACATCGGCGACGGCGGCGACGTGGTCACGATCTCCGCCCAGGCCGTACGCCCGCGCGGCCCCGGACAGTGGATGGATCCCGGCGCACTCGGCTCGCTCGGGGTCGGCACCGGCTTTGCCATAGCCGCAGGCCTCGCTAACCCGGGCAAGGAAGTGCTCTGTTACTACGGTGACGGCTCCTTCGGCATGACCGCCTTCGACATGGAGACCGCCAATCGCTTCGGCGTGCCCTACATCGCGGTCATCGGCAACAACTCGGCGATGAACCAGATTCGCTACGGCCAGCTGGCCAAGTACGGCGAGCAGCGTGGCAACGTCGGCAATCTGTTAGGCGACGTACCCTTTGGCAAGTTCGCCGAAATGCTCGGCGGCTACGGCGAGGAAGTGCGCGCTCCCGCGCAGATCGCCCCGGCACTGGCGCGGGCACGCGAATCGGTGCAGCGGCTGCGCAAATCAGCGGTCATCAACATCTGGGTGGACCCGCGCGAATACGCGCCCGGCACCAAGAATCAGACGATGTACAAGTGAATTTGGCCAGAGGAGGGTCGTATGGGGAAGGCACTTGACGGCGTTCGCATCCTCGACTTCACACACGTGCAGTCCGGCCCCACCTGCACGCAGCTACTCGCGTGGCTCGGTGCCGACGTTATCAAAGTAGAGCGCGCCGGCGCCGGGGATGTGACGCGCGAACAACTGCGGGACATCCCCGACGTCGACAGTCTTTACTTCACGATGCTCAATCACAACAAGCGCTCTATCACCCTGGATACCAAGAGTGCGGCCGGCAAGCAGGTGCTGGAAAGGCTCGTGAAGCGCTGCGACGTCCTGGTGGAGAACTTCGCCCCGGGGGCCCTCGATCGCATGGGCTTCACCTGGGAACGAATCCAACAGCTCAACCCCCGCATGATCGTGGCGTCCGTGAAGGGTTTCGGGCCCGGCCCCTACGAAGACTGCAAGGTCTACGAGAACGTCGCGCAGTGCGCGGGCGGCGCGGCCTCGACCACCGGGTTCGACGATGGCCCCCCGCTCGTGACCGGTGCGCAGATCGGTGACAGTGGCACCGGCCTGCACCTGGCGCTCGGCATCGTCGCCGCGCTCTACCAGCGCAACAGCACCGGCCGCGGACAAAGGGTGCTCGCGGCCATGCAGGACGGCGTCCTCAATCTGTGCCGCGTCAAGCTACGCGACCAACAGCGCCTCGCCCGTACCGGCGTGATGCACGAGTACCCGCAGTACCCCAACGGTCACTTCGGCGACGCCGTGCCCCGCGCCGCGAACGCCTCGGGCGGCGGCCAGCCAGGCTCGATCGTCAAATGCCGCGGTTGGGAGACGGACCCCAACGCGTACCTGTATTTCATAGCGCAGGCGCCGGTGTGGAAGGAGATCTGCAAGGTTATCGGCAAGGAAGACTGGATCACTCACCCCGATTACGCCACGCCGAGCGCGCGCCTGCCCAGGCTCAAGGAAGTCTTCGGCGCGATCGAGGCGTGGACGGCCACGAAGACCAAGTTCGAGGCCATGAAACTGCTCAACGAGCACGACATCCCGTGCGGGCCGATCCTGTCGATGAAGGAACTCGCCGAGGAACCCTCGCTGCGGGCCACCGGCACGATCGTCGAGGTGGATCATCCGACGCGCGGCAAGTACCTGACCGTTGGCAATCCGATCAAGCTGAGTGACAGCGTCACCGAAGTGCAGCGCTCGCCGCTGCTGGGTGAACACACCGACGCCGTGCTGGGTGAACTGGGCTATGGCGCGCAAGACATCGCCGCTCTGCGCACGCAAAAGGTGATCTGACTTAGCCGCAGCGCCCGGGAGAGATCATGACGATCAACAAGAACGCGGTTCGCAGCATCCTCGACCAGGCCAAGGCAGCCGAACGCGCAGCGCTGACCGCACCCGAGGCGCGCGGCGTCTGCGAGGCCTACGGCATCGCCATCCCCAAGGAGGGCGTGGCGCGCAGCGCCGCGGAAGCAGCCCGGCTCGCCTCGGACATCGGCTTTCCGGTCGTACTGAAGATCGTCTCACCGCAGATCCTGCACAAGACCGAGGCGGGCGGCGTTCTCGTTGGCATCCGCTCGGCGGAACAGGCCGCCCAGGCGTACGCGACAATCATCGACAACGCGCGCAGATACGACCCTAAAGCAGAAATCCTCGGCGTGCAGGTGCAGCAGATGCTGGCTGGCGGCCAGGAGGTCATCATCGGCGCGGTCACGGACCCGGCGTTCGGCAAGCTGGTCGCGTTCGGCCTCGGCGGGGTACTGGTGGAGGTGCTGAAGGACGTCACCTTCCGGCTCGCGCCCGCTTCCGCGCAGGACGCGCTCTCGATGATGGACGGCATCGCTGCGGCAGAAATCCTGCGCGGGGTGCGGGGTGCTCGGCCCGTTGACCGCGGCGCCCTAGCCGCGATGATCGAGCGCGTGTCCGCATTGGTCGCGGATTTCCCCGAAATCTCAGAGATGGACCTGAACCCCGTGTTCGCCTCCGAGCACGGCGCGGTCGCCGCCGACGTGCGCATCGTGCTCAATTTCAACCCGGCCCCTGCACGCCATCGGCCCAGTCAGGAATTGATCGTTGCGCAGATGAACCGGATCATGAAGCCGGACGCGGTGGCGGTGATCGGCGCCTCCGCCGAGAACGGCAAGATCGGCAACTCGGTGATGAAGAACCTGATCAACGGCGGCTATCAGGGAAAGATCTACCCGATCCATCCAAGCGCGACCGAAATCCTGGGCATGAAGGCCTACAAGCGCGTCACGGACGTGCCGGGTGAAATCGACGTCGCCGTGTTCGCGATTCCCGCGAAATTCGTGGCTCAGGCCCTGACCGAAGTTGGCGAGAAAAAGATCCCGGGGGCGGTACTGATCCCCTCGGGGTTTGCCGAGACCGGCAATGTCGCAGGACAGGCCGAGCTGGTGGAGATCGGACGCAGGTACGGCGTGCGGCTCATGGGACCCAACATCTACGGCTTCTACTACACGCCCAAGAACCTGTGCGCCACGTTCTGCACCGCCTACGACGTCAAGGGCAAGGCGGCACTGTCCTCGCAGTCTGGCGGCATCGGCATGGCGATCATCGGTTTCTCGCGCTCCGCCCGTATGGGCGTGTCGGCGATCGTCGGACTCGGCAACAAGTCCGACATCGACGAGGACGATCTGCTCATCTTCTTCGAACAGGACGACAATACCGAGATAATCGCGCAGCACTGCGAGGACCTGAAGGACGGTCGGGCGTTCGCCGAGGCTGCGAAACGCGTGTCGAAGAAAAAACCGGTCGTGGTCCTGAAGGCCGGGCGCACCTCCATGGGCGCGCGTGCGGCGAGCTCGCACACCGGAGCGCTGGCCGGTAACGACAAGATCTACGAGGACGTCTTCAGGCAGTCGGGCGTCATCCGCGCCCGCTCGCTGCGCGAGCTCCTTGATTTCGCGCGCGGCATTCCCGTGCTGCCCACGCCCAAGGGAAACAACGTCGTAATCATCACCGGCGCCGGCGGCTCCGGCGTGCTGCTCTCAGATGCGTGCGTAGACAACGGCCTGAGCCTCATGGCGATGCCGCCTGATCTTGACACGGCCTTTCGCAAGTTCATTCCGCCCTTCGGGGCGGCCGGCAATCCCGTCGACATCACCGGCGGCGAGCCGCCGAGTACCTATCAGAACACCGTACGCCTGGGTCTGCAGGACGAGCGCATCCACGCGCTCATCCTCGGCTACTGGCACACGATCATCACCCCGCCCATGGTGTTCGCGCGTCTCATGGTCGAAGTGGTGGATGAGATGCGTGGGCGCGGCTTCGAGAAGCCGGTCGTCGCATCGCTCGCCGGTGATGTGGAGGTGGAGGAAGCGGCAGAGTACCTGTACCAGCACGGCATTCCCGCCTATGCCTATTCCACCGAGATCCCGGTCGCCGTGCTGGGCGCCAAGTACCGATGGGCCCGCGGCGCCGGGCTCATTCCAGCCCCGTAAGGAAAGCACGGCAACCGGATCCTGATGCGGATGAATGGGTTCTTACGAGCGCCGAAAACAACCGCTTGAAGACTTGTTGGTCTCACACGTAAGGGGGATTTGCCATGATTGACTCCAGAGCGTCCAAACTCGTGGGCGCGGTGCTTGCAGCAGCGTTGCTTCTTGCCGGTTACCCCGGGCGAAGCCTTGCAGACCCGGCAGCCGATGCGGCGGCCATGCAGGAACAGATGCGCCAGATGCAGCAGCGCCTGGATGAGTTGAATCGGCAGCTGCAGGCCCTGAAGCAGCAGCAACAACAGCAGACCACCGCGGCGCCTGCGGCGCCCGCGGTGGCACAGGCCAAGCCCGCCGCCCCGGCAGAACCAAAATTCGATAAGTTCCTGAAGGGCTTTTACGGCACGCTCGACGTGTCCCTGGATGTGACCACCAAGGGCATGGACGACATGGTCGCCTACCACATCGAGAACGGTGGCCTTGGGCCGGGGCTCGATTACAACAACCCCAAGGGGACTCCGGTCGGTAAGGTGGGGTGGGAACCGTCCCTGTCCACCAATAAGTCCACGATCGGCTATCGCGGCGACTACCAGATTGCCGAATCGGACTTCACTTTCGTGTACCAGCTCGAAGCCTCGCTGGCCATCACGGCCTCGCCGGGTCTGAAGACCTCGTACGTTCAGCAATCCAATACCACCACCGGCGCCATCGGCTCGGGCGACACCTTCATAGGACTGCAGAACAAGGGCTGGGGCCGCCTGCGCTTCGGCACCTTCTATTCACCCTACAAGAAATCCACGGACCGGCTGAACCCATTCTCAGGGATGCTCGGGGACTACGCCGTCGTCATGGGCAACACCGGCGGCGACAATCGCGTCGAGTTCGGTACCCGTCTGGAGCACTCCATCGAGTACGACTCGCCGAAGTTCGCCAACATGGTCAGCTTCAACCTCCTGATCTCACCCGGCCAGAACCGCACTTACGACAACGTGATCCAGTCCTCCGGCTCGCCCGACTGCAGCGGCGGCAACATGCCGGGCAGCGGCAATCTTCTGCTCCAGTGCGACGATGGCGGCTTCGGCGATGCCTACAGCGTCGACCTGGAGTTCGAGCACGCCGGGTTTTACGCCACCGTGGCGTACGAATTCCACAAGGACGTGAACCGCAACAGCGACGGCATCGGGTCCAACAGCACCACCTACGCCGCGCTGCTGAATTCTGCGGGCGTGACTCCCGACGGCGGTTGCAACGATCCCACCGGAGTTCTCGATTGCGGCACTTACCAGGCTCTGGTTGCAGAGTTCCCGGGCTGGGCCAGCGTGGCCGGGGGCACGCCTCCGTACCTGAACGATATCGGCAACGAGGCGGCGTTCAAGGTCGGAGCGCAGTACACGTTCGGCTTCGGCCTGGCGGTGAGCGGGATCTGGGAACACATGACGCGCAGCCTGCCGTCGAATCTGGAGTTCCAGAATGAGCGGCAACGCGACGGCACCTGGCTGGCGCTCTCCCAGGATCTGGGCTCGTCCGACAACATCAGCGTGGGCTGGGCCCACGCCGGCAAGACCCCGGGGGATCCGGGCGGACAACACAACTACAACCCCCTCGCGGAAGCGAACACCGCGGACATGTTCACCGCGGCCTGGAAGCACCACTTCGACAAGCGGGTCTACTGGTATGCGGACTGGGCAGTAACCGTGAACCACGGCAACGCCCACTACGACATCGGCGCCGGTGGCCGCGGCCTGACGACGGACTGCCATGACGGCACCAACACGGTGATCGCAGACGGCAGCAGCGCCGGACCGACCACCTGGGGCGGCTGCCGCCCGCAGGGCTTCTCGACGGGTATCAACTATCGGTTCTAGACTCGCAGCAGCTTCCGGGGCAGTGGCGCGCCGCTTGCGGGCGCGCCGGCACGACGGATCTTCTCTGTGAGACTGGACCTGCCGGTGCTCCGGCCGCACCCTAGGTGGTGAGCGGACGCCCGGAAAGGGTACTTACCGCGTTCAAGGCGGCCGGCGACGAGGCCTCAGGCGGCTGTGGTGCCGCCGCGCCATGGCACGATGCAGCCCGCTTGCAAGCGTGGGGCGCGAGCGGACTGACCGCCGGCGACTCCAGGCCACCGCCATACATACGGAGGCACGATCATGACTACCGCCTACGTGACGCACCCTGACTGCCTGCGGCACGAGATGGGGCCCGGGCATCCGGAAGCTCCCGAGCGTCTGATCGCGGTGAACGCGGAAATGCGCTCCGGCGGGCTGCTCGAGAGCTTGCGCTGCCTGGAGGCGCCGCTGGTTGCAGACGCAAACCTCAAGCGCGTGCATCGCGCAGCCTACGTCGATCTGATCTTCGAGCAGGCACCAGCGGAGGGTTACCTGCAACTGGACCCGGATACGGCGATGAATGAGTACAGTCTGGCCGCGGCGCGGCGCGCGGCGGGCGCAGGACTGCTCGCGGTCGACGAGCTACTCGAGGGGCGCGCCGTGAACGCATTCTGTGCCGTGCGCCCGTGCGGGCATCATGCGACCCCGAGTCGTTCCATGGGATTTTGCATCTTCAACAACATCGCCGTCGCGGCCGCCTATGCCGTGCAGGAGAAGGGTCTCGAGCGCGTCGCGATCATCGATTTCGATGTGCATCACGGCAACGGCACGGAGCTCATGTTCAGCGCCGCGCCCTGGCAGCAGGCCGTGCTGATGGCGAGTTTTTTCCAGCACCCGTTCTACCCGTACAGCGGCACGGAGAACCCGGCGCCCAACATGATCAACGTGCCACTCGCCGCCGGCAGTGACGGCAGTGCCGTGCGCAGGGTGTTTGAAGAGCACTGGCGGCCTGCGCTCGAGCAATTCAAGCCGCAACTCATCCTGATCTCGGCCGGGTTTGACGCCCATCGCGAGGACCTGCTCGGAGGCCTGGGGCTGGTCGAGGCCGACTACGTCTGGCTCACGCGTGAGCTGATGGCGCTCGCTGCGCGCCATTCGCAGCATCGAATCGTCTCGATGCTCGAGGGCGGCTACAACCTGCAGGCTCTCGGCCGCAGCGCCGCGGCACATGTCAGGACCCTCGCGGCGGGCTAGCGGGGCGCCAGAGGGTCACGACGAACGTGCCGACATGCTGCGAGGTCTGATGACCCGCGGCGCACGGAGTCACGGCGCAGCGAGAATCGCCCGCCAGTTGATGATCGCGTTCCACAGCAGCCGCTGATCGCCGCGATTCAGATCCCGGTGCAGCGGATTGAAGTTGAACGTGATGACGTGGCCGGCACCTGCGTGCAGATCCATGATGGCTGCCCGGCCGACGAGATTCTCCTCGCCCCAGGCCTGGCCACTGACGACCAACGGCGCGCCGTCCCTGTCGCCCCACTCGAGCACGATGCTGCTGCGATCCACCGGTCCGTCCAGGCAGGTCGTGCAGTACGCCATCCGCAGCCAGCGCCTCGGAATGGAATACAGCGCGAAGTTCTGGCGGAACACGTACGTCTGCGGCGCGTAGCCATACGCGATCGGATGCTCCGGGCGCGCAAAGGACACGCGCAAGTGCGCGCCGGGCGTCTTGGTGACGGCGCTCTGGGAGGCGGCCGCGGCCGCGGCACCGCCGCCCTGGGTGCTGCGCGGCACGCCGCCGGCCTCGCGGCGGATGCCGCGGACCAGGCCGCCTTCCAACGGCAGCATGGAGCCGTTGCCGAGGGTGATGAGCAGGCCGCCGGAGTTCACGAACTGCTGCAGCTGCGCCAGGCCGCTGTAGCCGATGCCGCCGGTGATGTCGTCCGAGGAGGCCGGCGTGCCGAAGCTCGGCGTGCTGCTCGTCTTCTTGTAGGGCATCGGCCCCCAGGACTTGTACAGGCCCTCGATCTGCTCGGCGAGTTCGAGGTCGACGTGCCCGTACAGCAGCACGTCGTATTTGTCCTTGAGCTTGCCGGCGCGGATGTCCTCATCGCGCACGTAGACATAAGGAATGTGCCGCTGGTCGAGCGTATAGCGCGCCCAGCCGATGGTGTCGGTGTCCGCCCACGGCACCCACAGCCCCAGCCGCGGCACCGGCGCCTCATGCCTGAGCACGTCCGGGAGCGTCGCGGTGCTGACGAAATCCAGGCCGAGGCGGCCGGCAATATCGCGCACCGCGGTGGCCAGGCCCGCCTGCGGCGCGAGGATCCAGGAGCCCGCCGGATAGTCGGTGCCATTGGCGCTGAAGGGGCGCTCGGCGATCGCCACCTTGAAGCGTGCGAGCGCGAAGCGTGCCTCGAGCAGCCCCTCCTGGCCGCTGTCCTTGAGGAGAAATACCGGCCCGGCACCGGCGACCTGACCCTGTACGCGCGGGGCCTCAGTCAGCGGCGTGAGGTTTGCGGCGCGCACCTTCGGATCGGCGGTGGCGATCACGGCGAGGTGGTAGTGCGCGGGCAGTTCCCAGGAAATATCGTCGTAAGCCTCGGGCGCGTCCTTCGGATACAGCTGCGGCGACAGCAGGTCCAGCGCGTAGTCGCGGTAGGGCTGGTCGAGGCGCACGACGTAGGTGCCGGCGGGAAAGTTGCCCTCCTTCAGGCTGAGCGGCGCGGCGGCCCGGTGCACCTCGATGCCGAGCGACAGCAGGCGCGCGACCAGCTGCGCAACCCGTGCCGGATCGCCCTGTCCGTCGGGGATCAGGATCCCGTACGGGGCTGTCTCAAGGCCGCGCTGGTACGAGTGCAGGTTCTTCAGATAGTAGTTGCGCAGCAGGCCCTTGGACTGCTGCGCCACGTCATCCAGGGCCGCGAGCATGCCGGTCTCGTTGTAATTGACGTTATCGCGTGCCGACCACATGAACGACTTCGGCTTCGGCGGCGGCAGCGGTCGGTACCACTCGACCGTGCTCTCATCACCCGGCTGTTCCGGCAGCAGCGTCTCGGCGGTGCCGTTGCCGTAGGTCTCATAGCCACGTCCGTCGGAGTTGTGGTTGGTGCCGATCGCATCCAGGTACAGGTGCGCCCAGTCGTCGCCGAAGTTCCAGGTCCACACACCCGGCATGCCGAGCCCGGACATCGCCTGCACCTCGTGGAAACTCAGCTCCAGGCGCTCGGCGTAGGTGAGCGGATCGACGTGCTCGTTGATGGGACCGGTGCCGTTCCAGGTCACCAGCAGCGCCACGCTCTCGTGCAGGTCGTGCACCATCTGCGGGTGCCAGTCGAAGAACATGCGGAACACGGCCTTAGTCGTCTCGTGCACCAGCTGGTGTGCGTCGCGGTTGATGTCGACGTAGGCGTACTTGGACCAGTACGGCGGCGCCTGGCGGGGCAGCTTCGCCAGCTCGGTCTTGCCCTTGAGGTAGCGGTAGAACCACTCCACCTGCTTGTCGCGGCCATCGGGGTTGGAAACAGGATTGATCAGCACCACCACGTTCTCGCGAATGCGGCGGATCATCGGCTGCTCGGACACGGCGAGGCGATAGGCGAGCTCCAGCACCGACTCGGTCGAGCCGGTCTCATCCGAGTGCAGCGCGGCATTGAAGTAATAGATGGGGCGCGCCGCCGCCAGCAGCTGTTCGGCCGCCGCGGCATCGGTCTTGCGCGGGTCCGAGAGCGCGGCGGTGGCCGCCTTCAGGCGCTCCAGATCCTGGATGCCCTGCTCGTCGGCGATCGCCAGCAGCACGATGTCCCGGCCCTCTTCCGAGCGGCCGATGGTGAACATGCGCACGCGCGGCGAGGAACCCGCCAGCGCGCGGCAATAGGCGTAGGCAGTCGCCGAGTTCACCAGCTCCCCCGGCGCGCCGGGTATGCGATGCAGAAAGGTGCGCGGGGATACCACGCTCGCGGAGGCCGGCAGATACGACACCCAGGGCGAGAGAAAGCGCGCCTCGGTGGTGGCGCGCGCGATTTCCTCGACGGAACCGGGTTCAGCGGTGTCCGGGGCAATCTGCTGCGCGGTGGCGGTCTGCGCGGCCAAAGCGATGAGGGTCAGCAAAACGAGTGACTTTGCGGGCATGAGGTTTCTTTACGGGTGCTGCGGAACTGGCACAGAGCATAACGGGTCGCAGTCGGGTGTCTACTTATTGAACATACGCTCAACTACGGGCAGACTCATTTCGTGGGGTCGGCGGCAGCGCTGCCAGCCCTCCCTGATCCGATGGACGGCGCATGGCTCGCAACCCGCGATACGACATTCTCTTCGAACCGGTGAAGATCGGGCCGGTTACGGCGCGCAACCGCTTCTACGCGGTGCCGCATGCCGCCGGCATGACCAACTCCATGCCGCGCATGCGGGCGAAATTTCGCGAGACCAAGGCCGAAGGCGGCTGGGGGGTCGTGTGCACCGGCTACGTCTCCATCGATCCGAGTTCGGATGACTCAGCGCTTCCCTATGCGACGCTCTGGGACGAGGACGATGTGCGCTCACACGCGCTCATGACGGAGGCCGTGCATCGCCACGGAGCGCTCGCCGGCATCGAGCTGTGGCACGGGGGCGGCTCGGTCATGAACCGCACTACCCGCGTGCCGCCGCTGTCGCCCTCGGGCACCGCGTGGATGGCGACCCACGTGAACTTCATGGGCAATCAGCGGCCGCGCATCATGGAGTCGCAGGACATCCGCCAGGTACTCCTCTGGCAGGCGGAAGCGGCACGCAAGGCGCAGCGCGCCGGCTTCGACATTGTCTACGTGTACGCCGGCATGGGCTACCTGCCCTACGAGTTCCTGCTCTCGGACTGGAACACGCGCAGCGACGCCTACGGCGGCAGCGTGGAAAACCGCGTGCGCTTCGTGCGCCAGCTGCTCGAGGTCACGCACGAGGCCGTTGCCGGCAAGTGTGCGGTGGCCTTGCGGATCAGCCTGGAGGAACTGCGCGGCCGCCCGAGTGCCGTGGCGCCCTCGGAAGCGCACGAAGTGGTCGGCCTGCTGGCGGAGCTGCCGGATCTTTGGGACGTGAAGCTCGATTCTTCGCCGACCGATTGCGCTCCGTCGCGCTTTGCAGCCGAGGGCAGTCACGAGCCGGTCATCGAGTTCGTGAAGAAGATCACGAGCAAGCCGGTGGTCGGCGTGGGGCGCTTCACCTCCCCCGATGCCATGGTCGGGCAGATACGCCGCGGCGTCCTCGACCTGATCGGGGGCGCGCGGCCCTCCATCGCCGATCCGTTCCTGCCGAACAAGATCGACGAGGGGCGCGAGCAGGACATCCGCGAGTGCATCGGCTGCAACATCTGCATCTCCAGCTGGCACGACAGCGTGCCGGTGCGCTGCACGCAGAACCCCACCATCGGGGAGGAGTGGCGCCGCGGCTGGCACCCGGAGCGCATCGAGCCGGCCGCGAGTGATGCCTCGATCCTCATCATCGGCGCAGGCCCGGCGGGCCTGGAGTGCGCGCTCGCGCTCGGCCGGCGCGGCTACGAGGTAACCGTCGCGGAAGCGGCGGATGAGATCGGCGGACGACTGCGGTTCGAGACGCGCCTGCCGGGACTGTCCGGCTGGGGACGGGTACTGGACTGGCGCCGTGGCCAGCTCGAGCGGCTCCCCAACGTCAACGTTTACCGCGGCAATCGCCTCTCCGCGGACGAAATCCTCGAGCTCGGCAACACCCACGTGGTGATCGCGACCGGCTCACGCTGGGCGCGCCTGCTGTACTCCCCGCTGGAACTGCCCGTGGGACGCCTCGAGGGCCCCAACGTCTATACGCCCGACGACCTCGCCGAAGGGGCGAAGATCGAAGGCCCGGTCGTGGTATACGACTTCGACAACTATTACATGGGCAGCGTGCTCGCCGAGCACCTCGCAAGGTCAGGCCAGCAGGTGAGCTACGTGACGCCCGCAGGACACGCCTCGGCCTGGGCCATCATGAGCAACGAGCAGCCGCAGATTCATCGCGCCCTGTTCGCGGCCGGCATCGCCCTGCACACGCTGTCGCGCGTGGCGCACTTCGAGAGCGGGGAACTCACCCTGGTCAATCAGTTCACCAGCGCCGAGCGCCGCCTGCCCTGCCAGTCGCTTGTGATCGTCGGCGCGCGCTTCGCCAACGATTTCCTGTACGCGGCGCTCACGGCGCGCGAGGAGGAGGGCAAGCGCGCCGGCATCCTCTCGGTCACGAGGATCGGCGACGCCGCGGCGCCGGGTGCGATCGTGCACGCGGTCTACAGCGGGCACCGCTACGCGCGCGAACTGGACACCGATGCGGCGCGCCTCGCGTACCGGCGCGATGCACCCCTCAGCCGCGCCAGCGACTCCGCTGCCACCGCCGCGGCAGGCTTTGCATGAGCGTGGCCGTGCCCCCGGCGGTTGCGGGTCTTGAGCCCACGCTGCCTTCGAGCTGGTACACCTCGGCGCAGGTGTTCGCACTCGAGAAGGAACGCATCTTCTGCCGCGAGTGGCTGTGCGTGGCGCGCGCGGAGGAACTCGCCGAGCCGGGCGCCTTCCGCGTGCTCGAGGTCCTCGGTGAGAGCATCCTGCTGGTGCGCAACCGCGAGGGACAGCTGCGCGCCTTCTACAACGTCTGCCGTCACCGCGGCTCGCGCCTGTGCCGGGAGCCGCCGGCCGAGGGCGCCGCCGCAGTGCTCGGCGGCGGCCTCACCGGCGGCCGCATCACCTGCCCCTACCACCGGTGGACCTATGACCTCGACGGCCGCCTCATCGGTGCGCCCTATCTCACCGGCGAGCCCGGCTTCGACAAGGCGCTCTTCAGCCTGTACCCGGTGGGACTGGAGTGCTGGGGCGGCTTCGTGTTCGTGCACCTCACCCCCGCCCGGGCGGCGCCGCTCGCCGCGCAGCTGGGCGCCATCCCCGAGCGCGTGGCGCGCTACCCGCTGAGCGAACTGCGCATCGGCCACACGATCCGCTACGAGGTCGCCGCCAACTGGAAAGTCATCTGCGAGAACTACAACGAGTGCTACCACTGCGCCGGCGTGCACCCGGAGCTGTGTGCGGTGGTGCCGGCGTTCCGGGAGCGCGGCGGCGCCAACCTCGACTGGGCGCGTGGCATTCCGCACCGCCCCGGCGCCTATACCTTCACAAGCTCCGGCACGACGTCGCGGCGCGCCTTCCCCGGGCTCAACGAGGACGAGCAGGTACGCCACAAGGGCGAGCTGGTCTATCCGAACCTGTTCCTGAGCCTGGCGTGCGATCACGCGGCGGTGTTCGTGCTGCAGCCGCGCAGCGCCACGCGCACCGACATCGCCTGCCATTTCCTGTTCGAGCCATTCGAGATCGCGAAACCCGGTTTCGATCCGCGCGATGCCACCGACTTCTGGGACCTGGTGAACCGCCAGGACTGGGCGATCTGCGAGAGCGTGCAGCAGGGCATCAGCGCACGCGTGCACGAGCGCGGCTACTACGCACCCATGGAAGACTTCAATCTCGACATCCGCCGCTACGTCCTGGAGCGCATCGGCGACGCGCTCGGGGCTGCGTGACGCACGCCCTGGCGCCGCCCCTGATTCGCCCGGCGCCGCAGCGCATCCGGGTGCGCCGCAAGATCTACCTGTTCCTGTTTGCCTTCGGGTTCATCGCCTACCTGCAGCACGCCAGCATCACCGTTGCCGGCGTGCCGATGATGGCGCAGCTGGGCCTCAACGAGGTGCAGCTCGCGTGGATCTTCGACGCCTTCGTCCTCGGTTATTCCATCATGCAGTTCCCCGGCGGGCTGCTCGGGCAGCGCTTCGGCGCGCGCCTGACGTTCGTGGTAATCGGCCTGGTCGCGTTCGTCGCGATGCTGGCGACGCCGCTCGCACCGGAGCTGTTCAGCGGCGCGACGCTGTTCGCGGTGCTGCTCGTGGCCCAGCTGATTCTCGGCCTGGCGCAGGGCCCGATCTTCCCGGTGTCCGCCGGGGTGTTCGAGGCGTGGTTCCGGCCGGTGCGCTGGCCCCTGGTGCAAGGTGTGCAGAGCATGGGGCTGCAGCTCGGTGCCGCGGTGGCGCCGCTGCTGCTGCCGTCGCTCATGGCCGCGTTCGGCTGGCAACAGGCGCTGGTGTGGACGACGCTGCCGGCGCTCGGCGTGATCCTCTGGTGGGGCCGGTACGCGCGCAACACGCCGGCGGAACACCCGCGCGTGAGCGCCGAGGAACTCGCCGAACTCGGTCCGAGCGCAGCCGCCGGCGCTCCGCAGCCGATGAGTTGGGCGCGGGCCTGGCAACTGCTCAAGGATCCCGACGTGCTGCTCCTGACGGTGTCGTACGTGTTCATGAACTACGTCTACTACCTGCTGTCGACCTGGGTGGTCGTGTACCTGGTGCAGGAGCGGCACTTCACCATCCTCGAAGGCGGCCTGCTGGCCACTGCGCCGCCGCTCGCGGCCGCCGTCGGCGCGGGCGTGGGCGGCTACGCGGCGAGCGTGCTGAGCACGCGCTTCGGAGTTCGCAAGGGACTGCGCATCATCCCGCTGCTGTCGCTGCCGGCCGCCGGCGTGCTGCAGTTCCTCGCGGCGGATGCGGTGAATGCCTACCTCGCCGTCGCGGCGCTCGCGTTGTGCTACGCCTGTGTCGAGCTCAACGAGGGGCCCTACTGGGCGGCCATCATGCACGTGGCGCGCACTGACAGCATGGCGGCCTCGGGGATACTCAATACCGGGGGCAATGTGGGTGGCCTCATCGGCATACCGATCGTCGGCTACCTCGCCCAGCATCACGCCTGGACGAGCGCCTTCCTGCTCGGTACGGCGCTCGCGCTGCTGAGCGCGGCGGCGTGGCTGTTCGTGGATCCGCAGCGCAGCAGCACCCGCAACGCGGCGGCTTAGGGCGCGGGCGCCTGCGCCACGAGCGCCCGCGAGGCCAGGGTCCCGCGGGCCGAGGCCTGCGAGCCGCCGGCACCCTCGGGCCATTGCAGTTCGAGCGAGCCCTTGACGCCCTGCGGCGCCTGCACCTCGAGGAGCGCGTGGGTAACGCCGCTGCGGCCCGGCCAGTCGATCTGCCCGGACACCGCGACGTCCTCGGTCCAGCGCACCTCGCGCAGGACCAGGTGATAGCCGCCCCCGGCGCCGGTGGCGGTGAAGGTGCCACCCCGCAGTCCCACTCCCCTGCCGGCACCGTTCGCGAGCGTGCGTACGATCACGTCCTGGGCCGTCAGCAAGGCCGCACTGGCCGCGCGCAACGCCTCTTCCGGGGCCTCGTTGCCGGGCAGACCCTGCGCAGGGAGGAGTTCGGAGGCGTGACGCGCGAACTGCGGCAGCAGGCGCACCGGCGGCACCTGCGCCGCGCAGCTGTCATCGCCGGTCGAGAGGTTGGCGATGAAGCGGCGCACCAGGCTCGCCCCGCACTCGCTGCGCGAGTGGGGCAGCGCATTCACGTGGAAGCCATTGGTGATCACCACGTGATGCGCGCGCGGGAAGCGCGCCGCCGCCGCCGCGCCATCCGCGACCGGTGTCATGTTGTCGAGCTCGCCGGACACCACCAGCACCGGGATCTGCGGGTAGGGCGCATCGGGCACGAGCGGCAACGCCGGCGAGCGCGGATCGCGCGGCGGCCACTGCACGCACTGCTCGATGAAGGCGTAGTCCGGCGGCATGCGGCGGAACTCATCGATGCTGAAGGGCGCATAGGTGGCGGGCGCCTCGGCCCTGCGCTTCTCGAGCGCAAGATCGCGTGCCGCCAGGCGCTGCGCTACCGGCAGGCTCATGTCGAAAATCTGCGGCGGATCCCCGCACGAGACCGCCGCCGCGAGTCCGGCGCTGAACTGCGCCGCTGAGTGCGTCGGATCGCGCGAGTCCACCGCGCCGAGTGTTTCGGCCATGAGGCGCAGCAACGGCACCTGGTCCCCTGCCGCGAAGGCGCGCGCGGCGGCATCGGTCTCGCGCACGGTGGCGTAGGCCGGTGCGCTCCCGAACATCACGATCGCCAGCTGCGTGGCATCGGCCGTGAAGGCGGCCGTGTGCTTCTCGGCGAGGCGCACCCGGGCGGCAAAGGGCTTGGCGCGCAGCTGCTCGAGTGCCGGGGCGATGTGAGCCATCGAGTTCCCCGGCAGCGCGCGGCACTCCGGCGTGCGCTCGCAGGTGCGGTTGAACTTCTCGCGCATGGCCGGCGCATAGTGCGGGTACCACGCGTAGTCCGGGCCATCCAGCGGATAGGCGCCATCGAGCACCAGCGAGCGCAGCCGCTGCGGGTGGCGCAGCGCGAACACCTGCGAGAAGTACGTGCCGTAGGAGTCGCCGTACAGATTCACCTGCCCGATCTCGAGCGCGTCCAGCACGGCGGCAAGGTCATCCGCCGCCAGCGCCGTGCTGTACAGACCGGCGGTGGCACCGAGCGAGTGCCCGCAGCCGCCAATGGCCCCCAGGGTGAGCGCGGCGGCCTCCTGCAGCTGCCGGCAGTCCACCGCCGCGGAGCGCCCGGTGCC
>Ga0070671_100001200_pt1 | contig 19434 bp, 11 predicted proteins | sample KBSS73metaG_FD_65341 | JGI IMG/M metagenome (GOLD analysis project Ga0070671, IMG submission 65341) | Switchgrass rhizosphere microbial communities from Kellogg Biological Station, Michigan, USA - KBS S7-3 metaG | ecosystem: Host-associated > Plants > Roots > Rhizosphere > Soil ...
ACGCTCGACGTGGAGGGGGTCCAGTTCCATCCGGAGTCCATCATGACGAAGCAGGGGAAGGCCCTCCTCGCGAACTTCCTCGCGCGCGCCCGCGGGGAACGGGACGAGGGGCCTTCGGGGACCGGCGCGTGCTGAGCGCCTTCCTCGAGAAGCTTGCCGGGGGAGCCTCCCTCACGGAGGACGAAGCCAGCGAGGCGATGCGCCATCTGGTCTCGGGAGCGGTCTCCGAGGAGCAGGCGGGCGCCTACCTCCTGGCGCTGCGCGCGAAAGGGGAGACGGTCGCCGAGATCCTCGGCAGCGCGCGCGTCGTGCGCGAGGGGAGCGTCCGCGTGCATAGCGCACGCGCCGAGCTCCTCGATACCTGCGGCACCGGAGGGGACGGTGCGGGGACCTTCAACGTCTCGACCGCGGCGGCGCTCGTCGCCGCGGGCGCGGGCGCGCCCGTCGCCAAGCACGGCAACCGTTCGGTCTCGAGCCGCTGCGGGAGCGCGGACCTTCTCGAAGCGTGCGGGGTGCCGCTCGATCTCGGCGCGAAGGCGGCGGGGGCGGTCCTCGACGAGGCGGGGATCGTCTTCCTGTTCGCGCCCGCGCTGAACACGGCGATGGCGCGCGTCGGTCCCGTCCGCCGGCGGCTCGGTGTCCGGACGGTGTTCAATCTGATCGGTCCCCTGGTGAATCCCGCGCACGTGGAGCGTCAGGTCCTCGGCGTGTACGAGGCCCGCTGGGTGGAACCGCTCGCGGAGGTCCTCGCCGGGCTGGGCTCGCGGCGCGCCCTCGTCGTTCACGGCGACGAGGGCCTCGACGAGATCTCGATCTCGGGGCCGACCCGGGCGGCTCTCCTGGACGAGGGGAGCGTCACGCCTCTGGTGCTGGCGCCGGAGTCCTTCGGGCTCGCGCCCCGTCCGCCCGGAGCGATCGCGGGAGGAGGCCCGGAGGAGAACCGGGCGCGGCTCACGGCCGTGCTGAGCGGGACGCCGGGGCCCTGGCGCGACGCGGTCGTAGCGAATGCGGGCGCGGCGCTCTGGGTCGCGGGCCTCGCGGCGGACGTCTTCGAAGGCGCGCGGCTTGCGGCGGCCACCATCGATTCCGGAGCGGCGGCCCATGCCCTCGAGCGTCTCGTCGAAGTCTCCCGCCGCCACGCGGCGGGGGCGCAGAGCGGATCGTGAAGGGAGCGCCCGCGTGGCTCGAGAGGATCGTCGCCGCCCGGCGGAAGGCCGTGGACGCCGCGCGCGCGGCTCGCGCGGCGCAGGCAGCGGGCGCGAAACCAGAGCCCGCTCGCGCCGAGCCCATGCGCGATTTCGAAGCCGCGCTGCGCGCGCCGGGGCGACGCTTCATTGCCGAGATCAAGCGCCGCTCGCCTTCGGCCGGTCCGATCCGCGAGCCGCTCGATCCGGAGTGGGTCGCGCGGCGCTACGAAGCGTCGGGCGCGGCGGCCCTCTCGGTCCTCACCGAGCCCGAGTTCTTCGGCGGCTCCGAGGCGGACCTCGCGCACGCGCGGGGCGCGGTGTCGCTGCCCGTCCTGCGGAAGGACTTCGTCCTCGACTCCGGAATGGTGCGGGAGTCGCGCGCCCTGGGGGCGGACGCCGTTCTCCTCATCGCGGCGGTCCTCTCTCCTGCGGATCTGCGCACGCTGGTCGCCTCCGCCCGAGAGGCAGGCCTGGCGGCCCTGGTCGAGATCCACGACGAGAGCGAGCTGGATCCCGCCCTCGCCTCGGGGGCGCGGATCATCGGCGTGAACAGCCGCGACCTGCGGGACTTCTCCGTGGACCTCGCGCGCGCGGAGCGTCTCGCGGCGCGCATCCCGGACGGGCTCGTGAAGGTCGCCGAGAGCGGGATCAAGGGCGCGCGGGACGTCGCGCGCCTGGAGAGCGCGGGATATCGCGCGTTTCTCGTGGGAGAATCGCTCTTGCGCGCGGAGGACCCCGGCGCGGCGCTCGCGGAGCTCGTGTTCCCATGACGAAGATCAAGGTCTGCGGCATCACCGAAGAGCGCGACGCCATCGAAGCGGTCCTCCTCGGCGTGGATGCGATCGGGTTCGTCTTCTGGAAGGGCTCTCCCCGCTACATCGCGCCGCGCGACGCCGGACGGATCGCCGCGAAGCTCCCCCCGTTCGTGACGCCGGTGGGGGTCTTCGTGGACGAGCCGCGGGGCTCCGTCATGGACACCGTGTACGCCGCGGGGCTCGCCTCGGTCCAGCTCCACGGCGACGAAACGCCCGAGGAGTGCCGACCCTACACCGTGAACTGGTACAAGGCGTTTCGCGCGGGAGAAGGATTCGATCCCGACATTCTCTCCGCCTATGCCTGCACGACCTACCTCCTGGACGGGCCCGCGGGGGAGATGCGCGGGGGGAGCGGGCTCACCGCGGACTGGAGCGCGGCTCGCGCCGCGCGCTCTTTCGGCAACGTCATCCTGGCCGGCGGACTGCGACCGGACAACGTGGGCGGGGCGATCGAGGCCGTGCGTCCCTACGCGGTCGACGTCTCGAGCGGCGTCGAGGTGGTTCCCGGCAAGAAGGACATCGACAAGCTCGAAGCCTTCGTGGCCGCGGTGCGCGCGGCGGACGCCCGGATCCGCGCCGTCGAGGCGGAGTCGTGAGCGCGCCCGGAAGGTTCGGCGAGTACGGGGGACGCTTCGTCCCGGAGACGCTCATGGCGCCCTTGGTGGAGCTCGAGCGGGCCTACGACGAGGCGCGCGCGGACGCCGGTTTCCTCGCGGAGCTGGACGACCGCCTGCGCCGCTACGCGGGACGGCCGACCCCCTTGACCCCCGCAAGACGCCTGGCGGAGGCGGTCGCGCCCGGCGCGACGGTCTATCTCAAGCGCGAGGACCTTACGCACACCGGCGCCCACAAGATCAACAACGCGATCGGGCAGGGGCTCCTCGCGCGCCGCATGGGGAAGACCCGCCTGATCGCGGAGACGGGCGCCGGCCAGCACGGCGTCGCCACGGCCACCGTGGGCGCGCTCCTCGGCCTCGCGACCTGCGTCTACATGGGCGAAGAAGACATGCGCCGCCAGGCGCTCAACGTCACCCGGATGCGGCTGCTCGGGGCCGAGGTCGTCCCCGTGGCCTCGGGGAGCCGGACGCTCAAGGACGCGATCAACGAAGCGATGCGCGACTGGGTCGAGAACGTGAGCACCACGCACTACCTGCTGGGATCCGTTCTGGGACCGCACCCCTATCCCACGATGGTGCGGGACTTTCAGTCCGTCATCGGCCGCGAGGCGCGCGCCCAGATCCTCGAGGCGGAGGGGCGCCTTCCCGATCTGCTGATCGCGTGCGTCGGAGGCGGCTCGAACGCGATCGGCCTGTTTCATGCCTTCCGAGGCGATGCCGCGGTGGCGATGCTCGGAGTCGAGGCGGGAGGCGAGGGGATCGGCACGGGACGGCATGCCGCGCGCTTCGCGGACGGTGCGGTCGGGGTCCTCCAGGGAACGCGCACCTTCGTCCTCCAGGACGGGGCGGGGAACATCCGTGAGACGCACTCGGTGTCAGCGGGGCTCGATTACGCCGCGGTGGGACCCGAGCATGCGCTGCTGCGCGAGACGGGCCGCGCGCGCTACACCTCCGTCACGGACGACGAGGCCCTCGCCGCGTTCCGGCTGCTCGCGCGCACGGAAGGGATCCTCCCCGCGCTCGAGAGCGCGCACGCGTTCGCGGCCCTCGCGCGGATGGGCGGCGAGCTGGCGCCGGGCTCGCTGGTCGTCCTGAACCTCTCGGGGCGCGGCGACAAGGACGTCGAGACGGTCCTTGCGCAGGAGAAGAAGGGTCGGACGTGAGCCGGATCGAGGCCGCGCTGCGCCGCGCCGCGTCCGAGAATCGCGCCGCTCTCGTTCCCTTCCTCGTCGCGGGCGATCCCGATCCCGAAGAGACGCCGGCCCTCGTCGCGACGCTCGCCGAGGCGGGGGCGGACGTCGTGGAGATCGGTGTTCCGTTCTCGGACCCGGTGGCGGACGGCCCCGCGATCCAGCGCGCCTCCGAGCGCGCGCTGGCCCGCGGCGTGACGCTGCGGCGGACGCTCGATCTCGTACGCCGCGTCCGCGAGCGCACCGGCGTCCCCCTGGTGCTCTTCGGTTATCTGAACCCCGTCCTGGCGTTCGGCGTCCCTGCGTTCTGTCGCGAGGCGGCCGCGGCGGGGGTCGACGGTCTGCTCGTGGTCGATCTGCCGGTGGAGGAAGGCGCGGGCGCGCGCGAGGCCTTCCGCGCGGCGGGGCTCGACACCATCCAGCTCGCCGCGCCGACGAGCGGCCCGGAGCGGATCCACCGGATCGCGGCCGAGTCGCGTGGGTTCGTCTACGCGATCTCGCGCACCGGCGTCACGGGCGCGCGCGCGCAAATGGCGGGCGGCATCGAGGATCTGGTCGCGACCATCCGGGGCGCGACGTCCCTGCCCGTGGCGGTGGGGTTCGGCGTCTCGCGGCCGGAGCAGGCGCGCGCCGTCGCGTCGCTCGCGGACGGGGTCGTGGTGGGGAGCGCGCTCGTCGAGGCGATCGCCGCCGCCGGCTCCCTCCCCGCGCGTCTCGATGCGGCGCGCGCCTTCACTTCCGCGATCCGCGCCGCGCTCGGGAAGCCCTAGCGATCCTTGGCCGTGGCGCGGCGAAGCCGAGGGCGCCGCGGCAGGCGATGCCCCCGCGCAGAGCCCGTGCGGGGGTGCCTGCGCGTTGCAGCCTATGCGCGGCGGAGGACCGCCCCGCCGTCGGCTCCCGTCATCGCGCCGTCACGCACCGCGAGGACGCCGTTCACCAGGACGTGGCGGATCCCCTCCGCCTCGCGGCGCGGGTCGCGGTAGTCCGCGAGGTCGCGGACGGCCCGGGGATCGAAGACGACGACGTCCGCCGCCGCTCCCGCGCGCAGCGCGCCGCGGTCCCCCAGGCCGGCGATCCCCGCGGGCAGGGACGTCATGCGGCGCAGCGCCTCGGACAACGAGAGGACGCCCCGCTCGCGGACGAACCGCGCAAGGATGCGGGGGAAGGCGCCGTAGGCGGCGGGGTGGGGAAGACCGGTCCCGTAGTCGCACGCGTCCGTCGCGATCGCTCCGTGCGGGTCGCGCAGCAGCGCGTCCATCGGCGCTTCGCGCTCTTCTTCCCCCGTGATCCCGAAGAGGAGCTGGCCGACCTCGCCTTCTTCTTCCAGGACGAGGTCGCTCACGGCGTCGAAGGGAGCGCGGCCGCGCGCCTCACCCAGCGCGGCGAGCGACAGCCCGTCGTAGCGCCCGCCGGTCCGCCCCCCCGTCCGCGCGATGAAGATGCGCTCCCAGCCGCACGCCAGAACGAGGTTGTGCGGCCAGCCGCCGTCTTCCCAGGGGGGCCAGACGGGGGCCTGCGAGGCCACGGCGCTCCGGATCCGCTCGCGCTTCCCCGGATCGCGCAGGCGCGCGAGGAGCGCGGCGGGCCCGCCCTCGAGCGACCAGGGCGGATAGATGGCGAGCATCGACGTGGCGGCCGCGTGGTAGGGAAAGAGATCGAACGTGACCTCGGTCCCGCGCGTGCGCGCGTCTTCCTCTCGTTCGAGCACGGCGCCGATCTTGCTCCAGTGGGCGGGGCCGACGGCCTCGCTGTGCGAGTGATGGACGCGTGCGCCGGTCCTGCGCCCGATCTCCAGGATCTCGTCCACGGCCGGGAGCAGCGTCTCGCTCGAGCCGCGCACGTGGCTCGTAAAGAGTGCCCGGCGGCGCGCCACGGGAGCGGCGCACGCGACGAGCTCGTCCGTGTCGGCGTACAGACCCGGCGGATAGATGAGTCCGCAGGAGAGGCCGAACGCCCCCGCGTCGAGCGCGGCCTCGACGAGGCTGGCCAAATGGGCCCGCGCGGCCGCGTCCGGGCGCGCCCGCCCCATCCCCAGAACCGCGGCGCGGATGGGGCCGTGCGCTGCGAGGAACCCCGTGTTGAGCGGAAGCGGCGCGGTCTCCTCGATGCGCGCGAGATAGTCCGCGAACCCGTCCCAGCGAAGCCGCGAGCCGGGAGGCGTCATCCAGGCCAGGACGGCGCCGATGGGGCCGCGGCTCTCCGCCGTGAGGGGAACGGGGGCGAGCCCGCAGTTGCCCGCGAGCTCCGTCGTGATCCCCTGCAGCAGCTTGCCGCGCTGCAGGCGGCGGCGGACCTCGGGCGGCTGGGCGGCGATCAGGTCGGAGTGGGCGTGCAGGTCGATGAACCCGGGAGCGACCGCGAGCCCGGTGACGTCCAGAACGGCCGCGTCCCCCTCCACGATATCGGGCGCGGCGCGGGCGATGCGCGAACCGTGGAGGAGGAGATCCGCGCGCCGGGGCTCGCCCCCGAGCCCGTCGAAGATCTCTCCCCCTCGCAGGAGGATGCGCCCGCCCGACATCCCTAGTCCGCCGCGCCGGGGAAGGGGAGGCGCACGGTCATCCGCGTACCGCGTCCCGGCGAAGATTCCGCGCCGATGGTTCCCCCATGCTCCTCGATGGCGCGGCGCGTGATCGCGAGCCCGAGTCCGACTCCCGAATCGCGCGTCGAAAAGTAGGGCTCGAAGACCCGGGCGCGGGTCGCCTCGTCCATGCCGATCCCCGTGTCCGCGACGACGATCTCCGCCCAGGGCGTCCCTCCCTCTACGGCGCGGCGCACGCTGACGGTCAGCCGTCCGCCCCCCTCCATCGCCTGGATCGCGTTCTCGACGAGGTTCACGAGCGCGCGCTGCAGGACCCGTGCGTCCAGCTCGATCGGCGGCAGCGGCTGCGTGTCGATCGCGACCTCGAGGCCCGCGGGCGCAGAGGTGCGGTAGGGCGCAAGGGTCGCGCGGACCAGCTCCCCGAGATCTACGCGCGTCTTGCGCAGGACGGGCAGGCGCGCGTACGTCGAGAAGTCGGACGAGATCTCGCGCAGGGTGCGTACCTGCGCGAGGATCGTATCGACGCACTCGCGCAGGACCGGGTCCACGCCCCCCCGGGCGTCGCCGGACACGCGCAGGAGGTGCTCGGCCGAGAGCTGGATCGGCGTGAGGGGGTTCTTGATCTCGTGCGCAATCCCGCGCGCCATCTCCGCCCAGGCCTCGAGGCGGTTCGAGCGCATGACGTCGGTCACGTCCTCGACGAGGTAGATCCGGCCGGGACTTCCGGCCTCCGACTCGCGCAGCGGCAGCGCCACGCTGCGCAGCCGCACCTCCTCGCCCGACCGGAGGATCGAAATCTCCCGCGGCGCGGCGGCGGCGCCCGGCGGCGGCGTCTCGCGCCAGAGCGCCATGAGCCCGGCCAGGTCGGCGTGCTGCGCGAGCTCCTCGAAGAGAGCGCGGCCGACCAGATCGACCGGGAGATCGAGGATGAGGGACGCCGCCGGGTTCGCGGTGCGTACGATTCCTTCGGCGTCCGTCGAGATCACGCCCGTCGTGACGTTCAGGAGGATGGCCTCGATGTAATCCCTGCGGCGGCGCAGGTCCTCGCGCTGATCCGCGAGGGCCGCCGCCATCGCGTTGAACGCATCGACCAGACGGCGGATCTCGTCGCGTCCGCGCGCCTGCACGCGCACGTCGAAACGGCCGCTGGCGATCGTGCCCGCCGCCCCGCTCAGCTCCCGGATGGGCACCGAGAGCCGCCGCGCGAAGAGGTACCCGATTCCGCTCAGGACGATCCCCAGGCAGACGGTCGCCGTGAGCAGCGCGTCCGCGACGTTCTCGGCCTCGCGGGTCAGCACCCGCTCCTGCAGGACGAGAGGCACCGCGAGGACGCCCTTGGGCGCGTTCTCTTCGAGGCGCACGAGAGCGTAGATCAAGGTGATCGCGCGCCCCGGCGCGGGCTCGTTCGCGAGGTACTGCGGCGGCCGGCTGCGCGCGAGGGTGCGCGCGACCTCGGCGTTCAGGCGGAAGGTGCGCAACCCCGAGGCCTCCGGATCCCCGCGGCTCGTCGCGACCAGCCGCTCGGAGGTGAAGAGATGGACGTCCTGATGGACGGTGCGTCCGATCCAGAACAGGGTGCGGGACTCGATCGGCTCGCTGCGCGCCCCGGCGGCCTCGGCGGAGGCTGCGTAATCCTCGAGGAGCCTTCCTATCGTGGCCGAGGCGGAGACCCCTTCCCGCTCGAAGGCGTCCCGGGACTGATGCTCGATCGAATCGCGGAAGATCACCGCGAGCAGGAGGAGCGGGACGAGCGACGAGGCGAGGACCACCGCGAGGAGGCGGCGGTAGTAGCTGCCGGCGAGGAAGCCTCCTCCCGTGGCGAGCGCGCGGGCGAGGCTCAGGTCGGGCACGGTGAGGAGGAGGAAGAGCGCGAGGATCGGCGCGAGCACGAGGAGGGACGCGAGCAGCGCGCGGATGAGCCCCGCGGCGATGGCGAGGACGGAAGGGGCGGCGTACCCGAGCGCGCGCGGCCCTTCCGGGGTCTGGAACAGGTAGGTCCGGTAGTCGTGCCCCTCGAAGGAAATCGTGGTCCACAGCGGCTCGCGCGCGCCGACCCGCTCGGGCGCGAGAGGCGCCGCGCGCTCGGCCGCGGGATAGAGGACCTCGCCCGAGAGCGAGTAGGCGATGAAGAGCGGGGCGCCGCCGAAGTATTCGTCGAAGTCCGGTTCGCGGCTCTCGGGACCGAGAGTGCCCAGGAGCGGGTCGCGCAGCGTCAGGAACGGAATATTGTCCCACTCCCGCGAGAGCAGGATCGCCAGGTGTCCCACGAGCCGCTTCTCGTGGAAGAGCGCGACATCCCCGCGCAGCAAGGGGACCTTCAGCCGCAGGACGCGCAGCGCGTCCTCGGAGATGACGGGCGGCGCTTCGGGCTCGAGCCTTACGGCCGCAGGCGTGCCGTGGGCGGAATCCGCGTCCGCGAAGATGCGCTCGGGGAGCCCGTAGGCGAAGGAGCCGAGCACGCGCCCGGAAAGGTCGAGGACGGCGAGCGCGCTGTGCGCTCCGCTCTGTCCCAGCGCGCTCGCCTGCCACGCCTCGAAGGTGAGACGGTTCAGATCCTCGGGCGTGGAGCCGGGGCCCAGATCCCATCGCGGATCGCTCCCCACGTCGAGCAGCACCTCGGAGAGGCGCTCGCGGGCCTCGTCGCGCGAGCGGCGCACCTCCGGGGCGAGGGAGCCTTCGATGAGCTCCGGCGGTACGCGGCCCGCCTGGCGTGCGAGCACCAGGAAAGAAAGCGCGGCCGCGGCGAGCCAGAGCCGCGTGAGCGCCCGGGTCCGCCCGAGTCGTCCGGGCGCCGCGGCCGCAAGCAGCAGGATGCCCACGCCGAACACGAGCGACGCGTGCGCAGCCAGAAGCGCGAGACGCGGAGTCACGGGGGCGCGGAAGGGGGAGAGCACCGGGTTCAGGCCCGAGTCGCTGATCCACGCGGGGGTGATCCGCCAGAGCGCGACGGCGCCGAGGGCTCCGAGCATCAGGGCCGCGGCGCGGCCCCCTTTTCCGGAATGGCGCAGCAGAAAGGCGCCGAGCGCGACGAGGGCGAGGGCCGAGGCGCACGTCGCGAGAAGATCACCCGGGCTCGCCGCGAGCCCGGACGGCGCCGGCATGGAGAAATACCGGTAATCGAAGAGGGCCGTCCCCGAGAGCCAGGGGAGGAGCGCGTGCAAGGCCAGACGGCCGCCGAGCACGAGTCCCGCCAGCACGGCGACCGATCCCGCGCTTCCCGGAGCGCTCCTCCACGCGACTACGGATCCGCACGCGAGCAGGGCGAGCGCCGGCAGGAGCAGGAGCAGCCGTCCACCGGCCTCGTGTCTGGCGCCTCGCGCGGCCGCCGCGGCGGGAGCCTCGGGGCTCAGGGTCAAGAGTCCGAGGAGCTCGCCTTCCTTCCCGTGAAGTCCCGTCAGGAGCTGCGGAGATGCGCCCCCTCCTTTCTTCCAGTAGAGATCGCCCGATCTGTCGAGGAAGTCGTGCAGCGCCGCGTCGGCTTGCGCGGGGTCGAGGAATTCGGCGTGAAGCGATGCGGTCACGGAGACCGGAAGGGCGATGCGCCGGCGCCAGGCCTCGGGATCGAAGGGCGCGTCGAGGAGCGCTTCCGCGACGGCGACGCGCCCCCGTGCGCCTCCCGGTCCCGCCCGCACGGTGTAGAGCCGGGTGCTGAGCGGCTCGCGTCGAGCGAACTGGGTGCTCGCCCGGGCCGCGAGCGAGGGTCCCAGATCGTCGAGCACGGAGGTTTCCCCGACCCAGGCGAGGGCATCCCCGCCGCCGTCGTAGATCGTGAGGTCCACCGTGCGATCGTGCGCGGACTCGAGCTCGCGGAACCGCGCGAGACGCTCGAACATCTCCTCGCGCGAGGCGTTCTCGTCGAAGAGCTCCGGGGGAAGGGCGTCCACCAGATCGCGCTGGGAGGCGAAGAAGGCTTCGAATGCCGCGGCGGACGCTCGCGCCTCCTCCTCGACGGCTTGCGTGGAAGCTTCTTCGACGGTATCGGGCGCAGGGCGCAGGAGCATCAGCCCGTCGAGCGTCAGGAGACCGGCGGCGGCGGCGGCGATGGCGAGCAGCGCCGCGCGGGGCGCCGGGATGCGAGCCCGTAGCCCGAGGACGAGGCAGGCGAAGAGGATTGCGGCGTGCACCGCCAGGCGCCACGGAGAAGGATTGCGGCCGTACGACAGCAGGACCAGCTCTGCGAGGAGCGCGAGCGCGGCGAGCGGCAGGGCGCTCCGTCTCATCCGGTTTCCCGGACCTCCACCGCGCGCCAGGCGCCGTCGATCCGCTCGAAGGAGAAGACCAGCCCGACGCGGTCGCGCCGCCCGGACCGATCGCGCGAGACCAGGGTTCCCTTCACTCGGGCCGAGCCGGCGTGCCCGGAGGACGAAGCGGCCTCGAACCGCACCTCAGTGCGCGCGTCGAGGTAGCGGCGCACGGCTTCGACGAGAGGCCCCGCGCCGACGAAACCGCGAAGATCCGCGATCTGATCGAGCGTGACGGCCACCTTGCGATCCGTGGGAAAAAGACCCGAGAGGGCGGAAGCGCTGCCGGAGGCGAAGGCGTCCGATACGCGCCCGCCGAGATCCGCGGCCTCGTCCGCGCGGGAGGTGGGCGCGGCGGCGGCGCCGGCGAGGAGAAGCAAGCTCGCGGTTGCCAGGCGTCTCTGCAAGCGGCCCATCAGTCGCGCATCACCCCGTGTCCCCGGACGCCATGATAGCAGGAACGACGCGCCGGACAGGGACCCGGTCGGCGGCGGCGGCGGCACGCGCCTCAGTGCCCGGACGGCGGAGCGATCTTGAAGCGGCGCAGTTTACGGAAGAGCGTCGCCCGGTCGATCCCGAGCGTGCGGGCGGCCTCCGAGCGGTTCCACCGGGAGGCGCGCAGCGCCCGCGCGATGAGGAGCCTTTCGTGCTCCTCCAGGGTGGCGGGCACGAAGGCCCCCGCGGGGCCGCCGGCGAGGGTCTCGGCGCCGGCGCTGCTGATGCGCCGCACGTCGCGCTCCGTGATCGTCTGCGCGCGCGAGAAGGTCACCAGCTTGAGGATCTCGTGCTCGAGCTCGCGGATGTTGCCCGGCCAGTCGAAAGCCTCCAGGAGCCTCAGCGCCTCTCCCTCGATGCCCTTCGCGGGCCTCCCCTCGTCCTGGCCGATCTTGTGCAGGAAGTGATCGACGAGCAGCGCAATGTCCTCCCGCCGCTCGCGCAGCGGCGGCAGCACGACCGACGCCACGTTCAGGCGGTAATAGAGGTCTTCGCGGAAAGAGCCCGCGGCGATGAGCGAGCGCAGGTCGCGGTTGGTCGCGGAGACGACGCGCACGTCCACGCGCACGTTCTCGCGACCGCCGACGGGAAGAATCTCCCCGTCCTGGAGGGCGCGCAGGACCTGCGCCTGCATCGCGCCGGACATGTCCGCCACTTCGTCGAGGAACAGGGTTCCGCCGTCCGCGAGCTCGAAGATCCCGTGTCTGTCGCGGTCCGCGCCCGTGAAGGCGCCCTTGCGATGTCCGAACAGCTCGCTGGCGAGGAGCGTGTCCGTGAACGCGGCGCAGTTCACGGAGAAGAAGGACTCGCCGCGCCGCGGGCCGTTGTAGTGGATGGCCCGCGCGACGAGCTCCTTGCCCGTGCCGCTCTCCCCCGTGATCAGGATGGGAATCCGCGTCTCGACGATCCGGTCGAGGACCCGATAGAGGCCCTGCATGGGCGGAGACCCGCCGATGATGTTCCCGAAGCTGAAGCGGGACTCGAGGAACGACTGCTTCTCGTGGAGCTCGACGCGCACGTCCGCGATCTCCGTTTCCTGCTCCTCGACCTTGCGGGACAGCTCGCCGTTGAGCCGCTCGATCTGCGCGCGGCGCGCGTCCAGCTCGCTCACCAGGCGCGCGTTCTCGATCGCGATCACGGCCTGGTCCGCGAAGAGCGAGAGCCAGTGGACGTGCTCCTTGTTGAAGAGCCCTTTCGGACCGAGGCTGTCCAGGTAGAGCGCGCCGATCAGGTCGTCCCTCACCCGCAGCGGCACGACCACGACCGAGCGGATCCTCAGATCGCGCACGGAGGCGGCGGAGCGGAACCGTGAGTCGGACTGGGCGTCCGTCGCCAGGATCGGGGAGCCTCCCGCCATCGCCTGCCGCGCGATCGATCGGGAGAGGGCCCGCTCCTCGGCGGTGAGATGGGTTCCGTCGGCGCCGCGCGCCGCCTCGAAGACGAAGTCCTCGCCGCGCGTGACCAGCAGGAACCCGCGGCCCGCGCGCGTCAGCTCGATGGCCCGGTCCAGGATCAGCTCGAGAAGGTCGCTCAGGCGCAGCGTCGAGGTGAGCTTCTTGTTGATCTCGATGAGCTGTCCGAGCGTCTGGACCTCCGCGCGCAGGCGGGCCGCGTCCTCTTCCACGACGAGCGGGGCGGGCTCCGCGGCGGACGCGATCAGCTCGGCCGCGCGAAAGTCGGCGAGCAGCGGGCGGCGCTTGGGATGCTCGAAGTAGAGATCGCGCCACTCCTCGGGGAGCGACGCGCGGACCCCTTCCAGCAGCGACCGGCTCTTCCCGAGCCACTCCTCGGCGCCTGCGCGATCTCCTTCGCGACGGCGCAGCCTGCCGATCGTCCAGGCCGCCTGCGCGGCCTGTTCGGGGTCGCGCAGCTCCTCGTAGATATCGAAGGCGCGGCGCGCGCCCTCCTCCGCCGCGACGGGGTCCCCGCCGGGACGGAGCGCCTCGACCTCGCTGCGCAGGAGCCGCCCGTCGGCGATCTCCTTCTTGAGCGGCGAGCCCTCCGCGATGGCGAGCGCCTTGTCGGTGGCCGCGAGCGCGCGGGCGAAGTCTCCTCCCTCGAGGTGCGACTCGGCCAGGCGCAGCAGCCCCATCGCCTCGCGGCGGCGGTCTCCGGTCCGCCGCGCGACGAAGCAGGCTTCCTGCAGATGCGCGCGCGCCGACTCGAGCTCCCCCCGCCACAGGCGATACTCCCCCAGATCGGTCAGGACGGCGGGAAGCCACCGGTCGTTCTTCATCTCCCGGATGATGTCGAGGGCCTCTTCGAGCCGGTCGCCGGCGGCCTGGAAATCCCCGACGCGCTGCTGGATGTCGCCGAGGCGCGAGAGGGCGATCGCGGCTTCGTCGAGGCTTCCCGCCTTGCGCGCGAGAGCGAGCGCCTCCTCGGCGAGATCGAAGGCGGCCTTGTAGCGGCGCTGCATCAGGTGCCACGTGGCCATGTGCCTCAGGTTCGGCAGCACGGCCTCGCGGGCGCCGATCCGGCGTCCGATCTCCAGGGATTCGTCGAAGAACGTGATCGCGCGCCCGTACTCCCCCAGCCGCGCGTACGCCCCGCCGAGCCCCGTCGCGCAGGTCGCGACGAGCGGGACGTCCCCGATCTCGCGCGCGATGCCCAGAGCCTCTTCGTAGCACTGGATGGCGTTCGGGAACCGTCCCTGGAATTCGAGCGAGCGGCCCTGGCCATGGAGCACGAGCGCGAGACCGCGGCGGTCCTCCGAGCGATCGACGATCTCGCGCGCCTCGCGCAGGCACTCCAGCGCCTCCGCATTCTCGCCCTGCTGCAGATGGACGTACCAGCGGTCCGTGAGACACCGCCGGCGCAGCGCCTGGTCGCTGAGGCCGCGGGCCGCGCTCTCGGCGCGGGCGAGCCGCTTGCGGGCGGCAGGGTAGTCGCCGGTGCGGGCTTCGACGTGCGCGATGCGCCTCAGCACCTCGGCGGCATCGGGCTCGCGCTCGAGCCGCTCGTAGCCCTCCAGCGCCCGCTCGTACGCTTCCAGAGCGGCCGCGTACTCGGCGCGTCGCGTGCGCACGTTGCCGATGTTCAGCCAGGCGCGGGCCCGATGCGGCTCGTCGCGGTCGCTCTCGGCCCTTTGGAGCAGGGCGCGATAGTTGTCTTCGGCCTCGTCCAGACGGCCGAGGACCTCGAGGCATCCACCGCGCCGGTCGAGGAGCGAGGCGATCGTCGGCCCGCTGGCCTGAGCGCGGCCGCTCAGGGCCAGGTCGAGGGCGCGCGAGTAGCGGGCCACCGCGTCGCTCATGGCGTGGATGGCGCGGGCGCGGTCCGCCTCGCGGACGATGTACTTGAAGGCGCGCGCGTGCTGCTCCCCGTGGAAGAAGTGGTGCGCGAGGGTCGCGAGATCGTCCGGATCCTGACCCGAACCGGCCGCCTCCAGGTGCTCGGCGTACCGGCGATGCGTCCCTTCGCGCCGCGCCGCGGAGGCGCTGTCGTAGACGACGCGCCCGATGGACGGGCGAGTGAAGCGGTAGCGAGCCTCGCCCGGCCCGTCGGTCTGGATCTCGAGAAGGTCCTCGCGCACGAGCGGGTCGATGTGCGGCGCGAGCGTCTCCCAGGGCGCCCCCGCGGCCGCGGCGATCGCCTCTTTCGTGATCCCGCTCGTGCCCAGAACGGCGATCGTCTCCAGGAGTCCGCGCGACGGACCGTCCAGCCTGTCGATCCGGCGCTGGATCACCCCCTTCATGCGGTGCGGGACTTCCAGCGCGTCGAAGTCGATCGTCCCGAACGGCTCGGTGGACGCGGGGCGCACGACGCCTTCGTCCACGAGCAGGGTCATCAGCCCTTCGATGAGCGAGGGGTTTCCGCGGCTCTCGGCGTAGATCCGGCGGGAGACCGCGGGGGGCACAGGTCTCGCGCCGACCATGGACGAAAGCAGCCGCCCCGTGTCCTGCGGAGAGAGCGGGCGCAGCGGTAGATCGCGCAGCACCCCCGCCTTGCGCGCGTAGGCGAGCAGATCGTGCAGCGCCGGGGGCGGTGGATCCTCGTCGCTGAAGCTCGTGACGATGAGCAGGCGCGCGGGCTCCGCGGGCGCGGCGGCGGGCGGCGAGAGCCGCCGGCAGAGCGCGAGGAGGAGCTCGTGCGTCGCCTCGTCGGCCTGCTCCAGATCCTCGATCGCGAGCACGAGCGGGATCCGGCGCGATACGGAGGTCAGCAGCTCGGTGAGCGACTCGAGCAGGCGCAGGCGCTCCTCGTCCGGCTCGAGCGGCGCGACCTCTGCGGCTCCCGCGAACTCGGGGAGCGCGGCGAGGCGCGGGACGAGCGTGACGATCGCGGGCGCGGCCCCGGCGAGGATCTCCGTGGTGAGCGCGTGATGGCGCCTGACGACGGATTCGAGGATCGCGAGGAAAGGACCGTATGGCACCCGCGGCTCCCCGGAGCAGCGGCCCAGATGGAAGGCCGCGCCGCGCAGCTGCGCGTGAACCCTGAATTCCCGGAGGAGGCGGGACTTGCCGATCCCGCTCTCCCCGTGGACCGCAACGAGCGCTCCGCCCGAGGACTCGGTTCGCGCGAGCACGTCCTTGAGCGTGTCCATGTCGCGGGCGCGGCCGAGGAAGCCGCCGCCCGCGACGTACGACCGGCCCCCCTCCAGGGACTCGCGTCCGAGGTCCTTGCCCGCGACCCCCGAGAGCGCCGCGAGCAGCGCGTCGGCCCCCGAGTAGCGGTCGGCGGGATCCTTCGCGAGGCACCGCATGACGATCTCCTCGAGCTCCTGGGGGACCTGGCGATCGAAGCCGCCCATGGGAGGGGGCATCTCCTCGATGTGGCCGCGCAGAATGGAGATGGGGCTCGGGCCGCGGAAGGGGGGCAGGCCCGCGAGCGTCTCGTACATGACGACGCCGAGCGAATAGATGTCCGCGCGCGCATCGACCGTCTGTCCGAGCGCGATCTCGGGAGCGATGTAGCCGACGGTCCCACGGATGCTCACTCCCTTGGAGGTCCGCATCGTGTCCATGAGTCCGAGGTCCATGAGCTTGACCCGGGGGGCTTCGGGATCTCCCCCGACCAGCAGGTTCGATGGCTTCACGTCGTAATGGACGAGCCCGCGCGAGTGAAGATAGGCCAGCGCCTGGGTGGCTCCCGCGATGCACTGCAGGAACGCCGGCAGATCGAGCCGGTCGCGAAAGACCCGATCGATCGGCGTCCCCTGAACGAGCTCCATCGTGAAGAAGGGGATCCGGTGCGACGGATCCTCCGCCTCGTCGAGCGTGCCGAAGTCGAACACCCGCACCAGGTTCGGGTGCAGGAGCTTCGTCATCGCGAGGAACTCCTCCTCGAAGTGCCCGAGCGCCTCGGGGCTCAGCTCCGAGACGGCGAGGACCTTCAGCGCGAGGACGCGGTCCTTGGCCAGGTCCTGGACGCGATAGACGGTCCCCATGCCGCCCCGGCCGAGAATCCCGAGGATCTCGTAGCGATGTTGAATGGTCCCCTTGAGCATGTCTCAGTAGTGTCCCATCGGTTGCGAGGCTCTACCAGGGGGGCCAGCCCGACCTCATACGCCCAGCGCAGGTGGGCCAGCCGAGAATTTCACCAGACGGATGGATTCTGCCAAGGCGGGCCTGGGGCTGTGCGTCGTTGAAGTAGGCGGGTGCCGAGGGGGTCCGCTTCTGACACCCCTTCCCGCCAAGATTGGTGGTGCCCAGGATCAGCCGCGGCCGCGAAGCGGCCGTCGGCTGCATCAGGGTCGGGAAACTCCTGGCATAGCCCCCTCAATAGCCGCCGCCGACGAGGGTGATCCGACGCCCGCCGGCCTTGCCCTGCGCCTTGAGCGCGTTCATTTCGGCTTGGACCCTTTGGGCCGCGTCGGTCCGGTGGGCGGCCTCGTGGATCTTCAGGGCGTCCTCGAGAGAGGCGTAGCGGTTCGGGCTGGAGGGATCGACGCTCTCGAGCGCCACGAGCGCCTCATCCGTCCTTCCCGCGGCGGTGAGCAGGGACGCCTTCTGCAGGAGCGCCGCGTCGTAGTGCGCGTCGATGGCGAGCGAACGATCGATCTCCGCGAGCGCTTCCTGCGGCTTGCCGGAGGCGGAGAGGATCAGGCTGAGGATCATGTGGCTCTGATTGTTGAGGGGCTGGATCTTGAGGGCGATGTCGACGGCCTTGCGCGCGCTGACCAGATCCTGCTTGAGGAAATAGAGGAACGCGAGCGACCTCTGAGGCACGACGCTGTCGGCCCGCAGCGCGACGACCCGCTTGTAGCAGGCGATGGCCTCGTCGATCCGGCCGGCCTGGGCCAACAGCTCGGCGAGCGAGGACAGCGCGCGGGGCTCGTCGGGGTAGCGCGCGAGGATGGCCTGGTACGCGGCGATGGCTCCGTTGCGGTCGTGAGGGACGAGCGCGGCGGCGTTGCGGTGAAGGTAAAGGACCTCGACACGGTCCTTCGGATCGACGAGCTTCTTCCCTTGCGATGTCCCCAGGTTTCCCTGCGCGTAGCCGAGCTGGGCGAGCTTCTCCGCGTCCTCCGGACGGAGCTGCACTCCGGCCGGAGGCGCGTTCTTCGAGGTCCGCGCGACCATGCGGTCCAGCTCCGAAGAGAGGTCGCGCGCCGTCTTGGGCTCGGCCTCGATAACGTTGTGCGTCTCGCCGGGATCGTGCGCGATATCGTAGAGCTCGCTCTTCGGCGCGCGGATGTACTTCCATGGCCCCGTGCGCACTCCCAGAAGCTCGCTCCATCCGTACATCTGCCGGGGACCGTAGGACTCCAGATAGAGGCGGCGGGGAGGCTCGCCGCGCCCGTTCATCAGTCCCGCGAGCGACGCGCCCTGACTGTCCGGGCTCGACGGTACGTGGAGCAGCTCGCAGAGGGTGGGCAGGATGTCCACCGTGGAGACGACGTCGTCCACGACTCGGGGCTGGATGACGCCCGGCGCGCTCATGAAGAGGGGAACGCGCACGGTCGGCTCGTAGAGGAAGATGCCGTGCGTCGGTTCGTGCTCGAGCAGACCCTCGCCATGGTCCGCGACCACGGCGATCAGCGTGTGATCCGAGAGACCGCGCCGATCCAGCGCGTCGAGCAGCCGGCCGATCTGCGAGTCCATGTAGGCCACCTCGCCGTCGTAGCCGTCGTCCGGAAACTGCTTGGCGAACTCCTCGGGCGGGTCGCGGGGGAAGTGGGGATCGTAGTAATGGGCCCACACGAACATCCGCCGGTCGGCGTGGCGCTCGATGAATCCGATCGCATCCCGGGTGACCTCGGCGGCGCGCCGGTCGCTCGTCACGAACGTATCGAAGTACTCGTCGAATCCCTGGTTCAGGCCGAATTGCGAGTGAAGGACGTAGCCCCCCACGGAGGCCCCGGTCGCGAATCCGGCCTTCTTGCACAGCTCCGCCATCGTGACGGCCGAGTCGCCGAGCCGGAAGGTGCCGTTGTAGTGGAGCTGATGAAAGGTGGGGTACGTCCCCGTCATGATCGTCGCGTGCGAGGGGAGCGTGAGCACGGCAGGCGTGTAGGCGCGATCGAAGCGCGCGCCTTCGCGAGCCAGGCGGTCCAGCCGCGGCGTCTTCCCCTTGGCATAGCCGTAGCAGCCCAGACGGTCCGCCCTGGTGGTATCGAGGGTGATCAGCAGGAGGTTGTAGGGGCGCGGTGAAGGCGCGGGGCGCGCGGCGGGAGGCGCTTCGCGGGGAGGGGGATCGGCGCAGGCCCCGCACAGCGCCGCGACCGAGACGGCGGAGCCGAGAGCGAGGAGCGCGATCAGTCCGGAAACGGCGCGGCGCGTGGGTCTCACTTCGCGAAAATGATATCAACTTCGCCGGACTCACGCTGGGTCGACACTCCCACGCCCCTCGGGCTAGACTCGCAGCATGATGGCCGATCGGCAGGCAGGGCCGGCCCGGCGCGGGGGCGACGCGAAGGCATCGCGCGCCTCTACGCCGGGGTTCGTGGATCCCGCTCGAGGGCCGTCCGGTCCCCCGATGTTCCCCGCCGCGGCGGTCCGGGTCGAGGCGGTGGGGCGGCTCTGCCCGATCCCGATCACGCGCACCGCGCGCGCCGTCCGGGCGCTGGCCGAAGGCGAGGTGCTGGAATTGCGCGCCGACGACCGGGTCGTGCTCATCGATCTCCCGAACTGGTGCCGTTCCTGGCGCCACGACTATCTCGGTCACTTCGAGCAGGCCGGCATCCTTCATCTGTTCGTGCGCAAGCAGGGGAGAGGGGCATGAGCGAGCAGCCCCGCGTCTCCCTTCCCGAGGCCGGGCCCGAACCGGGGGGACCCCCGGATCCGCGCCTCGAACCCGAGAGCGAAGTGATGAAGCGGCTCGAGGCGGTGCATCGCATGCGCGTGCTGCTCTCGTTCATGCTGCTGCCGCCGCTCCTCTTCTTCATCTTTATCGTCTTCTGGTTCCA
>Ga0070671_100001201_pt1 | contig 19413 bp, 14 predicted proteins | sample KBSS73metaG_FD_65341 | JGI IMG/M metagenome (GOLD analysis project Ga0070671, IMG submission 65341) | Switchgrass rhizosphere microbial communities from Kellogg Biological Station, Michigan, USA - KBS S7-3 metaG | ecosystem: Host-associated > Plants > Roots > Rhizosphere > Soil ...
TTGATATAAAAAACCGCCGAATACCGGCGGTTTTTTTGAGCAACAGATCGCTGCCGTGCTTGCGATGAATACTAATAGTTCGCGCCGAGAAATCGAGCGCATGACACGCTCATTTATAACCTTTTCCCACTCGCAATTGCTTCACTGCGTAATGGCGGCGCATGCAGTTAACGCCATGAATGCCAAAGACGGATTTACGCAGGATGCTGATGCCCATGGAAGAGCCATCTGTCACAAATAGATTTATAATCTGGCATGGCTCTCAACTCGATTACGATCCGTCTTCCGTTTTTATCACAACCAGCTCGATCCCGGGTGGCGGCAATGTTGCACTGACTGCCACTTCGCTGCCTCTGCGCGTCAAGGTACTGAGTAGCCTGTAGTCCCAGTTATCGCTGATTCGATACTGGCTCACACGGTAGAGCTTGTTGGCCTGCAGACCCGCGACTTTCAAATCAAAACCGCGATTGCTTCGATAATTAATCTCCCGACGCGGCAAAAGATTAATGAACCCGCCCACTTTATCGCCGAGCGGTCGCGGACCCCTCAAACTCGCCGGCACTTCGTAGTTGCTAATCACGATATTAATTTCTCTACCATCGGCTGACGCACCTGCCTGGACCGCGAAGCCAAGCGTATCGGCCCCGCCGACTGCCAACCGTATCGGCGTGCGCTTCATTTGCCCGAGCGCGATTAACGCCTGACCGACCTTGTTGGGTGTATTGCCATCTTCACCAAATAAATTCGCTCCCATATAAAGGGTCTGTGCATCCAGCGGCGAATCCTGCATGTAGATAATCGATGAGGCAGTGAACGCTGCGCGCGCCCCCAAAGTCAGCAGCTCTGGGTCCACACCGAGAATGTTCCATTCGTCCAGAATGATCTGGGTTTTGGCGAAGCCATACGAGTCCAGCAGCTTACGCATATCCTGCGCGATGCGAACGAAGAGATAGGGATCTGCCGAATCGACGCTGTAGTCGTGAAACGACCAAAAATCGAGTGGCAGCTTGTTCGTCCGCAGATATTCAAGAAAAGCCTCCCGATACGACGGCCCCTGATAGGCGAACATGAGGGCAGGCCCCCCGATCATAGCACTGGGATCGGCGGATTTTACGGCGCGCGCAACGCTGCCATACAGCTGATAATACTTGACCGCATCGAAACGACCATCTGGCTCATTCAGCACTTCCCAATATTTCACACCGTACTGGAAGCCATTGTTCCAGCTCTTGTTGTAATGCAGCACGACATGTTTGGCGATATCCGAGTAGTGCGTGTAATCGGCATTCGTCGTGAAGGAATTCGGAATGCCAGTGCCTTCGTTCGCGCTGGCCCCCAGGCGGAAAAGCGGTTGCGCGCCAACATCGCGAATCGATTTGATGAGTCGATCGGTGGGCCCGAAATTGTAGTTTTCCGGCTTGGACGGATCGGCCTGCAAATCCGGAAACATCACCAGCGCATCGCGAGAAGCCGGTGAAATCTCGGTACCGTCAGCCATCAACCACGGATGCCGGAATTTCGCATAGATGTCACCGGGACCGTAATTATCGTGAACGCGGATCAAATCAATATTCGCCGCGCGATAACCCGCCGACGCGTCGGCACCGAGCGATCGAAAACCGGTGCGATCGGAAACTTCCACCAGACCGTGGGTGCGATCGAGCTCAAGACGATCCGACCATGGAAGCGGTCCGACGTTGACGCCCCGCAGCGATTTTAATTGCCCGATTTTTTTTGACGCATCAACTGTTATCGAACGCAGTTCGGACGCAGGCGGGTCAAACAACGATTTTTTGTTCTGATTTAAATGCTCCAACTGGCCAAAAGCAGGCATAACGCATGCAATCGTTACCGCGATCGCTCCCATGCGACACAGAACAGAAATATTAATCAACCTACTTCTCCTGCTGATTCGTGACCATGGAACTGCGAATTAATCACGCCGGCGCAGTTGTTTAAAACGGTGAGAACTATTTCGACTATTGATGAGAAAAGCGGCTAAGACACGCAGTGTGGCTGTACGCTCATGATAAATCATGAAGCTGATAGGCTTTGCAGGATTACACAAATGTAATTCAGAAACGTGGGCCTTGGAGTTGCGTATCTCGACAACACGGCAAATTTAGGCGCCGAGAATATTGCTATTTTGCGATGATCGGAGCGGCTAACAGATCAGGCCGCGTATTAAATTATGCAACAAAATTCTCTGCGTAATATTCCCAAACGAGCTAGGAGCCGACGTTGCAATCGCAACTACAAAAAGCGTTCAACGATCCAGCGTCGCTCGTAGCGACGAAACGAGGACGGTCTTGCGTTTTCAACATCGCACGCTGTTCGTCGACCGCATGGAAGGTACGGACATCGAACGTTGATATAAAAAACCGCCGAATACCGGCGGTTTTTTATATCAACAGATCGTTGGTGCTTGCCGCAAATACTAATAATTCGTGTCGAGAAATCAGGCTCATTGCTTATCGCCCTTTTATTAAACTTTGCCAGTTTGCAATTGCTTCGCTGCGTAATTGGCGGCGCATGCAGTTAACGCCATGATGCCAAAGACGGATTTACGCAGGATGCTGATGCCATGCAAGAGCCATCTGTCACAAATAAATTAGGAATATCATGCGCTCGATTATGTGCGTTAAGCACCGACTCTTTCGGGCTTTACCCATCGCGCGCCATCCATTTCATGAATCGCACTCCCGAAGAATCGCCGGCGCCGATCGGAATAACTCGGGTCATAGACGATTCATGACATCTCTCAAGACGAGATGGTTAATTGAAGCCGCACGATAGGCGGCGGTAATTGATACAACAAATTAACTTTTAGTTTGCCGATCGCCAACAACGGCGGTGAGCGCAAGCCGATCGCGCCACCAGATGAAAAGAAATATCGGCAATAAAATTACAGGAATGATCGCAACCGTTCGGAATGATTGCACCGATGCATACTGCAATACGGCATCAAGTTGCTCCGGTGCCAGCTGCGCAAATTTTTCGATGCCTCCCGCTGCTTCGATTTTTGCCTGATCGAACACGGCTCCCAGTTTCGGCAACACATATTGAATCGAGATACCGCCGGCAAATCCGGTCAGCCCCATGAATAACGCACCACCACGCGGAAAGCGCTCTGCCACGGAGGCAACCATTGTCGGATAGAAGTAACAAACACCGACGCCCCAAATTGTTGCCGCCGCAAATGCGGTAACGGGCGAATTCGCAAGACTCAATCCATAGAGACCAATCGCCGCGAGCACGCTGCCGATCGACAATACGCCGATCGACGACAACCGCTTAGCCAGCGCACCGGCGAAATGCCGCATCACGAACATCAGCATGCTGACGTAAATCAGCAAGAAGATGCCGCGCATGCCCACAACGCGCGAGAGCGCGAGGTCCACCCACTGACCTGGAGCAAGCTCGGAAGCTACTGTCAACATCATGCAAACAAACCAGAGATAAAACATGGGCTGACGCCCCAACTCGCGAAACATATCGTCGTAGCTGTAGCCGATCGCGACACGTTCGGTAACCGGAAAATCTGTGGTTAGCGCGAGATAAGCGAGCAGCAGTGCGGGAATAATCAGCATCAGCAAATTGATCTGCCACGGCAAATTCAATGCACCGAATGCCAATCCCAACAAACCGCCGACCACAATGCCAGCTGGCCACCAGGCATGCAGCACGTTCAATCGATGCGCTTTTTCTTCAGGAAAAATAGCGGTAACGACCGGATTGCTGCTGGCTTCGACCGCGCCCCAACCGAGCCCCGTCAGCAATAATCCGCTCAGAACCAGCGGATAGGTCATACCGCCAAGAGACAGATATGACGCGAGCATTACCAATAAACTGCCCACCACAAAGGAGGCGGCGGAAAACACCAGCATGCGTCGAGCGCCAACCAAATCTACCAGCGCACTACCGAATAATAATGTCAGCGCAAAACCGGTAAATGTAATGCCCAATGCCTGCCCGACCATGCTCGCCGAATTGGCGAGATCCAGCTTGTCAAACATTTCGTGCTGCAACGCGCTCGCTATGTTCGCGCGAACGGCGAAACCCAAACCCACCATGAAGAGGGAGAGATTTGCTGCGAAAAAAAGACGTTTACGATTCAGCATTGATTGATCGGTCGCCATAGGGCCTCCGTGTGGTCGTTATGATTATTGTCCGGCGCATCCTCACGAATACGCCGACGCAATTTTTTTAGCGCGTAAAGCCAAGCACTTAATTTTTAAACAAGCACGCTTGTTATTAAGGGCCGCACTATTTATTTATCTAAGCTTTGCATTGAACTACGCAGCACCAGCTCATGACTCAGAATGACCTGCCCGACTTTCTCGCTCTTATTCGCGAGCTTCGCAATCATTTTTTTCATTGCTGCCTGACCGATTTCGCGACGCGGCTGGGGAATTGTCGTTAATGGCGGCTCAACATACTGCGCGAATTCGATGTCGTCGAATCCCATCACCGATACATCGTCGGGGATGCGCAGTCCACGTCCGCGTAATACCTTGATCGCACCGATTGCCATCGTGTCGTTAGCGGCAAAAATCGCACTGCACGATAAATCTTCCTGAAAAATCTCGAGCGCGACTTTCTCTCCCGACGCCAGCGAAAAATCGCCGCGTCGAACCAATCCCGGATCATATTCGACACCGGCGTTTTTCAGCGCATTGTGATAACCGCGCAATCGATCCTTCGACAACGGCGTATGCGCAGGACCATTGATGAAAAGAATGCGGCGATGACCGAGACTCAGCAAATGCTGGGTCGCTGTTTCCGCTGCGGCAATATTGTCGATACTGACCGATGAGACAGAGACATCATGTAAATATTCGCACGCCATTACGATCGGAATGTGCCTGCCATTCAATTCCTGGATATCGGGTAGTGTGTTCCTCAGTGCGCCCGCTGAACTTCCTTTCCATTTTTACAGGATGTCTTGCCAACGCCGAGGCTCCACGCAATGCCTTGCTCCAGCAACTTCGCGCTGTTGGGCTCGGTATATGATTCGGGCCGATGGCCAATAGCCGTGTAAAAAGATCGTCCATTCTTGATGCATTGCGTCCACGCCAGTGGATGTTCACCGCCCATTAACAGCTTTGCTTCGGGCTTATAGGTGGATTCATCCAACGCCACCAGAATCGTTGCGCCTTTCGAGCGCGGATTCGAGGCAAACGAATACCATTCTTCTTTCATGCTCCACTGGTCAGGCAGACCTTCAGTAACGCCGGACTCCGAGCGATTGACATCCACCGTTCCAGTCTGGAACTGCGGATTCATTGGATGCCCTATAAAACGCGCTCCGATCAATGTATCTGCATACCAATCCCACAAATATAGATGATCGCCACCAGCGCCATGAATGCCCGCAAAACCACCGCCATTCTTCAGATAGTTCTCGAACGCCGCTCGCTGCGACAATGTCAGCACATCTCCACTATTGTTATTCCAAACAACCGCATCGTAATTTTTCAACTGCGCTGCATTAAAAACCGCTCCGTTATCAGTGAACGTAATCGACCAGCCGCGCCGCGCTGCAATTTCGCTTAACGCCCTGCGGGCAGCATCGACAGATGGCTGATCGAGGAACCCCGCGATTTTTTCAAATACTAAAATCGCAGGATGTTTGGTGGGCACAGGCAAATTCGGTGGCGCATGGTCATATCGAGCGCAACGCGCAGTCGCTGTCTCATTGGTAATTGGAATTGTGGCTAACGCACTATTCAGAGAATCCATTTTCTCAGCGAGCGCCGGCATATATTCCGTCAAATTTTTTGGCGTCATCGTCGTCGCGATTGTTGGCACTTGGGTACTGAAATAAGAGCCCAGTTTAGGCAACGTATTGTCAATCACACTCGCCGAGCGCGGATCGAGCAACAAATCGAAAAGAGGTGTATCGATCGAATACGGCGCATAAGCCAGCGGGCAATCGGTTAAATCCCTCGCTTTTTCGGCTGTAAACGCCATGCTTGAAAATACAATCGCGCTTATCGCGCTCCATTTAATCAAAAATTTTTTCATATCATTTCCTTCATGTTATGCGCGAACACGCAAAAATTACTGAAATAACTTCCGCAGGAATTTGCAGCCGTCGACAGCGAGTTCATCCTGCGAAGGAGCAAGTGGCCGCCAGATCGCCGCCGCATCAGCAATTGTTTTGCACTCGGGTGTAAATGATTCGATTACCACATCGCCTTGATAACCGATATCACGCAGCGCGCGTCGCACTTCCTGCCAATGCACCTGCCCCATTCCCGGTGTTCCACGATCGCTTTCGCTGGCGTCGACGTAAACCAGATCATCGCCGGCCAACACAATCGCGTCATACATGTTCTTTTCTTCGATATGCATGTGAAATGTATCGAGATGGATACGTACCGATGGCAGATCGATGTCGCGAATCAATTGCTTCACCTGCGCCGCTGTATTAATCAGATCGGTTTCGAAACGATTGAGAGGTTCAATTGCCAGCGTTACCCCATGGTCCGCTGCTATTTTTCCCGCCGCCGACAAGCCCTCGACCGCACGCTCCCATTCGCGCTGCTTTTGCGACGCCGATATTTGTCTTCGCTTACCCACAGCGGAATACATCGGGCCTACCATGACAGTGGCGCCCAATTTTTCGCATATCGCAACGACTTGTTGAATGTAATTAAGACTCTCATCGCGATAACGATGGTCATCATGCGTTAAATCGCGCGTCGGCCCGAACGCGCCGGTCACCTGAAACCGAATCGACGTATTGCTTTGCGCGGCACGTATTGCAGCGATATCAATGAGTGCGGGATCCTCGACCGGAATGGTGAGTACATCGAACCCCATCGCATGGGCTTTGTTAATTAATGGAATGGCGCTCGATGAAAATGGCGATGTCCAAACCCACGCATTTACGCCAATACCGATGGTCATAATCGGCTCTCCTGCTTTTTGCGGTTGATAATTAGAGAGCTCGATCATTGGCAAACTGAAACATCAGCCAGCGCTCCGATACGGATAAAACGTTAATTCAGCCCATTCAGATAATCGAAACTGGCTTTGAGCTCTTCAAAAATCGGGGCAGGAAAAGGGTGCTCCTGCTCGACAAAATACCCCTGAACACCTGCACGTTTCGCTGCGGAAAACACCGTGGGCCAATCGACGATACCGCCGCCGGTGTGAATGCCATCCATTTCGCCGATCGACATATTGGCAGGGCGCCGCCGGATATCTTTAATGTGAAGTAACTGAATGCGGTTTGGAAAACGTTGGATATACAACGCAGGGTCATAACCCGCATTCGCGACCCAGCCGCAATCCAACTCAATCGCCACCAGGTCCGGATCGGTCATTGCGATCAACTGATCAAAAATGATTTTTCCGTCGATGATGCGAAATTCGAAACTATGGTTGTGATAAGCGAGCTGCAAACCGGCTTTTTTTATGGCTTCACCGGCTTTATTCAATTGCTCGGCATTCCAGCGCCAGTCGTCCATAGTCATCCCGCCCAAAAACCTCGCGAAACCTTCCGCCTGCGAAGCACCTTTCATTGCCGCAGCCAGCCGCGACGGGTTGGCTACCCACGGTGATGGGCATATCACGTATTTCGCGCCGAGCGTGTGCGCTTCTTCGATAACCTTCTGCACACTGCTCTGCAACTGCGGCAACGAAGAATGCATGCTCTGACACGACAAACCCGCTTTATCGAGCGCTGCCCGTAATTGCGCACCGTTTACTCTGGCGGAAAAAGTAGCGCTTTCCACGGTGCGATAACCGATCTCCGCCAATTTGTGCAGTGTGCCTTCGAGATCTTTCCGCAACTCGTCAGCTACCGTATAGAGTTGAACACCTATCGGTAAGCCGAGAGGCTCAGCTTGCACCAACGATCGCGGCAATGTTGTCACCGCTGCCGTACCTGCCGCCAATACTAATAATTCGCGTCGAGAAATCGAGCCCATGGCTTGCTCCTTTTAAACTTTTCCCGCTTGCAGTTGTTTCACTGCGTAATCGGCCGCACGCGCAGTCAACGCCATAAACGTCAATGACGGATTTACACACGATGCCGATGCCATGCAGGAGCCATCGGTGACGAACAAATTCGGAATATCGTGTGCCTGGTTATGCGCATTCAATACCGATTCTTTCGGGTCTCTACCCATCCGTGCACCACCCATTTCATGAATCGCACTTCCCGGAGAATCGCCAGAGCCGATCGGTATAATCTGAGGCATACCGGCGGCCTTTAACATGGCTACAGCCTGTTTGGTGGCGTCTTTCTGCATGCGTTTTTCGTTATCTTTGTATTCGATATCGAAACGCAATTGCGGGATACCGAAACGGTCGACTAACTTTTCGTCCAGCGTTACCTGATTTTCACGATAAGGCAGGCACTCACCGAATCCCACGAGTGCCATTGCCCATCCCTGTGGTTTGCGCAGCGCGCGCTTGTAATCGGCGCCAAAACCTGGGACTGACATTGCGGTTGCCTTCCACTCGGCCGGCAACGCCATACCCTGAAAACCGTAACCGCGCACAAAATCGGCGTCGTCATCGCGACCGTTCAAATTCCGAAAGCGTGGGACATAAATGCCGTTGGGACGGCGCCCCTTGTAGTATTTGTCGGAAAATTCAGTAGTGATACCGACCGCCGAGATGTAATCCGTGTGATCCATGATGTATTGACCGAGCGTACCGCTGCGGTTCGCCAGTCCATTTGGAAAGCTATCGGATTTCGAATTCATCAAAATCTGTAATGTGCCGAACGTCGAACCGCACAAAAACACCAGCTTCGACGTGAAGCGCATTTTTTCTTTGGTTTGCGTGTCGATCACGCGCAAGCCGGAAATACGTTTGCTCTTCGGATCGTAATCGAGTCCTTCTACAACACTGTTGGCACGCAATGTCAGATTGCCGGTCTTCTGCGCTGCGGGCAGCGTCGAGCTGTGCGAACTGAAATAGCCCCCCACCGAACAACCGCGCTGGCATGGACCGCAGTAATGACACGCACCACGATCGCCAAGCGGCTGTGTTAAATTCGCGGTACGGCCGATTGTCATTTTACGACCCGGATATGCCGCTTCGATTTTTTGCTTTACCGCCTTCTCCACAACATTCATTTCCATCGGCGGCATGAATTCGCTGTCCGGCAATTGCGATAGATTTTCCGCTTGCCCGCTCACACCGATGAATTTTTCGACGTACGAATACCAATCCTTGATGTCCTTGTAACGAATCGGCCAATCGACACCGTGGCCATCTTTTTTATTTGCTTCAAAATCCAAATCGCTCCAGCGATAAACCTGCCGACCCCACAAGAGCGATTTACCACCGACCACATCGGCGCGGTGCCAATTGAACGGTTTGCCCGGCGCGGTGGTGTAGGGATTTTCTCGATCGTTGATCCAGAAATGCCGAGTAGTTTCATCGAACGCGTAGCATTTACTTTGAACGTAATAATCGCTTTTATAGAGCTCTCGCGGCGAGCGGCCACCAAAAGGTTGCTTCCATGGTTCTTGATGCTCGGTAACATAATCCTTACCGTGCGTGAGCGGCTTACCGCGCTCAAGAATTAAGACCTTCAGACCTTTTTCGGTCAGCTCTTTCGCAGCCCATCCGCCAGTAACCCCGGAACCCACTACGATGACATCGAAATCGTATGCCTGATTCATTGCATCAATTCACTCAAAAGAAAATTAGAAATGGGAACGACCGCTCACCACGACCACTGCTTACCGACTTTGACAAAGTCATAATCGCCTTCATATGCCATCGGCATCGGATCATAAGCCAGCTCCTGCTGTGCACCGACTTCGGATGTGTAATAACCAAGTACCGTCAGCTCTTTAATTTTGTTAAAGAACGGTGTTTTACGATCAATGCTTTTTGACTGTATATCGGTACCGAATCCGGCCAGCCCCATCGCATGATAAGATTTCGCTTGCTGTTCCGCGTCCTTCAATGCCGTCACTTGTTGTTCGGGATTGCACTTGAGAAATTTCTTTTTGAATTGACCTTCGCAAAACGTATCGAGCCCGACCAGTCCTTTAAAGAAAATGTCGCGCTCCTGATCGTTGTACCAATCGGCAACCATCATTTCGATAAACTTCGGGACACCCGCCTCAATCGCGCCCGGTGTGTCGGTTTTCGGAATAATTATTTCCGATAACGCAGCCACCATTTTCGAGGTATTCGCATCGAAAATACTTTTTGATGGAGTTGCGCTCGGCAATTCACCCGCAATCAGATTTTTCGCGAGCGAACCGGTAAAACCTGCGCCGGTTGCTATCATTATGTATTTCAAAATATCGCGGCGAATCATTGTATAACCTCGGCTTAAGGGCATCTGAGCCTCACTTATATTGAGGCTTCTAGCTTAAATTGTGATGTCGATATTCAAAAATTATTTTAGCGAATATCTAATCAATTGTTCGTTAAATAGTTGCAATGTCCAACATGAAACATCTGATAATTTATCGAAAATTTTCCGTATTTTTTCTAGTTCTTCTTAAAAAAGTTTAACGCAACTTATATTGAGAAAGAAAAAAAGCCCAATATCGCTATCGGGCTGTGCGCGACCAAAGGGGGTCATATAATCGCCAAGAACGTAGGTAAACCATCGGGGTACCAATTAATACGAGCTCCCCCCGATCATGAGAGCTCGCAATGACTTAAATTACAGTGAGAAATTGTATTTTCCGGTAATGCCAATTTGGCGCTCTGGAATCAGCGAAACGCCTCTGTAGCCAGATGCGACTGGAGGATTCGAAGCATCCGGCACGAAGCCAACAAATCCAAATGTGGCAGGATCAAGAGCTATACCTGTTGCGCTCAGAGAGCCGGCCGTACCTTTGGAAGTAATCTGCTGATGATCGAACAAATTCTTCGCCCAAACGCTAACTTCCCAGACCTTTTTCGGATCTCGTACACCTAAGAATAAATTGAATACGCCGTAACTGCTCGTGTCCAATATGCTACCGGCAGCCGAATCATCTACACTGCCCGATTTAAAGGTATATAAACCTCTCACATACCCATCCACTGGCCCAAAATGCATGATGTATTCGCTATTTGCAGAAACACCCCAGTTGGGTTCACCCGTTAAGCGGCCATGTGCCTTACATTTATTAACTTCTAGACCAGCAGGAGGATTAAGCACGACGCCGGTAACCGGATCGTACTGATTACAATAAGCCTCACCGTCAGTGAACTTCGCGTCCGTATACGAAACGCTGAGACCGGCTTGCCAATTATCCGTTAGCAACGCATCGAGCTGCAGCTCTGCACCTGATACTTCACCATCTGCGTTGTAACTGAGGAGATTATCCGCAGTCTGATGCGTAACTAGATCAACAGTACGGATACCCTGCTGCGTATGCGCCAAGAAGTTGTGGAATTTTTGATAGTAGATATCTCCGTTGAATTGCACGCGACCATCGGCAAGACGGCTCTTAAAGCCCAATTCCAGAGAATCCGAATCTTCAGGTTTATATTCCGTCAAATCACCCGGTGTATTCGGCGCAACCTGAAAACCACCCGAACGATAAGCATGTCCATAGTTGGCATAAACCCGAATATCATCGGTTAACTGATAAGAGGCACTAGCAGTACCTGTGATCCCCTCGCCGACATTGCGAGCCGTACCACCACCGGCTGGAAACTGAATAGGATTACCTCCCGCATCCCCTACCAGTTGGGTCGTACTCCGTTTTGATTGATAACGCACCCCAACTTGGGTCTCGAATTTATCTGTCCACTGAAAACTTTGATTAGTAAAAGCGCCATATCCCTCGGAGTTAATTGGAATAGCAATTACCGTCGGAGTGGTGCTGTAGCCTATCGGAACGTAAAACGGCCCAGGAAACGCCAAGTAAAGACGCGACAGTGACGGCTGGTCCACAAAAGTGTTCGTCACATTTTTCTGTGCGGCCAACCCGTATGTCCAGTTATAGAAATCCGCGTCCTGGCTCGCAAAGCGAATCTCTTGAGTGAACGTGTGAAGATTAGTATTAACATGTTGAGCTAGCGGCCCGAGGGATGCACCGCCAGGGGCTGTGGGACTAACATTCCCACCATCCACTGGAACCGATGTGAAATTATGCTGATCACGGTAACCAGTGATCGACGTCAATGTATATTTGTCTAAATCCCACTCTAAGGTCAGCGCCGTTTCTGCTCGGCGATTCGTCGTATCGTTCGGATTAGCTACAACCGATTTACGATCAGATGCATTCAAACACTCTTTAATGGAGCTGCCAGTTCCGCAGCCAACAGAAATACCACTGCCATAGGAATCGGCTTCCAAATATTGATGAATTAAGGTCACATCCAATTTATCGGTTGCGCGCAATGCCAGAGTGACGCGACCACTACTAGCCGCCTGTTTGTTTTCTTTCCCGGTAGGAATGTTTTTAATTCCGTCATTTTCGTTGTGGTTGTAAAGCCCAGCCACACGCAATGCCAGCCTATCTTCAATAATCGGGAGACTTAACCCAACTTGCGTATTCGAAAGACTGCGCTCGCCGAGCGTCTGCTCAACAGTGCCCTCAATCTCAGTGTAACTTGGGCGTTTGGTAACGATGGTAATTGCACCTGATGGTGACGTATTGCCGCGCAATGTGCCCTGAGGACCACGCAGCACTTCAATCTGGCCGATGTCGTACATGCCCTTAAAGGCGGTATCGATATCGTAAGGCACCTCATTCCAGTAAATCGCCACGCTGGGATCGAAGCCGGAATCAGTGAGTACATTTACACCGCGCATTGCAACACTCGCCGTACGCGTATCCACCGGAGCTATATTCAAGCCCGGAGTTACCGATTGAATATCCTTAAAGTCCAACAGATTAAACTTAGCGATCGTTTCAGATGTCACAGCGTTAACCGTCATCGGAACGGTCTGCAGTGTGTCGTCTTTTTTCTGCGCGGTGACAATAACTTCTTCTAATGCTCTTTCTGCATACGCATGAAGACTCATGCCATAGGTGCTCAATGTCACCGAAGCAATGATGGCGCGGCTTAACAGTTTTTGTTGTGGACGGCGGCTCATAACGGTTCCTCGTATTATTTTTTTGTAATCGTTTACATCCATTCAACGCATTTCACGTGGATGTAGCGGCGTGCGTGTCGAAAGCTTCCAAACAGAGTTTTATTTAGTAGAACAGTTCGTCTACTTTCTATTTATATAACATTGGTTATACAAAAATCAACCCCTTCGCAGCATGAACGATAGCGCGAACAAATCGCCATTAGGTAAAGCAAAAAAATGGAGAAGCGAAAGCTGCTCGCCCTGAGGTGAGGGTGAAGTGGGATAAACAGGGAACCGAGATTATCTTGGTAAGACGCCGTTCAAAAAAACCGTAACGACGAGCTCAACATGCTTTTCAATTTCTTTGGTGTTCATTGCAGGCTCGCCGAACATTAATCTATCGGCCCATTCCGACGACAGCATCATAAGAAAAAGCGCGGCGCGTTTTGTCGATCGCGCGTGCTCCAGCCCTGCTGCTCGAAGAATCTTAGTGAGCGGCTGCAAGATATAGGTGTTGGTCTGATGTTTTGCAGCACGACGAATTTCAGGAAATTCTCCGCCGGCGCGAAGCACCGAAAGAAACGCTTGTGGACTTTTTTCGTTGGAAAGACGAATGAAAAAGGCGAATGCGAAGTCCATCAGCTGCTCTTGAATATTTTCCGTGCTCACCACCTCCGGAATCGAAAACACATACGAATTTGCATCCATGCAAGCCTGAAAGAGACTTTCCTTATCCGCATAGTGTTTATAGAGCGTCCGAATGGACACATCAGCCTTTTCCGCCACTTCGCGCATTGTGACGGCCCGATAACCTCGGCGACTAAATTGTTCGCTGGCCACCGTCAGTATCTGCTTAATCTTTTCCGTATCGACCGGCCTGCCGAGCTTCAGCGTTCTTGTCATTCGAAATCTCAGTCAAAATCTAATCAGATTGTGTTATTGATTGTATGCTCTTTCGCCACAGTTTAATTGACAGTCCGAAGATGTGTCGCGCCAAAATCGCGGGAGCCCACCATTATCCGCGTTGCGGCTGTTAATGCCGATTCCCGCCAGTCTCCATTTCGAGCTTGGCCTCATTGAATCGCCGAGCCATTAAAACTGAAAAATCAGACCTGGCTTCACCCCAGAAGATCAGTCGCCACAACAAACAGTGCCCGTTACCCATCAAAACCAATTTTCTTGCACCGTGATATTTAATAATGGATATCCGCGACGAAGCGTCGCGATGTTCGCTACTTACACAAATTTATCCCCTGACGCACATCCATAGGCCGCTGTTAAAGATCTATAGCGCGAATGACTCAGCAAGAATTTTTTGCAATTTTCACAGCTAGAGAAACTCTGAATCCACACACTGTCTGGGCGATTAACTCCTCTTTTTTTAATTAGAACCCTTCGCGGATCCATTCACGAGAAAGTTCGCTACAACCACCGATACATCGCTACTGCGGGTTATCAGCGCTAACGCTACCGAGGGGGGATCGCCCGCTATGTCACGATAAACGACACCGACGATGTTGACGCGAGCAATCGATCGCGGTACCAGGGCAATGCCGAGACCCGCGGCGACCAGATCGACGATCGATGTCATTTGCCCCGCCGTCTGACCAATGGCCGGATCGAATCCGGCTTCGCGACACGCGGCCAGCACGGTGGTGTGGAAGCTCATGCATGCCGATTTCGCCAGTAGAATGAATACGTCGGATGCGAGATCCGGTAGCGCAATGCGTTGTTGCTGCGCTAATCGATGCGTTTCCGGCAGCGCCGCGACCAGTATTTCTTCGGCGAGGAAGCGCAGCTTCAAACCCTCTGGAAAAGCCGGACTGGGACGCACGAATACCGCGTCCAGCTCATCGGTCAGCAGCCGCTCCACCAAGCGGATCGAGCGGCCTTCCTCGATCGTGATCGCCACGTCGGGATACGCCGAACGAAAACTGCGGATCAGTTCCGCCGGTGCGGGATTAAAGGTGGCGGTCGAGGTAATTCCAATCCGCAACAGACCCGAGGCGCCTTCGCCGGCCCGCCGCGCCAGCTGCTTAGCACGCTCGGCTTGATCGAGTGTCGCGCGCGCTTCCTTCAGAAATGCGCGGCCGGCGTCGGTCAGCGCTACCCCTTGCGGTCCGCGCTCGAACAGCGGCACCGCAATCTCCGCTTCAAGATCGCGGATCTGCTGACTCAATGGCGGCTGGCTCATGCCCAACCGGGCGGCGGCGCGCGTGAAATTCAACTCTTCGGCGACGACGAGAAAATAACGAAGGTGGCGTAATTCCATCAGTGAGACAGTTCCGTGAGACGGTTCAACCAGCAATCTCGATACGAAAAAGAAATTGAGATTGCACATGCGATATGTTTTTCATATTCTTTCGCACCAGTTTAAAGATGATTTGAAACGCTGTCATGCCACCGTCCCGTCCCACCGGTCAACCGCTTGAGTTGCACACACTACCTGCGCGCGTCGACGCTGAAGTTCGTCATCTGCGCCGCATCAGCACTGCAATGTTCCTCGCCGGCTTCGCGACATTCTCGCTGATTTATTGCACGCAGCCATTACTGCCGGAATTCGCTGCGTACTTCGGCATTAGCCCGGCCGAAAGCTCGCTCGCGGTATCGCTGACGACGGTCTGTCTGGCGATCTCGATTCTATGCGCGAGCGCATTGTCGGAAGCATTGGGGCGACGCGGGCTGATTTTCGCGTCGATCACATTATCCGCGCTATTCAACCTGCTCGCGGCCAGTGCGCCGAGCTGGCAGTGGCTGCTGTTCGCCCGCACGCTCGAAGGTATTGCGCTGGGCGGCGTACCGGCGGTGGCGATGGCGTATCTGGCCGAGGAAGTACCGCGCGAGCGGCTCGGTTTCGCCATGGGTTTGTACGTAAGCGGTACGGCGTTCGGCGGCATGATCGGTCGCGTCGCTACGGGTGCTTTGACCGAAGCCTTGTCGTGGCGCGGCGCGCTGACCATCATCGGCGCGGTCGATCTCGCCGCAGCGCTGGTATTCCTGGCGTTGCTGCCGCGCTCACGCAACTTCGCGATCCGCAAAGGGCTCTCGGCCGAGGCGCATTTCGCCGCGTGGCGCGGCCAGTTGCGTACGCCGTATTTACCGGTTCTGTTTTTGGTCGGCTTTCTGGCGCTGGGCGGCTTCATGACAATCTTGAACTATGTCGGTTTCCGCCTGTTGGCACCGCCTTACAACTTGAATCAGGCGCAGATCGGCCTGATTTTCTTCGTCTTTCTCGGCGGCATCGCGGCCTCCTCGTCAGCCGGCGCATTGGCCGATCGCATCGGTCGCGGACCCGTAATGCTGGCCGGAGCGCTGATCTTTCTGGGCGGATTACTGTTGACGTTGTTGCCGTCATTGAGCGCGATCATCGCCGGCACCGCCATCATCACGATCGGTTTTTTCACGGTGCATTCGATTGCCAGCGGCTGGGTGGGTCGTCTCGCGGTGCGCGATAAAGGCCACGCTTCGTCGCTTTATCTGCTCGCTTACTACCTGGGAGCAAGCGTGCTGGGATCGGCCGGCGGCTGGATCTGGCGCTGCGGCGGCTGGATCACTATCGTCGGCTATTGCGGCGGATTATTCGGAGCCGTGCTCGCGATCGCGCTGGTACTGAAAAACGCGAGCATGCAACGCCCGCAGACATTGGCGTAGTCATGGACCAAATCATCGCGCTGTTACCGATTAGCGCGGTGATCCTTTACCGTTTTTTTTGTTGTGTATTTTTGAGGATCGAGGAGCTTCCGTGGCCAAATTATTTACGCCCTTCCAACTGGGTAATCTGACCTTGCGCAATCGCATCGTGATTTCGCCGATGTGCCAATACTCGGCCGAGAATGGCGAAGCCAATTCCTGGCATTTGATGCATCTGGGCAGCCTGTCGCATTCCGGCGCCGGCCTGCTGTTCATCGAAGCGACTGCCGTCGAGTCGATCGGGCGCATCACGCCGCATTGCCTCGGCCTGTGGGACGACAAGACGCAGGCGGCGCTGGCGCATGTGATCAACGAAGTGCGCAAATATTCGGATATCAAAATCGGCCTGCAAATCGCTCACGCCGGCCGCAAGGCATCGACCAAATCGATGTGGGAAGGCAGCGCGCAGATTTCTGTCGCTGACGGCGGCTGGCAAACGGTGGCGCCCTCGCCGGTTCCATTTCTGGATACCGAAGCGCCTCCGGTTGCACTCGATCGCGATGGCATGAATCGAATTCGCGATGCATTCGCCGCCACCGCGAAACGTGCCGACGCGCTCGGTGTCGATGTCATCGAAGTGCATGCCGCGCACGGCTATCTGCTGCATGAATTCTTGTCGCCGCTCTCGAATTTGCGCACCGATGAATACGGCGGCGATTTCGCCGGACGCGTGCGCTTTCCTCTGGAGGTATTCGACGCCGTGCGCGCCGCGGTACCGGCGCATAAACCGGTCGGTATTCGCATCTCGGGAACGGATTGGGTCGAAGGCGGCTGGGATGTCGAGCAGAGCGCGGAGTTCATCACATTACTGAAGCAGCGCGGCTGCGCGTTCGTCGATGTGTCGAGCGGCAGCCTGTCGCCGCGCCAGCAAATTCCAATTGGCCCGAATTATCAGGTGCCGTTGGCCGAACACATCAAAGCCGCGACCGGCATCCCGACCATCGCGGTCGGTTTGATTACCGATCCGCAACAGGCCGAAGCGATTCTCACCGAAGGCAAGGCCGATCTGGTCGCATTCGCGCGCGCGATGTTATACGACCCGCGCTGGCCCTGGCACGCGGCCGCTGCGCTGGGCGCGCAGGTAGATGCGCCGCCACAGTACTGGCGTGCAGCGCCGAATGAGCGCAAGGATTTGTTCCGAAAATAAAATCGGGTTAACTCGGCCGTCTTCGGCATGACCCTGCCGACGAAATATGATGCGATCACATTAAATTAACCAGGGCGCAATCATGAAAGCCATCCGTATTCACGGACCATCCGATTTTCGTTGCGACACTATCGATGAACCGGCTATCGGCCCAATGATGTGCTGGTCAAAGTGGCTGCCGCAGGCATCTGCGGCAGCAATCTCACCTACGTCAAGGTGGGCGGTGTCGGCGCGCCAATGATCGAACCGATTGGTTTGGGCCACGAACTTTCCGGCCGAATTCACCGCGTGGGCGATAACGTGCGCGATTTGCAGCCGGGCACACGCGTCATCGTGAACCCCATGGGTAATGGCAACGCAATCGGCAATGGCATGGTCGACGGTGCCTTCGCGCCGCTACTGCGCGTGTGCAACGCGACCCTGGGCGACAGCATTCATCCGATTCCCGATCATTTGAGCTTCGAAAACGCCGCACTGGCGGAACCGTTATCGGTTGTGCTGCACGCGGTGAATCGCGCCGAAGTCGACGAACAATCGAAAGCCGTGGTATTTGGCGCGGGTCCGATCGGACTCAGCATTGTTTTGTGGCTGCACCGCAAAGGATTAAAAAATATCGTCGTCGTGGACATGTCCGATCAGCGTCTCGAACGCGCCAAGGCGCTAGGCGCCGATGTGACGATTAATCCCTCGCGGGATAATCTCAGCGATACGATGGGTGCAGCACACGGTAAGCGTTTGCACTTCGGCGTGCCCTGCGTTAACAGCAACGTATTTTTGAAGCATCCGGCGCGCGCAGTGTCATTCCCGACATCATCGCCATGGCTGGTTTTCATTCGCGCGTCATCGTCGTCGCCGTTTATCACGAACCGGTCCCAGTCAGTTTTCATGCGGCATTATCGAAAGAAATGTCCTTTGTGACCTCGATGGCTTATCCCAACGAACTTCCTGCCGTTATTTCGATGCTGGCAGACGCGGGCAATGATTTGTCACCGCTTTTCGTTCGATGAATTTTTCGATGCATTTTCAATGGCGCAGGATCGCGATAAATCTGCAAAGGTGATGATTACTTTTCCTGAATGATTAAAACGATAAGGGATGAGTAAACTCATCCCTTATCGGTTCATTTCAATGGAATTGCGTGAAGTGTTCAACGAGCCAATCGATTGCTATTCATTGCTGCGCGATGGTGGCACAGCGACGTATCGCCTGATCGTGCGACGCATACGCGACATGTACAACTCAACGGGCCGCTTTGTCGCCACTATTCGCGAACGTCTGCCGCATAATTCTGCTTATTTAAATCCGCAGGATTTAATGGCATTGCAATTGCGAGGAGGGCGATCGCATCGAAATTACTTCGGATCATGGAAGCATTGTTGCCATAGCTGCTGAAGATGCTGCGCTGCGCAGCGGTTTATTTCAACTTCTCATGGCTTTGGTGGTTTGCCAGACAACGACGACCCGAGCAATGGCGTCAGCACTAATTTGCTCACCAGCACCGACATCGATCTTCAAACAATCAATGCCATGCCGAGAATGTCGGCGCTGCCGGTCGTGGTGCGCGCGCTGC
>Ga0070671_100001204_pt1 | contig 19366 bp, 24 predicted proteins | sample KBSS73metaG_FD_65341 | JGI IMG/M metagenome (GOLD analysis project Ga0070671, IMG submission 65341) | Switchgrass rhizosphere microbial communities from Kellogg Biological Station, Michigan, USA - KBS S7-3 metaG | ecosystem: Host-associated > Plants > Roots > Rhizosphere > Soil ...
CGATCGCGTCCGGCATTCCAGTTCCAAGCTCGGCGGCGACGTGCCCCTGCGCTTCCGGCCAGACCTCGTCCATGATGCGGTCCCATTTGCCGTCGGCAAACCTGGCTGCATCGTTCCAGCATTCGATCTGGCCCTCGAAGCTGGCGTCCGGCCACAGATGATGACTGTGCGAGGCCATGTGCAGCCGCCCCGGATCCGCACCGAGGCTGCGCGAGAACAGGTGCTTGTATTTCAAAGCTCGGTTCTCAGTGACCACAGTTCCGGAAAGGCGCGCTTTTCGAGGGTGGCGCGAAGGTAGGGCGCGCCGGCGGAACCGCCTGTGCCGGGCCTGTTGCCGATGATCCGTTCGACCGTGAGCACATGCTTGTGCCGCCAGCCCGCAAGCGCGTCGTCGATATCTACCAGCTTCTCCGCCAGCTCATACAGGTCGAACCAGCGTTCGGCATCGCGATAGACTTCGAGCCACGCCTTGCTGATGGCTTCGGTCGACCGGTCGCCGAGGTCGAAACCGGCGCGCTCCAGCGCCTCATGCGAAGCTTCGCGCAGGCTCGGTTCCGAAAGCGCCTGCGTCAGCCGCGCGCGCTCCGCAGAGCCCTCCTCATAATGGTTGATGAAGTTCGGTTCCTTCAGGCCGAGCCGGAACTCGATTTCGCGAAACTGTGCAGACTGGAATCCGGACGACGTGCCAAGCACGTCGCGGAATTTCAGGTAATCCACGGGTGTCAAGGTCGACAGGACGTCCCACGACAGCGTCATCACCGCCTGGATCCGGCTGATCCGCGCCATCGCCTTGTAGCCCTCGGCAAAGCGGTCCGTTTCCACCAGTCCGATGGCGTATCTCAGCTCGTGGAGGAGCTGCTTCATCCACAGCTCTTTGGTCTGGTGGATGACGATGAACAGCATCTCGTCGTGAAGGTTCGACAAAGGGTGCTGCGCCGACAGAAGAGGGTCGAGCTTCAGATAATCGGCATAGGTCATGCCGGCAGGCGTTGCGGTCATGGCCTGCGATTAGGCCAAACAGCCGCAGTTCGAAAGCTTACTGACCGCTTCCCGGAAGACCCGGCTGACGGATCGATCCGATGTTCCCGAAAAGCTCTTCGAAGAAGCTCTTCTCGCGGCCCAGCGTCGGAGTCTTGTCCTTCGAGGGGCTGATCGCTGCGATGAGCTTCTCATCGGTCGTATCGACGGACGCCACGTTACCTGCCTGATCGAAGCGGACATGCAGCACGCTTTGGTCCGTCACGCGAGGGTTGCGGAAGCCGAAGGTGCGCGTGTCGCGGCCGAGATAATACCAGTCGCTGTCGCTGAAGGTCCCGGCGAAGGTCGGCCGGCCGAGGGTCCGCTCGACAGACGCCTTATTGTCCGTCCCGACCTGGATCGCTTGGGTCAGTTCCTCATCCATGACGTAGCCGCGATGATCGCGAAGGCTAAGAGCACATCCCGTGAGCATCGTTGCGCCCACGACCGCCGTCGCGCCCTTAAGAACCGCAGACTTCATGATTGGACCTTCTCCAGTAATCGGCCGCCGGTCGCTTGCGTGGACGGCGGGGCGCCTCAATATGCGGGGCACTGCCGAAGGCGCAAGCCCGACCGCACCCGCATTGAAGAGGAATGACTATGATCCGCAGCCTGTTCGCACGATTAACGGGCGAGCCCCGGCGTGGTCAGGCCCTCTTTGACGTAGCCGTTACCGAGGCGCGCCGGCCCCAATGGTTCCTGCAAGGCGAGGTACCGGACACGCTCAATGGGCGATTCGCGGTCCTCGCCACCATTACGGCGCTCATCATGGTGCGCCTGGAGCGGGACGGCCCGGCCGGCGAGCAGACGAGCGTGGCTTTGACGGAGCGCCTGGTCGAATCGCTCGACACCGAGATTCGAGAGATGGGCGTCGGAGACCCCACCCTCGGCAAGCAGGTGCGCAAGCTGGTCGGAGCGGTATCTGCGCGGGTCGATCGGTGGCGCGCGCTTCTTCAGACGGACGCAGACTGGACTGACGAAATTCGGCGCAGCATGTACCTCGACGAGCCGGCTAACCCGAATGCGGTGACGTACAGCGAAAGCGAGCTTCGGCGAATGTGGCGGCAATTCAATGACGCGAGCATTGACCGGCTCTCGGACGGGAGATTGGGATGAGCGACGATTTCGCACACCGCCTTCCACTCAATCAGATTCGCGACGGCGAACGGATCGATCTGACGGCTCGCGAGGAGGAGCGGAACCGCATCGCGAACCGCCTCGGGCTGCGTTCCCTCGATCGGCTTGATGCGCATGCGACGCTGGAGCGCAAGGGCCAGATCATCCGCGCACGCGGACGGTTGAAGGCGGCTCTATGTCAGAGCTGTGTCGCTACGGACGAGCCTGTCGAGGCCAGTGCCGACGAAGCGTTCGACATCTATTTCCTCCCCGAACCGACGCCAGAAAGCTCGGACGAAGAGGTGGAGCTTCAGGCATCGGATTGTGACGTGGTATTTCACGACGGGAGCGCGATCGACCTTGGCGAAGCCATTGCGGATACGCTCGCGCTCGGCCTCGATCCCTACCCGCGCACCGCAGGCGCAGAGGCGGTGCTCAAGGAAGCGGGCGTTCTGTCGGAAGCGGAAGCGGGACCGTTTGCCGCACTCGCCCAGTTAAAACGAGGCGAGTCCGATCAGCCCTAGCGCGTCCAGTTTCTAGAACGGCCAGTCCTAGAAGGGTACGTCGTCATCAAGATCGTTGTCGAAGGTCGCCGGCTGCGGACGCTGCTGGCGCTGCGGGGCTCCGCCGCCGCCAAGGTCCTCGCTGTAGCCGCCGCCACCGAATCCACCGCCCGAACCGCCGCCTTCGCCGCGACTGTCGAGCAGCACCAGCTCCCCCCGGAAACGCTGGAGAACGACCTCGGTCGTGTACTTGTCGTTGCCGGACTGGTCCGTCCACTTGCGGGTCTGGAGCTGGCCTTCGAGATAAACCTTTGAGCCCTTGCGCAGATAGCTCTTCGCCACGCGCCCCAAATTCTCATTGAAGATGACGACATTGTGCCACTCGGTCCGCTCCTGGCGGTTTCCGTCGCGGTCCTTCCAATTCTCGGAAGTCGCGACTCGAATGTTCACGACTTCGCCGCCGTTGTTAAGCGAACGGGCTTCCGGATCAGCGCCCAGATTGCCGACCAGGATCACCTTGTTCACGCCCGCCATGTCACTCTCCTTTGTGCTTGGAGAGCAGCTATAAACCCAGCGCGACCGCCGTCCAGTAGGTTGCGCCCGCCGCAATGTAGGCGAGGGCGAAAAGATAGCTCACCATGAAAAGCGGCCACTTCCAGCCGTTCGTTTCACGCCTCGTGACGGCAATCGTCGAGATGCACTGCGGTGCAAAAACGAACCAGGCGAGGAAAGCGAGCGCGGTCGCCAGCGACCAGCGCCCCCGCAGGCGATCGGCGAGCGGCGCGGTGGCCGCTTCCTCGTCGCTCGCATCGATCGAATAGACGGTCGCGATCGCGCTGACCGCGACCTCACGCGCCGCCATTGCGGGCAGCAAGGCCAGGGAGATGTCGTGGTTGAAGCCGATGGGCTTCACGACGACCTCGATGCCCGTCGCGATCTTTCCAGCGATGGAGGCCTCGACCTGGCTCTGGCCCGGCTTGGCCTGCGGAAAGCTGGCGAGCGCCCAGAGCAGGACGGTGGTCCCGAGGATGATCGTTCCAGCGCGCTTCAGGAAAATCATCGCGCGCTGGTACAGTCCGATCGCCACGTCCTTGAGCAGCGGCATCTGGTACTTGGGCAATTCCATCATGAAGGCCCCGCCCCCGCCACGCGTGATGGTTCGCCGCAGCGTCAGCGCTGCTGTGAGTGCGCCCAGGACCCCCGTCGCGTAGAGCCCGAAAAGAACCAGACCCTGCAGGCCAATGCCGTAGGCGATTGCGCGGTCGGGAATGAAGGCTGCGATGATCAATGTGTAGACCGGCAGCCGCGCCGAGCAGGTCATCAGCGGCGCGACGAGGATTGTCGTCAGCCGGTCCTTCGGATTGTCGATGGTTCGCGTCGCCATGATCCCGGGAACGGCGCAGGCGAAACTCGAGAGGAGCGGAATGAAGGCACGACCGGACAGCCCCGCGCCGTGCATGAGCTTATCCATCAGGAAGGCTGCACGGACCATGTAGCCGCTGGCCTCAAGGAGCAGGATGAAGAAGAACAAGATCAGGATTTGGGGCAGGAAGACGACGACTGCTCCAACGCCGCCGATCACGCCATCGACGATCAGCGATCTTGCCAACCCCTGGGGGATGATGTCGCCCGCGGCCTGGCCCAACAAAGCCATGCCACTCTCGATCCAGCCCACCGGTATCTCGCTCCACGCGAAGACCGCCTGGAACATCACGAATAGGATCGCCGCCAGGATCATCGGGCCCGCAACCGGCTGAAGAAGCACTGAGTCGAGCCGGTGCGTCCAGCGCCGAACGGGGCTCTCGTGGACAACCGCTGCCTTGGCTATGTCTCGAGCACGGCGTTGAAGTTGGATTAGCTCCGACGGCGCACGCTCATGCATCCCGCAGCGCGGCGCGGATAGCATGTCATCGAGCGCTGCCTGCAGCTCCGGGATGCCGCGGCGGCGTACGGCCACCGTCTCGATTACGGGCACTCCAAGCTCGGATTCGAGTCTCCGAGGGTCCAGTTCCAGTCCGTCGCGCTTCGCTAGATCGACCATGTTCAGCGCGACGATGGTCGGCAACCCAAGCTCGATCAGCTGAAGTGCGAAGCGAAGATGATTGTCGAGATTCGACGCATCAACCACGATCATCAGGGCGTCGGGTGCGCGCTCGCCCTTCTGGCGGCCAAATAGCACGTCTCGCGTAACGGCTTCGTCAGGGCTCGCTGGCTCAAGGCTGTAGGCGCCCGGCAGATCGACCATCTCGACCGGACGGCCGTCGGCAAGCATCAGCCGCCCCGATTTCCGCTCTACCGTGACCCCCGGATAATTGCCGACCTTCTGCCGCGCGCCCGTTAGGGCGTTGAACAAGGCGCTCTTGCCGGCATTCGGACTGCCGGCGACCGCCACCAGCGGGAGCGGATTCATGGCCGCGCTATGAAGCGGGAACCACCCGCACGGCGCGGGCGTGGTTTTTGCGGATCGCAACCGTCATACGGCCGACGCGAATGGCGAGCGGATCGCGGCCGAACGGACCGAGATGTAGCGGCTCCACAGTGACGCCCTCATCGAAGCCGAAATGCTTGAGGCGGTTGGCTTCGGATTCTTCGAGCGAAGACCAGTCGATGCCGACGACAGTCGCGCGCGTCCCGACCTTAAGGAGGTCCAGAGAGACCGACTCCGGCTGGAAGTGTGCGTTCATTCTTGCAAGTGATTATCAATAACGACGCGCTTTGGGAAGCTAGCGCGCCGGATAACGAAGGCGACCGAGGAACCGGCTGACACTGAAATGCTCCTGGTTCTTCCAGTCAGCCTTCAGCTTCTCGATCTTCATCACGTCCTCGATGCGCCGGTCGAGGAAGCTCGCCGTTTCGGCCCAGCCTTCCGATTGGTCATCGAGCCAAACGAGCAGAGTCGACCCGTAGACCCCGCCAAGCATTATGCGCTTGGTGTAATGATTGTAATCTGTGCTGGTATCGCCCGCGATCCGCCACATCACGTCCGCGGAGCGCCAACCGGTCCTCAGCGCGGTCGGCACGTTTTGGGGCATGGCGAGGATCGACAAAGCGCTTCGAACCGCCTCACGGGCCGGCTCCATGATCTCGAGCCGCTTCCAGACGATCGCCCGAATCTTCTCGCGGATCTTCAAACCTTCGAGCCGTTCCGGCGTGAACCACTCCTCCAGCGCCCTATCGACGCCCCGGATGTACAGGTCGATCTTCCCGGCCTGATCCTTCGAAATCGCAAGACGGGCTTGCGCAGGGTCCACGCCGTGGCTGCCGGCAGCAGAATTGACCGCGGCCTCGGCCCAGCCGTCGAAGACCGCATTTTCACCCAGCGGGAGCGCTAGCTTCCGGCGGATCTCCTCGAGCGGACTGACTTCAGCGTCCATGCGGCCTCAACTCGCCCCCTCGGCGACGGGTTGCAAGCCCCTTGTGGGTAGTCGCACCAGCACAAGCGCAGCCGCAATCGCAAAGGCTCCGATCCAATCGAACGGACGCAGGGTCTCCCCGTAGCCAATCCAGCCGACGAGGGCTGAGATTGCTGGCTGCGTAAGGAGCGTGAGTCCGACGACGAGCGGGGGAAGGGCGCCGATGGCGTAGACGAGGAGCCCTTGCCCGATCACTTGGCTGCTGATCGCGAGAATGATCGCAAAGGTCCAATCGTCCGGAATGATCTTCTCCCCGATCAGGAGGGAGAAGGGCAGGAGCATTGCCGCCCCCATCGCGCTCGACAGGAAAAGCAATGGCAACGGCGCGAGTTCCCCGCGGGCACGCTCCACCGCGATCAGGTAACCGGCGTAAAGCAGCCCCGCGAACAGCGCGAGCATGTCCCCATGGAGGTTCCGTACGGAAAGCTCGGCGCTGCTGCTCATCAAGAGAATTGCGCCGACTGCCGCGAGAATCAGCGAAGCGGCCTGGATGGGGGACGGCCAGCTGCGTGTCAGCCAAAGCCCCCAGCCGGCAAAGGCAAAGCTCGCGACATTGCCGAACAAAGTCGCATTGCCGAGCTTCGTCATATGAATGCCCATGTGCCAGGCGGCGAGATCCGCTGCGAAGAAAAAGGCCGCGAATGCGATCAGGATGCCTAGGGCTTTTCCGGGCCAGTGCACCGGCTGGCCGGAAAATCGCGCGATGACGAACAGGAACGGGAGGGCCAGCGAGAGACGCCAGAAGCCTGCCGCGACAGGACCAACCCCCGCGAGCCGCACGAACCATGGCCCAAGCGCAAGCGCGCTGCTTCCGGTCAGCAGTGCGAGAAAGGCGAACGGATGATGTTTTGTGCGGTCCACATCGCGGCGCTTAGGGGGTTCTTCAGTGCCTTGGAAGCAGGAAGCTGAATTCAATGCCATAAGTCCAGCTTATGTCTATTCGCGCTTGTTTGAGTTGTCGGATGCCTCCTTCCCCTGTAGCTGGCGCACCCTGAGAGGTAACCCTCAGACAAAGGAATTTTATGTCTACGCTGTTCGATCCGCTCCAGCTTGGTGCGCTGAAGCTTCCCAACAGGATTGCCATGGCGCCGCTGACACGGGCCCGTTCCGGCCGCGAAGCCGTGCCGAACGCGCTGATGGCCGAATATTATGCGCAGCGCGCCAGCGCCGGCCTCATCATCTCAGAGGCAACCGGCATCAGTCGTGAAGGTCTCGGATGGCCCAATGCCCCAGGTCTTTGGAATGATGTCCAGGTCGAAGGCTGGAAGCTGGTCACGGAGGCCGTTCACCAGGCCGAGGGCCGAATCGTCGCGCAGCTGTGGCACATGGGACGGCTCGTCCACCCCGATCTCGGCGGCGGTCAGCCCGTCAGTTCATCCGCGACGACGGCGCCGGACTATGCCCACACCTATGAGGGCAAGAAGCCGTACGTCACCGCCCGCGCCGCAACGTATTCGGACGTCCAACGGATCATCGGCGACTATGCCAAGGCAGCGCGCAACGCGATCGACGCCGGGTTCGACGGGGTCCAGATCCACGGCGCCAACGGCTATCTAGTCGACCAATTCCTGCGGAACGGCGCGAACTTCCGCACCGACCAATATGGCAGCTCCATCGAGAACCGGTTGCGCTTCATGACCGAGGTCCTCGAGGCGGTCGGCGCGGAGATCGGAATGGATCGCGTCGGCATCCGCTTCTCCACGAATATCCTCGTGCAGGGCGTCGACGACTGCGATCCGCTTGCTTTGTTCAAGGCAGTCGCCGGAAAGCTCGAAGAGTTGAATGTGCCGTGGATCGAGCTTCGAGAGGCGCATCAGCCGACGTCGGCGGGTTCAATCCCGACCGAGCCGGTAAGCCCGGCGATGCGCCCGCTCTATTCCGGCAAGATCCTGCTCAACAGCGACTATGACGGACAAAGTGCTCGCGAGCGGCTGGCCGAAGGCATTGCCGACGGTATCAGCTTCGGGCGGCCGTTCATCTCCAACCCGGATCTCGTCCATCGGCTCGCCGCCGGCGCTCCGCTCAGCCCGGGCGACGCCGGCACCTTCTACTCCGGCGGGGCGGAAGGCTACGTCGACTATCCCACGCTCCACGAAGCGAAGGCGGCTTAGGCTCCGTACTTCTCACGAAGCTCGAACAGCGAAAGGGCGGCGCGCGCAGCATGTCCGCCCTTATCGCCCTCCCGCGGGTCAGCCCGAGCAATCGCCTGTTCCTCATTCTCGACAGTCAGCACGCCGTTACCGATGGCGAAGCCGTCGAGCGTGAGGTCCATCAGCGCGCGAGCGCTCTCTTCCGAGACGATCTCGAAGTGATAGGTCTCGCCGCGGATGACGACGCCGAGAGCGACGAAAGCACAGAACCGCCCGCTCTTTGCGGCGAGCGAGATAGCCGCGGGAAGCTCGAGCGCCCCCGGGACCGTTATCGTCTCATGCTTATGACCCGCCGCTTCGATGGCATTGCGCGCACCTTCAAGCAGCATGTCGTTGAGATGCGGATAGAAGCGCGCCTCGACAATCAGAATCGTCGACATGACGTCATGCCGCCAGTTTGATGGGGCGTTCCTCGACAATTTCGAGGCCGTAACCGGACAGACCCACGGGCGAATGGTGCGTATTCGACAGCAAGATCATCTCGTGCACTCCGAGTGCGCCGAGGATCTGTGCCCCGATGCCGTAATTGCGGAGCTCGGGACCGCCCGCCGGCTCCTTACCAGAGCGTAGATCGGCAGAGCGTGACAGCGAGCCCGGCGCGGCCGCATGCAGCGCGACAACGACTCCGCTTCCTTCTTCCTCGATCATCCGCATCGCGCCCTGGAGCTGGCCCGAACGCGGGCATGCTTCGCCAAGAACGTCCGCGAAGAGGTCTAGGCTATGCATACGGACAAGCACCGGCTTCGTCGTGTCGAGAGCGCCGTGAACCAGAGCGAGCTGCTCCTCGCCGGTCGCCTTGTCCCGAAAGACCTGGGCCTGCCATTCCGCGCCGGTGCTCGATTTGAACGAGGTCGTGGCCGCACGCTGGACCATGTGGTCCTTCTTCAACCGGTAGGCGATGAGGTCGCGGATCGTGCCGATCTTAAGGCCGTGGGCGCGTGCGAAATCCATCAGATCGTCGAGACGCGCCATCGTCCCATCGTCACGCATGATCTCGCAGATGACAGCGCTCGGGTTGAGGCCCGCGAGCCGCGAGATGTCGACACCCGCCTCGGTATGGCCGGCACGGACCAGAACACCGCCTGGCTTGGCGACGAGGGGAAACACGTGTCCCGGAGACACAAGCTCATCCGGCCCATGTGAAGCATCGATCGCAACGGCAACGGTGCGAGCGCGATCGGCCGCGCTGATTCCCGTGGAGATTCCCTCCTTCGCCTCGATCGAAACCGTGAATGCGGTCTCGTTGCGGCTGCGATTGTTGTTGACCATCGGCTGCAGACCGAGCGTGTCCGAACGTTCCTTGGTCAACGCAAGGCAGATGAGCCCGCGCCCGTGCCTGGCCATGAAGTTGATCGCCTCGGGAGTCGCCATTTGCGCTGGGATGACCAAGTCTCCCTCGTTCTCCCGGTCGTCGTCGTCGACGAGGATGAACATTCGCCCATTGCGCGCCTCGTCGATGATTGCCTCGGTCCCGACTAGCACCTCTGTATTTCCGCGCTGGATAAGCTTTTCCAGCCGAACGAGCGTGTCAGCTGTCGGATTCCACTCGGTTGATCCGAGCTTGCGCAGTGAGTTTGGATGGAGGCCGGCGGCGCGGGCAAGTGCCGCGCGGCTAACCTCGCCGGTTTCGATGATGGCGTTCAGCCGTTCGATCAGGGTCGTGCTCATGGACAGCGCCTTTATCACATTTAAATGTGATTAAAAGAAGAAACGAATGCGTTCCTACTGTGCGCGAGCTGCGATCATCCGATCAAGATAACGGGCAATAACGTCGATTTCGACATTCAACTGTCTGCCCTGGGCCAGATCACCCAATGTCGTCTGCTGAGCGGTGTGCGGGATGATGTTCACTGAGAAATGCGTCCCATCCTCGGCGTCGCGCACATCGTTCACCGTTAGCGAAACCCCGTCGAGGGAAATGGACCCTTTCTGGGCAATGGCGGCGGCCAGCTCGCGACCGACGCGAATGCCGATTTGCGTAGAATCGCCTTCTGGGCACACGCCGATCACTTCGCCGACACCGTCGACATGACCCGCTACGATGTGCCCTCCCAGCTCGTCCCCCATCCTGAGTGACCGCTCGAGGTTCAGGCGCGCGCCTTCGCGCCACATCTTGGCCGCCGTCCGAGAGACGGTCTCCGCCGAGACATCGACCGCGAACCAATCATCGCCTTTGTCCACCACGGTCAGGCAGACACCGGAACAGGATATCGAGGCGCCGAGCTCGACGGTCCCAAGGTCGTAGCCGGTCCGGATCCGCAATCGCAGGTCGCCGCGCTGCTCCGCGCTAATGACGGTGCCGATGTCTGTTACGATCCCTGTGAACATTGCCGCCGCTTAAGCCGAGCGGACCCGCTCGTAAACTTCGAGCCGGTCGACTCCGAGCCGCTTGCCGTCGCTGGGCCTCCACAGGCCATGTGCATCGGCGATCGCGTCCAGGCCGACATAACCGAAGGACGACTTGCCTTCGCCTACGATGATGGGAGCACGATAAATCAGGATCCGATCGACCAGGTCGGCCGACAGAAAGGCGGTCGCCGTTGCCGATCCGCCCTCGACCAGAAGATCGTTGACGTCATGAAGCCGGTACACATCTTCCGGATCTCTAAGGATTTCCCAACCGTCGACCGCGTCCCCGCGAGTAAGCAGCGCCCGGCGCGGCGACCATTCCTCAAGTCCAGGAAGCCGCACGTCGAGCTTCGGCGCGTCGGCCTGATATGTGCCTCGCCCCACCAGAATCATGTCCGAGTAGGCGCGCTCCAGGTGCACGTGCTTGCGCGCATCCTCGCCGGTGATCCATTTGCTCTCACCAGATGGCAAGGCGATCTTGCCGTCGATCGACAAAGCAAGCTTGAGCGTGATGCGCGGGCGTCCCACGGTAAGCCGCATAAGCCAGCCGGAAAGCGAGTCTGCGGCCTGCTTGCGTCCAACGCCGAGCTTCACTTCGATCCCGGCTTTCCGAAGCTTGCTTATTCCCTTGCCCGCGGTCCGTGGGTCGGGATCTTTCAGTGCGACCACTGCTCGCGATGGCTTTGCCCTAACGAGCAGGTCTGCACACGCAGGACCTCTCGGACTGTCATGGGCGCAGGGTTCGAGCGTGACATAGACGGTCGAGCCGGAGGCCTTCTCTCCCGCCTGCTCGAGAGCCAAGGCTTCGGCATGCGGTCGTCCGCCAGCCGCGGTAGACCCTAGTCCGAGAATGTCGCCCTTCGCGGAGACGATGACGCAGCCGACGTTGGGATTAGGCGCACTTCGCCCGCGAGCGGCCTCGCCAAGCCGCACCGCCTCAGCCATGAAACGCGAGTCCGCGCTCACATCCCCAGCTGCTTTTCCAGCTTCTGGAATTGCCGCTGCTTCTCCTTTGCCGCAGCGTCGCGCTTCGCCTGATCCTTCTTCTGGTCGGCAATAATCTCGGCATCGGTCCGGTCCGCCGACCAGCTCTGGGCGTAGACGACTTGCGGCGGAGGCGCGGTGTTGATCTTTGAATCGACGACGAACTCGAGGACGATGATCAAGGTCACGAGCACCGCGAGCGTGGCTCCGATCACCTGCTCGCGGCTGCGCTGCCGCATGAACGCGAGCAGGTCGCTGATCGCAGCGCGCGGCCCGACTGGCTTAGGAAACCATCCCATGGCCCGGAATGTAAGCACTGGACCGATGGAGCGCTAGGCGGCGGGTTCTACGGGATATGCCGTGGTGCTCTTCACCCTTTCCATGGCGAAGTGCGACGACACGTTCTTGAGCGGGATGGCAGCGATCAACGCCCGGTAAAAAGTGTCGAAAGCCGCCATATCCGCGACGGCCACCCGCAACATGTAGTCCACGTCGCCGGCCATCCGGTACACGTCGAGGACCTCGGGCATTGCAGCGACTTCTCGCGTGAAATTGTCGAGCCAGTCGGGCGAATGGTCGCGCGCTTCGATTGCGATGAAGACTGTAAGGCCCAGCCCGATCGCCTCCGGGCGCACGAGCGAAACGGTCCGCTCGATCACGCCCTCCGATCGCAATCGCTGAATGCGTCTCCAGCAGGGCGTCTGCGAGAGACCCACGCGCGCCGCCACCTCCGCAACGGGCAGTGAGGCATCTTCTTGGAGGATTCCGAGGATCCGGCGGTCGGTACGATCCAGCTGTCGCATGCGCTGATTTTAGAAGAATCTTGCGTATTCGAGAAGGCAGTGCACAACAATTGCGCTTTTTCGTCCGCGCCTCTTGCGTAGGAAGCGCCGTCAATGGGAGTAGCAACTGTCCGGTTTCGAGAGCACGCGTCCGTTCTGAGAAGATTATTCTCATCGGGCCGACCTTGGTCCGGCAACTCCCTAGGGCCCCGGCAGCAATGCCGGGGCCGATCCGAGAAAACATCGGGGCGGGGGAAATCCAAAGATGGGTGCGGAGGAAGGAAGTAAAATGAAATCATTTCGGATCGCCGCTGTAGCGGTCGCCGCGGCAGCGCTGGCAGCTTGCGGGGGCAATGCGGCCGAAGAGAATAACGTCGCGGCCGACAATGTCGCTCTTGAGACCGAGAACCTCGACCTCAATGCCACCGACCTAAATGCAGTCGACGTGAACGCGGTCGATGCAAATGCGGTTGATGCGAATGCCGCGGCAGACGCCAATGCAGCCGACGCGAACGCCGCTGCCAACGCTAGCTCCAACGCCGAGTAATCAATTGATTACGCCGAAGGGCGCGGGCCGGGCAGCCGGTTTCCGCGCCCTTTGTTTTCAGCAACGAGCCGAAATCAGCGCTTGGCTGCGGCTTTGAGCCGGGAAACCGCCCGATCCTTGCCCATGCGAGCGACCAGCCCAGCCATCTCTGGACCACTATCGCGGCCAGTCAGCGCAAGCCGGAGAGGGTGAAACAGCTCGCGCCCCTTCTTCCCTGACGTTGCCTTCAACTCGCTTGTGAGCGCTCGCCATGGGTCATCGGACCAATCCAATCCCTCTGCAACCGAAGCACCATCCCGCACCAGCAATCGCTCATCGTGCGCCAGGTCGGGCGCATCCACCTCGCCGTTCAGGACATCGAACCAGGCGGCAAAGTCCGCCACTCTTTCGAGGTTGGGCCGCAAGAGAAGCCAGTCCTCCTCCTTCGCCTCAGCGGGCAGCCGATCCTTCACCGCTCCATGGTCAAGCTTGTGCAGCAGGCGCGCGTTGAGCAGTTCGACATCGTGCGGATCGAAATGAGCGGGAGCCCTTCCGAAGTGCGCGAAGTCGAAATGCGAAGCGAGCTCATCCAGGCTCGCGGGCTCGACGGGCTGCGATGTTCCGATCCGTGCAAGCACGTCGAGCATTGCGAGCGGCTCGACTCCCTCCTCTCGTAGATGCTCTGCTCCATAAGAGCCGAGCCGCTTGGACAACTTGCCCTCCGCCGCCACCAACAACGCCTCGTGCGCGAAATGGGGAGGTGGCGCGCCAAGCGCCTCGAACATCTGGATCTGCGCGGCACTGTTGGTGACATGGTCTTCGCCGCGCACGATGTGCGTGACGCCAAGATCTACATCGTCGATCACGCTCGGCAGAAGATAGAGCCAGCTGCCGTCCTCGCGCCGGACAACCGGATCGCTCAGCAGCTTGGGATCGAACCGCTGCGGTCCACGGATTAAATCGCTCCACTCGATCGGCGCTTCGTAATCGAGACGGAAGCGCCAGTGCGGGCTCCTGCCCTCGGGTATAGCGGTATCGTCAAGCTTGCGCTCATAGACGGGCGGCAGGCCTCGGCCGAGCAACACCTTGCGACGAAGGTCCAACTCCTCCGGAGTCTCGTAGCAGGCGTAGACGCGACCCGCCGTGCGGAGCCTTTCAAACTCGCGCTCATAAAGATCGAACCGCTCGGACTGCCGTACTTCCGTATCCCACTCGAGACCCAGCCAACCGAGATCGTCGCGAATGGCGTCGACGAATTCCTCGCGACTGCGCTCGCGATCCGTATCGTCGATGCGCAGCAGGAAGCGACCGCCATTTTTCCGCGCGAACAGAAAATTGTGCAGCGCCGTCCGGATATTGCCGACGTGAAGCCGGCCGGTCGGAGAAGGTGCGAAGCGAGTGACGACGCTCATGAAGGCTGCGGCATATCCCTATTTGCGAGTCATTGTCAGCGTGCCGCCCGCACCGCTGATCTGGGCAGTCCGGCCTTCGTCCGAGAATACAGCGATGCTCGCGAGCTTGATCGTTTTGTCAGCGACGATCTCAGCCGGCGAGCGAACCCGACCGCATTCGCCGCCTGGGATCGGCGTAAACTGAACGAGATTGCTGTCCTGCTTCATCGCCCAGCTCATGCGTCGGCATTCTGAGGCGATTGTGAATTTGTCTTTCGTGACCTCGGCGGACATCGGCCAGATCTGGTCAGGATTCTTGCCGTTGAGCTGACTGATTGACCAATTGCCTTCCAGTGAAGGCACGGACACCGGGACAGTCCGGTTGGTCGCGGCCGCTTCTGCATTGTTGGCGGCAGGCTGCTGATCTGCCGGCTTCGAACATGCGGCAATCGACAACGCGAGCATGGCTACAGGGATTGGTTTCATTGCGGCGTTCTCACCTAGGGTCCCGTGTGGAAGAAATTGCTGATTGGGTAACGCCGGTCGCGTCCGAAGTTCCGAACGCCGATCTTCACGCCCGGCGGCGCCTGACGGCGTTTGTACTCGGCCCTCAACAAGAGCTGCTCCATCTTCGCCACCAGCTCCTCTGGCTCGCCAGTCGCGTTCGCCGTCTCGCGTACCGACATTTCCTTGTCGATCAACGCTTCCAGAATCCGATCGAGGTCGGAGTAGGGCGGCAGGCTATCCTCATCTTTCTGATCGGGTCGCAACTCGGCCGAGGGCGGCTTGGTGATCACGCGCTGCGGCATGACTGGTCCGTCGGGTCCCAGCGCACCTTCGGGCCTATTGCGATTGCGCCAGCGTGAAAGCGCGAACACCGTCGTCTTATAAGCGTCCTTCAGCACGTTGTAGCCGCCGGACATATCGCCATAGAGCGTCGCATAACCGACGCTCATCTCGCTCTTATTGCCGGTGGTAAGGAGCATCGGCCCGAACTTGTTCGAAAGTGCCATCAGCGCGACCATCCGCAGACGCGCCTGGATGTTCTCCTCTGCCAGTCCGGGCTTGGTTCCTTCGAAGGCTTGGCCGAGCGCCTCGTCGAAAGCCGCCACGCCGGGCGCGATCGAAATGACGTCATGGCGGCAGCCCAGCAACTCCGCGCACTCGCGTGCATCGTCGAGGCTTTCCTCCGACGTATATTTGGACGGTAGCATCACGCCCCAGACTCTATCTGCGCCCAGGGCATCAACAGCGATCGCAGCCGATAATGCACTATCAATGCCGCCCGACAGGCCGAGGATCACTCCCGGGAAGCCGTTGCGCTTCACATAATCGCCGAGCCCCACCATCATTGCGCGGTAGACATCCTCCGGGAACGGATCGAGCTGATGGCTCTCCGCCGTGGCGCACCGCCAACCGTCCGGCTCCTTCCGCCATTCGGTCAGGAGCAGCTTCTCGTCCCAGTCCGGAAACTGCACCACCCGTTCGCCATCCGGATGAATGATGAAAGACGAGCCGTCGAACACGAGTTCGTCCTGGCCGCCGACGCGATTGAGATAGGCCATTGGTAGCCCCGTCATCATTGCGCGCGACCGCACGAGAAGCGCTCGCTTGTCGTCCTTATCGAGCTCATAGGGGCTGCCATTGGGAACAAGCAGAATTTCCGCGCCGGCATCGGCAAGATGCGAACAGACGGCTTCCTGCCAGATGTCCTCACAGATCGGCACGCCGATCTTCACGCCGCGATATTCGATCGGCTCGGGCAGAGGGCCTGACGCGAAGACCCTTTTTTCGTCGAAGGTTCCGTAGTTCGGAAGCTCCCGCTTCAGCGTTCTCGCCAGAATCCTTCCGCCTTCGGCGAGGATCATGACGTTGTAATTGAGCCCGCCCTCATTGTGGATCGACCCGAATAGCAGCGCCGGACCGGGCGCTGCCGTCGCATCGACGAGCCGTTCCGCTGCTTCCATCGTGCGCCGGACGAACTCTGGCTTCAGCACCAGGTCTTCCGGCGGATAGCCGGTCAGTTGCAGCTCGGGGACCATCAGGAGGTCCGCGCGGGCGGCCTGCTCACGCATGGCAAGGATGGCCGCGGCATTGCCTTCCAAGTCACCGACCCGCTGGTTCATCTGGGCAAGGGCGATGATCAGGCGATCGGTCATGCGGGCGATTTAGCGCTTGAGCCGTCCTCGGCAAGCCAAGCCAAGCTTTACGGATCGATGACTCGCTGTCTAAGGCTCCCGAAACGCTAAACCGGGGAGCCGAGATGAAACTGCTTGCGGGGAACAGTAACCCGCCGCTGGCCAAGGCCATTGCGGATTATCTGGAACTTCCGCTCACGGAAGCCAGCGTGCGGCGCTTTGCCGACGAAGAGATTTTCGTCGAGATCAACGAGAACGTGCGCGGCGAGGACGTGTTCGTCGTTCAGTCTACGAGCTATCCTGCGAACGACAATCTGATGGAGCTGCTCATCTGCATCGACGCGCTTCGCCGCGCGTCGGCCAAGCGCATCACGGCCGTCCTTCCTTATTTCGGCTACGCCCGGCAGGACAGGAAGCCGGGCCCACGCACGCCCATCTCGGCCAAGCTCGTGGCGAATCTGATCACGACAGCGGGAGCGAACCGGGTCCTGTCGATCGACCTGCACGCCGGCCAGATCCAGGGCTTCTTCGACATTCCGACGGACAACCTCTTTGCCGCCCCGGTCATCGCTGCCGACATCAAGGCGCGTCTGTCGAACAGGAACCTGATGATCGTATCACCCGATGTGGGCGGCGTGGTGCGCGCCCGCGGCCTTGCCAAGCGGCTCGACAACGCTCCGTTGGCCATCGTCGACAAGCGCCGCGAGCGTGCCGGCGAATCGGAGGTGATGAATATCATCGGCGACGTGGACGGACGCACCTGCATCCTGGTCGACGACATCGTCGATTCGGCCGGAACGCTCTGCAACGCCGCTGCCGCTCTCCGGCAACAGGGAGCTGAAGAAGTCTTCGCTTACTGCACGCACGGCGTTCTGTCCGGCGGAGCCGCTGCGCGCGTTGCCGCATCGGAGCTCAAGGAGCTGGTCGTCACGGATTCCATCTGGAGCGGCGAGGCCGATGCAGAAGGCGGCAAGATCCGGCGCCTGACGATCGCGCCTTTGCTCGCCGAGGCCATCAAGCGGATTGCGGACGAAAGCTCCGTGTCGAGCCTCTTCGACTGATCTCGGGCCGGTGTGTAACCTCTACACGCTGGAGAAAGGGCCCGATGCGATCCGCAGGATCTTCGAGGCTGCGCAGATCCCGCTGACCTTCCCTGAAGGCATCCCCAATTTCGAGCCGCGCAACGTCCGGATCACCGAGCGCGCGCCCATCGTCCGTTTCAACCGCGACCAAGGAACAGCCGAGCTGGTTGAGCGCCGTTGGTCCTGGCCGGCGCCCGGCGGCAAGCCGGTGTTCAACATGCGCTCGGACGGGCGCGAGTTCGGACGCGACCGCTGCCTGGTGCTGGCGGACGGCTTCTTTGAGTTCACCTCGCCGGCCGATCCGAAACAGAAGCGGAAGGACTGCTGGCTCTTCCGCCCGGCCGACGGCGAGCCGTTCGCCATCGCTGGCGTGGTGCGGAACGATGCGAACGTGGGCGAGGCCTTCACGCTTCTCACCGTGCCGCCTGGTGCGGACATCCAGCCCTATCACAACCGGCAAATCGCCTTGCTCTCCCCACCGGATTGGCGAGCCTGGCTCGACGGCTCGGTCAGCTCGAAGGAGCTGTTGCGTCCGGCCGAGGCGGGCGGCCTGTCCGTCGCGCCCATGGCGGCCTGAGCCTTTTCGCCCGCCCCGCGTTATCCGATCATGCCCACAATTCTCCTCACCGGAGCCAATCGCGGGATCGGGCTCGAGTTCGCCAAACAATTTTCCGCCGACGGCTGGAACGTGATCGCAACCGCGCGCCAGTCGAGCCCGGAGCTGGACGCGCTCGGCGTACGGGTCGAAGCCCTCGACCTGACCGACGCTGACGCCGTCTCTGGCTTCGCAAGCGGAATCAGCGGCCCGCTCGATCTCTTCATCGCCAATGCCGGCGTCAGTCACCCGATGGAGACCGGAGGCGCCGTGAACGCCCGCGACTGGCAGGCGATGATGATGGTCAACGCCATCGCGCCCTTCCAGCTCGCGCAGGCACTCCTGCCGCGTCTTTCCGAAGCGCGCGGCAAGGCGATCTGCATCTCCAGCGGCATGGGCAGCATTGCGGAGAACAACGGCGGCTGGATCCCCTACCGCACCAGTAAGGCTGCGCTGAACATGGCCTGGAGCTGCCTCGCGCTGGAAGCTCGGAGCGCGGGAGTCGCCGCAGTCGCCCTTAGCCCCGGCTGGGTGAAGACGCGGATGGGCGGCGCCGGAGCGGAGATCGGCACCGAAGAGAGCGTTGGCGACATGCGCAAGCTGATCGACCGCCTGACCATCGAAGATACGGGCCGCTTCCTTCGCCGCGACGGCTCCGAGCTGCCCTGGTAACTTGCCTTAAGCCGCAGCCGCATCTATAGGCCCGCGCTTTCCAGATCATTGGAAAACCAATGGCCCGGCCAAAAGGCATGCCGTGGCGATTGGATAACGTCGCGTCCTAGTGGCGCAAAGGAGACGAAATGCCCAAGCTGAAGACCAAGAGCGGCGTGAAGAAGCGCTTCAAGCTCACGGCGACCGGCAAGATCAAGCATGGGGTCGCTGGCAAGCGCCACCGCCTGATCAGCCACAACGCCAAGTACATTCGCCAGAACCGCGGCACCGAAGTTCTCGCCGACGCCGATACGGCGCGCGTGAAGCTCTGGGCGCCCTACGGCCTCAAGTAAGGAGTAGCGGGACATGGCACGCATCAAGCGCGGCGTAACCACGCGCGCAAAGCACAAAAGGATCCTGGAAAATGCGAAGGGCTATTACGGCCGTCGCAAGAACACGATCCGCATCGCCCGCCAGGCGGTCGAAAAGGCAGGCCAGTACGCCTACCGCGACCGCAAGGTTAAGAAGCGCAGCTTCCGCGCTCTCTGGATCCAGCGCATCAACGCCGCGGTCCGTGCGGAAGGCCTGACCTACGGGCAGTTCATCCACGCCCTCAAGCTCGCGAACATTGACCTCGACCGGAAGGTCCTGGCCGACATTGCGATGCAT
>Ga0070671_100001210_pt1 | contig 19318 bp, 20 predicted proteins | sample KBSS73metaG_FD_65341 | JGI IMG/M metagenome (GOLD analysis project Ga0070671, IMG submission 65341) | Switchgrass rhizosphere microbial communities from Kellogg Biological Station, Michigan, USA - KBS S7-3 metaG | ecosystem: Host-associated > Plants > Roots > Rhizosphere > Soil ...
GAGCCGCGAACGGCTGGAGGAGGCAATTCCTGCCCTCGTGCCCGACGCAGCCGAAGTCGAGGGCTGGTTCATCTGCGGCCCCGGGCCGATGATGGACGCGGCGGAAGGCGTACTGCTCGACCGCAGCATCCCCAAGGATCGCATCCATGTCGAGCGCTTCACTGCCGACCGGCCGCCTGAGGCCGTCGCGAAGGAAATGGCGCAGCTTCAGACTCAGGCCGAGGGCGTCACGGTTGCGGTCACGCTAGACGGGCGCACGCGCCGGGTGCCGTTCACGCAGGGCAACATTCTCGACAGCGCGCGCGCCAGCGGACTTCCCGCGCCCTTCGCCTGCAAGGCGGGCGTCTGCGCGACTTGCCGAGCGAAAGTAACTAAGGGCAAGGTCGAGATGGCGGCGCGCTACGGCCTCACCGACGAGGAGGTGGCGGAGGGCTATGTGCTGACCTGTCAGTCGGTCCCTCTCGGGGACGGCGTTGCAGTGGATTACGACGCTTGAGATCATCGTCATGCCAGCGAAGGCTGGCATCCATGCCTCTGAGTAAGCCTTTCCCCGAATGAAAGGCGGTTGGACCTACATCATGACCAATAAGCCATTCGGGACACTCTACATCGGCGTGACGAGCGACCTTGCTGCAAGGGTCACTCAACACAGAGCCGGCAAAGGATCAGTCTTTTGCAAGAAGCGTGGGCTCACACGGCTCGTCTACGCTGAGCAGCACGCAAGCATCTATGAGGCAATCGCGCGCGAGAAGGCGATGAAGGCGTGGAATCGCAACTGGAAACTACGGCAAATCATGGACGCGAATCCGGATTGGGAAGACCTCTTCGAGTAGATCAATCACTAGTCACGTCGGGGACATGGACCCCAGCCTTCGCTGGGGTGACGGGAATAGAACACTGCGCTATCCGCTCCCCATGCTGACTACGACGCACGCGAAGGGCCTCGCCGATCTTCCGCCCGTCATAAACGACTCGCTTCTGGCGCTGATCGCGCTGTGCAATGCGGATCCGCGGCCCGAAAAGATTGACGTGGGCGTCGGCGTCTTCCGCGATGCGGTCGGCAACACCCCGATCCTGAAGGTCATGAAGGAGGCGGAGCAGCGCCTGCTCGATACGCAGGTGACCAAGGCCTATTTGGGCAGCGCCGGCGACAAGCGCTTCGCCGAGCTCCTGCGCCCGATCCTGCTCGGCCATCATGCGGGTGACGACCGCATCGCCGGACTTCAAACGCCGGGCGGCTGCGGCGCGCTGCGCCTCGGCTTCGAGCTGATCGCGACAGCCAATCCGCAGGCTCGCGTGTTCGTCGGCACGCCGACCTGGCCCAACCACCCGCCGATCATCAATTCCGTCCGGCTGCAGATGATCGACTATCCCTATTACGAACGCGGGCAGGGGGCGATCCGCTTCGAGGACATGATCGCCGCGCTTGAGAACGGCGAGCCGGGCGATGTCGCACTGCTCCACGGTTGTTGCCACAATCCGACCGGCGCGGACCTCAGCGAAGACCAGTGGCGCGAGGTGGTGCGGGTGGTGAGCGAACGCGGCCTGCTGCCGCTGATCGACATCGCCTACCAGGGGTTCGGCCGGGGGCTCGACGAGGATGCGTTCGGCGTGCGGCTGATGCTGGACGCCTGCGACGAAGTGATCATCGCTCAGAGCTGCGACAAGAATTTCAGCGTCTATCGCGACCGCGTCGGATCTTTGTTCGTGAAGAGCGGGTCGGTCGAAACCACCAAGAAGGCGATGGACCATGTTTTCCAGCGCGCTCGGGAGATGTGGTCGATGCCGCCCGACCATGGCGCGGCGGCGGTGCACATCATCCTTGAGGATCCGGAGCTGCGCGAGCGCTGGCTGGTCGAGCTGACCGCCATGCGCGACCGCATCAATGCGGTGCGTCAGCGAATAGCCTCCACCGACCCGCGGCTGGCGTTCATCGGCCGCCAGTTCGGCATGTTCTCCATGCTGCCGCTGTCGAAGGACCAGGTGCTGAAGCTTCGCTCCGACGACGCCATCTACATGGCCGACAGCGGGCGCTTCAATGTCGTCGGCCTGGGCGACGACCAGATCGACCGATTTACCGCCGCCGTGATCGGCACACTCGAAGCCTGATCATGGCTGATCGCGACCCCGGGAGAGTATCCGCCGACGTTGATTGGCGCGAGGTTGTAAGGCTGGTCCTGACCAGCCGGGAGATGGACCGGATCGAGGAGCAGGAGCTCGTCCCGGCCAAGAAGGTCCTCTATCAGTTTTCTGCGCGCGGCCACGACATGGCGCAGGTGCTGTTGGGCCTGCAGCTTAAGGATGGTGACGCGGCGTGCGGCTACTATCGGTCCAGGCCGCTGTTGCTCGCGCTTGGCGTTCCGCTGGCGGATGCGCTGGGGTCGGGAATGGGGTTGGCGGGCGGCTATTCCGACGGGCGCGATATCGGCGTCGTGTTCAACTACCCGAATCCGGGCGGAGCCCATGCGCTGCCGATGTGCGGCGGGGTAGGCGCGCAATATACTCCGGCGGCCGGATGGGCGCAGGCGATCGCGTACAAGCAAAAGGTTCTGCAAGAGGGGCCGGACGACGCGATTGCGGTCGTGCTGGGAGGCGATGCCAGCTGCGCTACGGGGGGATTTTGGTCCGCGCTAACTATTGCTACGACGCAATCTTTGCCGCTGCTCATCTACGTCGAAGACAATGGCTACGGCATCTCGGTGCCTTCGGAATATCAGACGCCGGGCAAGGACATCGCCGCCAACCTCGCAAGCTTCTCCGGCCTGACCATCTTTAACGGCGACGGCACGGATCCGGAGGAAGCGGCTCGGCTGGTTCGCGATGCGATGAGCCACGTCCGCACCAGGCGCGCGCCGGCGCTGCTGAGGGTGACCGTGCCGCGGCTCGAAGGACATAGCTTCCAGGACACGCAAACTTACAAAAGCCAGGCCGAAATCGACGCGGAATGGGCCCGGGACCCGCTCCCGAAGCTAAAAACCCATGTCAAAAAGCTGCAAATCGGCGACGACGCCTGGGAAAATCTCGAACGCGAGACGAGCTGGCAGGTGCAGGCCGCTGTCGCCGAAGCCGAGGCGCGCGGCGTCTCTCAGCCGGAAAATGTCACGTCAAAAGTCTTCTTCGACGGCGAGATGAGCGAGGTCGGCGGACGCGCGGGGCTTAGCCTCGATGGTACGACCGACGAGCCCAGGCCCGAAGGCCAGCGCATCAACATGGTCACCGCAATCCGCCGAGTGCTGGACCAGGAGCTCGAGGCCAACCCGCGCGTGCTTGTGTTCGGCGAGGACGTCGGACCCAAGGGCGGCGTGCACGCAGTGACGCTCGGCCTGCAGGAGAAGTTCGGCAGGGAGCGCGTGTTCGACACCAGCCTCAACGAGGAGGGCATCGTCGGCCGAGCGGTTGGCATGGCGCTGGCCGGGCTGATGCCCGTGCCTGAAATCCAGTTCCGCAAATATGCCGAGCCGGCGACCGAGCAGATCCACGATTGCGGGACGATGCGCTGGCGCACCAACAACCGCTTCGCTGCGCCGATGGTGCTGCGCGTGCCGGGTGGCTTCTTCAAGTGCGGCGACCCGTGGCATTCAATGACCAACGAGGTCGAGTTCGTGCACAATCCCGGCTGGAAGGTCGCGGTGCCATCCAATGCCGAGGATGCGGTCGGGCTGCTGCGCGGGAGCCTGCGCGGCAACGACCCGGTGCTGTTCTTCGAGCACCGCGCAATGCTCGACGACAGCTGGGCGCGGCGGCCCTGGCCGGGCGATGAATATGTCCTGCCGTTCGGCCGCGCGAAGAAGACGCGTGAAGGCGACCAGATCACGATCGTAAGCTGGGGCGCAATGGTCCCGCGCTGCGAAGCGGCCGCCGAGGGTTTCAGCGCCGATGTTATCGACCTACGGACGCTTCATCCGTGGGACAGCGAGATGGTTCTGGAGAGCGTACGCAAAACGCGCCGGTGCCTGATCGTTCACGAGGACCTTCGCACTGGCGGCTTCGGCGCCGAGATCGCTGCGGTCGTCGCCGACGAGGCGTTCCTCGATCTGGACGCGCCAGTCGCGCGCGTCACCATGCCCGACATCCCGAGCCCGCATCATCCGAAGCTGATGGAATGGGCGCTTCCCTCGCCGGCTAGCATCCGCGCCGAGATCGAGCGGCTGGTCGGCTTCTAGATGATCGAGGTCCGAGTTCCCGACGAGCAGGAGGGCACCAAAGCGGTCGTTCGCGCCTGGCTCAAGCAGATCGGCGATGCGGTCGCCGAGAACGACCCCCTGGTCGAGCTCGAAACCGATAAGGTCACTCAGGAAGTTCCGGCGCCGGCAGCGGGAGTGCTGGCAGAAATAGTGTTGGATACCGATGCCGAGGCAGTGCCGGGAGCGCTGCTCGCAAGGATTGAGACTGACGGTTCCCCGGCGAAGGCCGGGGCCCAGCAGGCGAAGCCTCTGTCCCTGTCGCGAATCCAGATGTCGCCTTCCGGCGATTCTGGACCACCGCCTGCGCCGGGGAACAGGGAAGAGCGCCTTTCTCCCTCCGTCCGTCGCGCGTGCCTGCAGCATGGGATCGATCCCGCGCGCGTTCAGGGCACAGGGCGAAATGGCCGGTTGACTCGCGAGGACGTCGACCGTGCCGTAGAATCCGCGACCGTAGTCAGCGTCGGCGAGCCTTCGACCGCCCAGCGGCGACAATTCTCGGGCGGCGACGTTCCGCACGACCGGATGCGCCTCGCCATCGCCGAGAACATGGCGCGCGCGGTCGCCGAGCAGCCCCACGTCACTGCTGTGTTCGAGGCCGATTTCACCGCCGTCGCCGCGCACAAGGCGGCAATGGCGTTGCGCGGCGTCAAGCTCAGCTACACCGCCTACATCGTAAAGACCGCCGCCGAGGCGATGGCGGTCGCGCCGGCCATCAACGGCCGCTGGAAAAGCGACCGGATCGCGGTCTCGCGGACGATCGACATCGGCGTCGGCACTGCGCTTGGCGAGAAGGGCCTGGTAGTTCCGGTCGTCAAGGATGCTGGCAGCCTGACGCTCGAACAGATCGGTGCGAAGCTCGATGAGCTCACCCGGCGCGCACGCGACGGCAAGCTCGAGCGCTCGGACGTCTCAGGCGGCAGCTTCACCATCTCCAACCATGGCGTCTCTGGCTCGCTGCTCGCTGCGCCGATCATCCTTCACCAGGGGCAGGCCGCGATCCTCGGCGTCGGCAAGCTCGAGAAGCGCGTCGTCGTGCGCACGGTGAATGGCCGTGACGCGATGCTGATCCACCCGATGGCGTACGTCACGTTGACGATCGACCACCGCGTCGTAGACGGCCACCAGACGAACGCATGGCTGTCGCGCTTCGTCGAAATTCTCGAGAGCTGGCCTGCGGCCTAGATTTCAATAAGCGCGTAGGGGCGGCCGAACTTTGGCCTGACCACGAATTGCGCGACATTGTAGACGGGCTTCCCTAGCGGTGTTCGGCCTTCGTAGGTGCCATGATGCGCGTGGCCGTGGACGACGGCTTTGACGTGGTCGAAGCGATCGATTGGGTCGCACAGCCGTTGCGAGCCGAGATACTGGAAGATGGCCTCGGGCTCGCCCTCGATCGTCCCCTCGATCGGGGAGTAGTGGAGTACGGCCACGCTGCGCTCGGTGCGCAGGGTGCGGAGCTGGTTCTCCAGCTTGCGCGCCTCGTTCAGCGCCTCGTCGACGAACAGTTTGGCAATGGGCTCGCCGAAAGGCGCGAGCTCGCCGCGGCCGTAGCCGCCCATGAAGCCTTTGACGCCGGCGAAGCCGACGCCGTCTATCTCAATCGCCTGTTCGTCGAGCACCTTCATGCCGGCGGCGGTCAGGATCCCGGCGACCTTTTCGGGCTGGCCGCATTCATAATCATGATTGCCGAGCACGCCGATCACCGGGATCGAGCAGGACTTGATGTCCTCGGCCAGGATCTCGGCTTCGGTCGTCTTGCCGAAGTTGGTGAGATCGCCGCACAGCGCCAGCACGTCGGCATGTTGCGAAATCTCCGTGAACAACTCGCGGTAGGGCGCGACGTCGCTCTCCTGGACGTGGAGGTCGCCGATCGCCGCCACCCGCATGGGCTTAGTCGCCATATTGCTCTTCGAGATTGCCGACGGCGTCGGAGAAGCCCCATTTCTCGACGTCCATCGCATAGTCGCGCGGGGAAAAGATGCGGCCGCGGCAGACCTTCTTGCCCGGGCCCTTCACGTCATACTGGTCGCTGAGCCGCTCCAGCAGCTCGTCCATCAGCCATCGTGGCACCACGTGGCGCTCGCTGGGGTAGACGAAGCGGAAGTTGAGTAGCGCCATCAGCAGCACTTCCCAATAGAGCTCCATGTGGCTCAGCAGTTGCTTCCAGTCGACCGAGGCATGGCATTTCAGGATCATGTGCGCGACGTCGGCCATGTCGTAGCGGTGGTGGTCCTGGACGAAGATCTTGGACCAAATGAACTGCGTCGGCGGGACCAACCTCACCTTTGCGCCGAACAGCTCGGATTCGGGCGCGCCCACAAACCATTCGTCGGTCACGTGGGTGGTGACGGTCGGCATGTTGGTGATGATGTCGACGAACAGGTCGCCGCGGGTCACGCGGTAGAGCCAGCGCTCGTCGACGATCTCAACATCGAAGCCCTGCTCCTTGAAATAATGGAGCATCTTCAGTGCGTCACCGGCCTTGGCGAAGACGTCGACATCCTTGGTCGGGCGGTCGATGCCGGTGTAGCTGGCGAGCGCATAGGTGCCCGAGACCAGGAACGGAATTTCCGACTTGGCCATCAGCTGGAGGACTTCAGAATAGAAGGCCTCGGCCGCAGGTGGCGGCGTGATCAGCGGCGTCTTGCGCTCAAGTGTGTGCACATTGTCCACGCCGCCTCAAACGGGATGGGCAAGCGGCGGGTTCCGCCGCCTCGTAGCTGTAACGGTGTTTCAGAGCCCTTGGCTGAGCGCCGCGGAGACGAACATCGGCTTGCCGTCCTTGTTGCCGGGCGGCGAATAGCGGCAAATCAGATAGTCCCAGTCCGCCGGATAGATCGCGCAGCCGACGTGCGTTGTCGTTGGCCACACCATCTGCGTGTAATGCGCAATGTCCTGCCAGTTGCCGGTTCGGCTGGTGCCGGGGAAGAGGTAGCTGCCCGGCTGGAGCAGTTGGCGCTCCCGGCTCCACATCGCGACGAGCGCCTCGGGGGAGAGGGTGCCGTGCCAAGCCATGGCAAGGTTCTCGCGTTCGCCGGGGCGGCTTTCGCGCGACGAATGGACGAGGCGACGCAGGCGGGCCAGCTCCGGGCCATAGGAAGCGGCGTGCTCGGCCAAGGTCGCATCCCACTGCAGCGGTGGAGCGCCGACGGCGGCGCGCTCGGCATTGTGAGCGGCGAGGATGCGTGCTGCGATTGCGCCGGTCGCGCCCTGCGGCGCAGGTTGGGCGACGGACGCTGTGGCTGCGGAGAGGGCAGCGCACGCGGCAATTAGGTCTAACCTCGACATGGCGGGACCATTGCCTACGAAGGGCTAAATGGCCGTCAGCAGTCATGGTTAACGCGGTCGGAGCCATTGCGGTCGGCGGGGCCGCGTGCGAGCAAAACCCCGTATAGGAGGAGGGAACTCATGAAATTCCGGCCGCTCGCCGCCGCAGCGGCACTCGCCTTTGGATCGGCCGCCGTCGCTGCGCCGGTCCTCGCTCCACCGGCAGCGCTGGGCCCCGAGGTCCAGCGCTACGTCCATCTCCCTGCCGGGCTGACCGCCATCCAGCACTTGCGGATCATCGACGGCACGGGCTCCGCGCCGATCGAGGATGCGACGCTGCTGATCGACGGCGCGAAGATCGGGGCGATCTTGCCAGCAGGGTCGTCGATCCCGGCCGGTTACAAAACCCTGGACGGCACTGGCGAGACCGCGCTTCCCGGCCTCGTCGGGATGCACAACCATCTCTATTACCTGCAGCTCCCGAACCTCGACGCGTCGGGCAAGTTCGAGCAGCCGATCATCATCCCTCAGATGACGTTCAGCGCGCCGCGCTTGTATCTCGCCAACGGCGTCACGACGATGCGGACCACGGGCAGCGTCGAGACGTATACGGACCTCGCGCTCAAGCGGGAGATCGATGCTGGACACCTGGTGGGGCCGCATCTCGACGTAACCGGCCCATATCTCGAGGGCGAGGGCGCTTTCTTCATACAGAACCACCCGATCACGTCGCCGGAGGACGCGCGCAAGGAGGTCGCCTTCTGGGGCGATCAGGGCGTCAATTCCTACAAGGCGTACATGAACATCACGCGTGCCGAGCTGGGCGCGGCGATCAAGGAAGCGCACCGGCGCGGCCTTAAGCTGACGGGCCATCTCTGCTCGGTCACTTATCCGGAGGCGGTAGCACTCGGGATCGATGACCTGGAGCACGGCTTTTTCGTCAACACGCAGCTCGATCCCGGCAAACAGCCGGACAAATGCAGCGACGGGACGGGCACACCGACGCTCCTGAAGATGATTCCGGGCAGCCCGGAAGCGAATGCACTGATCAAGTTGCTCGTCGATCATCACGTGGCGGTGACGTCGACCCTGCCGGTCTTCGAACAGGATGTGCCTTTGCACGCGCCGCTCCAGGGGCGGCAGATGGACGTGCTGACCCCGCAGGCCAAGGAAGCCTACCTCTTCAACCGCAATCGCGTGGCGGGCCGCGCCGGGACCCCGCGCGCCGAGGCAAGCGCGCGGGCCTACAAGAACGATTTGGGGCTGGAGCGGCAGTTCGTTGCTACAGGCGGGCTTCTGCTCGCAGGGCCTGACCCGACGGGGAACGGCGGCGTCATTCCCGGATTTGGCGACCAGCGCGAGCTAGAGCTGCTGGTTGAGGCAGGCTTTTCGCCGGTCGAGGCGGTGAAGATCGGCACCCTCAATGGCGCCACCTACCTCGGGCTCGCCGATCGCATCGGCACGATTACCGCGGGCAAGAACGCCGACCTGTTTATCGTCAAGGGCAACCCGGCGGCGAACATCAATGACGTCGAGAACGTCATTGTCGTGTTCAAGGACGGCGTTGGCTACGACAGCGCCAAACTCATTCAGTCGGTGAGGGGACGCTTCGGCCAATATTGACCAGCCGCATCCGTTCACTTGCGCTAGGTTAACAACCGTGTAACTTCGACACTCGGCGGCCGACTTCCGGCGGCGTGTGATGCGTACGGCTCGGGGGCGTGCTGTATGATTGACGGGGCGGCCGGGTGCGCGAGGCGCGCTCGATGATCTTCAATTCACTGACTTTCCTGGTCTTTTTCGCGATCGTGATGGCGCTTCACCACGCGCCCTTCTTCTCGTGGGACCAGAAGAAGCTCAACCTGATGATCGCCTCTTACTTGTTCTACGCAGCGTGGAACCCGCCGTTCGTCATCTTGCTGTGGATTTCGACCGTGGTCGACTGGTGGGCAGCGCAGTGGATGGTCCGCGCCAAGCATGATCGGACGCGCAAGGCGTGGATGCTGGCCAGCGTCATCACGAACCTCGGGATGCTCGGCTACTTCAAATATGGCGGCTTCCTGCTCGCCAATTTCGTGCAGATCATGCACACGCTCGGCGTGGTTTACCAGCCGCCCAAGTGGGACATCGTCCTGCCGGTCGGCATCAGCTTCTACACCTTCGCGACGCTGTCTTACACGCTCGATGTCTATCTACGGCGTTCGAAGCCGGCGAAGCACTTCCTCGATTACGCCTTGTTCGTAACCTTCTTCCCGCACCTGGTGGCGGGACCGATCATGCGCCCGACCGAACTCGTGCCGCAGTTCGAGCAGCAGCCGAAGGTGAGCGCGCACCAGATCTATTTCGGCCTCGGGCTCATGACCCTCGGGCTGTTCCAGAAAGTAGTGCTCGCCGACGGCTTTCTCGCGCCGGTTGTCGAGAAGGTCTTTGACGCCCGCGAGGGCGTACCAACGATGCTCGACGCCTGGACCGCGACCCTCGCGTTCAGCGGCCAGATCTTCTGCGACTTCGCCGGCTATTCGAGCACGGCGATCGGCGTCGCTTTGTGCCTTGGCTTCGCGATGCCGGACAATTTCCGCTTTCCCTACGCGGCGGTGGGCTTCTCCGACTTTTGGCGACGATGGCACATCACCTTGTCATCCTGGCTGCGCGACTATCTCTACATTCCACTGGGCGGAAACCGGCACGGCCCGGCGCGCACCTATACCGCGCTGATGGGGACGATGCTCCTCGGCGGCCTGTGGCACGGCGCAGCGTGGACCTTCGTCGTGTGGGGCGGCCTGCACGGTACCTACCTCGCGGTCGAGCGCTGGCTGCGCTCGCGCTTCGCGGGGTGGAAGCCGGGGCCCGGATCGATCGTCGCGCTCGGCCTGCTGACCTATCTGCTGGTCGACATCACCTGGGTCTTCTTCCGCGCCAAGACCTTCACTGGCGCCGCGACCATGCTGCAGTCGATGGCTGGCTTCGCCGCAAAGCCGGTGCCGATGATCGCGCTGCTGCCGATGATCTACGCGCTGATGATTGTCGGCTGCATTGTCGGGACCCACTGGGTGATGCGTGGAAAGACCTTGGAGATCGCGGTCGAGCGAACCCCGGCCTGGCTGGTCGGCGCGGTCCTCGGAATCATGGGATTGGCGGTAATAGCAGAACAGGGGAAAGGCAGTGCCTTCATCTACTTCCAGTTCTGAGCCGCCGCACGGCGTCATCCGTAAGGAAGGCGCGCTGCCAGCGGGATTGCGGCTGACGGCATCCGACCGTCCTGGACAGGCGCAGCCGGTGCCGACGCGCGACATCCCACGCCAGCCTTGGGGACGGATCGCGCTCAGCGTTGCTATGACGCTGGTGCTCGGCGTGACCGCGCTGGAGGTGAACGCGCGAAGGATTGGGCTTCACGCGGGCGACCTCGACAATAGTGAGGTCGAGTGGGTCAAGGAGCGCGCCCGCTCCGCTCAGGCGGACGTGGCGATCGTCGGCGATTCACGCATCCTGTTCGACACCAATCTCGACCGCTTCGAGCGTTTGACGGGCGAGCGTCCGGTCCAGCTCGCGATCCACGGCACCAGCGCGCTCACTTTGCTCGAGGATGTCGCCGACAATCCCAACTTCCATGGGCTGCTGATCGTCGGGCTGGCCGACACGATGTTCTTCCAGCCGTTCGACGGATACGGCGGCTATGTTCGTCGTCGGAACGACTTCAAATCACCGTCGGGGCGGATCGGGATCGAGATCGACCATGTCCTCCAGCGTCGCCTGGCATTCCTCGATTCCAACTATCGGCTGAGCGTACTCGCGCATCGCCTCGACAAGGATTATCGGCCTGGGGTCGAAGGGCCGTTGGACGATATCTGGAAGATCCAGGAGGTCGGCGAGCGCCGGCAGACGTGGATGTGGGACCGGATCGAGCGGCCGGGACCGCTGCAAGCCCATGCGCGCTGGGCGTGGAAGGGCTTCAAGGAGAAGTTCCCGTTCACACCCGAACTGATCGCCAAGGGCCAGGCACGGGCGAAGAAGGCGGTTGATGCGATCCGGGCGCGTGGCGGCGAAGTCGTGTTCGTGCGCCCGCCGTCGGGACCGCAATTGCGCGTGAATGAGGAGGCGCAAGTGCCCAAGGCGAAGGGCTGGGACGTGCTGCTGCGCAACACCCACAGCGTCGGCGTGCATTTCGAAGATCTTCCGGCAAGTATTCAGGGGCTCACCCTGCCCGAATATTCGCACCTGACGCGCAAGTGCGCGGTGGTCTTCACCGATGCTTATGTCCGCCGGCTCACCGAGCTGACGCCGAGGCTGAAGCTAAAGCCAGACGCGCCACCGCCACTCAGCCGCGCCGACTGCGTGCCCGAAAAGGTTGCCTCCCGGTAGCGATCGGTCAGGAGGCGACGGTGACGTCCGAAAGGCCGAAATCATCGTCGCCGCACGATGGCGAAGTAGCCACGGCCGTCAGCACATGGAATCGCGGTTGCATTCCGAGGCGATCGACAATCTCGTATTCTAGACGGCCGAACCTCACCCTGAGGCCGGGCGGCGCCGAATAGCGATGGCCGCGATAAAGGTAGGTTACGGGCCCGACGCTTCGTGCATCCTGCTGATAGATCTCCGCCATTGCCGATCCCCAAGTCGCGTTGCGGGCTGCGATCCGGCAATCGCCGCGAGCAGCCATGACGATCGGAGTGCGATCAGGAATGGCGCGGAAGGTTGTTTCGAAGCCTCGAGAACGAAGAATGAAGCTCGCGCTTCGTTCGAATTTGCTCGCGTCCGAATCGAGCAGGCTGTCGCGAGCCGGGCCGGCCGCGGCCTTGAGCCCCAGCGAGCCGACGGCGAGGGCCGCGAATAGGATCGCGCGGAGGCTAACGCTGCCGCGCATCTGCACGAACAACACCCAAACCGGCAAGCAGGGCCGCGGTGATCAGCCCAGCCCAACCAAACATCATGGCTCCTTCGCCATGGTGCAGAAACTCGAAGTGGGCGCGGAATAGCCCGAGGGCCGAAAGCCGCACGACATTCAAAGCGAACATGGATGCCGCCATGGCGATCCCGACCATCACATATTGACGGTCGATGCGGATCCTGAAGAGCATCGCCGCGGTCGTCCAAAGCACGATGGCGAGAGATATGTTGTGCACGGATGAGCAGGGATCGCCGATGACCATTCGGCCGCTTCCGTCCGCGAAGCGCACGACGTTGCCGTCGACGCGCGTTCCGATGGCCGAGCCAACCAGAAAAGCGTCGAGCGACAGGATTGTCTTTTCGAAGAGTCGCAGCAGCAGACGGCCCCAGATCAAAGGACCGGTCAGCGCAAGCAGGACGATCGCGGAACGTCGCTCGGCGTTGCCCTCCCGCCCGGCGGTCATGAAGAGATAGCAGGCGCAGAAGAGAAGCCCGGCTTGGGCAGCGTAGGAGATCGGCACGAAGCTCAGGAGTATGACGATCGCCAGAACCGCTTTGTCCAGCGCGCCGCGCAGCGGTCGATCTGCCTCGCCGCCAATCTTCCAGGCAACGAGCATCGCGGTCCACATCACTGCACTGATGCCGCCGAGATTAAGCAGCGCGCCGATCGGTGACTGCCAGGTCAAATCAACGAGGATTTGGTCTGCCTGGGCATTGAGTGCCGCAAGCACACCGACGGCAGCGAAAGCGCTGCCGCGGGATGGTAGTGCGAGATTTGTGGTCGGAGCGGCCGGAAGGCGCCCGGCCGCCCGAACATCAGTCACCGTCCGATTCGGCTCTTCAAGGCGCGATAGCCGGCACCAATAAGCAGGACTGCGCCAATTCCGACGCCCGCGACCGGGGCCGGGACAACCGCCACGGCAAACGCCGGCGAGGCTATTGAAAGCATGGCGACACCAAGGACGATCTTTTCAATTCGAGACATTCTTGCCTCCCCTGTTGAAATTTTTTAACGACCGATCCGGCTCTTCAGAGCGCGATAGCCAACGCCGACCAGTAAGACGGCGCCGATGCCCAAGCCGGCGATGGGAGCGGGGACGGGTCTGATTTCACCGGCAAAGGCAGTTGAAGCCGAACTCAACAGACCTAGCCCAAACACGATTTTCTCGATGCGAGACATAATGTTGCGCTCCTTTACTTTTTTCACGTCACAAATCTGGTAAATGACAATATAACGAAATTTAACAACGCTCAACCGGAGTTTTGCTTGCGCATTGCCGCCATCCTCGATTTTGCGCTGGTCGCCTGGTTCATGCTTTTAGCCGGGGTGGAGCTCTCCACCGCTCGGCGCCGTGGGATCGCTGAAGCCGGCAGCGACGGACGCTTGGTGACCAATTTTGGCCTTGGCGCGCTGGTGCTCGTCTTCAACGCGCTGCTGCCAATGATCAAGGTCGGTTCCTCGGTCGCTGGACAAACGGTCGGGGCTGGCCTCGCCGGGCGATTCGCATGGCCATGGGCAGTCACCTTGGTCGTTCTCGTCGTCGCCGACAGCTTCGTGTCTTATTGGACCCATCGCGCGATGCATACCGTCCCGGCGCTGTGGCGGATCCATAGAGTCCACCATTCGGACATGTTACTCGACGTCTCGACGAGCCTGCGCAATCATCCGCTTGAGCTGTTGGTGAGTATTCCCGCCCTGGTGCTGATCTTCGTGCTCGGTGCCCCTCCTTCTGCAGTAGTCGCCGCCCAGACGATCGTCCTAGCAGCTGGGTTCTGGCAGCATGCTGACATTGAGCCATCGCGGCTAGAATGGATCCTGGCGCCGTGGCTGATTACGCCCGCCATCCATCGATTACACCACAGCCCCGAGCGCATGCTGCACGACGGCAATTACGGCGAGTTGATTAGCCTGTGGGACCGGTTGTTTGGAACGTTTAGGACCAAGGACGGCCGGGGCCGCGTCGGGCTGGATGGTCAGATTGCGCGGGCGGATCATCTGTTCGACCAGATCTGGTCACCGGTCTACGCGCCCTAAGATCGGCAACATCTCACTGAATCTCGCCGCCGAGCTTGGACCTGAGGGCCTGGGCCTCGGCAGCCGAGCGGCACGCAACGAAGATGGTGTCGTCGCCGCAGATCGTTCCGGCGATCTCCGGCAGGTCGCTATTATCGAGCGCAACGCCGACAAGGTGGGCGGAACCGGGCGGCGTCTTGATGACCACCAAAGTGGCGGCCGCCTCGACAGACTGTACCCAGTCGCGAAAGACGGCCGCGACGCGCGGTGGCGCGCTCCTGACCGTATCGGGAAGCGAATAGCTAAGCTGGCCGCCGCGGCGGACTTTTACCGCACCCAATTGCTCAAGGTCGCGGGAGATCGTCGCCTGGGTAACGGCGAAGCCGAGGGAACCCAAACGGTCAGCCAACTCTTCCTGACTCGATAGCGCGTTGCCGCGGATCAGGTCCGCGATCGCTCGCAACCGTCGTTCCTTGAGGTCGGTCATAGTGCATTAATATGCATTAACTTGCATAAATATGCAATACAGTGGATAGGGCGCGTCCCATGATTCGGACGGCCATTCTTGGAGCCTCTGGCTATGTAGGCGGCGAGCTGCTGCGGCTGATTGCTGCGCATCCTAAGCTCGCGCCCGGGAAGCTATATGGTGAGAGCAAGGCCGGGCAGGCGCTCGGCATGGTGCACCCGCACCTTGCGGCGACTTATCCCGACGCGGTCTTCGAGAAGTTCGACGGATCGCTCGAAGGGGTCGACCTCGTCTTCGCCGCGCTGCCACACGGGCACAGCCAGCAGTTGGCAGCCTCGATTCTCAACAGCGGCATCCCCTTCGTCGACCTCGGCGCCGACTTCCGGCTCGACGACGGGGCAACCTATGAGCGCTGGTACGGCCACGCGCATGAGGCGCCAGAGCTGCTCGGCCGCTTCGTGTACGGCATTCCCGAGCTGCATCGCGACACGATCAAGGCGGCCAAGGCCGTTGCCGCCGCCGGCTGTTATGCGACCGCGGCGATCCTCGCGCTGAAGCCGTTGGTCGAGGCCGGGCTAATCAAGCCGGACAGCCTGATCGTCGATGCAGCCTCGGGCGTCAGCGGAGCAGGGCGGGAGGCGAAGGAAGCGACCGGCTTCAGCACCGTCGACGGAAGCTTCTCTGCCTATGGTCTCCTCAATCACCGCCACACCGCTGAAATGGAAATGGCGATCGGCCGGACGGTGCTGTTCACGCCCCATCTTGTGCCGATGACGCGCGGCATCCTCGCCACCTGCTACGCCGAGGCAACAGGACCGTGCGATCCGCTGGCAGTGCTGCAAGAGGCCTATGCCTCCGAGCCGTTCGTTCACGTCACCGACCAGCCGCCGGCGACCAAGTGGGTTAGCGGATCGAACGGCGTCCAGCTTACCGGGCGCTATGACGAGCGCACGGGGCGCGTCGTCGCTCTGTCGGCGATCGACAATCTCGGCAAGGGCGCCGCCGGCCAGATGATCCAGTGCGCGAATTTGATGCTCGGCCTCGACGAGGCCGCCGGCCTCACCACCATCGGAGTTTATCCATGAGCGTTACCGCGGCCGAAGGCTTCGTCGCGTCGGGCTGCCACGCCGGCATCAAGCGGCGCAAGTTCGACATGGCGATGGTCGCCACGGACGACCTGCTGCCCGTGCCCTGCGCCGCAGTCTTTACGCAGAACAAGTTCGCCGCCCCGCCGGTCGAGTTCGACCGCGCGACGCTGAAGGCCAATGGTGGCAAGGCTGCCGCGGTGATCGTCAACTCGGGCAACGCCAATGCAGGCACCGGCCTCCCGGGCTACAAGAATGCTCAGCTGATGGCGGCAGCGACGGGGGAGGCGCTTCATGTTGCCAACAGCCATGTGCTTGTCTGTTCGACCGGGATCATCGGCACTCCGCTGCCGATGGAGCCGATCCTGAGTCATGTGCCGAAGCTTGCGAAGAAGCTGTCGGTCGACGGCGCGCATGATGCGGCGCGCGGGATCCTGACCACCGACCACAATGCCAAGGAAGTCGTCATCAAAGGCTCGACCTTCACGATCGGCGGCATGGCCAAGGGCTGCGGGATGATCGCTCCCAACATGGCAACCATGCTGGCATTCCTGACGACCGATGCCGACGTGCCGCTTTCGATTATGCAGAAAGCGCTCAAGAGCGCGTCGGACGGAAGCTTCAACACGCTCAACGTCGACGGCGCGACCTCGACCAACGACACCGCGATGCTGATGGCGTCGTGCAAGCGCGGCAAGGCCGACGCGGACGAGTTCGCCAACGTCTTGCTGGCGGTGTGCCGCGACCTCACGTTGCAGATGGCGCGAGACGCGGAAGGCATGACGCGGATGGCGCACCTGACCGTGACTGGTGCGCACACCAATGAGGAAGCGCGGATCGCCGCCAAGAACATCGTGGAAAACAACCTCGTCAAATGCAGCTGGTACGGCGGCGATCCCTATTGGGGCCGGCTGTTGGCCGCGGCCGGATCGGCGGGCGTCGAGATGAATGTCGACAGGTCGTTCGTCGCTTATGGCGGGATCCGGGTCGCGAAGGGCGGCGTCGGCATCGAGCATGACGGTGAGGCCCTAGTCGAGCACATGCTGGGCGACGAGGTCGAGATCGAGGTTCACCTCGGCGCCGGCCATTGCAGCGCGACCATGATCGGGATCGACCTCGGCCCCGGCTACATCAAAGAGAATAGCAGGACCTCATGAAGATCGTTCTCCTGCCTTCCGAGATCGCCACCGTACTGGTCGAGGCGCTGCCCTACATCCGCCAGTTCGCCGGCAAGTCGGTCGTCGTAAAGCTTGGCGGCGCCGCGATCGACCGCGAGAGCGACCTTGCGTTGGCGCAAGACGTCCTTCTGCTGCGAAGCGTCGGCGTGCGCTGCGTGCTCGTCCATGGCGGGGGTCCGCAGGTCGACGTGATGCTCCGCCGCGTCGGCAAGGAGCCCGAATTTAAGGACGGCCTTCGCGTGACCGATGCCGAGACGCTCGAGATCGTGCGCATGGTGCTGGTCGGAAAGATCAACCGCGACCTCGTCTCGACGATCAACAGCCAGGCAGGCGATGAGCCGGTCGCAGTCGGCGTCTCGGGCGAGGACGCGGGCTTGCTGACGGTAACACCGGCGGATGCGAACCTTGGCTTCGTCGGCAATGTCACGGGGGTGCGCGCCGAGCTGATCCACCGCCTGCTCGATGATGGCCTGACGCCGGTCATCTCAACGGTCGGCGCCGACGCCAGCGGCCAGCCCTACAACGTCAATGCTGACGAGGCCGCACGCGCCATCGCGGTGGCGATGCACGCGGAGAAGATCGTCTATCTGACCGCCGCTCCCGGCCTGCTCGAAGACGTCAACGACGAGAGCAGCCTGGTCGAGCGGTTAACCTCGGCTGAGCTGCGGGAACGGCTGAAGTTGAGCTCGGTCGGCAAGGGCATGATCCCCAAGCTCAACGCCTGCGCCGACGCCGTCGACCAGGGCGTCAACTTCGCCCACATAATCGATGGCCGCGTGCCGCACTCGCTGCTGATCGAACTGCTGACCGTGCACGGCGTCGGCACGATGGTGCGCAAGGAGAAGAGCTGGTGAAGCATCTGCTCTCGATCCGCGACCTCAGCGCGGCCGACCTGAATTGGATCCTGACGGCGTCTGAACAGCCTTGCCCGCGCGTCCTCCAAGGCAAGGGCGTCGCGCTCTATTTCGAAAAGCCGAGCGCGCGGACGCGCAACTCAATGGAATTGGCATCGGCCCAGCTCGGCGGCCATCCGGTTTACATCCAGAAGGACGAGCTCGGCATGGGCTCGCGCGAAAGCGTTGTGGACGTCACGCATACGCTTGCCGCTTACCACGCGATCATCGCCGGCCGGGTGTTCGATCATGGCCTGCTCGAGGAAATGGCGCGGGTGAATGCCGCGCCGGTGCTCAACATGCTGTCGGGAACCGACCACCCGCTGCAGGCGCTCGCTGATTTGCTGACGGTGAAGCAGCTGCTCGGTCGCGTCGAAGGCGCGAAGATCGCTTTCATCGGCGAGGGCAATAATGTCTCGCGATCGCTCGCCGAGGCCTGCGCGCTGGTGGGCGCTGAATTCAGCATCGCCAGCCCCGATGGCTACGGACTCGGAAATGCGCCCGACGTCCGCCAAGTCGCCGATCCCGCAGAGGCCGTCGACGGTGCCGACATCGTCTACACCGACGTCTGGGTGTCGATGGGCGGCGAGGAAAGCGACGAGCGCCGTGAGGCGTTCGAGCCCTACCAGGTCGACGAGGCGCTTATGGCGAGGGCGAACGACGCCTGGTTCCTCCATTGCCTGCCCGCGCGGAGGGGCGAGGAAGTGACCGCGCCAGTGATCGACGGCAAGCGTTCGGCGGTTTGGCGGCAGGCGGAAAACAGAATGCATACGGCGCGCGGCGCCATGCTTTGGATGCTGGAAAAGAACTAATGACGAAGAAGAAAAAAATGAAGGTCGTGCTCGCCTATTCGGGCGGGCTCGATACCTCGATCATCCTGAAATGGCTGCAGACCGAATATGACGCGGAGGTGGTGACCTTCACCGCGGATCTCGGCCAGGGCGAGGAGGTTGAGCCGGCGCGGCGCAAGGCGGAGATGCTCGGCGTCCGATCTGAGAACATTTTCATCGAAGACCTGCGCGAGGAGTTCGTCCGCGACTTCGTCTTCCCGATGTTCCGCGCGAACACGCAGTACGAGGGCGACTATCTGCTAGGCACGTCGATCGCTCGTCCGCTGATTGCCAAGCGGCAAATCGAGATCGCGCGCAAGGTCGGCGCGGACGCGGTCTGCCACGGAGCAACCGGCAAGGGCAACGACCAGGTCCGCTTCGAGCTCGGCTATTATGCGCTTGAGCCCGACATCAAGGTGATCGCCCCGTGGCGCGAGTGGCAGTACCAGAGCCGCGAGGCGCTGCTCGACTTCGCGGAGAAGCACCAGATCCCGATCGCCAAGGACAAGCGCGGCGA
>Ga0070671_100001211_pt1 | contig 19307 bp, 13 predicted proteins | sample KBSS73metaG_FD_65341 | JGI IMG/M metagenome (GOLD analysis project Ga0070671, IMG submission 65341) | Switchgrass rhizosphere microbial communities from Kellogg Biological Station, Michigan, USA - KBS S7-3 metaG | ecosystem: Host-associated > Plants > Roots > Rhizosphere > Soil ...
AGATAAGCCAGCCGGCCACCAGGACGCCAATTCCAATCGCTATCGCGCTGCCTACACTGATATTTCGAACATCGTTGTCAACAAGCGCGCCACCGCCGAGATAGTAAACGACCACCAGCAAGGCGAAGCCGCTCAACCAGGTCGTGCCAGCTTCCCATTTGAACCAGTGCAATGTTCGCGAAACCAGATCCGGTATCTTGCGTTTCTCGACGACATAGAAACCGCCGCTATGGACCATCCAGATCTGCGCTGGGACGCCAGTGCTCGCTGCAGCTTTCTCCTCTTCAGTTAAACGAGCATCCAGCCAGGTAAAGTAGTAGGTCGTGCCGACCCACATGATTCCAGCGAACACATGAATCCAGCGCAAGATAAGGTTGAGCCATTCACTGAGAGTTGGATCGAGGTGCATCGAGGTTGGGTCTTAGCTGCCTCGATACGTCGAGTAGCTGTACGGGCTGATCAGCAGCGGCACGTGATAATGCTGCGATGGATCTTCTACGTTGAATACGATCGTTACTTGAGGATAGAAGCAGTTCACACTTAACGACGAGAAGTAGGGCTCGGTGTCAAAAACCAAGCGATAGGTACCATCATTAAGAGGTTGAGAGACCAGGAAAAAAGGTTTCACACGGCCGTCATTGTCCGTCCATGCATGACTAAGCTCCGTCCAACTTTCATCCGTGTTTTGAACTTCAAGGCAAACGGCCACACCGCTCGCTGGAGCGCCACGCGAAGTGTCGAGAATGTGTGTGGAGATAGTACTCATGGCAGAAAATAGTCTTCGGTCTTTGGCCCCAGGTCTCGGAATTTGTTTCAACCGCAAATGCGCCCTGTTGCGGTGAGTATCTGATCAAATTAAGAATTTGCAAAGATCAAAAATGAAGGACCACAGGCCCAAGTCCAGAGCTATCCTACCAACTTCCGCAGTCTTATCTCCGTGATCTTTGCTTGCTCGTCTGCCGCGATTCTTAATTCACTCTCCTCGTCGTTGGTAATTCTTGATTTGAGTATTGCAAGCATTTCCTCGGAAGACTTTCCCGTTGCACACACGATAAAGATGAAACCAAACTTCTCTTCATACTCACGGTTTAGCTTGGCGAGTGCATCGAGTGTGTGTGTTGTTGAGTTCTGAACCCCCGCCTGCTCCTGACCAGACCATGCTTGCGCCTGAGTAGAAACCTGGTTGGTCGCTTTCTTTTCTCCTATCTTCGGATGACTGCGAAATGCCTCGAGCCAATCATCGTCTGTAAGATCCCACCAGGTTTCCGCTGCTTTCACGCATAAATCCGAAACATTTGCGAAAGGTCTGCCGGCGCTCATTCTTTGCGCCCAGCTTTGTGAGCCACAGCATTTCAAAAATTCGTTCGCAGCTTCCGACTCACCGAGCGAATTCAACCAAGCTAGATCACGTTGTGAGTCCATTGGAAAATCGATCTACACGCGTTAAAGCCATCTATGCTGTTGCGGAGACTCACGCGAGTTTGCAGTAAACACGCAGCCGACTGATTCCACCATCTGGAAAAATATTAAAACGCAAATGCGTAACAACACCGGCATCCAGCAGTTCCTGATCAAATTGGTGACGTGTATGTGCTTGCAGCTTTGTCCGGGGCAGTACATTGGTCCACGGCACTGATAAGTCTGTTAGCTTTTCAGTTTTAACGCCTTGAGCAGTGCACGCTTCGAGCGAACAGCTTTCTGGAAAGTTTCCTTTGAAGTGCGACGTATCGACTTCAAGGTGATGTACCTGACCAGGTGCGCCAAGTTTTATGATGGACCAATCGTGACCGGGTCCCCGTCGACGTTTTGTCTCCCAACCATCACTCATGTTTGCCGCACGACCGGGCATTATTAAGTTATGGCGATGTCCGAAAAACATGTCGCTACACGACAACACCATGCCGCCATTTTCAACTGCTGCGAGATCGACAAACCCGCCGATGGTTTTAATCTTCTGCCAATCGGGAGTTACCTCACCATAAACGCGTAATCTTGCGACACCTCCGTCCGGATAAATCTTCAGACGAAGATGCGTCACTTTTTGGTCGTAGTTTATTGGAAACGAGTTTTGTGAATCTCCGGCCAGTGGGAGTTGTGGAAGAATCTGAATCCAATTAACGCGATCGCTGATGAGTTCGTCTACAGTGGGCAGACCGGCAAGCGTGGCGGCTTCAAGCGAACAGTGCTCGGGATAGTTGCCCCGAAAGAAACTTGTATCGACAACAACACCCCGGACTATTCCTGGTAAACCGAGCCGAACGATGCACCAATCAAAACCAGGTGTGCGACGACGGCGGCTCTCCCAACCATCCATCCATTTGCCGCGATCAGTGTACTTGTCTTCGAGAAAAATCGGCTTCGAAGCCTTTACAAGATTTTCTTTCTCAGCGAAGAAGTCGTCATTCGCAACGAGCACGGACCCACCAAGACGCTCCGAGGCCAGATCGATCAGTTCAGTGAAATCCATCTTTAACCTTCCGGATAAAAGACGAAGATGGTACAGCCAGTTTTAGATTGAGGAACATGAGACGATCCAGCTGGATTGTGAATGAAAGTCCCCGCCGGATAATCGCGCACGCCGTCGTTGAAAACTCCCGACACGACATAGACTTCTTCGGGGCCCGGCTCATGCACATCGATTCCGTCCCAACAAGCACCGGCATCGAGCTCGACTACTTGTGCTTTCGCTCCATTTGCTGCTTCCCACAAAGTGCGGACCCGCACTGTTCCGCCAAACTTTTCCTTAACTGACGCTTCGGCAATTCCGGCCCATTCAATTTCTGACATCGCTACCTCACGTATTTAGAAGAAACTGTCCTGTAGGTGGCTCAATGATTTCATTTCCATCATATATCTTTCTACCGCGAAGAAAAGTGTTTTGAACTACACCGCGGAGTTGTTCGCCGTTGTATGGAGTGATCTTGTGTCGATGCTTCAGTGCAACCGCATCGACGGTGAAATCCTGGTCCGGATTCCAAATTACAAAGTCAGCGTCGCGACCTGTGGCAATGGTTCCTTTCTCTTTTTGCAGGTCGACTTGTTCGGCTGGACCAGTGCAAAGCCATTTCGTTAATTCAAGTAAATCAAACCCTCGCTTCCTGGCTTCGGTCCAAACCACAGGCAGACGCAGTTGTAGTGAAGCGATTCCGCCCCACGCGTCGAGAAAGTCGCCAGTCTCTTGAAGTTTCATACTGGCTGGACAAGGTGAATGATCGGAAACGACGATTCCAATGGTTCCGTCGGCCAATGCGTTCCAAAGCTGTTCGCGATTCCTGGTTTCACGTATCGGTGGGCAACATTTGAACTCAGTAGCGCCTGCAGGAATTTGTTCGGAGGCAAAGTGCAAATAGTGTGGGCAAGTTTCGGCGGTGATCTTGATGCCTTGCGATTGCGCTTCGCGAATACTTACCACTGCGTCTGCTGAGGACAGATGGACGATGTGGATACGGGTGCAAAACTCTCGACTCAAACTGATCATTAGTTCGATTGCTTCGTTCTCAGCTTGTCGTGGACGCGACGCGAGAAAAGTCGAATACTCTTCGCTTGGACCAGCTATAGATGCCGTCTCGATTGGACCAGGCAATTCCGCATGAACAATCAATAAGGAATCTAAATGCGTTAGCTCAGGTAGTGATTGTCGTAAGTCGAGCTCGGTTACATGTTGGAATTCATCGACTCCTGAAGGAACCAGGAAACATTTAAACCCGACCACTCCAGCCTTCTTCAAGAGTGAAATTTGATCAGTGTTTCCAGGAACAATGCCTCCCCAAAAACCAACGTCTACGTGACACTTTCCCCGAGCAGCATCAAGTTTTGTTTGGAGAGCGTCGAATGTGGTCGTTGCTGGAATCGAATTGAGTGGCATGTCGACGAGCGTTGTGACGCCACCGGCTGCCGCCGCTCTCGTCGCAGTTTCAAATCCTTCCCACTCCGTTCTGCCCGGTGCGTTGACATGCACGTGAGTGTCTACCAGTCCCGGCATGATCACTGACTCATCCGGAACTTCGATCAATTCACAGTCAAACTGAATTTCCTCAAACGAGGCGATACGTGAGATGCGCCCTTTGTGGATGTGAAGAGCGGCTGGACCGACGTGGTCTGGTAAGACAACACGCCGGCCGCGAACGATTAGATCCAGCTGAGACATTCCGGAAATTTAAAAAGCCGGTGGGGGTGGTGGCAAGTTCTCAGCTATACCGGCAGTCCTGAGACCAAATACTTGTTCATAAGCTACCGCAATAGCACCAAGCGTTATCGGAAACACAAAAAATATTCCGACGTAGCAGAAGCAAATGCCAACTATTCCGAGCAGACCACTGAGGAGCGACAGGCCCAGCACTCGCCAGAAGTTCGCGAATGCCGCTCGAAAACTCAACTTAACTGCATCGAAACCTTGCATGCCACGATCAACGATCAACGGATAAGCGAAAGTGAATCCTATAGAGATCAGAATGATGGCTAAGATAATCACGATGTAGAAAACAAGGAACACCAACAGAAATCCGATGCCGGCGATCGGCGCGGCATCCGAGCCCGCTGCTGACGTTCCTATCATTGCCGCAAACATCCCGACGTACAGAAAAATGTAGGCGACGATAACAACGCATGTGATGGGTACGACGTGTAACAGCGACGCGATTACACTCGGGCCAAAATAATCGAAGCCCTTGAACAGCGTGCCGAATTCAATTGGGAGTCCCCGCCGTTTGCTAAAGAAGGTGAGATACATACCACACATCATCGGCCCCATTAGGATTCCGAGTGGAACTGCCGATCCGACGATCATTCCGACAGCACACATTCCAACTAAAAGCCAATATTGATCTTTGACCAACTCCCAGCCGCCCTTAATACATTCGATCGGCTCTACGGCACCTCGTCGGAATTCAACCTGGGGGTAATTTGACATCTGGTTTCCTTTACCGAGTTCCAATTTAAATTAGTGACTTTGAAGTTTTTCGAGAAAGTCCGCAAGTAAATTCGTTGCCACTCTCAAACGGTATGTGGCGGTAGATCGAATGTCGTCGATTGGAGTTATTTCGTTTGTGAGACTTTGACGACCCAGTCTGATTGCTGATTGATCTAGTTGTTGGCCGCGAAGTGCGTCTTCAGTTTTAGTGCAACGAATGACGATGGGAGCGACGCTGCCAAATGCAATCCGAAGGTCAGCTATTTGGTTGTTCTTCTTTTGACCAACCGCAGCTAAACAAACTTTGGAGATTGCCTGTGCCTTTCGTGTCCCAACCTTCCGATAGTAATGGTAACAGTGATTGGTTTTTCGAGGCAGCCGAATATTCGTCAGCAGTTCGTCATTGCGAATCTGCATCTGCTTATATCCAGTGTGAAAACCATGGTAGGGAATCCATCGAGACCCAGTAGACGCAGTCAATTCTATTTCAGCATCGTACGCTAGCAGCGCCGGCGGTGAGTCGGCCGCAGGCGAAGCGTTTACGATGTTGCCGCCTAATGTTCCTCGATTTTGAATTGCGAGTCCTCCCGTTTCGCTCGCTGCCTGGCACAGCATTGGGAATTCTTGATGCAAGATAGGATTCGACTGGACGTCAGTGTAGGTTGTCAGTGCGCCGAGAACAACGTAATCATTCGAGACCGAAATTTGACGCAGTTCTTTTAGGTTCCAGATGTTGATGTAGTTCCGATGGCGCAGATTCCCCGACTCAAGCAACACCATTAGATCAGTACCGCCCGCGAACGGCTTCCAAACGCCGGGTTGGTCTGCGAGCACATCGAGTGCTTTCGCAAGAGAAGAAGGGGTAACGAGTTGATAACCTGGAACGTTTCCGCGCATCAGCTTTTGAAACTAATGTTTCGATTCTAACTATTTCTGACAGGCACGAACGACAGACTCAAAAATTTTCATGTAGCCAGTACACCGACAGAGGTTACCTGCTAATGCCGTGCGAATGTCTGACTCAGTTGGCTGTTTGTTTCGTTTGAGTAGATCGACTGCTGCCAGCACCATGCCCGGTGTGCAGATGCCACACTGTGCGCCGCCATGATCGATGAATGCCTGTTGTACGTCGTGTAGCCGCTCTTCATTAGCGACACCTTCGATCGTCGTAATCACTGCTCCGTTAGTTTGGGCAACCGGCACCAGGCAACTATTGACGATCTGTCCATCGATGATGACTGTGCACGCCCCACATTCACCCTCACCACAGCCTTCCTTCGTACCTGTTAGTTGAAGATCTTCGCGCAGGACGTCGAGCAAACGCGTCATGGCAAAAGCGTCAACGGTTGTTGACTCACCGTTGACTGTGAATGAGATGGTGCTTTTGTCGGTCATTATCGTATTGAAGTCGTTGACATCGACATCGTACGGCGTCGGTGATCACTCATTACAGCTATACACTAGCGCGTCGTGGAACTGACCGTCTGTCGATCAAGCGTCATGCCTGGGCGCTGCAGGGCTTGTAATTTTTTCCATCAGCAACTCCGGCATCAGAGGTACGCAAGTGAAACTAACGCCAATAGCATTCTCGATTGCATTCAAGATTGCGGGTGCCGCACCATCCATTGGTAGTTCTCCAATACCTTTTGCGCCTCCTGGACCATAAGCATAAGGAGTCTCCTCAAAGAACACTTTAATCGGTGGAATATCCGCCGGAGTTGGAATGATGTAGTTGGTCATCTGGTTGTTAGCCATACGACCATCTTTCCACACGACATTCTCAAACAGGGTGAAACCGATTGCCTGGGCGACGCCACCTTCAATTTGTCCTGCCGCCAACACCGGATTTATTACTCGCCCAACCTCTTGCAATGCCACAAAGTTTTCCACGCGCGCTTCATAAGTGAGTTCATCAAATGAGACCTCGGCCACATAGACCGCCCATGCAAACGCGCCATAAGCATCACCCTGATATTTTTCATCGTCCCAATGGACGTTGGGTGGCGGTTGATAAGTCGCTGACGTCTTTAACGGACCAAACTTAGCAATGTACTCACTACAGCCCTTCTTAAATTCTGCCTGACTATACCCGTCTGACAACGTGCCGCTCCCGATAAGAGTTTGTTTTAAGCCGAGCACCGCTGATTCAACCAGCTTGCCGACAACCATTGAAGTGCGCGAAGCGACTGTTGGACCACTATTTGGCACTTTGTTCGTATCGGGCTGCTCGATTTCGATCATATCAACGTCGAGACCGAGTGCTTCGGAAGCAATTTGGGAAAAAATTGTGTTTGTGCCCTGCCCAATTTCAGTGCTGGCAGCGAGGACGTGAATCATACCGTCAGCGGTAGCTTCGGCTCCGACAACGGACTGCAAATAAACTTCTCCCGACCCTGTGAAGCCTGCACCATGCATGAACGAAGCGAAGCCAATACCGTGGCGAAGACTGGTCTCACCGTTCTGATTTTTGTTTACGAAGCGTTCTCGTTTCGCGTGGTAGTCGCTGAGTTCGAAGGCACGATCGAGCAGATGGTTCATATCAACCGGCTCGCGAACCATCTGGCTGGTTGCAGTGGTTTGTCCTTCCCGAATGAAATTGCGGCGACGGAATTCTTCAGGAGTTAACCCGATAACTTTTGCCACCTTATCCATTTGCCGTTCGAGCGCGAAAATACTCTGCGGGGCTCCGAAGCCTCTGAACGCACCATGTGGCGGGCAATTCGTCGCAACTGCTTTGCTGTTAATTCTCACATTTGGACAAACGTATGGACCAGCCGCGTGAATCGTGCCTCGCGAAAGGACCACTGGTGACAATGTGCAGTACGCACCACCATCGATCACAAAATCGATCTCCATCGCGACGAGCTTGCCAGCCTTTGTTACTCCGGTTTTGTGGTGAGTCCGCGAAGGATGACGTTTCGTAGTTGCGACCATGTCTTCGGCCCGGTCGTAAATCATCTTCACGGGCTTGCCTGCTTTCCAGGCGAGCAACGCAGCATGACCGGCAATCAACGATGGATATTCTTCCTTGCCGCCAAATCCACCGCCGGTTTCGGTTTGAATAACGCGTATTTGGTGTTCCGGGAGTGCGAACAATTTAACCAGAGCTTTGTGAACGTAGTAAGGACATTGCATCGAACCCCACACCGTTACACCCTCGCTTGGTTTAGCGATCGCAATTGCTCCGTTGTTTTCGATGTAGAGTTGTTCCTGCGCACCTGTTTGGTATTCGCCTTCAACAATGAAGTCTGCCTGCGACCACGCTTCATCAACGTTTCCTTTGTCAACCAGAAATTTCTTGAAGACGTTGTCCTCACCCCAAATGATCTCTTTTTTGTTTAGCGAGTCGTCTATCGAAAATATTGGAGGCAGTGGTTCTATCGCGATGCGGACCTGGCGACGTGCTTCTTCAAGCAGGTATTTATTTTCGTGAGCAAGAAGTAACACAGGCTCTTCGGGATGATTTACCACAGCGTCAGCGAGGTATGGCTGATCGTCAAGAATGAGTGCAACGTGGTTTGCGCCGGGAATATCTTTCGCAGTAACAACTATGAATTCATCCCACGGAACGTCACCACCGAACGAGATGTTTTTGATTTTTCCACGCGCGGCAGGGCTCCGGACCGTGACGCCATGTAGCATGTCGGGAAAGCTAAGATCATCAACATAGAGGGCCTGACCTGTAACCTTCTTGCGGCCCTCTTTGCGTGGAAACGGTTTTCCGATGGGATGATTGGTCATAAATTCGGCCGCAGATTAATCCGATAAGTACGAATGTAAATCTGGGGCAGCTACGGTTTCGCGATGATTAAGGGATTGGTCTCCATCTCTCGCCGATAAAACACGCGGGGTCGTTGCACGCTTCTCTTTTGCGGCTCGGCAACATTTGCTTCACCTTCAGTGAACGCTATTGCCACGCCAACGCCGCGACCTTCGTTCATTTTTTGTTGCTGCATTTGCGGCACGCGTTCAGTTGCAAAGTCGAGCCACTCCCGCGCAACGAGTACGCCGTCTTTAGGCTCATAGTCAGCCGCAGGAGTTTTCAACCCTTCCTCGACCAGAGCATAAGTAAGCAGTCCATGTCCAAGTTGTGCGGCTTCGAGAGCCGCCTGAAAACTCTGCGCCGCAGTTAGAATATACATTCCCTTTTCGTAGGCCAGTTGAGCGAGTCCTTTCGAATTCATTGGACCACGCCGCTTCTCTTCTGCCTCGAGAGCCTGTCCTGAATTACATGCGTCGATGATTAGTAACAAATGGCTGGCGTCTATACTTTCCACTGCATCTTCGAGTTCAAGGTCAGAAATACTATGGGCCAGAATCGTGTTCAGTCCTTCTTTGGTTAGTTCAGTTCTTTCGCCGTTGTAGCCCAGATCATGTGGAATCAGGTAAAAGCGAGCCGACTGCGCGGTCCCATGTCCAGCGTAATAGATGATCACGCTGTCTTCGGGCTCCGCTTTTTTCAAATTATCAAATAGACCAGCCTTCAAAGTTGGCGGACCGGTTTCTCCCGAAAGACGTTTCAACGCCGCAACGATGTTTGCCTTGGTAGCGTTGTCGTTGAGTAAAGGAACAACTTCGACTCGTTCAAACTCTCCGATTTGAGTTTGCCTGGCGCGAACTTCATCCGCAAAGCTTTGCGCATCGGCGACTGCGTATTTCAAATTGTAGCCTTTGTTTTCATACTCGTTGATGCCGACTGCAATTATGTAGGCGATGCCTTTGCGTTTGAGAGACGACGCACCAGTGAATGACACAGAGGCATCCTTGCTTTTGACGTTGTCATTATTAAAAGCGTAAGCGACGAGTTGATTCGGTCCAGCAGTAACCGTCATGTCCTGTTCAAGAGATATGCTTGACTGTCCGTTTAAGACGTCGCCATGCCAAACCTTAACCAGTGAGCCATTGCGAAATAGACGCACATCGCGAGCTCCTGAACCTTTTTTATTATCTGAATCGGCCGGTGCATCAGCGACATCAATTTTCAGTTTGACTGTACGCGATGCAATTCCATTTGCAGGAGTATCACCAACGACGGTGAGTTTTACGATAGGTTGCCGTCGATCCTTTTTCGAAATGTCTTGAGATACCTTGGGGCGTTTGCCGGAAAAAATATCTGAAAGCAGACCCGGATAGTAAAACTCATTGAAGAACCACTCGATGGGAGCGACGTTGAAAGTCTCCTGGTTATAACGCCAAAGGATCTGGTTCCACGTGACAGGCGTTCCATCAAACAATCCCTGCGGAGTGACAACCATCCATTCGCCTCCGTCGTCGAGCGAGATCATCGTACACAGTTGGTCTCCGGTGTTCGTGTCCCAAAGGTAAGTTGCACCATCTTCGCCAGCTGAAGCGAGCAAACGATTATCAGGACTGAAGTCCATCGAGTCGATGCTTGATGAATGACCGGCCAAGGTCTTTATTTCGCGTCGCGTAGCTACGTCCCAAATTTTGATTGAGTTGTCGCTGCCACCCGTAGCGATAAGTCTACCGTCACGACTAAACGCGAGCTTAGCTACTGCCTTGCTGTGCCCTTTTATCGTGCCGATCTCCTGTCCTGTCGCGACGTCCCAAAATTGCACCTGACCGATTGCTTCTACCTTGAGGTCTTTCATCAAATCATCAGGATTCTGAGATTGTTTAGAATTTTTTGAACGCTTTTGAGCTGCGCCACTCATCATGGCGGCCACATCCATATTTGATTTTGTTTCGAGTCCGCCAGTCGCAAGGACACGCCCATCCGGACTGAACTCCATCGAGGTAATTTTGTGACCGAAAGTTCCGGCAGAAAGCGATCCCACCATACTAGTGACCATGTTTGCGAGGTCCTTCATATCGGGAACTGCGGTCGGACGCCGTCCAATTTGCTGGCCCTTCATCATGTCTGTGATCGACTTCATCGACGATGCGCTGAAGTCTTTCAACTTAGTTCCCGACTGAGTGTCCCACAAGGAAACTGCGCCCGTTGAACTCGCTGTAACGAACAGCTTTCCATCACGATTGAAGTTAGTCACGACCGGTACTTCATCAGGTGTGAGCGAACGAAGTTCAGTGCCGGATTTGAGATCCCAGAATTTCACTCCGCTGCCACGGTTAAAGGATCCGCCTGCAACAGGCTTATCAGTGTTTGCGCCGTAAGTAACCGCGAGCGTAGTTCCGTCCGCGCTGAAAAGAGCACGCTCGGCCGTTCCGGCATCAGCTGAAGCCACGAGTTTGTAAAGCTCCCGTCCGGTGCCAGTTTCAACGATCGTTACTAGCGAATTGTTTGGCTTAATGACTGCCAGTAACTTTCCGTCGGGACTGGAAATTGGATACATCTTGTAAAGCGGCGTTGGCGTTAATCGTAAACCGCGACCGGTGCGCAGATCCCAACGCGTACGGCCACCAGACGAGAGCTGCGTGCCATCATCACTAAACCGCACGTTGTAACTCATGTTGGTGCGGCCGTTCATTTTCGAAAGTTGCTTGCCTGTTTCCGTGTCCCAGATGATTGTGTCGGTGTCGAACCCGCCAGTCGCGATCTTCTTGCCGTCGTCGCTGAACGAAGCAAAAGCGTCAGCGTTCGCAGCGAATGTGCCGCTGTTTGGTACGTTCAAAGTCGGCAACTCACGAAAAGTAGAAACTTCCCAAATTTTCACGGTGAAACTGTCAGACAAAGCTAGTAAGCGACCATCCTTGCTGAACTTCACTTGCGGATATTCTTTGGTCGTCGTTGCAAGCTCCTTCGATTTATTACTGGTCAAGTCGAAGAACTTAAAATGCTTATCAATGATTCCCGCGCAAAGAAGATGACCATCTGACGAAAATGCGAGCTGCAAACTGTCGAGGCGATTGTCGGGTAATTTAACTCGGCGAAGTTCGCGGCCAGAGCTTAGCTCGATAAATCTCACTTCCGAATCGGTGTTGTCTGCGATTAGCGTGATTTGAGCGCCGTCAGGCGTAATTCGCATTCCGCTATCGTTTCCATTAAACCCGGCGAGCGAAGGCGATGATGTATCCAGCTTTAACAATTCGCTGCCGGTGTTGATGTCCCAAACCCTTAAGGCGTCGCTGACTGTCACGAGGCGATTATCAGGTGTGAAGCTCATGAAAGAGACACCGAAGGAAGCCATCATTGTTCCCTGCGTTCCGGTGAGCGTTTGTAACTCTCGGCCGCTCGCGACTTCCCAAACTTTAATCGTGTTATCACCGGCTGCTGAGGCCAGGTATCGATTGTCATTACTAAATGCCACCATTGGAGCAAGAGCAACCGGGCTCGAAGTGCCTGTAGTTAGCTCGCGAAGTTTCCGACTCGTTGCAGTCTCCCAAAGTTTTATCGAACTACTGTGGTAAGTACCGGTGGCCAGCAGTTTTCCATCAGGGCTGAAGACCAGTCGAGTGGCGCCAAATAAATCGTTGTAGCCGGTTTGCAAAACAAGTTCAGGTTTCGCTTCTTTCGCTTGCTGACTTGATTGGGACGATGCGGCTGAACCTGTGCTTTGAACACCCAGGCCGCGTTGATCAGTTGGAGTAGGACTCGCCGTTGGTGATTGGCCGAGCACATGTGAGGAAAAGAAAATGATGCTGACGGTTATGCCGAGCATACGCACGAGCATGGAACGATTTCGCGAGGTATTCATAAATCACCTTGTGTAGTTAAATCAAAATTGAGGACCCCGAGGAGAGTTGGACTTGAACATTGAATTCTTAGCGGACTGCGTGATGCCGAATGATAGTACTTTTGTATCGCTGCTTAAAACTCCGGAACGACCATGCTGTTGGGACTACTTGAAGCGAACATTTTCCAGGATTAGTAATCCGACTGAGATGAGTGCGAGCACAAACATGACCGGGTGAATGTCGCGACGGCGTCCCACGATCAAATAAAGACCGACGTGCGAGATAAAACCCCAGAGAATTCCCTGGGTGATCGAAAAGGTCAGGGGGATGAGGATTATAGTCAAAAAGGCGGGCAGGCCCTCTTCAATTTTGGAAAAGGCAATTTGGCTGACGCTTTTGAACATCGAGGCGCCAACGAGAATGAGAACTGGAGCTGTTGCGTAGTACGGCACCATCGCCGCGATCGGCGCTAAGAAAAAACAGGGGAGGAAACACAGCGCAGTAAAAATCGATGTAACACCAGTCCGCCCGCCCATGTTGATTCCGGCAATGCTTTCTATATAAGCGGTTCCCGAAGATGTGCCGGCGATCCCCGCACCGAGTGTTGCAAGAGAGTCGACAATTAAGCCCTGGCGAAGATTCTTCGGATTGCCTTGCTCGTCTAACAGATCCGCGGCGTGCGCGACGCCGATGAATGTCGAGATCGAATCGAATAGGTCAGTAAAGAGAATAGTGATGATTGCTGGCAGCAAGGAAAGCTTCAATGCGCCAAAAATGTCGAGCTTCAAAAAGACTGTGTGGAAATCCGGTGCACTGAAAAAATGTTCTGGTGCTTTGGTTAGTCCCGTGGCCCAGGCGATGATTGTTACTACGAAAATGCCGGTGAGAAATGAGAATACGCTGCGCCGGATCATCATTACCACCGTTATTGTAAAGCCGATGATCGTGAGCAGAGATTTGTGATCGAGAGTTCCCAATCTCACGAATGTGACTGGATCCGAATCGACGAAGCCGGCGTTCTTCAAGCCGATGAAAGTTAGGAAGATTCCAATTCCGGCCGCTGTTGCCATTCTTAATTCACCAGGGATTGCTTTAGCGATGGTTTCACGAACTCGCGTAATGGAAATTAGAAGAAACAAAACGCCCGCCCAAAAGACAATTCCCAGAGCAACCTGCCACCAAACTTTTTGCGTGAGGATTATCGTGAATGCGAAGAATGCGTTGAGTCCCATTCCAGGTGCGACCGCAAACGGAAGCTTCGCGTAAAGACCCATTAGCAGCGTCATTACAAAACAAACCAGGACTGTCGCGGTTAAGACTCCGTTGAAGTCCATGCCAGTTCCCGTCGAGAGAATTGATGGATTCAAGATCACGATGTAGGCCATCGTGAAGAAGGTCGTGATTCCCGCGATGGCTTCCGTCCGCAAGTTGGGCCGTGCTTTATCGATAGTTGACATAGAGTGGACTGGTAGGAGGAATGACCGAAGCGGAGTCTATGACAAGCCCGTTCCACAAGTCTAGAAGTTGTTCGTCTGCTACGGAGAGAGAAAAGGTAAGAAGAGATGCGAAATGCATCGGTATTCCCTCACGTCGCGAACCAACACAAATCATTGACTGACTCAACACGACGGACTAGCATGACGCGCGTCTGAAGTAGCTAATCAATCATGTGCGCGCGTCCTCAGGCCGCTGCTACTCTCGCATCAGCCACTACCTGTATTACGCGCCTGCTTGATAGTTAATTCCGGTCGCCTCGTTTCCTCAGATCGCGAGACACGCCATGACTGATCGAATTGTTGATTCACATTCCACTATCTCTAAGACCACCAGTAGTTCCCCAACAACGGCACCGTTGCGGTTCACAGCAGTAAACCGGTTTTGGATCGGAGTCGTCGCATTCGGTCTGTTGACGTTTGCCGCGGTGGCGCAGCGACCACGATCTGATCCTTTCCAATCACCGCGTTGGGTCTTTTCGGGCAGTTGGTGGGCAAATCCATTGGAGTGGAATGCGCCGAGTCGTTTGGTGAAAATCGAGTGCGGACTAAACGCAATCTATTCACTTCCAGACTTGGCTCACGTTTTCGCGGCGGGAAACAAAGGAATGATTGTGGCGAGCAGTAATGCCGGACAAACATGGACCAAGAAACAGATCAATTTTAGCGAAACTAAAAACGGCCCGAGTCCTACATCAACTGCGGCTGCTGCATCGTTCTTGCGCTTACTTGATTTCACACCAACAGCACAAGCATCGATCAGTCGGAGTTCCAGCAGCGCGCAGCAAAGTCCTCCTTCCGAAGCTGGTATTGCTGTCTCCGTACCGAGGAGTGACGACCATTTACGCGGAATCTATTTTGTCGATGATGCGCAGCGCGGCGAAGTCGTAACAGAAGCCGGCTGGCGTTACTTCACTAGTGACGGAGGCGACCGATGGAACACCCAATTTCTCAATGAACTGTTCTTCGGAAACGCAATTTCACTTGAAGCGCCATTGCGTTCGGTTCACGTTCCTACAGCTAACGACGGGTCTCACTATCTTGCCGTAACTAACAACAATTGGTTTGTGCGCGGAAGTAAGGACACCTTCTATTACCCCTTCAATGAAGACAAGAGAGTTTATGGAGCACACGAGATTGCAGGGATAGCTTGGGTTGTTGGTGAGCAGGGAACAATCTGGCGAGGCACGGACGGGGGCACCAACTGGGGTTCTCTTCAAACCCCAACACCCGATGATCTGCATGGTGTTTACTTTCTTGACGACAAGAAAGGCTGGGTTGTTGGAAGCAATGGCGTTGTCTATGGTACCTCAGACGCCGGTACGACTTGGAATCGGCGAAACACCAATACTCGTAGCCAACTTAACTCCGTTCATTTTCTGTCCGACGGTCAACATGGCTGGATTGCGGGTAATGACGGCTTGATCTTGAGCACTACCGACGGCGGCGAAACGTGGATTCATCAAACTCAAGGTCTTGAAGGCACTGGAGGTCGTTACCTTCGCTTTCCAGCGCCGTGGTATTTCCTCAGCTTGTTTGTTCTTGGCGCAGTCCTCGCACGCCGGCGAGCTGATCCTGTTACTACGCCGCCAGAAGAATCAGTTGCCGATGTTCTCGTTTCAGATCGTCCGCTCGAAAAAGCAGATGGTGATGTTCTAGCTTTCAACTCCATTGCGCGTGGACTCTCGCGCTTCCTGAGAAATGAAAACACGCTGCCACCACTGACCATTGCGATCATTGGTGAATGGGGAACCGGGAAGAGTTCACTAATGAACTTGTTACGCGTCGATCTCCGCTCGTATAAGTTCAGACCGGTGTGGTTCAACGCATGGCATCATCAAAAAGAAGAGCACATCCTCGCCTCACTTCTCGAGAACATAAAACTTCAAGCCGTTCCACGTTGGTGGACATCGCGCGGAATCGTGTTTCGCGCAAAGTTGTTGTGGATTCGCGGGTGGCGACAATGGTTTCCATTAGCCGCTCTGTTGTTTTTGATCTACGTGATGTTGTTGTACCGGCTCGGAAACGGCGGTTCAGATAGCACACTCGCGACCTTCATCAAAGATGTCGTGTCATCGATTAAAGATCCCGCGACGGCGCCATCGACAGGAAACATTGTCACGCTGATTCCGTTGTTGGCCGGTATCTTCACTTTCTTTACCGCGATTTGGAAAGGCATAACAGCGTTTGGGGTTAAGCCTGCGAGTTTGCTAGCAGGTGTCTCGCGCGGCATGAGCATTCGAGGACTTGAAGCGCAGACCAGTTTCAGACAGAAGTTTGCAGTTGAATTTAATGATGTCACGCGTGCGCTGGGCGAACGGAGCATGCTGATCTTTATTGATGATCTGGATCGCTGTCGTCCCGATCAGGTAGTCGAAACTCTTGAGGCAGTAAATTTTCTTACGACTTCCGGGGAATGTTTTGTCGTCATTGGAATGGCGCGGGATTATGTCGAACGATGCGTTGGTCGAGCCTTCAAAGAAGTTGCCGAGGAAATGATTGATGAAGTCGGAAGTACTGGCAAAACCGCCGAGGAGATTGCCAAACGAAAAAGGATTGAATTTGCGCGGCAATACCTCGACAAATTAATCAACATCGAAGTGCCGGTACCAGCGGCAAAGCAGTCACAATCGCTTGCATTGCTCATCGCGAGTACAAAAGAGGAAGAAAAGCAAAAGTTAACTCGGGGGCAGGCGCTGAGATTGTCTACGCTAAACACCCTGGCGAAATACTGGAGGGTCGGACCAGCATTGGCGGGCCTGATCGCTCTATTGATAATCGGCTACTACATCGCTCAGTCGTTTGCAGGCTCAGCGAGTTCCGGTGTATCGATTCAGACTACATCAACGATTCCGGCGTCGACTCAATCCCCGACACAAACTGGCGTTCCAAATAGCCCAGCGGGCAGCAGCCCAGTCTCGGCTCAACAAAATGTCGCGAACGAACGAGCCAACCTCGTACAGGGTGATCGGGCCCGTGTGTCGCCGAACATCCTGCCGGCACTGGCGTTGCTTATTTTGATTTGGTTTGGCTCGACGATATTGACGCTGCGGCCCGGTTTAGTTGTTAGAGACTCTCCGCGGTTCGTGAAGGCATTGGAGATCTGGCACCCGTTGGTTTTTGCACGGCAGTCAACCCCGCGGGCCACTAAGCGATTTATGAATCATGTTCGTTATCTCGCAATGCGTCAGCGACGGCAAAGCGATAGCGAACCCCCGCTCCAAAAGTTTCTGTGTTGGCTGAAAGAGAAGTTTACCGGTGTGCAACTAAAGAAGATTGACCCGACGCAGTTGGAGATAAAATCGGTGGTGATACCCGACGAGATCCTGGTTGCATTGGCAGCACAGGAAGGTCTGGACCAGAACACAATAAGACCGGTAGCTCCAACTTCAGACTTTCCTGATTTTCCGAAGCCGAAGAACATTAATGAAGCGCTCTATTCGCTGTTTGCTGACGCGGCTAAAGCTCACGAAGATGAATTCCACAACTGGCGCGACTTAGAAAAATATCGAGACCGCTTTCGAGAGATGACGCGAAATGTAGCTGTCAGATGACTGGTTCGTCTCCCTCTCCGCCTTCTTAGAAACTTGTTGGAAGGGTACTGCGGCCTCCATGGTGACAAACCAGTCTTGACTTACCACAGAGGCGCGGAGACACAGAGGAGCACAGAGATTATGACTTCGACCTAATAACCTCATCACTAAATAGCCCGAGAGCAGTTGTTGCCGTAATCGCATTCGGCAGCAACTGCTCTCGGTTACGTTCAGCTTGCCAGGAGTTCCCCAACTTCTGCCAGCCGAAGTTCTCTTAATTTCTACTACCTGGCATTAACTGCTACTAGATCGAAAGTCTTTCCGCTTTTCCCCATCTGTCGTCTCAATGTTTGTTCGTTGCGGGAGCTGGGTGTAGCTAGACCGGTCGAATCTGATGCCATCCAAACCTGGGCCAGGAAATATTTATCTCCGTAGTGACGGAATGTGAGTTTCGCTTTTGCTGCTGACCAGCCCACGATGTCGGTAGTTCTAATCATTACTGCTGGACCACCTTTGATTTCTGCGAACGACAGAACGCTATGATCCGACGAGGGATTAACGATCCTCACATTGTATTCGCCCGGCGCTAGCGTCGAGTCGCCAACATTGAATGCGAATGGAATGCTCACTCGCAATTGTTGACTACTTCTTGATTGTGCCTGAGCAGTAACGCCGAGAACGCTCAGTAAAACGGCGGTGGCCAAGTGCAAATACAAATGTTTGTTCATAACGACCTCTTTCCTTTTTCTTGTTGAGTTTCGGCAGTGAGCATGGATTTAATCCATGTTTCTCGATGAACTCACTCGCCTTTTTGCCTCTCACTTAATAACGCGTAGGCTGTCGGCTGATTCCCTCACACTGTCAAAAATATTTGTTGTAGAATTTGCGACTAATCCCATCCGAGGTTCATGGCACTTCCGGAGCACAACGCATGTCAACGCCCGAAGGGGTAACTCAACTTTTGGTAGATTGGAGTAGAGGGGACCAGGCGGCACTCGAAAAGCTTATGCCGCTTGTCTATAGCGAGTTACGTCGTTTGGCGACCAACTATCTGCGACGGGAGCGCGTGGGCCATACACTGCAGCCGACCGCGCTCGTTAACGAGGCATACTTAAAACTCGTCGATCAACGAAATGCAAAGTGGCAGAATCGCGCCCAATTCTTCGGTATTTCAGCGCAACTAATGCGGCGGATCCTGGTTGACCACGCGCGCCAACATCAGGCAGCAAAACGAGGTGGCTCAGCTCAGCAGCGACTCTCAATAACGAGCGCCGAACGTTTTGCGAAACAACCTGACGTTGATTTGCTGTCCTTGAACGAGGCTTTAGAAGAACTGGCGAAATTGGATCCGCAACAGGAACGCATCGTTGAGCTCAAGTTTTTTGGAGGACTTTCGATAGAAGAGACTGCCGAAGTGCTGGGGATTGGTCATGCTACTGTAGAACGAGATTGGAAATTGGCGCGGGCGTGGTTGCGACGTCAACTACAATAAAAGCCGCTCTTAAATGAGGGTACTCGTTCAATTAAGTGATTACTAAAGGTGAGTAACCCGCCATCCTAAAACTAACCATTTGCGCCGAATGTCCCGCAAAAGCAATGAGGGACTAACCCCAAAATCTTCGCGTTAATTCCTGGGGATTCGTGTAATCCTCGAAAACGATGACGCCTGAACGATGGCAACAGGTTAAAGCAATTTTCAACTCGGCAATCCAATATTTGCCTGAGGAACGAAACTCGTTTCTTTCACAGGCGTGTTCGGGTGATGCGAGTTTGCGT
>Ga0070671_100001212_pt1 | contig 19302 bp, 14 predicted proteins | sample KBSS73metaG_FD_65341 | JGI IMG/M metagenome (GOLD analysis project Ga0070671, IMG submission 65341) | Switchgrass rhizosphere microbial communities from Kellogg Biological Station, Michigan, USA - KBS S7-3 metaG | ecosystem: Host-associated > Plants > Roots > Rhizosphere > Soil ...
TGGCACCGATCCAACCCTTGACGCCAAGCGCCCCCGGCGCCTCCTGAGCCGAAACGCGGCTCTTCGGGAGCCCCGTCCCTGGCCGCTTCCCGCGTCCTACCCCTCGGAAAAAGCCCGTCAAATCGGATCGAAACTGTTGCTTCGCGCTCGAAACGGTGCTAAAAACCTGTTCCGACACGGGAAGTGAACCCGTTTCTTTTCCCAACGGAGGATGCGCGAGGATGACTAAGACCGAGCTGATCAACATGATGGCGGCGGAGACCAACTCCGAAAAGCGGCAGGCGAAGATGTTCCTCGAGGGACTCACCGCGATCGTCGAGAAGACGATCAAGAAGGGTGGCGAGGTTCCGATGTCCGGCCTCGGCAAGTTCCGCGTGGCGAAGCGCAAGGCACGCATGGGCCGCAATCCCGCGACCGGCGAGCCGATCAAGATCGCGGCGAAGACCGTGGTGAAGTTCACGGTCGCCAAGAACCTCAAGGACCTGGTGAAGAAGGCGAAGTAGTTTTCTTGCTCCGGTCTGCCGGATCCCCCGTCGGCGATCTCATTCGCAGGCGGGGGATTCCCTTTTCGGGAGCACACTCTCACCGATGAACCCATCCCACGCCCCCGACCCATCGACCGAGAGCGCCTGGAACGACCGTCTGCGCCTGATGCTCCTGAACGAAACGCAGGTCCGAGGCGCGCTCGAGCGGCACGCCGCGTCCGCGCCCCAGGCGCTGCGCGCGCGCTATGACGCCATCCTCGATATCTCCGAGCGGCGCCTGTCCGCGCTCGAGACGGCGCTGCGCGCGCGCGGCCAGAAGATCGGCTCGGGGTCGCGGCGCCTCGTGCACATTCTGGGGACGCTCGCGGGGCGCATCACCTCGTGGGGAGGTGCGCGGCGCGTGCTGTCCATGGACATCGACGGCATTCGGGGGCTCGAGGCGGCCTACTTCGAGGCGTACCACGAGAAGCCGCCGCACGACATTCAGTGCATGCTGACCGCCTTCATCGGCGACCTCGAGCGCGAGCGTGCGGCGCTCGTCGCCGAAGCGCTGCCGCTCTTCCCACGAACCTAGAACGCGCCGCGCCTCGCCGCAGGACGCGCGCGCGCGCGCCGCATGACGAGCGCCCGCACCGCCTCACGCGCTCATGCGCCGCGTCACGCGGGCGAGCTTGCGCCGCGTCACGCGCGACCGCGCCGCATCACACTCCTCGGGAGGGACCTCCGGCGATACCGGAGGGCGCGGTTCAGGGCTTGGACGCGGGCGTCGAGGTGCTCGTCGACGAAGGACCTGACGCGCCGGACGCACCCGCAGCGCCGCTCGCCCCCGAGCCGTGGTGCGGATCCGCCTCGGCCCGCTGCGCGTCCTGAACTTCCATCCGCAGCAGCCAGAGATCCTTGTCGGTGGGACGCATGGAGAGGGCCTTCATCGCCGCGTCCATCGCTTCCTGGGGACGCTTGGCCGCGAGAAGCGCGCGGGCGCGCGTCGCCTCGTAGTCGGGAGACTGAGGGTCGAGAGTCACGGCGCGCGCGGCCTTCTCGACGGCGAGGGCGGGATCGCTTCCCGTGTCCAGGAGGTGGCGCGCGTAGTCGTTGAGGGCGGCGGGATCGTCGGGGAACCGTCCCCCGAACTCCTTGTAGAGGGCGTCGATCTCCTGGGTCTTCTTGTCCTGCCGCAGGAGGAAGAGCGCGCTCACGAAGGCTTCGGAGAGCCGCTTGGAGTCCGGATAGGAGCGCAGCACTTCGCGGTACTGCTGAAGCGCGCCGGCGGTGTCCCCCTTCATCGCCTGGATCCGCGCCGCGCCCAGCCGTGCGTCCGCCCCCAGCGGGGCCGGGGCGGGAGCGGCCGTGATCGCGTCCTGATACCGCTTCTGGGCGCTGTCGAAGTCCCCGGCCTCGTAGTGGCGCTCGGCCGATCGGATGAGAAGCTCCGGCGCGCGCTCTCCCGCGTCGATGCGCTTGTCCACGGCCGCGAGCGATTCACCCGGCTCGCGGCTCTCGTGCATGAAGCGGATGAAGTCGGCGGGACCGACGTACATCGCCAGCCGTCCGAGCACTTCGTTCTTCGGCGTGACGGCGAGGATGGTCGGGAAGGTCGTGACGTTGAACCGGCGCAGCAGGGGCTGCCCCCCGCGCCGGTCCCCGTTGACCTCCAGCGGGACGAAGCCGTTCGCCTCGTAGGTGACGTCCTCGTCCGAGAAGACCTTGCGCTCGAACTGCGTGCACCACGAGCACCACGTCGTGTGGAAGTAGATGAGAACCGGGCGGTCCTTCTGCTTCGCCTCGATGAAGGCGGCGTCCACGTCGTCCTTGATCCAGGGGATGCCGGCGAGGGCGGGTAGGGCGGCCGCGGGGACGATCGCCGCGAGCAGCGCGAGGAGGCGGAGGGCTCGTTTCATCGGAAGATTCTATCGCCGGTCGGCCGAAGGCGCCGCCGTGCGGGCCTCTAGCTGCCGGATCAGCTCGGGCAGGTGCATGCGCGACTCGGGAGTGTCGGGGGCGAGCTTGATCGCCCGGCGAAGGGCGGTCAGGGCCTCGGCGTCCTTGCCGGTCTCCATGAGCGCCAGTCCCAGCTCGACCTGGGTCTCGGCGTCCGAGGGGGCGATCTCCTCCGCGGCGCGCAGCTGGACCACAGCCTCGTCGGTGCGCCCGAGACGGCGCAGGACACCGCCGTAGTTGAAGCGCGCCTCCTGCGAGTCGGGGACGAGGGCCACGCACTCCGCGAAGGGGGCCGCCGCGTCCGCGAGGCGGTCCTGCTCGGCGAGCATGCTCCCCAGCGCGAAGAGATCGGAGGCGAGCTGTTTCGTCGAAGCGGTGGCGGCCACGGCGCGCGGGCTGACGAGCCCCGCGTCCACGCCGGCCTTCACGGGGGCGCCCACGGTGCTCGCGCCGCCGGCCGCGGCCTGCGCCCGCGTGCCCGTCCCCGTCTCCGGGGAGGGCGCGGTGCCGAGCGCGCCCCTCTCGACCACGATCTTCTCGGAGAGCGCCGTGGCGGCGTCGGCCGGGCGTCCGCGCGCCGCGAAGAGGTCGACGAGGTTCTGGCGGATGTCGGGGTTGGACGGGGCGAGGCTCACGGCCTCGCGGATGCGCCGCTCCGCGCCCTCGGGATCACCGCGCAGCAACAGGGACCAGGCCAGGTCGAGCTTCACCCCGACGACGCCCGAGAGCCCCCACCGGTCCGCGAGCGAGAGATGGCGGTAGGCGGCGTCGACCGCCTGCTGATGCTCGGGCGGATAGGTCTTCTCGGCGTAGGCGCCGCTCAGGACCTCCTCGCGGGTCGCCAGGGTGCGTGTGAGATCGCGGGCCCCCTGTGCGCGCGCCCATTGCATCACGCCGCTGTGCACGGTGAAGGCGAGCCACAGGCAGGCCAGGACCGCGAAGGCCGCTCCCGTGCGCGTGATCCTGCCTCTCAGCTTGAGAACGAGGTTCTGGATTCGCACGGTCGGCCGCCGCCACACGTGCACGAGCCGCAGCGCGAGGAATCCCGTGATCCCGCCCAGGCCCACCGCCATGAGCAGGGGCGGGCCGTCGTAGAGCCCGCGGAAGGCGAGAGTGGCGGCCGCGCAAACCACGAGGACGGCGATCTCCTCGCCCAACGGGAGGTCGTAGATGCGGGGTCCCGGACCCGGGGGCCGCGGACCGAGGACGGGCGGCTTCGCGAAACCGAAGCTCAAGGCGTTCTTGGGACAGACGCTGATGCAGTCCATGCACTTCATGCAGCCCGGATCCACGACCATGCCGAAGCGGCGGACCTCGTCGTGAACGAGGACGTTCGACGTGCAGGTCGCCGTGCAATGGCCGCACTGCTCGCACGCATCGTTCACGAGAATCCGCCCGGTGGAGAACCGGTCCACCGCGCCGAAGACGGCGCCGTAGGGGCAGCCGTAGGTGCAGAAGCCCTTGGCTCCCAGCGTGTAGACCGCCGCAAACCCGCACGAGATGAAGGTCAGGCTTGCGAAGAGGGGGCCCGCGAAGGTGCGCCAGAAGTCCGAGGTGACGAGGTGGTTCGCGAAGCCGGGGAAGGGGCCGTTCGGCGAGCCGGCGAAAAGGCGCACGAGGGTCGGCCAGACGAACATGTAGAAGGCGAGAAAGGCCGGCACCCACAGGAGCAGCCGCGAGCGGAAGGGCCGCGGCCGGATCCCCACCTTTTTCATGAGGAAGGCGCAGAAGTCCTGGAGCGCGACCAGGTGGCATCCCCAGCCGCAGAAAAAGCGCCCGAAGAGGATCGTCGAGAGGATCGCCAGACTGAAGAAGATGAAGCCGGCGTTCACGCGCCCCAGCTCGATCGTATACATCGACTCGGAGGGCTCGACGGGGGAGAGCGAGCGTCCGGCCGTGAGGTAGTGCGCGACGTGCGCGAGAAAGAGCCCGTGGATGGAGATGAGGACCGCGGCCCGCCACGGAGCGCGCTTCGACTTGCGCACCATCGACAGCGATCCGCTCCCCACGACCGGCAGCAGGGGATCGCCCAGGGGGGCTGCGGTCGAGCACCCGGAACGCGTCCGCAGCGCGGCCCGCGCGGAGGATGACCCCGGCTTCGAGGGCTCGTCTTTCGGATTGGGCTTGCGGCGGCTCATCGCAGGGCTCCCGGGCGCAGCCATGTTCGCACGCGGGCAGAAAAAGAGGGCAGCCGGCGCGAACCGGCTGCCCTCGAGAAAGAGCGGATGGAAAGGGTCCCTACGGGCAGCTCACTCCCGCGATCGGCTGACCGTTGGAATCGAAGCCGAGGACGCCGAGCCCGCTCGGGCAGGCGTTGCGCGCCCGCACGAGATAGAAGCTCAGCCCCGGGACGATAGTGCCGGCCGGATCGTCGAAGAGCGTTCCCGAGATGTTCGTGGCCACGCAGGTCGTCCCGCTGGTGAAGACCGGTGGATTGTCGGAGCGCAGGATGTCGAAGTGGGTCACGGCGCCTCCGGGCGGGATCGGAGGCGTCCACGTCAGCTCCACGGCTCCGGAGACGGTCGCGAGCTGGAGGTTGTTCGTCTCGCTGGGCGTGGCCCAGACCGACGCGTTGGAATCGTCGCAGTCGTTCGCGCAGGCGGCGACGCCGTCGGAGTCCTGATCGGCCTCGGCCGGCGGGAGCGCCGGCCAGAGGGGATCGCTGCAGTTGTTGTTCTTGTGGTCGCAGAGCTGCGCGGCGCCCGGATAGACGGACGCGTCGTTGTTGTTGCAGTCGCACAGGGCGTTGTAGCCGTCGCTGTCCGCGTCCGACGCCAGGCAGGCGCCGTTCGTGCAGCAATCGACGTCCGCGCAGTCGGTCTGGCTGTCGCAGTCCTCGTCGATGCCGTTGGTGCAGGAGCCCTCGTGCGCGGTCGGCGCACCGCAGTCGGCCGTGCAGCGGCAGGGATTCTCTCCGGCCTCGCACGTGCCGTTGCCGCAGCATCCCGTACCGCCGCCCTGGTTCTGGCAGTCCACGGCGCAGTTGCTGCAGTTCTCGCCGGTCCCGCACACGCCGTCGTGGTTGCAGACGTCGGGAATGAGGGTGGTGGCGTTCGCGGCCGAGGGAGAGCCGGTCACGAAGTAACCGATCGAGGCCGAGCCGGTGGTCGGCGGCGCGTTGCAGTCGAACCGGAAGTTGTAGAGCGTTCCCCAGCGCAGGGCGTTCGCGTTCGGGTTGGTCCCGTACGGCGTGGTCGACCACGTGACGGAGCCGCCGGCGACGACGCCCGGCCAATCGGTGCCGTCGTAGGGCTCGCCGCTGTGATAGTCCACGTCATGGAATCCGATGTTGGTCACGATCGCGCCCGCCGGGAGCGGGACCGAGAACGAACCCGCCGAGCGGCCAGAGACCATGTTCATCACGGCGTACTCGTAGTGATAGACGCCGCCGCCCAGGGCGGTCGTCTTGGCGCCCACGATGTATCCGTCGCCCACCTTCATGTTCAGGTTCACGCTGGGATCCGCGACCTTCCAGGCCTCGATCGCCCAGTGCTGGCGCTGCGTCGACCCCGTGAGCGAGATGTTGTAGACGCCGGAGCCGCCCGTCCCCGTGACGTTGACCGTCCGGTACGAGGCGTTGTTCTGGTTGACCTTGGCCAGCGCGTCGTCGTGGGACACGTACTGGCCCTCGACGTAGTAGCTGGCGCTCGCATTGAGGTTCGGGTCCAGGTCCACGTTGTGGACCTGCAGCCGCTTGAAGACCGCGTCGCCGGTGGTGCTGATCTGGGAGTCGGGATAGGTGTAGACGCCGTTCGACGGATCGACGTGGGACTTGGGGCCCATCCGGTTCTGATCGTCGTTGAGGCTCGCGACGTAGGGGTCCGAGCAGCCGACGCCCAGGTGCGATCCGTTCGGCGCGGCGAGGCACGACGAGCAGACGGTGTTCTGCAGGGCCGTGAACCCGTGCTTGAGCCAGGCCTGGCCGATCTGCTCGAAGCGGCCGTTCTTCAGGCGGAACATGTTCTGCCCGATGACCGGGTGCTCGGCGATCGAAGAGAACCACTTCACCCAGCAATGGTCTGCGCCGGGCACCGAGCACGAGGTGGTTCCGATGGCGAAGGCGTGCAAGTCGTTTAGCCGGTAGACGAGCGTATCCGTGAGATCGCCGACGAAGAGGTCGGGGAGCTTCGCGGACAGCGTGCAGGCGGTCGTGCAGCAGGAGTTCGCCGAGCCGTTGGTGCCGTTGCCGCCGGCCGCACCGTCGTCGCACTCTTCACCGGCCTCGACGACGCCGTTGCCGGTCCCGCCGCCCACGCAGGTCGCAAAGGCTGACTTCGGAGCGCCGAGGGAAAGGGCGAGGCCCACGCAGGCAAGGAGCGCGGCCCGCGTCAATAGAAAGAACGGCGACCACGAGGCGATTCGCTTCATGTAACCCCCTTGATCAGAGCTGTTGTCGCAAGTGATTCCCGGCCCGCCGACGCCCCTACCCGAGCAACCGGGGATTGTACGCTGTCTCGAGGCGGTCGAAAGTATCTTTTCCGTCATTGACGGCCCTTTTCTCCAAGCCTCATGGGCACTCCGCGAGGAGCTGCAGAAGGCACTCCGGTGTGCCCGTCGGCCTCTCGGACCCCGAGCTGTTCTTCCCGTAGGAGCCCTCGCGGCTGGCATTGCGAGGGACCACGAGGTAGTAGCGGTTTCCCGCGCCGGGAGCGAAGGTCTTCGACAAGGCTCCGGACGTGCTGCAGACGACCGGATGATGGCTGGGAAAGGCGCCGAGGGTTCCCTCGTAGATCCCGTAGTCGGTGTCGCTCGCGGTGCAGGAGGCGCCCCACGTGAGGCTCACCTGGCCCCCGCCGGCCTTCTGGACCGTGAGGGGCGGTCCGGTGGATCCGTCCGGGACGCTTCCGGCCGACCCCGGCGGCGAGTAGCGGATCGTGAGCTGGGGCCGGTTCGCGGGGGTGGGGTTCTCGCGCGTGTCGAAGCGCTTCGCGCTCGGAAAGTCGTTTTCATTGGTGAAAACCAGCCATCCGAAGTTCGTGGAGGGGTTGGCGAGCCATCCCTGCAGATCGGCGACCATCCCCGGCGAGGACCAGAAGTACTCCATTTCGAACCCCACGGTCGTGGTCGCGCTCGGCGTGGGATCGAAGTCCCCCCCGGGGGTGGTCCAGAAGGAGGAGGGATAGAAGGTGTGCAGCCAGGTGGCATCCCCCGTCTGAGCCGAGGCTCCGGTCCCTTCCTGCCCCGGAGCGTCGGACCCCGCCTCGCCCCAATTGGCCAGGAGCCGGTGCAGCGAGGTCGGCTCGGGAAGGCCGATCGTCCTGGACATGTTGAGGCGCAGCGTGGCGGAAACGATCGTCGAGCCCGCGGGGATCGAGGAAAGGTTGAACGCGATCAGGCCTCGCTTGCGCAGGGGCTCGACCGTCATCCCCGAGAAGAAGTACTGCCCCGCGCCGTTGCTGATCGAGCCGTCTTCGATTTCGTAGAGCGTGTTGTCCTTGGAGGGGGTCAGGGTGACGGTCGAGGCATACGTCGCCCCGAAGACCAGGAGGCTCGGGATCAGAGCAGTCCTGAGCCGCTTTCCTGGCAGGACGCCTGGATGCGCCATGCGGATCGTTTCCTCCGAAACGGCTCTAGCCGGGCGCGCGAGAGGGACCGGCCCGGTTCTCGCGAGAATGTACCGCGAAATTCCGCGAGGACAAGCGCTGTCTTCTTAATGAATTGCGAAGTCTCGATGGGGCTCCGGCATTGAGTTTCCAATCTCGGGCGCGATCCGCATTTGTTCGTACGCGAGGGGTAGTAGCGAAGCCTCCGTGTCCGCCCCGTCCACCCGGTCGATCCGGACTGGGACCAGCCGCTGGACCAGCGACGGGTCCCCGTCGAGGGCCACCTCGATGAAGTTCCCCGAGAGAGCCCTGAGGCGCCCGTCGGGCCGGCGCCTCACGAAGGGGAGCACCTCGAGGATCCGGCCGACGAAGCCGCGGCGGAAGGCCAGACCGATCTCTTCTCCGAGCGTCCGAAGGCGCGCCGAGCGATCCCGGATGTCGGTGGCGCTCACCGGGCCCGGAAGCCGGGAGGCGGGAGTGCCGGGGCGGTCCGAATAGGAGAAGACATGAACGTAATTGAGCGGCGATGCGGCGATGAAGCGGTAGGTCTCCTCGAACTCGGCGGCGCTCTCTCCCGGAAAACCGACGATGACGTCCGCTCCCAGCCCGATGTCGGGAACGCGCGCGCGCAGTCTCTCGAGCGTTTCCAGATAATCCGCCGTCCGGTAGTTGCGATACATCCGCTTGAGCGTCGCATCGCAGCCGCTCTGCAGAGGGATCTGGAGATGGCGCGCGAGTCCCGCCTCGCCCGCCAGAAGGTCGACGATCTGGGGCGTGACGGTCCGCGGCTCGAGCGAATTGAGCCGGAGCCGACCGAGGTCCGGCGTCCGCAACAGACGCCGCAACAGCGCCGCGAGCGTCGTCCGCGGCGTCAGGTCCTTGCCGTAGTCGCCGGTGTTCACGCCGGTGAGAACGATCTCGCGATAGCCGCGCGCCGTGAGGGCGAGCGCGGCGCGCTCCAGGAGATCGGGTGCGATCGATCGGCTCGCTCCCCGCACCTGCGGGATGATGCAGTACGCGCAGGAGAGGTCGCACCCCTCCTGGACCTTGAGGAAGGCGCGCGTGCGATCTCCGTAGTGGAGCGGCCCCGCCGCCGCCGTTTCCTCGGCTTCCTCGATGCACGCGATCTCGCCCAGCGTCGCGGGGTCGGACTCGGCCGCAATCCGATCGAGGATCGCGGGGATCCTCTCCCGGTCGGAGTGGCCGACCACGGCGTCGATTCCGGGGTCGCGCGCCAGGCCCTCACGGTCGAGCTCGACGGAGCAGCCGGTCACGAGCAGCCGGCATCCGGGGTTCTCACGCCGCGCGCGCCGCGCCAGACGGCGCGCCTCGCGGTCCGCGTTCTCGGTCACCGTGCAGGTGTTGACGACACAGACCCCGGCAGGATCCTCGCCCTTCGCCTCGCGAAATCCCCGCGCGCGCAGCAGCCCCTCGATCGAGGCGGAGTCGAACTGGTTCAGCTTGCAGCCGAGGGTGACGACTCTGTAGGTGCGCGGCCTCATTACTTCGCGGAAAGGATCTTCTCCAGGGAGGCCGGGAGCTTCTTCGATTTCGCCGCCACCTCCTCGGCCATCGTCTTCTTGTGGGCCACGAGCCTGCGCGCGAGACGGTCGTCCGCGAGCGCGAGGATGGACACGGCGAGATAGCCCGCGTTGCGCGCGCCCATCTTCCCCACCGCGACCGTCGCGACGGGAACGCCCGGGGGCATCATGACCGTGGCGAGCAGCGCATCGAGCCCGTTGAGATCGGACCCGGGCAGGGGAACGCCGATGACGGGGAGGGTCGTCATCGCCGCGACCGCGCCCGCCAGATGCGCGGCCCCGCCCGCGCCCGCGATGAAGACGCGCACGCCGCGGCCGGGCGCGCTCCTCACGTAGCGCGACGTCCTCTCGGGGGATCGGTGCGCGGAGCTCACGAGGATCTCGTGCGCCACCTCGAACGAGTTCAGCACGCGGACGGTCTCGGCCATGATCGGCAGGTCGGAGTCGCTTCCCATGAGGATCGCGACGAGCGGTTTCGGCACGGTGGTCTCCCGGAACGAGCGAGCGCCGGACGGGCGGGCGCTCAGGATGGTGGAAGCGTCGCCGCCTCGCGCGTGCGGATGGCGTCGCGTCCGATGTCTGTGCGGTAGTGCATGCCCTCGAAGCGCAGCTGCGCGACGGCCTGGTAGGCGCGGCCGACCGCGGCGGAGACATCGCGCCCCAGGCCGGTGACCGAGAGGACGCGCCCCCCGGCCACGAGCGGACGTCCGTCCGGCCCGGCGGCGGTTCCCGCCTGGAAGACGACGACGTCCTCGACCTTTTCCGCCTCGAGCAGTCCGTCGATCGGCATCCCGCGCCCATGGGCGCCGGGATATCCGGCGGAGGCGAGCACCACGGTCGCCGCGCTCTGCCCCGTCCAGGCGACCAGGGCGTCGTCGAGACGGCCGGCGGCGGCCGAGGCCATCAACGGGACGATGTCGAAAGCGGCGCGCGGCATCAGGACCTGCGTCTCGGGGTCCCCGAAGCGCGCGTTGAACTCCAGCACGCGCGGACCCTCCGCGGTCAGCATGACGCCCGCGTAGAGGACGCCCTTGTAGGTGCGACCCTCGGCCGCGAGCCCCGCGATGGTCGGCGCCACGATGCGCTCCGCGATCTCGGTCGAGAGGGCCTCGTCGACGTAGGCGCTGGGCGAATAGGCGCCCATCCCGCCGGTGTTGGGTCCCACGTCGCCGTCGAAAGCGCGCTTGTAGTCCTGGCAGGTGACGAGCGGCACGAACCGCTCGCCGTCGCTGATGGCGAAGTAGGAGGCCTCGCGACCCTCGAGGAACTCCTCGACGAGGATGCGGTCCCCGGCGTTGCCGTGGATCCGGTCCTCCATCATCTGGAGGACGGCCTCCTGGGCCTGCTGCGGATCCGCGCAGATCACGACGCCCTTGCCGCCGGCCAGCCCGTCCGCCTTCACGACGAGCGGATAGCGCGCCTGTCCGCGCGCGAGGTATTCCCTCGCGCCCTCGGCCGACTGAAAGACCGCGCTCGCCGCCGTCGGGATGCCGTGGCGCGCCATGAACTCCTTCGCGAAGACCTTGCTCGACTCGATCGTCACCGCGCGCGACGAGGCGCCGAAGACCGCGAGCCCGCGCTTCTCGAGCTCCTCCACGATTCCGAGCGTGAGGGGCAGCTCGGGACCGACGATCGTCAGATCGATGCGCAGCTTTTCGGCGAGATCGGCCAGCTCGAAGACGTTCGACGACTCGACGGGGATGCAGGTCGCGAGCGCCGCGATTCCGGGATTCCCCGGCGCCGCGTAGAGCTGCGTGACGAGAGGGCTCTGGCGGACCTTCCAGGCGATGGCGTGCTCGCGCGCCCCACCGCCGACGATGAGTACCTTCACTCGCGGATTGTCCCCGATCCGCGCCGAAGGGTCAACGCACAGCCGTTACTCCGACCTCACCGCGATCGATTTACTGATCTCCCGTATCCCCCCCGCCGCGATCAGCGGCGGCGAAGCCGTCCGCTGCATCGCGGCGAGCAGCGGCGGCGGCCGGCTCCCCCAGTTTCCCATATCTTCAACGCCCCCCCGGCCGTCCGCCGCTGCGGTAGTAGGTCATGAGGGCGTTGGTGAAGGCGCGCGCGAACGATTCGCGGAACGCCGCGTCCTGGAGGCGGGAGCGGTCCTCGGGGTTGTTGAGGTTCGCCATCTCGACGAGGACCTTCACGGGAACGGTGTTGCCGCGCAGGACAGCCGGCAGCCAGGTGCGGCCGCGGCGGATGATCCGGTCGCGGACCGGCTGGTAGGGATGGATACGGATGCCGCGCGCGCCCAGCGCGCGCACGATCCCGCCGGCGAACTCGCGCGAGAGGCCCTCGGACTTCACGCGGTCGGACTTCGAGAAGCTGACGGGGGGCGCCCCGCGCGCCTCCGCGTAGTGCGCGCAGTCGGGGTCGTAGCAGGCGTAGCTGCCGCGCCGGTACCGCTCGCCGGGGACGTAGACCATCGCGCCGCGCAGCGAGGGGTGCAGGACGTCGGCGTGGAAGCTGGCGAAGACGATCTTGCCGGGATCGACGCCCGAGCGCACGAGCTTGCGCTGGATCGCGTTGGCCAGGATCCAGCGCAGGTTGACGCCGAGAGAGGTGTCGGAGGGATCCCCGTTCACGTGGACCGGAGTCGTCAGGATCTCCTCTCGGCCGCTCGCGCGCAGGATGCGTCCGCCGCGCGGCTCGAACTTCCCCGCAGGGTCCTCGATGATGGGATGGACGATGGCGCCCGTTTCGGTTTCGAGGAGCCGCTTCACGCGGCACAGCACGTCGTAGGCGACCTCGTGCTCGGCAACCCCTTCGATGAAGGCGCCGGGATCGATCCCGCCGTGCCCCGCGTCCAGGATCACGTGAATCCCCTCGAGGTTGCGCGAGCGGACGGGGTTCTTCACGCTCTCCGCCTCGCGGCGCACTTCCTCGACCGCGCGGCGCTTCCGATCGTCGGGGGGCAGGAACTCCGGAAGGACCATGTCCCGTGGGATCTTCACCGTGAAGCCCGCGGGAATGTTCTTCATCGCGGCGATGCCGCTGCGCTTCGCGATGATCGCCGCGGCCTCTCCGACGTCTTCGGGATCGATGCGCCCCGTGAAGCGCACGACCACCGACGAATAGAGCGCTTCGCCCGGCTTGAGGCGGTAGGCGGCATAGTCCCCGTCGTCGTCCTTGGCGAAGACCAGCTCCGAGGGTCCCACGGTCCTGGGGCTCGGCGCGGCGCGCGGGGAACGGGCCTCAGGGAGGGGCTCGCCCTCGTCGGGGAGCGTCTCTTCTTCTCCTTCCTCGTTCTCGTCGCCCGCGTCCTCGTCGCCGACGGCAGTGCGGGGGGCGGGAGACGCCGGGGTAGCGCGCGGGGCCACGGGCGGGCGTGGTGGCGCGGGCGACGCGGGCGACACGGGAGGTGGGGACGCGGGAGACGACGGGGCGGAAGCGCGGCGCGACGCCGCGTCCCGCATTGCCTTCTCCCACGCGGCGCGGAACGGATCGAGAAGCAGGTGCGCGGGGATCGTCACGCTCGCGCCGCGCGCCAGGATCGGATCGGTCAGCGCGTTCGCGCGCATTACGGCGTCGAAGTTCCGTCCATCGCCGGTGTACCAGAGGGCCAGCTCCCAGGCGCCTTCCCCGTACGTGTTGAGAGAGGAGGAGCCCGGACGATGGACCCATCCGTTCTCATCGGGCCCGTCCGCGGGGAACGCCGCGCGCAGCGTCTTCTCGCGCCATGAGGCCGAGAGAAGCTCGATCGGCGCGCGATACCAGCTCCCCGCCGTGATCCTCGCGCGTCCCGGGTTGGCCTGCGTGAGGCCGGAGACGGGGCGCCCCGGTCCGAGATAGCGCGACGCCAGCCGTTCGTAGTCGTCCCCGCCGCGCGCCTGGATCAGGAGAACCAGCTCGCGGCCCTTCTCGAGGCTCGCCCGCAGCCCCGTCTCTCCGGGCAGCGCAACCCAGGAGGCCAGAGCCGGAGCGGCGGGGTGCGAGCCGAGCGCGCCCACCATCACGGCGAGCGCCGCGGCTGCGGCGCGCCCGGCGGCGCGAGGCCGGCTAGGCGAGCGTGGGATGGCGGTCGGCAAGCCCGAAGGACTCCTCGAGCGCGCGCGCGGCGCGGAAGATCGTCCCCTCCGCAAAGTCCGGACCGATGATCTGGCAGCCGATCGGGAGCCCTCCGCGGCTGAAGCCGCACGGCAGCGACAGCGCGGGAATCCCCGCAAGGTTCATGGTGGTCGTGAAGACGTCGGAGAGGTACATCGCCAGGGGATCGTCCGCCTTCTCCCCGATCCGGAAGGCGGGAGACGGCGCCGTCGGCGCGAGGAGCAGGTCGACGTCCCGGAAGGCGTCCGTGAAGTCCCGGCGCACCAGCGTGCGTACCCTCGAGGCCTGCGCGTAATAGGCGTCGTAGTAGCCCGAGGAGAGAACGTAGGTGCCGAGCATGATCCGGCGCTTGACCTCGGCCCCGAACCCGCGGCTGCGCGTGGCGCGATACTGCGACTGCAGATCGTCCGCGGGGACCCGCAGTCCGAAGCGCACCCCGTCGTAGCGCGCGAGGTTCGCGGAGGCTTCGGCGGTCGCGACGATGTAGTAGGTCGGGATCGCATAGCGCGCGTGCGGGAGCGACACCTCGCGGATCTCCATGCCGAGCTTCGCGGCGGCGTCGATCGCGGCCCGCACGGCGGCGAGGACCTCGGGATCCATTCCCTCAGCGGCGATCCATTCGCGCGGGACGCCGATCCGGAGCCCGGCCGGGTCCGTGCGAGCCGCGGCGAGATAGTCGGGGACCGGCTCGGCGGAAGAGGTGGAGTCGTGCGCGTCGTAGCCCGCGATCACGCCGAGGAGCAGCGCCGCGTCTTCGACCGTGCGCGTGATCGGACCGATCTGATCGAGCGACGATCCGAAGGCGACGAGCCCGTAGCGCGAGACGCGGCCGTAGGTGGGCTTGAGCCCCACGGTGCCGCAGTAGGAGGCGGGCAGGCGGATCGATCCGCCCGTGTCCGAGCCGAGCGCCGCCGCGGTCACGCCGCTGGCCACCGCGACGCAGCTTCCTCCGCTCGAGCCGCCCGGCACGCGCTGCGGATCCCAGGGATTCTTCGAGGGGCCGAAGGCGGAGTTCTCGGTGGAGGACCCCATGGCGAACTCGTCGAGGTTCGTCTTGCCCAGGATCAGCGCGTCCGCCCCGCGCAGGCGCGCGACCACGGTCGCATCGTAAGGGGGCACGAACCCGTCGAGGATCCGCGACGCGGCCGTCGTCGGATGGCCGCGCGTGAGGATGTTGTCCTTGAGGACGACCGGCACTCCGGCGAGGGGGCCGAGCGTCTCGCCTGCGGCGCGGCGCCTGTCGATGTCGTCGGCCTCGGCGAGCAAGGCGTCCTCGCGCAGTGAGATGAAGGCGGCGAGCGAGGCATCGACGCGCCGGGCGCGCGCGAGCGAGGACTCCGCGACGGCGCGGGCGCGCACCTGTCCTTCCCGCAGGGCCTTCGCGGACGCGAGGAGCGGGGACCACTCCGCGCCGGGAAGGCTCACCCGATGATCCTGGGAACGAGGAAGGCGCCCGCTGCGCCGCCCGGAGCGCCGCGCGTCGCCTCTGCGGCGCCGAGGCTCGCGACCGTGTCGTCCGCGCGCATCGGTCCACCGTACTCGAGGGGATGGAAGGTCTCGGCGACACCTTGTGTGTCCACGGATCGGAGCATCTCGACGTGGGAAAGGATGCTGGACAGCTCCGCCGAAAGCCGCGCGATCTCCTCCTCGGCGAGGTCGAGGTGCGCGAGCCGCGCGATGCGCAAGACTTCCTTCGCGTCGATCCTCACGCGCGGATGATAACCGAAAGGCTCAGAACCGGGCCTGGACCGAGAAGCGGTAGGACCCGGCGCCCGCCGGTCCCAGTCCGGTCACCGTGATGTCGAAGCTGCCGTTCGAAGTGATCGCCTGGGTGCGCTGGACGAGCGTCGCGCGCTCGGCGCCTCCGGAGCCCGGGGTGCGCCCGCGCAGCGAGGCCTCCACCATCAGGATTCCGGACTCGACGCGGTGCGGCAGAAGGGTGAGCTCCAGCTCGTCGGCCGCCGGCGGAGCCGCGGTCGCGTCCGACGGCGCCGCCGAGTCCGGGACGGTCCCCGGAGCACCGCCCGGTGCCGTCGCCGGATCTCCCGCCGGAGCGTCGACCGGGGCGGGCGCGCCCCCCGGGTCCGCAGGCGCGCCGCTCGTCGTCGATTCCTCGGCGGGCTGCGAGCCCTGCGCCTGCGCGTCCTGCGCCTCGCGCGAGGCCTTGAACTGTGCGAGCGTTTCGCGCTCGCGCTCCTTCTTGGACATCTTCTTCGGCTTCTTCTTCTTGCCCTTCGAGTCCTTCGCGTCCTTCGGCTCACCCGCGGCGTTCGTCGCGGATTCCGGCGCCACGGGGATTGGGACGGCGGGCGCGTCGGCCGCGGGCACCGCCGGTTCGGAGCCGGTGACCTGTGCGCTGTCGGGAGGCGCATCAGCGGCCTTCGTGGCTTCGACAGGGGTCGCGGCGGCGCGCGCGATCCGAAACGCGTACGACACGGGCGAGTTCTCGAGAGTGCGCAGGACGTTGTCCTCGAGCGGCACGGCGCCGCCCGGGGTGACGCGCGAGAGCGAGACGTTGAAGAGGATCGGCGCGGACATGGAGGGCTTCACGAGCTGGGGGACGATGCGCGTCTCGGGCGTCAGGGTGAGGAGCACGGAAGTCCCCTGCGCGGCGTTGTCATAGGCCTGGTGGAAGAACGACCTCCCTTCGTCCACTTCGGCGACGCGCTCGCGCCGGATGCGCGAGACATCTCCGGTGCGGCTCGTCACGGTGATGGTCGTGGCGACCGTGAGCCCGATCTTGGGCTCGCCGACGGCGTTCTGCGTCACCTCGATCTCGAGGGAGGTCGGGTGATCCGCCGAGCTCGAGCCGAGATCGATCGGAACCGTCAGCGTGCCGGGACGACCCGGGAAAGCTTCGATGTTCCCCTTGCCGAGGCTTCGCGTGATCCCGTTCCGTATCCCGAGGATCTCGGTCTGGACGAACAAGTGGGGCATTTTCTGGATCGGAGGGAGCCCTTGCTGCGCGCGCGCGGGAAGAGCCGCGGCGAGGACGAAAAGGGACGCTGCGAGCGTGACGACGCGGAGGATCTTCCTGGGAGTTGCCGACGCAGCGATGTACCAGAGGATATTGCGGGCTGCGGATCCGCTGCACGACCACGCCCGTGAAGGCGCTGTCAGGCCTTGCGGAAATCCTTCTCCTTGAGGCAGATAGCGTCGAAAGGGCGCACCCGCGAAGAGCATCGGCACGCATGATAGCATCGCGGCCGGACGCTCCTCGCGAGGCCCGAGTTTTGACTTGCCCCAGCATGAAGCCTAAAATTCGGGTCAAGAAAAGGTCTCAATGAAAGGGTCCCCCGAAGTGACCCGACGGCAGGCCTTCACCCTCTTGCTCGCTTTCCTGGCCTCGTCCTCGGTCCCGGTCCTCGTCCACGCTGGGCCGGGCGGCGCGATTCCCGCGCAGGCGCCGGACACCGCGGCTCCCGCGACCGACCTGATCAGCGGACTGGTGCGCAACGGAGTCGGCGCGGCGGTGGACCGCGCCCTGATCCTGCTCACCCCGATCGGCGCTTCCGGAACCGTGCGTACGTCCCTCACGGACGCCGCGGGACATTACCAGTTCGACCGCGTCCCCGCGGGAGCCTACCGGATCACCGCGCTTCGAGACGGCTACGAGGCCAGCATCGGCAGTCTGAGCACCTGGGCCGCCCGGCGGCTGGACCTCGTCCTCGTTCCCGCGGGAGATCCGAGCCTTGCCGCGCCCCGGCCCGACTGGGTGCTCACCGCCCCCGCGCGCGACATGCTGCGTGATACGGAAGCGGCCGCGAAGCTCCCGCCCTCCGGCGCGCCCGCGGAGAGTCCCGCGTCGCCGGCCCTGTCCCTCCCGCCCCGGGAATCGGCGTCCACGAGCCGTACCGCGGAGTTCCTGGATTCCATGGAGGGTGAGATCTACCAGTCCTACACGCAGGCCGACGCCGCGACCTTCGGGTCGGCGAAGTCCCCTTCGGGCGGGAGCGGCAACGCCACCAGCGTCCTGGTGGGAAGCCCCATCGGCGATCGTCTTCGGTGGGACTTCCTCGGCGAGAGGAGCAAGGAGAACACCAACTGGCGCGAGGCGGGGATCGAAGCGCGCCAGTCCAGCGCCGAGAGGGTGCGCGTCAACATCACGTACGACACGGGCGGGACCGGGCAGCTCGACATGCGCGCGTACTACGACCACGACGCGCTCAACTTCCACTCCATGATCGGGGCCGACCCGGCCTGGACGGACCGCGATCGGCGCGGTTGGGGCTATGACGCGGGCTGGGCCGGCTCGATCGACGACGGTTCCCAGCTCCAGGTGGAGATGAAGTACGTCGGGAGCGCCGTCGGCGGCGCGCACGGATCGAAGGGCGGCCGCGACGACGGTCAGTTCGGCGACGGCGCCGATGCGAACGCCGACGCGAACGTCTGGCGGGGCGCCGCGCGCTACTCGAAGAACATCGGGTCGAAGCACGGCGTCCATATCGGCGTGAAGGCGCACTACTACTCGTTCGGGGGCGAAGACGGGACCTTCGTGGCTCCCACCGCCCAGCAGGATCCCGCCCTGTTCGAGGAGTACGGCCGCAATGGGTGGACCGTCAACGTCAGCGCGGCCGACTCCTGGCGGATGCTGGACCCCGTGGCCCTCGACTTCGGCTTCGACGTGTCGCGCAGCACGTACTCGGCGGGGAGCCTGCGCCAGGCGATGGTGCCGCAGGCGGGCGTGACGTTCACGCCCGGTCCCGCGACGACCGTTCGCGGCGCTGTCTCGTACGTCGCGTTCGAGCGGGAGCTGGCAGGCGATCCCACCCTGCTGAGCGGCCAGCGCGAGGAAGAGGGAGCCGTCGGCTACCGGCTGCGCGTCGAGCGAAGAATGGGCAGCCGGCTGCTCCTCATCCTCGACGGCGAGTCCCGTCCGTGCATGTACGACTCGATCGGAGCCACCTGGGACAGCCCGGGGACGGAGGACAGCGCACGGACCCTCTACGTCAGCGATCCCGGGTCGAGCCTGCGCGAGGGACACGTGGGATTCGAGGCCCGGATCACCGACGGGATCCTGATCGCTCTCGGCGCCGGCGCGGGAAAGGTCGACGGTCACGTCGGCGCGTCGCTTCCCGATCAGGACTTTCTGCGCACGCTGCCGGACGGGCGCATCCGCTACGAGCTGGCGCACGTCGATGGCCGCATCGAGCGCACGGGAACGGGGATCCGCGTCGAGATCACCCGGCTGGAGCAGAGCGCGATCGACGGCAGCGTCGGGGAGTACGGCGACCGCAGGCTCCTCGTTCAGTTCCTGCAGGGGATCGGGTTCGTGCATCCCGGGAACACCGACTGGTCCCTCGTGCTCGCCTACGCCTCGTTCCACCCGGACAGCGACAATCCTCCCTCCAGCGAACCGGACCCCGCCCTGCGCGCGAACATGGATCGGATCAGCGGCGGCGTATCGGTGAAGTTCTAGGCGTCGGGTCGATCCAAAATCCAGAAGACGCCGCATCCGGATCCGGTTTCTTGGACGCACGGCCCAACGCCGCGAATGGCGGGAGCGGGCAATGCCATGCATTCACGAGGCTTACAATGTTCGACGCCGGATGGTGCGCGGGCATGTGGCTTGCCTAGGGCCGAGTGGCTCCTGGGGAGTCGATTGCTGCCAGACCGGTCCTGAGGGACGTCAGCCGTGAGCGATCCGCAGACCAGCCGGATGATCAGCCGCGGAGGGCGGCTCCTCATCCTGCTCTTGACGACGGGAGCGCTCGCCGCCCTCGGAGCCATCAGTCTCTA
>Ga0070671_100001213_pt1 | contig 19301 bp, 17 predicted proteins | sample KBSS73metaG_FD_65341 | JGI IMG/M metagenome (GOLD analysis project Ga0070671, IMG submission 65341) | Switchgrass rhizosphere microbial communities from Kellogg Biological Station, Michigan, USA - KBS S7-3 metaG | ecosystem: Host-associated > Plants > Roots > Rhizosphere > Soil ...
AGCACATTGCCGTAGCGATGAACACGCGACGTCACGGTCGCACGTTCGCTCTTCGGCACTCCCGTTCGTGTGAGATACGCCTCTTTGAGATGCGTCGTGGTGTAGACCAGCGTGTTCCGGTCCCACACGCCCGTCGAAAAGCCCGACCACTTGTGCGCCGCGTTCGCCGACGGATGCGGGCGGCCATCGAGATAGATCACCTGTTCAGGCTCCTGCCATGCCACGTGCAGGCGCAGGCCGACCGGCCGTCGTGATTCCTCGTCCAACTCGGGGGTAATGCGCAGCTGTGACACCGAGACACGAAGACCGATGTCGATGGGGTGCGGTCGACACAAATTCTCCGGAAGATCGAGCTGTTCCGGATGCCAGCTTTCCGCGCGCAGGCGTCCAGCCTCGTTGACCGGAATGCCGGTGTAATCCCCGATGTCCATGTGGTCGTTGTAAACCCGCGGCGACCACTCGCCGGCGAGATCGACCTGGGCGCTCGCAGGCCGGCTGGCAAGCGCGAACAGCACGAGCAGCAGAACTCTGGATCTCATGTGGCGATCCTTCTCAGCGTGGTTCGTTGGCGCGGCACGGCGTCGGGTCCCATCCGGACGCGTCCGGCAGCTTCTTGAAATGCGCGTGCATGAGGAGCGGCTCGATCAGGTACTGCGGATCGGTCACCATCGTCGTCACCGCCAGCCAGGTGTTCTTGCTGTACGGATCCGAAAACGTGTCGAAGTACTCCTCGACCAGTGCGTTGGCACTGTAGGGCACGCCGTTCTTCTGCAGGTATCCCGGCCGAAGGCGAGTCGTCACGACCTTGAGATAATCCGCCGTCTTCCGCTGCCCCTCGGCCACCACGAGTCGCCCGTCTTTGTCCTGCACCGGACCGCCCTGGCCGTCCCGGCGATCTCTCGCTTCGTCCCCGCCCCACTCCGCGGCCGAATAGCCCTGCCATGACGCCGCTGCATTGGCCGGAGGCGATCCTTCGAAATGAAAGAGACGCGTCTGCGTACCAGAATCGGTATCGATGCGCAGCGTGTTGTCGTCCTGCCAGGTGATATGGAGGCGGCCGGGCACCTGCAGAATGGCGGCCGCTCCGTAACCTCTGCATGCCTCGCCACTCTTGTCATCTTTGGCCGGGTCCCACGTCGCGGCCACTCTCCGCCCCTCGGGGTTGAGTGGAACCTGTGTGTAGTCGTTCTTGTCGGGTACCAGCATCCGGAACCGCCACTTCTCGGTGACCTCCGAGACCCAGTAGCCGGTGTAATCGTACGGGGCCGATGCTCGTGCCGAACCAGCGCCGCCCTGCGCATCGCCCGGGCGCTGCGCATCGGCTGGACGCTGCGCGGCGAAATGCGCCGACAGCAGCATCAGCAACGTGGCGGCGGTCAGGACGACGCGTGGCGTTCGCATGATCAGAATTGCGCGGCGGGGCCGTGATACTTGAAGCCGTCCGACGGCCGCTCGATCACCTGAAGCAGCAGCCGATGATCCTCCGCGATGCGGCCCGGGTACCCGGTGACGATCACGCGATCGCCTGCCCGGAGCGTCGACGCCGTCAACCCACCTTCCGTGAGCTGCTGTGGCGCGGCGCCTTCGATCACCCACATCTGCTTCTCGCCCTTCTCGTCGGTGGCTTCCACCTTCATGAAGGAGTGCGGGTTCCGCCAGACGAATTCCTTCAGTGTGCCTTCAATCTTCACCACTTGCCCGTGGACATAGGTGGCGGTCGCCGAATGATGTGCGAACGCCGGGCGCCCGGCCAGTGCGCATATCAACAATGCACTCGCCGCGCAGACGATCAATCCAGATTTCATGCGAGTCGCTCCTAGTTGCTTGCACCGCGTCCGCTGGTGCTGAGACTCCGATAGGCTGCCTCGATGAACATGTCGGTCGTCCAGGCGCCCGTGTCGTGCCCGTAGATCGGGTCATAGTCGCGCGTTGGCTTCGCAGCCTTCACCTGCTCGAGCGTCATGCCGCGCTTGATCATGTCCTGCAGGCGATCGCGGACGATCGTGACCATCTGCTGGTAGATGTCGAGATCCGCCACGTCGCTGAGCCGTCCGTGTCCGGGAACGATCATCGTTCCCCCTTCCATGTGGTCCGCGGGAACAGCCATCTGTCGCAGGTGGTTCAATCCGTCGAGCACGCCACCGAGACTGCCACCGCTCTTCAAATCGATGATCGGGTATTCGGTGGGATCGAAGACGTCGCCTGTCGCGATGACGTCGGCCCGCCGGAACAACACGAGGCTGTCGCTGTCCGTGGTCCCCGATTGATGGTAGATCTGAACCGCGTCGCCGTTGAACGAGAGGTTCTTCTGCGGACCCGAGTACGTGTCGTTTGGCCACCCCTCCGCCGGCACCGTCTTCACGCTGGGATCACTCATCCGTTCGAGCATCGCGCTGAAACCGACGATGAACACTCGTGCCTGTGCGGCGCGGGCGATGGCGAGCGGCCGGCCCGTCCGCGCGAAATTCGCGTTGCCGCCGACGTGATCCGCGCGGTCCGTCGTGTTGACGATATAGGTGACCTGCCCCCTCGATACCGTCCGCAGCGTCTGCAGCACTTTCTCGGTCATCGCCGCAGTACCCGAGTCGACCAGCAGGATCCCGTCGTTGCCGACCTGCACGGTGATGTTGCCACCTGCTCCGGCGAGCATGCTGACGTTCCCGCGGATGTGCAGCAGTTCGAGGGGCGCACCGGTGCCGCCGTTCTGGGCCGATGCGAGGGCGCCGGCAACCAGTAGGGCCGACGCGGTGCAGAGGAGCCGGGCCGCAAATGAGTACGAGCGCATTACGGGGGCAAATTGTAACGCCAATGGGAGGGCCTGTGCTTCCTCAAGCGGGAGCACCGTTCACCGACGTTCAGGGTCGGCCAACCCTTGTTCCCGACATGAACGAAGGCGCCCGGCCAGGCGTCCGCTCGTATAATCCCGCGGACCATGACGGCGCCCTCGTCGGACGCGCGGAACGCTGGCACTGGATTTGTCCCCGATATTCCTGGGCCGGATCCCGCTCCGCGCGCACCGGCGTTCAACGCGCCGCCTCTCACGTGCGACGCGCACTGCCACATTTTCGGTCCCGTCGATCGCTATCCATATGCCGCCAGGCGGCCCTACACGCCGCCCGAGGCGCCGCTGTCCGCCTTCAGGGCGCTGCACGCACGCATCGGCGTGGAGCGCGCCGTGATTGTCAACGCCACGCCGTACGGTCGGCATAACACAGTGATCCTGGACGCAATCGCCCAGAGTGGCGGGCGGTACCGTGGCATCGGCAACGTCGACGAGCGGATGACCGATCGCGAGCTGGAAATGCTCGCATCCAGCGGCGTCGACGGCTGCCGGTTCACGTTCCTGTCGCGGCTTGGGGGACGGCCGGACATGGCGGCGTTCGATCGGATCGTCGCGCGCATCGCTCCGCTGGGCTGGCACGTTGATCTATACGTGGCGGCGGCGCTGCTCGATGAACTTGCCGCGCGTCTCGAGGCGTTGCCGATACCGTACGTCATCGACCACATGGGCGTGGTAGATGCGTCCGCCGGCGTCGAGCAGCCCGCGTTTCAGAAGCTGTTGGCGCTGGTCGTACGCGACGAGAAGTGCTGGGTGAAGATTACCGGACCCGAGCGCATCTCGCGCACCGGTCCGCCGTTCCACGATGCTGTTCCATTTGCTCGCACGCTGATCGAGACCGCTCCACGGCGCGTGCTGTGGGGAACTGACTGGCCGCATCCGAACGTTCCCTACATGCCGAACGACGGCGACCTGATGGATCTCGTCGCGTTGTATGCACCAGACGAAGCGCATCGGCGGTTGCTGCTCGTCGACAATCCCGCGCGGCTGTTCCGGTTTCCGTCATGACCGTCGCAGTCAGAGTTGCCAGCCCTCATGCGCCGGCGACGCGTCCGTGGTACGCGCAGTTGTGGGTGCATGTCATTGCCGGAATGGTTGCCGGCGTCGTGCTGGGCCACTTCGCGCCGCAGGCCGGCGACAGGCTGCAACCGCTCGGCGACGCGTTCATCAAGGCGATCCGGATGGTGATCGCGCCGATTGTCTTCTCCACCGTCGTTGTCGGCATCGCGAACATGGGCGACATGGCACGTGTCGGTCGTGTCGCGCTCAAGGCGCTGATCTACTTCGAGATCATGACAACTGTCGCGCTCGTTCTCGGGCTCGTCGTCGTCAACGTGTGGAGGCCAGGCGCCGGCATGCACATCACGGCAGGGGGACTCGACACCTCCGCGGTCGCTCCGTACGTGGCGCTCGCGCCCGAGCAGGGCGTCGTTCCGTTCGTGACGAACATCATTCCGGCCACCATCTTCGGAGCCTTCGCCGACGGAAACATGCTGCAGGTGTTGTTCATCGCGGTGCTGTTCGGCGCCGCGTTGAGTCGAATGGGCGCGCGAAGCCGGCCGCTTGTCTCCATGCTCGACACCGCGTGTGGAGCGCTCTTCCGCGTGGTCGGAATCATCATGTGGGCGGCGCCGCTCGGCGCGTTCGGGGCGATGGCGTTCACCGTTGGCCGTTTTGGGACGGGAGCACTGTGGTCGCTGGCAGAGCTGCTCATTTCGTTTTACGTGACGTGCCTGATCTTCGTGTTTGGCGCGTTGTTGGTTGTAGCGCGGCTCTGCGGCTTCAGCCTGGTGGCGCTCATCCGCTACATTCGCGAGGAGCTGCTCATCGTCTTCGCAACGACCTCCTCGGAAACGGTGCTGCCAAGGATCATCGCGCGGCTCGAGCAGCTTGGCTGCCGGCGCGACGTCGTCGGTCTCGTCATTCCCACCGGCTACTCGTTCAATCTCGATGGCACGTGCCTGTATCTCGCGACGACGACGGTCTTCCTCGCGCAGGCCACTGACACCCCGCTCACCCTCGCGCAGCAGCTCGGGCTGCTGGCGGTGCTGCTGCTGACATCAAAGGGATCCGCGGGCGTGGCCGGCGCCGCCTTCGTCGTCCTCGCCGCGACGCTCTCGGCCGTCGGCCACATTCCCGTCGCGAGCGTCGCCATCGTGCTGGGAATTCATCGGCTGATGTCGGAGGGGATGACGCCGACAAACCTCATTGGCAACGCCGTCGCGACGATCGCCATTGCGCGATGGGAGAACGCGCTGGACGAACGTGAGCTCCGGCGTCACCTCGATCAATCCTGATCGCGTATCAGTCGGTGTGGGCGGGCGGCGGCAGGAACTCGTACCCGTGCTTGGCCGCGAGCGCAACGAGCTTCTGGCGGTCGGGAGGGCCACCGGCGGCGAAAATATCGGCCGCACCGCGATAGAACTCCTCGAATCCGCTGGGTGTCGTAAGCACCCAATGGCGGCTGGGTGTCGCGCCGGCGTTGCGGAACGTGTGGCGCGATCCGCGTGGCAGGTAGACGACGCTGCCGGCACGAGCCGGAATCCACTCACCGTCGCTCCAGACCTCCAACTGGCCTTCGACCACGATGAACAACTCGTCGTCAGTGTGGTGCACGTGCGGTGGCGGACCGTCTCCCGGCGGTGTGACCGCAAGGCCGAGGCACAACCGTCCCGCCGTGTGGGCACCTTCGAGCTTGAACTGAGCGGTGCTTCCGAATGCGTTGAGAGTGCGTCCCCCCTCGGGGTCGACGACTACGACTTTGACATGGCTCGCGCTGGAGCGATCTGTAGATGTCTCGATACTCATGATGATGAATGGGTCCCCCGGTTGTGTGAATGGATGAACTGAACCGTACTCGATGAGGGGTGTGATGCCAGTATACCGGCCGTCGCAGGCGACGCTGCGGCGCGCGCCTCAGTGCATCGGCGGCGAACCGCCGCCGTCACGGTGATAAGGTGCGAATCAGTGGCGAGCGAACAATTGAGGCTGTCGAGGCTGTCACAACGCGGGAGCGCCGCTCCGTTTGTCGGCTATGTGGCCGTGTTTCATCTCGGCTGGATCGTGTGGCCGTATGTGATCTATCCCAGGCTTACGGCTGCACTCGGGCCGCAGACGTTCGCGTATGCCGTGTCACAACTGAGCATCCGCACGGTCGTGTGGCTCGTTCCCGTGTGGTTCTACTTGCGCTGTGTCGACCGCGTGGATCCGCTGGAGTACTTGAAATTGAAGCATCACGTCGGTCGTGGTCTTGTCGTTGGAATCGCGCTGACGGTGCTCAACGTCGTTGGCACGATCGCCCGCTTCGGCTTGCCGCACCCAACCATGGCGCGCGTCACGTGGAACAGCATATTGGGGACTTCGCTTCTCGTGGGAGTCATAGAGGAAATCCCATATCGCGGGTTCATGTTGCGGAAGATCGAGGAACGCCTCAACTTCTGGCTCGCGAACCTGACCACGTCGCTGCTGTTCCTCGCGATCCATCTACCGGGCTGGTTTGCGCTGCACACATTCAGCGCAACCGCCGCGGTGACGATCACGGTTTTTGGTTTCGTCATGGGCTTGGCCGTCAAGTGGTCCGATTCGCTGTGGGCGGCCATCGTCGCTCATAGCGCGAACGACTTCATGTCGTTCGTCATGTTCGGCCTATGATTCGGCGCGAATGCTGTCCGCCACCCGCTTGCGGTCGATGTCGTCCATCAACGACTCGATCGTTTTTTTCCGGCCGGCGGCGTATGCACGATGCCATCGCTCGTCGCCGAGACGAGCACGAACTGCCTGCTCCGTCTCCTGTCGAAGCTCGTTTACCGACCGATCGACAATCGTCGCGCCGGTTGCCTCTGTGACGGCGTGACGCGCACCTAGAACCTGGGCTGCCCAGACGTCCTCGCCCTGCAGTGCGGCTGCAGCCGCTAGCGGAACGAGGGTATGCACGAAGGCGAACTTGTCGTGCAGTTCGCGGATCGACGGGAGGGTTTCGCGCACGAGCGCCACCGCTTCTTCGGCGTTGCCCCGCCTGACAGCCAGGGTGGCTCGAAGAAACAGCGGAAGCAACCGGAACCATGGTCCGCTGCCGTGAACGGTCGCGGCAGCCTCGCGGAGAAGCTGGTCCGCCTTTTCCAATTCGCCCGTCGCCATCGCCACACGCGCCATGCCGGTCAACGCATTTCCGATGCGCCAAGGATTCGTGAATTGCCGCGATTCCTGAAGGCTCCGGGCGTAGTGGTCCAGCGCGGCCTGTTCGTTTCCGTTGATATGTTCGAGATGGCCGAGCAGCAGCTCCGCCACCGCGATCCAGTCCCGGTCGGCGGCGCTCGCGGCAAGCGCGAGCGCGCGTGTTGCAGCGGTGCGTGATCGTTCGAATTCCGCCTGCGTGTAGCGCATGACCGCCGCCCCGATGAGTGCGGTCGCCTCTACGGACGGTGGCGGCGATGGAACCGCCAGAATTCGTTCGTACCACTCGAGGCCTTCGCTGGCGTGGCCACGAATCACCCAGAAGAAGAACAGCCGATAGACGATGGTCGAGGCTTCGACGGAACGGCCACGCTCGATCAGCCAGATCAGCACGGACCGATAGTTTTCGAGATCGTCGCGCACGCGGTCGAGCCACTCGCCTTGCGCCTGGCCGACCAGACCCTCGGCCGCCAGGCGGGACTCGGTGGCGCAGTAGCGCACGAGCCCCTCCATCGCCTCGTCGCGCTCACCCGCGGCGTTGAGCTCGACGGCGGCGTACGCACGCACCGTTTCGAGCGTGCAGTAGAGCGGCCGCGCAGGGATCGAGCTCTCCGCGCCGACCAAAAGACTCTTGTCCATCAGACCCGCAGCGGCCGCAAGCACGGTGTCGCTTCCGCTCAGCGGACCCTCACGTCCCGCCAGGACTGCCGCTGCGGCTTCGATTGGAAAGTCGCCCGACAGCACTCCAAGGCGGCGGAACATGCGTTGCTCGTTCGCATCGAGAAGCCGATAACTCCATGCAACCGTCGCGTTCATCGTCTGCTGGCGTTCCGGCAGGTCGCGCGGCCCGGAAGTCGAGAACAGGACATCTTGGGTGAGTCGCCGGAGCAGATCTTCCGGTGTCAAGACCTTCAGCCACGGCGCCGCGAGCTCGAGCGCCAGCGGGAGCCCGTCGAGCCGGCGACAGATCTCTGCGACAGTCGGGCCGTTGCCGGGCGTGAGACGAAACTCCGGCCGAACATCGCGAACGCGCTCGACGAATAGTCGCACCGCCGGCGAGCGCGCGACATCATCGGCCGACGCATTTTCAGCGACGTTCAACGGACCGACGACGTATTCCCGCTCGCCCCGCACGCGCAGGGGGGCGCGGCTCGTGACGAGTATGCGTAGCGCCGCTACGGACGTCAGCAGCTCCGCGACGAGAGGCGCGGCATCCAGCACGTGTTCGAAATTGTCCAGGAACAGCAACGTGCGGCGGTTGTCGCACGACGCTCTGACGCGCTTCGCCAGGTCGAGCGCGGTGATATCGAGCAGACCGAGCGCTTCGGCGATGGCCGCGGCCACAAACGAGGCGTCGCGCACAGCAGCGAGCGGCACGAAGACAACACGAGCGCCGCCTTCGAGCATGATTGCCCGGGCGACCTCCTGCCCGAGACGTGTTTTTCCGGCTCCTCCGGGCCCGGTCAGTGTGACGAGGCGGAGTGCAGAATCCACGAGCCATTGGCGCACAACCGCGAGGTCGTCGTCGCGACCGACCAGCGGAGTCAACGCCAGCGGCAGCGATCCGCCGCTGCGGTCGTCGAACACGGCGATGTGAGCCGCGACCCGGCCGCTTGCGAGCAACGCGTCGCGGGTCGCGTCACTGAGGTCAAGGGCCTGGGATAGCGCTCGCACCGTGTCCGTGTGCGGGCGCCGGCGTTCCCCGCGCTCCAGCGCGCTTACCGCGTGGACCGAAAGGCCCGCCACGGTCGCCAGCTCCTCTTGGGTGAATCCTGCTGCTTCGCGAAGGGCCTTCAATTGCGCCCCAAACGATCCGGGAGCGCTCGCTTTCATGGCCCCACATCTTATTACCGCTCAGGTTGTGCGGGTTTCGTACGGGTTCCGTGCGGGTGGTGTGCGGGTTTTCCGCGGGTGTTGTGTGTGGTCGCCGAATCACCCGGCCTTCACACTGGTCACCGTAACGAGCGGCACACGCGCGAGGGACGTCAACGGTTGATATTCCACGCGCTGCCGACGTCGACGTCGCGAGTAACGCGATCGACGGAATTGAGCGTTTACAGAAAGAAGGTCGAGATGATGAAGCAAGCAGTACTGGCGTCCATGGTGACGTTACTGGTTGTCGCGTGTGGTCGAAACGACAGCCCTTCCAGTCCGTCCCGGGTCCCCGAGAACAGTCCATCGATATCAGGCGCTGCGGCAACGGTCGCGACCGACGGGCGTGTACCAGCGCTCGTCGCACAGGGGCAGCGCCGCTCCGGGTTCGGTTTCAACGGCACGGTCAGTGGTTTCCCGACCGGAAAGGTATTCCTGACCGGTGGTGGTGCGTACGAGCCTGCCTCGCATTTCGCCAATGCCGGCGGCGGCTTCACATGCATCAATGCGGTACGGCAAGGTCCGCTGAGCATCAGCATCAATCCGAACGATCCCGGTCCGTGTCTCGACGCCGAGGGTATTCGATGGGACACGGCGGCATTGCTGGACAGTACGACGTTCAAATGCACCGCGTCTGCGACGGACGAGACGGCCACCACCAGCGATACCACCGTCGTACTCCAGGCTGACTTCTATCGGACCGGCGACGGCAACGAGGAGTCGTTTACCGGAAAGATGATTGTGTCGAGCGGTGACATCTCCCGCAACTTTCCAGGCGTGAATCTCTGGGTCCAGGGCGTCGGCTGCGGCAACGCACAGACGGTGAATTTCAGCAACTGATACCGCGAAGGCTCATGGAATCGGAAAGCCAACAATCATGTCACCACTCACTGAAGCGATCGGTCAGATCGTCCCGTCTTTCAGCGGACAACTGCTGCAGCGCGAGGACGCCGGCTACGACGACAGTCGCCGCGTGCACAACGGTTTGATCAACAAATATCCGACGATCATCGCGCGCTGTGACGGCATCGCCGACATCGTCGACGCACTGGCGCTCGCCCGGACGCTCGATCTCGACGTCGCGGTACGCGGCGGGGGCCACAACGTTGCCGGCCGTGCAACCATCGACGGTGGACTGCTCGTCGACCTCTCGCCGATGAAGGGCATACACGTTGACGTGGGTGCGCGAACCGCGCGGGCGCAGGGCGGGGTCTTGTGGAAGGAGTTCAACCGCGAGACACAGGTGCATGGCCTGGCCACGACCGGCGGCGTCGTGGGGAGTACCGGGATCGCCGGGCTTACCCTCGGCGGTGGTATCGGATGGCTCATGCCGAAATACGGTCTCGCCTTGGACAATCTGCGATCCGCCGACCTCGTCATGGCAGACGGGCGCGTGCTTCGCGCCAGCGCCGACCACAACGCCGATCTGTTCTGGGCCATTCGCGGCGGCGGCGGCAACTTCGGCGTCGCGGCGTCGCTTGAATACGATCTTCACGCCATCGGGCCGATCATCACCGGTGGCGTCGTCGTACATCCGCTGCCGCGCGCGGCCGATGCGCTGCGCTTCTTTCGTGACACGTGTGCGGGCCTGCCGGACGAGATGATGCTGATCGCCGCGCTGCAAGCCGCGCCCGATGCCTCGAGGGGGCAGGTTGTCGGCATCGCAGCCGCACACTGCGGTTCGCTCGAGGAAGGCGAGGCGGCGGTTCGTCCACTGAAGGCCTTCGGTTCGCCGGTCATGGATGCGCTGGGCCCGGTTCCCTACAGCGCGTTGAACAACATGCTCGATTCGGCATTTCCGAAAGGCGCACTCAACTACTGGAAGGCGCAGTTCCTGACGGATCTCAGCGACGACGCCATTCGGACGCTCGTCATGGCATTTGAGGCCTGCCCTTCTCCGATGAGCCAGATCATCGTCGAGCACTTCCACGGCGCGGCGAGCCGCGTGCCCGTGGCGAGCACGGCGTGTGCTCTTCGCACCACGGGCTTCAACGTCGTGGTCATCTCGCAGTGGGCCAGCGCAGCGGACACGCAACGGGGCATCGCCTGGGCGCGAAATACGTTCGCGGCCCTGACGCCGTTCCTGGCGCCGACACGCTACGTCAACTATCTCGAGGACGATGCGGTTGATCCGGCCTCGGTGGCGTACGGACCGAACCTCCCTCGTCTGCGTGACATCAAGGCGAAATACGACCCGGGAAACTTCTTCCGGCAGAACGTGAACGTTTTGCCGTTGTGAGGACAGCATGCAACCCACTTCCACGGTCAGCAGGCACGGCATCGTCGGCGCGAGCCGCGCGATCGCCGATGTGATCCGCCAAATCGAACTGGTGGCGCCGGCTCGCAGCACGATCTTGATTACCGGCGAAACGGGGACGGGCAAGGAGCTCGTCGCCCGCGCCGTACATGGCTACGACCGGCGACCACGTGCCCCGTTCGTCAAGGTCAATTGCGCCGCCATTCCCGACTCGTTAATCGAATCGGAACTCTTCGGCTACGTCCGCGGCGCCTTCACCGGCGCCGCCGGCTCGAAACGGGGCAAATTTTCACTCGCGCATGGCGGTTCTATCTTCCTCGACGAAATCGCCACGATGAACGTCGGATTGCAGGCCAAGCTGCTGCGCGTGCTGCAGGAGCGCGAAATCGAACCGCTGGGTGCCGAGCGATCGGAACGCGTGGATGTTCGCGTCATTGCCGCCACCAATCGGGACTTGCGCCAACTCGTCCACGACGGCCGACTGCTCGAGGACTTGTTCTATCGGCTGTACGTTGTCCCGATAGTCGTTCCGCCGCTTCGCGAACGAGCCGACGACATTCCGATGCTGGTGCAGTACTTCATCGACAAACACGCCACTCGAAACGGGAAGCTCGTCGAGGGCGTCGAGGACGGCGTCATCGAATGGCTGCAGGAGCACCGCTGGCCCGGAAACGTGCGCGAGCTCGAAAACACCATCGAGCGAGCCGTCGTGTTGTCGACCGCCTCGATGATCACGCGTGCGGTCGTGACGCTGGATGTGGGGGTGAACACGGCGCCTGCCCCCGTCCCCTCGTTGAAGTTGCGCCAGAACGTTGAATGGGTCGAGCGCGAAACGATACGACGGGCACTCGAAATGTCGCCCCTGAAACGTCAGGCGGCGAGACTGATGGGGATCAGCCCGCGTGCTCTGTCGCATTACCTCTCCAAGTACCCCCTCATTGCGCCCGATGGCCCAACCTCGAGGCACTCATGAGATTTGCGCGCATCGTCTTCATCGTGGCCGGCGTGTGGGGCATCCTCGTCCTCACCCCGCTGTTCTTTCTCGTCGACGTGACAGGACGACAGTACGTGCCGCCGTCGGTGTACCCGCAGTTCTTCTATGGCTTTCTGTCGGTAGCGATGGCGTGGCAGATCGCGTTTCTGTTGATCGGAACCGACCCGGCCCGGTTTCGACCGTTGATGCTCCCGAGCATCGTGGAGAAACTCGGACACGTGTCGGTACTGGCGGAGCTGTATCGGTTGGGGCGGATTGGCCCGTTGGACGCTTCGGCGGGGTGGCCCGACCTCGTGCTCGGCCTTTTTTTCATCGCCGCATTCGTGAGGACTCGCCATGGTTGAAGCCCGCGACCTCTTTGAAGCGCACCTCACCGTGACGGACCTCGACGAGGCGATTCGTTTTTACCGGGACCTCCTTGGAATGCGGCTGGCGCATGTGCTGGATACCGGGCAGGCGGCGTTCTTCTGGATTGGCTCTCCTGGCAACGCAATGCTGGGACTGTGGGTTGCTGGATCGTCGCCGATGAAGATCGTCTCGCACGTCGCTTTCCGCGTCGGCCTCGACGACGTTCTCGCCGCACCACGCGCACTGCGATCCGCCGGCATTACACCGCTGGGTTTTGATGGCGAGCCAACTGATCTACCGGACGTGTTGGCGTGGATGCCCGCTGCAGCGGTCTACTTCCGGGATCCGTCGGGTCATCTGCTCGAATATATAGCCATGCTTCCGCACCAACCATGTGCGGACTACGGCGTGCTGCCATGGCGAATGTGGGAACAGATGCGGGACACCGCGGCTGTCTAGATCATTTCTCGCATTGACGGAGTTACGAATCTACGAATTTTCGAATTCTCATGTTTCAATTCGTCAATTCGTCACTCGTAAATTCGAAATTGCTCTAGATGCCTGTGTTTTCTATGTCGTTGAGCAGTGAGTCGATGGAGGCGCTACGACCCGTTTCGTACGCGCGTGCCCACTCCCTGAGACCGAGACGCGCCTTGGCCTGTTGCTCGACGCGCTCGCGAAGTTGCCGAACGGAGTGGCTGGCCGCCGTGGCACCCGTACGTTCGGTAATCGCATCCCGAGCGCCGAGTGCCTTCGCTGCGAGGGCGTCCATGCCTTTCAGTTCAGCGGCCGCCGCGAGAGGCACGAGTGCATACACGAAGGCGAACCGGTCCCGCAGGTGGCGGCTGCAGAGAAGACTTTCATGGACCAATGCGATGGCCGCGTCGGCGTCACCCCGTTGAACAGCGGCGATGGCGTGGATGTACAGGGGCAGGTTCAGGAACCACGGCCCTGCGTGTCGAAGCACCGAGCTGGCCTCATCGAGGAGGCGTTCCGCCTTCTGGACATCGCGCGCTGCCAGGGCGGCGGTAGCCATACCGACTAACGCGTTGCCGATGCCCCACGGCATCGACGCGGCTTTGAAGCCATCGAGACTTTGACCGAGCAGGACATTGGCATTGTCGACATTGCCACGCGCTTGCTCGATGTGTCCGAGCAGATGCAACGCATGCAGCATGACAATGGTTTCGTCGGCCTCCCGCGCCAGCGCCAGCGCGCGGCTGGCGGCGGAATGGGCCTGTTCGAGATCGCCGCTCGTGTGCGACATGACCGCCGCCCCGACGAGCATGCGCGACTCACTCGCGGCCGGGAGATCCGGGAGACCTAGGATCTGCTGGTACCACTGAAGGCCCTCGCCAGCGCGGCCACGAATCAGCCAGAAGAACATCAGGCGCCAGGTGATATCGGCGGCTTCGACTGCACGGCGCCGTTCGAGCAACCATGCGAGCGCGGTGCGGTAATTGTGCAAATCGTCGCGCACGCGATCCAGCCATGCGAGTTGGTCCGGCCCGACCAGCCCCTCTTCGGCGCCGGCGGCTTCGCGGCTGCAGTAGCGCGCCAACCCTTCAAGCGCATCGTCGCGTTCGCCAGCGGCATCGAGTTCGAGCGAGGCGAACGCGCGCACCGTTTCGAGCATTTGATACAGCGGTCGCGTGGTCACCCACCCTTCGACCTGGTAGAGCAGGCTCTTCTCTGTCAGCGCGGCGGCAGCGTGCAGCGACGCATCACTGCCAGCGGATTGACCTGCGGCACCATCGAGAACTGCGGCGGCGGCGTCGAGCGGAAACCGACCTGGCAGAGCACCGAGCCGGCGAAACGCGCGCTGTTCGTCTCCTCCCAACAGCTGATAGCTCCACGCCACCGTTGCACTCATCGTTTGCTGACGTTCCGGGAGATCGCCGCGCGCGACAGTCGGCAACAGGACGTCCCGTTCGAGTCTGCGCAGCAGTCCCTCCGGAGTCAGCACCTTGATCCACGGCGCCGCCAGTTCCAGACCGAGCGGAAGGGCGTCGAGTCGTCGACAGATTGCGACGACGGTAGACGCATTCGCGGACGTCACCCGGAATTCAGGCCGTACGCCGCGAATGCGCTCGATGAAGAGTTGCACGGCTGGGGCTTCGGCGACGTCGGCGGGCGACAGCATTTCGGCGTCCGCGTGGAGGCCGAGCGGGCCGAGCGTGTACAGCCGTTCGCCGCGGACGCGGAGCGGTGCGCGGCTCGTGGCAAGCAATCGGAGCGATTGAGCAGAGGTCAGAAGATCGACGACGAGCGGTGCCGCCTCGAGAAGGTGCTCGCAATTGTCTAGCACCAGCAGTATCGGGCGTTGGTCGTCACACGCCGCAGAGACTCGCCGCGGCAGGTCGGCGGCAGCAGTCGCCGACAGCCCCAGGGCCTCCACGATTGCGGAGGCGACGAACGCTGGGTCGCGAATCGCCGCGAGTTGAACGAAGGCCACCTGCACGGTGCCTTCGTCCGCGACCGCGTGCGCGATCTCGAGGGCGAGCCGCGTCTTGCCGACTCCGCCTGGGCCAACGACGCTTATCAGACGCACGAGCGGATCGTCGAGCCATTGCCGCAGGATCTGCACGTCGGCGTCGCGTCCGAGCAACGCCGTCAACGCGACAGGGAGTGGCATGCCGCTCAGCTCGTCGGACGCAGGTTCGTCGCCCTGCGCTCGCGCCGCCTTGACGAGCGCGTCACGCGCGGCCTCCTTCAAGCCGAGCGCCGCCGCAAGCGCACGTACCGTCTCCATCTGCGGTCGCCGTCGTTCTCCGCGCTCCAGCGCGCTCACGGCGTGAACCGAAAGACTGGCGTTGCCCGCAAGCTCCTCCTGCGTGAAGCCCGCAGTGATCCGCAACACCTTCAAGTACGCTCCAAACGCTCCCGGAGCGCTGGTCTTCATGAGCCGCTCATATTACAGCGGTGTTGTGCATGGCGCGCGACGTGACGGCAAGCGGGGGTGGAGGCGCGCGCCTCAACGCGCGGGGGTGACGAGCGGCGCCGACATACGCTGAAAGACAGAGCCACTGGCGTCCTTCCCCGTGACGAGGATTCTGAAAGGTTCGTTCGGGATGATGCGCGAAACGTACGAGCCTTCCGTATCACCAGGCGCGAGGGGCAGGTCGGCGAGGAGTTGGAACAAACCGTTCACGACCGACGCGCGAAGATCCAGCGCACCACCGTTGACGTGAATCCGCACGGCATTCTCGACGCCGGCCGACGGAGACGGTGTAAATGTCGTGCCGCTGATCGGTTTGAAATCCACCGATCCCATGGCGAGCGCCGTCTGCGCTTGCACCACCACGCCCGAAACGCCAGTGCCCGCCACCCGCAGCGTCCACGTGCCGGCTTCCGGCCGTTTGACAATCACCACGTGCTGAGCCCTGAAATTCGGCAGCAGCGTCACATCGTCCCCGACGGCGAGCGCGCCGGACGGGCGCACCACATCTGCGGTCTGCAGGCACTGGACCGAGATGGAGAACAGGACGCTCTCGACGGATGAATCGATTGCTACGTTGAATTCGTGCAGCCCTGGCGTGACCGAACCCGCGAGCCTGAAGAGCGTCTGCGGATGGGCGCCAAGCGCGATCAGCAGGGCAGCGGAGTCGCCGATTTCCTCGGGTGCCAGCAGCAGCAGATGCCCGCCGGATCCTTCGGCCACACGGAAATACGACGAGTCGATCCGCGCGCCGCATGGCCACGACGGTTGTGAGTTCGAACGCTGTTGTTGCGCAGCGGCCGATAGCGACAGCGCGACGAACAGCACCGCGGCGACGGCTTTCACTCACCGGATTATCGGTCACGCTCGCCTCAAAGAAAGGCTTAGGGCTTGTGGCTTCGGACTTCGGCACCTGCTGAAGCCTGTTGTCCGAAGCCAGGAGCCCAGGAGCGGTGCTGGGCAGGATGCGAAACAATTCGGGCAGAACGGGAGATTTTCGACGGGTGGTTCGCGCGCCGTGCCGGTGCGGCCACCGCACCTCTCGATTGCAGCGGACCTGTCTACCTGTCTCGCAGGTACGGCAAATGCTCTTTCGATAACCATGTGGCGCTCGACGCTGCTCAAGTGCGGCATTGTCGCTGCCGTCCTCTACACCGCAATGACGCTTTTTGCAGGGATGCTGTCGGACGGTTACAGCGCCGCATCTCAAACCATCAGTGAGCTGTCGGCGATTGACGCTCCGACGAGGCCGCTCTGGGTCGCGCTGGGCACCGTCTACACCGTGCTGATATTCGCGTTTGGATGGATGGTGTGGAAGTCGGCTCCTCCAAACCGCGCACTGCGTCTGGTTGGAGTACTGCTGATGCTCCACGGCGTGTTCGGTGCCTTCTGGCCGCCAATGCACCAGCGTGTGGTCCTGGCCGCGACAGGTGGCACGCTGACCGACACATTGCACGTCGTATGGGCAGGCGTGACCGGTCTCTTCTTCGTACTCGAAACGGGTGTTGGGGCAGCGGCGTTGGGCAAGCGCTTTCGTCTCTACTCGATTGTGACCATGGCGATTGGGCTCGCGTGTGGTGCGATCACGGGAACATACACGTCACAAATACAGGCCAACCTGGCGACGCCATGGGTTGGCGTGTGGGAGCGCATCAGCACCAGTGCGTACATGTTGTGGCTCGCGGTACTGGCCACCGCGCTGCTGCGCCGGCGCTCTCCTTGTTCTGCATTCACGACCGCTGAAGGTAAAGCTAGGTTCCTGGCAGCATACGACGCTGCGCTGAGGCGGTGGCCGGTGCGGTGTGAAGAAATCGACATTGCCACTCGCTTCGGGACGACGCACGTGATCGTGAGCGGACCGACGGACGCGCCCCCACTGGTCCTCCTGCACGGCTATATGGCGACCTCGATCATGTGGTCGCCCAACATGGCGGACTTCAGCAAACGGTACCGCGTCTGCGCCATCGACACGATGGGGCAGCCCGGCAAGAGCGTTCCTGCTGAACCGATCCGCAATGCGGACGATTACGTCACGTGGTTGACCGCGACCTTGGACGGGCTGCACTTCGATCGCGTCTCCCTGGTGGGCATGTCGTTCGGCGGGTGGTTGGCGCTCACCTTCACTGTGGCCGCACCGGCGCGCGTTCGGCAGCTCGTGCTGCTGTCTCCCGGCGGGTTACTGCCTATTGCGCGGCAGTTCGTCCTTCGCGGCATGCTCATGGTGTTTTTACCGACACGGTTCACCGTGCGGTCGTTCATGCGCTGGGCCGGATTCCGTGACGTACCTGGGAAGACAGATGTCCGGCGCGTGCTGGACGTCATGTATCTGGGGATGAAGCATTTTCGAATGCCCGCCGAGACGGTACGCGTCGTCGCGAATCCGTTGCCAGACCACGAACTACGCGCAATGCGCACCCCCGTGTTGCTGCTGATGGGCAACGGTGAAGTACTGTGCGACGCCGCTACAGCATTGACGCGCGCACGTCGTCTAATGCCGAATGTCGAAAGCGAATTGATCCCCGGTTGCAGCCACGACATGTGCTTCAGCCAGCATGAGGTGGTGAACGCGCGGGTCCTCGACTTCCTGAAGAGGCGCGAAGAAATAAGCGCGGGGAGCGTCATTCGTCGCCGGGAGTCATCACCGAGCACGACGACGAGGTCCGGAACGGCGGGAGAGAGCAGGCGGAATGATCGTCCCGATCAACGGTGTCGAACTGAACTACGAAGCGGTGGGCGACGGAGCACCGTTGCTGTGGCTGCACGGTTTCATGGGCGCCGGTCCTGACTGGAAGTACATGTTCGAGCAGCCGCCCGCCGGCTTTCGATTGATCGCTCCGGATCTACGCGGGCACGGCGCATCGACCAATCCAGCAGGCGAATTTTCCTTCCGTCAAAGCGCCGACGATGTCGCCGCTTTATTACGTCACCTCAATGTTCAACGTGTGAAGGCAATTGGCGTCAGCGGTGGCGGCATTACCTTGCTGCACATGGCGACAGCGGACCCCGCGTGTATCGAGTCGATGGTGATCGTGAGCACGCCGCCCTACTTTCCGCCGCAGGCGAGGGTGCTTCAGCGTCAGATGTCGGACGCTGCGTTGAGCGATCTGGAAATGCAATTGATGCGGGCACGGCACCGGCACGGCGAGGAGCAGGTGCAACAACTGCTCGCACAGGCACGCGCATTCGCGGACAGCTACGAGGACGTCAACTTCACGCCGCCGTATTTGTCCAGGATCACCGCCGACACGCTGATCGTCTTTGGCGATCGCGATCCGCTGTATCCGCTGTCGCTGGCGTTCGAATTGTACGCGGCGATCCCGCGGTCGCATCTCTGGGTGCTGCCGAACGCCGGCCATAGTCCGGTGTTCGGCGAAGCCGCACCGCAGTTTCGCGAGAGGACGCTGTCGTTTTTGCGGGGCGAGTGGCGCGGCTAGGACGCGGCTGTCCTTTCGCTTGCAGTCAGGGTTCCGCTGTCACATAGTGTGTTCGCCTGCGCGAAAGCGCCCCGGCGAACCTGAGCCACAGGGAAATCGTTCTGCACGGAGGAGCGCATGGGAAGCAATGTGTCCGGACGTCGCGACTTTCTTGGGAAGATGACGGCTCTCGTCGCAGGCCTGCCGGCGCTCACCGCCGTCTCGTGGCCGCGGCTGGCAGACGCCGCGGCAGCGGACTCGGGGACGAAGATCAGTTACAACCCGGCGGCGAAGCTTGATGTCACCGTGACCGAGGTCGAACTGCGGCGCAACGCAGCCGGGCGCATGCTGATGGCGCGCGTGTATCGCCCCGCGGGTGCCGGACCGTTTCCCACCGTGCTCGATCTCCATGGCGGCGCCTGGAACGCGAAAGATCGCTTTGCCGAGGAGCCGATGGACCGCTCCAT
>Ga0070671_100001214_pt1 | contig 19299 bp, 12 predicted proteins | sample KBSS73metaG_FD_65341 | JGI IMG/M metagenome (GOLD analysis project Ga0070671, IMG submission 65341) | Switchgrass rhizosphere microbial communities from Kellogg Biological Station, Michigan, USA - KBS S7-3 metaG | ecosystem: Host-associated > Plants > Roots > Rhizosphere > Soil ...
TGAGGAATTGCGTGCTGCTATTTCATCAATCAAGAGATTATATCCGTATAAAAAACTCACAACAATTTTTCAGCCGCACTTATATACCCGCACCCGGGATTTTGCCGATGGCTTTGCCGGGGTGCTGGATATGAGTGATGAACTGATCCTACTGGATATATACCCTGCCCGTGAATTGCCGATTGAAGGTGTCACATCTGATATGATTCTCAGCAGGATGCAAATGTTAAATAAACGGAAATGTGGAAAACAAGAAGCAGTTGATCTTGTGCGGATTGAAAAACCTGAACTACTTTTAACAGTAGGGGCAGGCGATATAGACCAGTTGGTTCAACCTTTAAAAAAAGCTTTGGAAAATGTTTAAGAAACTCATTTGGAAGCGCATTTTAATCGGATCGGCCTGGGCAATTTGCCTGGGTGGTTTGGTTGTGCTCATGAGTTTTATTGAATTTAAAAAGTCGGGCATGTTTTGCAAGGCGGTGAAGATTTACATCCCCGGTAACCAATATTTTATTGATAAGGAAGAAGTAGATCATATCCTGAAGGTGCACAAGCATCAACTGGTTGGGCGCAACATGGCAAGCATCAATTTGCACGATCTGGAGAGCAGGCTTAAGGCCAATCCATTCATTGAATCGGCAAAGGTATATGCAGATATGGATGGCGTTATCAAAGTAGTGATCAGTCAGCGGCAACCGGTAATGCGGGTAATGAATCAGGCCAGTCAGGATTTTTATATCGATCAGAATGGGCTTAAGATACCAATGTCCTCAAACTTTACGGCCAAGGTGCTGGTAGCCAATGGATATATCGATGAGGCTTACGGCGGCAAGCTGGATACTTTGCATACCGAGATGGCCAAACAGCTTTATAAAACGGTTCAGTTCATCAACAAAGATTCGCTATGGACGGCGCAGATTGCACAGTTATATGTAAACGCGAACCACGAGATAGAATTAATACCACGGGTTGGAACGAACAGGATTTTGCTGGGCAATGCCGACTCCCTGGAGAATAAGTTCCATAACCTGCTGGTATTTTACAAACAGGCATTGCCGCAGGTAGGATGGGACAGGTACAAAGTCATTAACATCAAATTTGCCAACCAGGTAGTGGGGGTCAAAAGCGATAATTTCAAAAAGGATTCGCTAAAAGCTGTGACAGCCAAAGCGGATTCAATAAAAATGGGTAAAGATACATTCACAAACAATTAATTAAGTATGGACAAGAGTTCGACACACGAAAAAAGTTCGCCAATTGTAGTAGGATTGGATATCGGGACTACAAAAATATGTGCTATTGTTGGGCGCCGCAGTAAAAACGGAAAGATAGAGGTATTGGGTATTGGCAAAGCAGAATCGGCTGGGGTGACACGTGGCATGGTATCGAACATTGATAAAACAGTTCAGGGTATTACCGTAGCTGTTGATGTAGCAGGAACGCAATCTAATGTAGAAATACGCGTGGTAAACGTTGGTATTGCCGGTCAGCATATCAAAAGTCTGCAGCACCGTGGGTTAATTACCCGTAAAGACCTGCAAAGCGAGATCAGCCGTAAGGACATCGACAAGTTAGTTGAAGATATGTATAACCTGGTAATGCCGCCGGGCGAGGAGATCATCCACGTGCTCCCACAGGAATTTACCGTGGATAATGAGCCGGGTATAAAAGACCCGATTGGTATGGCGGGGGTGCGTTTGGAAGCCAACTTCCATATCATCTCGGGCCAGGTTACGGCTATCAAAAATATTGTGAAATGTGTCAACAAAGCTGGTTTGGAAAGCCAGGAACTGATTCTGGAGCCATTGGCTTCTTCTGAATCAGTACTAAGCGATGAAGAAAAAGAAGCGGGTGTAGTATTGGTGGATGTAGGCGGCGGAACTACTGACGTAGCCATCTTTCATGAAGGTATCATTCGCCATACTGCCGTTATCCCATTCGGCGGTAACAGCGTGACTGAAGATATACGCGAAGGATGCTCCGTAATGCGCAACATTGCAGAGCAACTGAAGGTGCGCTTTGGTTCAGCATTGGCGGAAGAGAACAAGGAGAACGAAATCGTTTGCGTTCCGGGATTACGCGGCCGGGAGCCAAAAGAAATATCCGTTAAGAACTTGGCTTATGTAATACAGGCCCGCATGGAAGAAATTGTAGAGCATGTGTACTACGAAATCAAATCATCAGGCTACGAGAAAAAATTGATAGCAGGTATCGTAATAACAGGTGGTGGTGCGCAGTTAAAGCACTTACCACAGTTGGTAGAATACGTTACTGGTCTGGATTGCCGTGTAGGGTATCCGAACGAGCATTTGGCCAAGAACGAAACATTGCCAAAAAACGTGTACGAAGAATTACAAAGCCCGACTTTTGCAACAGGTATTGGTCTGTTGATCAAAGGTATCCAAAAGATGGAATACAATGATGTGCCTCTTAATACCGAGGTTAAAACTGAAAAAACCAAGTACACTGACGACCGAAAGTTCGGCTTGCTCGGTAAACTATTAGAGACCGGAAAGAAGTTTATTAAGGATGATATTAAGGACGAAGACTTCCTGAAATAAATTTTATCAACAATGGTTGACTTTTCCACAATATTGACAATTGTGGAAAAGTATTGTTGAAAAAGGTGTAATATTACAATGGGTAAATAAAATAATTCGTCATTCACATTTAGCTGAAAACAAGGAATATGCAGTTTGAGATGTTAAAAGAAAAATCGTCCATCATCAAAGTTATTGGTGTTGGCGGCGGCGGTGGCAATGCGGTAAACCATATGTACAAGCAAGGTATTACCGGTGTTGATTTCATAATTTGCAATACCGATGCACAGGCTTTAGAATTAAGCCCCATCCCCAATAAAGTTCAATTAGGCGCCAGTTTAACCGAAGGTATGGGCGCAGGCTCAATCCCCGAAGTTGGTAAAAACTCGGCTATTGAAAATATCGACGATATTAAACAGATGTTGGGAACTAACACCAAGATGCTGTTTATTACTGCGGGTATGGGTGGTGGTACTGGTACAGGTGCAAGCCCTATTATTGCAAAAGCTGCCCGCGAGTTGGACATCCTTACTGTTGGTATTATTACCACACCATTTTCATTTGAAGGCAAGCGCCGTAAGATGCAGGCCGAAGAAGGTTTGGAAGAGCTAAAGAAATATGTCGATTCATTTTTGGTGATCTCCAACGACAGGCTGCGCCAGATATTTGGCAACCTAACCTTAGGCTCGGCATTTGCGCAGGCTGATAATATTTTGACAACTGCAGCTAAAGGTATTGCCGAGATTATCACCTTACCTGGTTATATCAACGTTGACTTTAAGGACGTTCGCACAGTGATGAAGGACAGTGGTGTATCCATCATGGGCAGCTCAACTGCTGAAGGTGAAAACCGCGCACTGAAAGCTGTTGAAGGTGCTTTATTATCACCATTGTTAAAAGATAACGAAATCGAAGGCGCACGCTATATTCTTTTAAATATCAGCTCAGGCGATAAAGAAGTAACCATGGATGAAGTATCTGTGATTACTGACTTTATTCAGGAAGAAGCCGGCTTAGCAGCCGACCTGATATGGGGTAACTGCCGCGATGAGGCTTTGGGTGACCGACTTTCGGTAACTATCATCGCTACCGGTTTCCAAACCAGGGATGAGCGTGAAAAAGAGCAAAGCAGTAAAAAGGTGGTATCCATGCTAATGCCTGAGGCAGAGCTGGTAAAACCGGTGGTGAATGAGTTTATCAACCAGGTAAAACCGGTTGAGGCTGCACCTTCTGAGCCATATATCAAAGCTGTAAAAGAGGAACAAAAACAAGCCGGCTTATTTGATCTGTTTGCAAAAGCAGAAGAGCCTTCTGTTATAAAATATGACCTGACTCCGGAAGAACCAGCTTCTGCCGAACCGGAAATGCAGGAGGAGTTTACCTTCAGGATCGCTGATTCGGTAATGAACTTTGAGCCTGTTAAACCAGAGCCGATGCCTGAACCGGAACCAGAGCCTGTCGTTGGTGCTGATGATCACAAAACCGACGAGAGCATTGAAGAGCAATTGCGTAAATCGCGGGAGCGTATTATGCGCCTGAAAGACCTGAGCATGAAATTGCGCGCAGGAAACATTCAGGAGTTGGAAAATGTACCGGCTTATAAACGTAAGGAGATCGCTTTGCAGCAAACACCTCCTTCGGATGAAAGTCAGGTATCAAGGTTTTCATTATTGTCGGATGAAGAGGGCAAGACGGAGATAAGAAACAATAATTCATTTCTGCATGATAATGTAGACTAACAACCATGTCAACCTTCCACAATAGTCTATAATATTAAAAGGGGCACATTTAATTTGTGCCTCTTTTATTTTGTCCGGTTTGTAAGTAAATTGGTACAAACCGGGGATAACTTAACTGGTAGCTTGAGCGTTATAAGCTATTATAAAAAGTTATAAGCTTTGGTTAAAGGGCGTTTAAAGCCTATATTTGTATTTTACTGAGACAAAAAAGCAGCACATTGGATTTATTTGACAAGATATCGAAAACGATGGGTGGGCCATTGGGCCAGCATCAAAAGTGGTCGCATGGTTATTTTTCATATCCCAAATTAGAGGGAGAGATTGGCCCGCATATGCAATTTAATGGTAAGGAACATCTAGTTTGGAGCCTTAACAATTACCTGGGTTTAGCTAACCACCCCGAAGTAAGGGAAGCAGATGCGAAGGCAGCGGCTGATTATGGAATGGCTTATCCAATGGGTGCCCGTATGATGTCTGGGAATTCCATTCATCATGAGGAACTGGAAAATAACCTGGCCAAATTTGTCGGTAAGGCAGACGCATTTTTATTGAATTACGGTTACCAGGGCATGGTATCTATCATAGATTCATTGGTTGATCGTAATGACGTTATTGTTTACGATGGCGAGTCTCATGCCTGTATTATTGATGGCTTACGCATGCATATGGGCAAGCGCTTTGTATACCAGCACAATGATATGGAAAGCTGCGAAAAACAATTAGAGCGCGCTACAAAACTGGCAGAGCAAACAGGTGGAGGTATATTGTTGATTACCGAAGGTGTTTTTGGAATGTCGGGTGCACAAGGCAAGCTGAAGGAAGTAGTTGAATTGAAAAAGAAATTTAACTTCCGTTTGCTGGTTGATGATGCACATGGCTTTGGTACGATGGGCAAAACAGGTGCCGGAACACATGAAGAACAGGATTGTATTGACGGGGTAGACGTATACTTTGCCACTTTTGCCAAATCAATGGCGGGCATTGGTGCATTTGTAGCCGGGGACAAGGAAGTGATAGATTACCTGCGTTACAATATGCGTTCGCAAATATTTGCCAAGGCGTTACCTATGCCGATGGTTTTAGGGCTTAAAAAGCGTTTTGAACTTTTGAAATCAAAACCCGAGTTGCGTGAAAAGCTTTGGAAGATTGCCAATCAATTGCAGAGTGGTCTAAAAGAGCGTGGTTTTGATATTGGTGTTACCAACACAATGGTTACCCCTGTGTTTTTGAAAGGCGATTTATATGAGGCTACTACCCTTACTAAAGACCTGCGCGAGAATTACGGCATATTCTGCTCCATCGTTATTTACCCGGTTATCCCTAAAGGATTGATCCTGCTGCGCTTAATTCCTACGGCGGCACATAGTTCTGAAGATGTAGAACGTACATTGGCTGCTTACAGCGAAATGGGCGAAAAATTAAAATCAGGTTATTATAAAGAAAATAAAATGGCCGTTGCTTAGTCCCTCTAATCCGATAGCTATCGAATCTACCTCAAAGGGGAGACTTTAAAACCATTTGCAAACATTTTAGAAAGCCTTTCGGTTATACGAAAGGCTTTTCTATTTTTACACCCTCATCAACAAACCTGATTATGTTAACGCGCCGCAATTTTATCAAGTTAAATGGCATTACAACTGCCGGAATCGGTATGGGTTTAAAACCCGCTTGGTTTAACCCGTTGGATCAATATCAAACCAAACGGATCAAACCAGAACTGCGCCGTTTTACCAGCACTGCTGTAGAAGATAAAATTGTGAAGGTTAAGGCTGCCATAGCCGACCCTGAAATAGCCTGGCTTTTTGAAAATTGTTATCCGAATACACTGGATACCACGGTGAAATTTAATGATAAGGATGGCAAGCCCGATACTTTCGTTATCACGGGGGATATTGATGCTATGTGGCTGCGCGATTCGTCTGCACAGGTTTGGCCTTATTTGCCTCTGATCAAGAATGATCCGCAATTGAAAAACCTGATATTTGGCGTGCTGAACCGCCAGGCAAAATGTGTGCTGATAGATCCCTATGCTAATGCCTTTAATGAACGTGCTACCGGCAGCGAATGGGATAGCGACCGTACCGATATGAAGCCCGAACTGCACGAACGTAAATGGGAGATTGACTCGTTGTGCTACCCGGTACGATTAGCTTATAACTACTGGAAGATCAGCGGCGATGCCAGTTTTTTTGATCGCGAATGGCAAAAAGCAGGAAAGCTGATTCTTGACACATTCAAAACCCAGCAGCGCAAAAAAGGGCATGGGCCATATCACTTCCAGCGCAAAACAGAGGTATCTACTGATACCGCACCGATTAGCGGTTACGGCAACCCGATAAAACCGGTTGGATTGATCTGCTCCATATTCCGCCCATCAGATGATGCGACAATTTATCCATTCCTGGTGCCATCCAATTATTTTGCGGTAGTGAGCCTGAGGCAATTGGCCGAAATGTATGAAACCATTGCCCGCGATCATGGCACAGGCCTAAACTGCCGTGCGCTCGCCAACGAGGTAGAAACTGCCTTGCATAAATATGCAGTAGGGCATCACCCGGTATTTGGTAATATTCTGGCTTATGAGGTAGATGGCTTTGGTAATCAATTATTTATGGATGACGCCAATGTGCCGAGCTTGTTGGCCTTGCCATACTTGGGTGCCATGAAGGCAAATGATCCGCTTTACCTGGCGACACGCAAGTTTGTGCTGAGTACTTCAAATCCGTACTTTTTCAGAGGAAAAGCTGGTGAAGGTATCGGCGGTCCGCACGTAGGTATGGGATATATCTGGCCAATGAGTATTATCATACGGGCGTTGACATCAACCAATCCTGCCGAGATAACTACCTGTCTCAAATGGCTAAAACATACCCACGCAGGAACCGGCTTTATGCACGAATCATTCAATAAAGACAACCCTGCTGATTTTACGCGTAAATGGTTTGCCTGGGCCAACACTCTTTTTGGCGAATTGATCATCAAAACACAGCAATCGCACCCCGAAATATTAAAGAAAGTAGTATAACTTATTTTATAATGAGCGTATTATTCAATAGGGCCAATTAATAAGCCTTTAAATTGATTTGACGTAAAATTCGCGTCATAATTAACCTTAATGTAAATAATTTTTCCAAATTGAAAGTATAAAATATGTATTATTTTTTCTGTGGAAATATTAATAATCATAATAACTATTTAATGCCCCTGTGATATTGAAAATGTGGAAAAAAACCACTTTAAAGCCATTATTTTTTATGCTCAAAAGTTTTTTTTTTAATAAAAACAGTTTAGCTTAGCTTTAATTAAAACAATAAACCTCAATATTTAAAAGGAGTAACTCAAATGAAAAAATTTACTGATGTAAAAAACCTGGTTGCATCTTTGGAAGCAGATGCTGACAAATTCTACAACAAAGGCAACAGCGCTGCAGGTACCCGCGTACGCAAGGGAATGCAAGAGCTTAAGAATTTAGCACAAGCAATTCGTTTGGAAATTCAGGATTCAAAAAACAAAGAATAAAGTATATTACTTACTTTATCACCAAAAAACCCGCTTCTGATAAAGGAGCGGGTTTCTGTTTTTATAATAGTATGCTTTTGTTTTAGTGTACCGCTACAGCAGAAGCCAATTGCCTGGTTTCCTCAACAATCTTCTCTGCTAACTTAGTACTAACCTGTACCAATGGCAGCCTTACATTATCGCCGCAAACACCCAGTGCTTTCAATGCTGTTTTTACACCTGCGGGATTGCCTTCAGCAAACATCATCCGGGTAAATTCGATCACAGATGAATGCGCAGGCTGAGCTCCCTTAAAATCGCCTTTTAAGCAAAGACGGATCATGTCTGAAAACAGCCTTGGCAATGCATTGCCCACTACCGAAATCACGCCCACGCCACCTAAAGCGATCATTGGTAACGAAATGGGGTCATCACCTGATATCAATAAGAAATCCTCTGGTTTATCGCGCATGATCTGGTTCAGCTGGTCAAAATTGCCTGAGGCTTCTTTGATGCCGATGATGTTTTTGAAATCCTTAGCCAGTCGTACTGTTGTTTCGGCGCTTACATTGCTGCCTGTACGGCCTGGTACGTTGTACAAGATGATCGGTAAGGGAGATACGTCAGCAATTGCTTTGTAGTGCTGATAAATACCTTCCTGAGTTGGTTTATTATAGGCTGGACTTGCTGACAGTATGGCATCGTAACCAGCAATATTAAAAGACTTTACTTCATTAACAATTTCATGGGTGTTGTTGCCGCCTATGCCGGCTACCAGGTTAACACGGCCTGCAGCAACCTGTGCAGTAAATTCAAAAATCTTCTTCTTCTCTTCCTTACTCAATGTGACTGATTCGCCGGTTGTACCTAATGATACGAGGTATTCTACCCCGCCGTCGATCAAATAATTGATCAGATTCCTGAGGCCTGCATAATCCACCTGTCCGTTTTCATCGAAAGGGGTTACCATGGCCACGCCTGTGCCATAAAATTTTTCCATTGTCGTAATAAAAAAGAGTGTAAAGATAGTGATTAGTGAGCAGAGATTGGAGATTAGAGGTTAGTTTTTTGTAGTGGACCTATATTGTCTGAACCATGATTCGCAGGATTTAACGATTACCATGACCACTGCCAATCACCAAATCCTGTCTTTTGTAACATTTCCGTTGAAATACCCTGTCGCTTTTATTTATAGTTAATTGTGACTAATTTGTAATACCAATTACAAACGCACCTATTATGAAAAAAGAGATCCAAAATGTAAATCATTTATCGGGTCCGGAAGAAAAAGAAGCTACAGCCGCTTCCGGGTCTGCCTCTGCAATCAATCGTCGTAAATTTATCCAAACAGCCGCAACGGGAGCTTTGGCGCTTACCATTGTTCCGCGGCATGTTCTGGGCGGTACAGGCTATGTTGCACCGAGCGATAAAGTTACCCTCGCTTATGTTGGCTGCGGAACGCAGGGACTGAGGGAGATGTTGCCCTTGCTGGCGGTGCCGTCGATACAGATTGTTGCCGTATGCGACCCTAATCAATACGCTGTGGGTTACAGGGACTGGTCGAAAAATGGGATAAGAGATGAGGTGAGGGCTGCTATCGGAAAGCCAGACTGGAATCCGGGAGGTGACAATTCAGTTGCAGGCGGACGGGATAACGGGAAGGAGATTGTTGACACCTATTATAGTAATAAGCGGGGCGGAGATAATTTTAAAGGTTGCACTGCTTATGCCGATTACCGGGAACTGCTTGAAAAGGAAAAAGACCTGGACGCGGTTAAAATAATGACGCCCGATCACCTGCATGGCTTATTTGCCATAGCGGCGTTGAAAAGGAATAAACACGTATTGATGCATAAGCCGGTCTCGAACCGTTTGCTGGAAGGGAAAGCGGTAATAGAACTGGCACGCTCGAAAAGCAATATTGTAACGCACCTGGTGCCATGGGATTCCAACGGTTCGATGGATCAGGTGATGGAGTGGATCAATGGGGGCAAAATCGGAAAACTAAAAGAAGTGCATAACTGGACCAATCGCCCGGTTTGGCCGCAGTTTCCTACGCTGCCAACGGAGACCATACCGGTACCGGACGGATTGAACTGGGACCTCTGGCTTGGCCCGGAAGCGGACCGCCCATACTCACCTGAGTATACGAATATGTTTTTCAGGGGATGGTATGATTTCGGTGGCGGCTCAATGGCCGATATGGGGCATTATAGTTTGTGGACGGTGTTTAATGCCTTACAACTGACTTCGCCTGAGATCATTGAACCTAACCTGAGCCATTTCATCAACATGAATGGTGTTACGCCCAATTATGTGCGTAATGATTTCTCGTTCCCGATGGCTTCTACCGTGCGCTTTAAATATCCCGCAAATGGCGACAGGCCACCTGTTGACCTATGCTGGTATGATGGCGGCATAAGGCCTGCGTTGCCTGACGAATTGATCATGATTAATGAAGAATTGCCTGCCGAAGGGATGATGTTTGTGGGCGAGAAGGGTAAGATACTGGCTGGCTTTAATGTGCAGAATCCGCGTCTGTTTTCGAAGAAGAAAAAGGAGGTAAAGGCGAATATCCCTGCGGTACAATCTTATGAGCATGATAAAATGGTTTCGGCATTACAGCTTTTTGCTGATTCCTGCAAAGCAGGTAAACAATATCCGGGCAGCTTTACTGAAGCCGAAGGATTGACGGAAGCGGTCAATTTATATGCTGCCTCTTTACGGTCGGGACACTTGTTGAAATATGATGCAACAAGCCGACAGATAACCAATGTACCCGAAGCAAATAAATACCTGGCACGCGATTACAGAACCGGCTGGGATCCGAAAACTATTTAATCAAGATCACATGAACAGGAGAAAATTTATCGGTCAGAGTGCAGTGGGTGTAGGCGCTATGGTAATGATGCCTCATTTTTTGCAGGCTGCCGAAATAAAAAAATACAAACACCCGGTTGGCTTTCAAACCTTCCCGATAAGGGACATGGTGTCTAAGGATTTTGCCGGAACGATGAAAATGATGGCTGGTATGGGCTATCAGTATACCGAAATGTGTTACCCTAAAGGCTATGCCGGTGCAGGATTTGCGCCATTGGTAGATGTAAAAGCTGCCGATCTGAAGAAAATGATTGAAGATTCAGGCTTACATTGCCCGAGCTGCCACATTGGTATGGGCAATTTGAAAAATAATTTTGGCGAGTGCATGGAATTTGCGCATGGCTTAGGATTGTCGCAGATAGTAACACCGGGTTTGGAGACGCCCGGCAAATCAATTTCGGATTTTAAAGAAGCCGCCGGCGAGTTGAATAAGATTGCAGAAAAGATAAAAGCTGAGGGTATGGCAACTGGTCTTCATAAACATGAAGGTGAATTCAAGATGCTCGACGGTCAATTGATTTATGACGGCATCATGGAGGCTTTGGATGGCAATCTGGTTAAAATGCAGTTCCAGACCGAGGTGATCAACCTGGGTTACAAAGGATCAACCTATTTCAAAAAATATCCTGGAAGGTTTATCTCCGCGCACCTGTCTGATTGGACGGCCGATAAAAAGCAGGTGCCCATCGGTAAGGGCGTTATCGATTGGAAGGAATTTTTTGAGGATGCCAAAACTGGTGGTATCAAAAATTTCTTTGTCGAAATGGACCAGGAGAATTATAGGGATAGCGCGGGTTATATTCATGGGTTGCTGGGGTAGAAACCACAAAGCGTCATGGCGAGGAACGAAGCCATCTCTACGTAGGACAATCAACGTATCGTAGTATTTTGGTAAACGCTCATAAAGAATACCCATGCGTTTGACTTGCATAGTTTGGAGATGGCTTCGTTCCTCGCCATGACTGGTGGAGAGATGGAACAGTCGCTCTTGCCATGAACTACGAACTATGAACGAACTTAAAAACTCACCCCGATCCTTACTGCATTCTTCACATTGCTGCTGCTATTGAATGAAGTGCCATACATCACCCTGAACGTTAGGTATTGCAAACCAAACCCAAGTTCATAGTAATTGCGCAACTCAGGCGTAGCCAGGTAATTAAAATCAACTATCTCCTGCAATTTCAGCTTGCGGATAAGCGGTATTTTATTGGTGATAAATCCGGAGAAATTATGCTCGATATGCCCCTCAATATATTCTTTATAGGTGCTAAAGCGATAATAATCAAGTAATAAGAAGCTGTTTGTGTTATTTTGATAAAATAATACCTGGTTACCGCTGAACTGTTTATAATCAGGAAAGTACAAAGCGTTGGCATTTAAAAACTTGCCTGCACCAACAAAAAAGGAAGTTCGACCATAAACACCCAGGCTGATATCTTTTTTGCTGATATCGGCGCTTAGTAGATCATAATCCACATCAGAACCGAAGATATTTTTAAAACCTTTGGTAAAGGTTAGGCCAATGGTTGGATATTCGGATGGTAAATACCGCCTGCCGAAAGGATAGGTCTCATATTTATTACTGAAATCATAAGTGGTACGCAAGATTACTTTGAACGACTGGTTGTCGGGGAACAGCGGTATATCCTGGTCAGGTATCAGCGGGTTATTGGAAGTAAGTTGATGATTATCGGGATGAAAGAAGCTATAATTGTTTGTATTGGGCAGCCATTTTCTGTCGGTATACTCAACCGTCGCGCTGGCCTGCCATCCGCCGGTTATCCTGCCTGATAAGGTAGCCAATGCAAATTGCTTTTGATAAAGTTTCAGATAATTCTCGCGTTCAAACAGGGTATAAATGGAATTGAAAAATGGCGATATAGGAGTAAGGTTATTCAGGTCGGCCATTTCCGATCCTCCGGATACGTTCAGGTAAAACTCGCCCACCGGTATCATGGCATTGGCATTCGCGTTAAACAAGTGGTTTGAAAAGCCGTACCGCAGGTTTGCACCAAGTCCGAAACGTTTATTGCTAAGTGTATCTATCTGCTTGCGGAAGGTGAACCCATAATTGAGCACAGGTCCTTCAACTGTGTTGAATTGCATGGAGGTGATCAAAGGGTCGATATGATAAAATTCCCTTTTATATCTCCTGATTACATTTACTCCTGTTAACACCAATCCCCCTGGTCTTACCTTATTGGTTTCCCTGTCCAGTGAATCAAGGTAGGGTTTGGATTCCCTTTTTTTTGCCAGTATTTCCTTTTTCTGGTAGTCGGTTTTTTCTTCATTAGTCAGCGGTAACGGCCGCTCTCTATTCCAGAAATCCGTATCACTTTTATTTACTTTTTGAGGGATATGCAGTAATTCGTTGAACTCGCGTTTTTTGAATACCGGGTTCAGGTCATAATCCTTGTACACCGATACAGAATAACCTTTCAGCCTAAAACCAAATATTGCACCGCCAAACTCAAATTTATTGGACGATTGCACCCAGGTGTCATCCACTGGCATAAACTGCTGATTGATCCGCAGCGTATCCACAAAGTTGATATTGGCGCGACTTGTAATTTGCAAATCGAGCGCGTAGATACGCCAGCTATCATCGATGATATAAATGATGCCGTCAAAACAGGGATCGTGGGCACGTCTTGGGGTGACTTTTATTTTATTAATTACTACACCGTTTTCTGTTGAGGTGCCTAATAATTTATAACGGTAATAAAACAAAGCGTTATCCGAAACAGGAGATACCAGCGGCCTGTTGCTCAAGCCGCCCCAATTCTGGAAGTTCTCATAAAAATTCACCCTGGCATCGCTGGCGCGGTTAAAGCTGAACATCTGGTTGCTACCCGAAAATTTGGACGAGACCATCTCCTCGTGTATTTGACCGGGATATTGATAGCTTAATTTTGATTCGGACTCGGAGAGGTAAACAATTCCTCTGCGGTTGGAATCCAGGCCAATCTCTTTGCCTGCCTTTTGTATATCAAAGCCCATAAACTTTTTAGGTGCCGAAAGCAATTTTTGTAAACCTTTGATGTACACTTCGCAGGTGTATGCCTTTACTTCACTAAGGTGTGCTTTACGTTTTTTTATAGCCTTACGGATAATGGCATAGGCGGGATCTTCACCATTTCCATTGATGATGACAGCTTTTAATTCGTAAACCTCGGCTGATAGTGTTATATTGAGCGTAGTATTAGCTTCAAGATCAATGTGATGGATTTCCTGCTTGTAGCCTACCGCTTTGAATTGCAGGTCGTATTGACCGGGACGCAATGCTAACGAGTAGTCACCTTCGCTATTGGCGGATGCGCCGTTGGTGGTGCCTTTTACATACACGCTGGCAAAAGGCACTGGCTTCCCGTTTTGGTCAAACACTTTTCCACTAAGGGTTACCTTTTGCGCAAAGGCAGTGAAACAAATATTCCAAAGTAATAAGAATAGTAAGGCTGGTTTCATAAGAAGCGGCATTATGCTAATACACGTGTAAGTTATTAAAGTAATTAGACGCCGGGTGTTAAATATTGTTAAAGGGGAATTGTTTTAGCGTCATTGCTGTAAGGAGGAACGACGAAGCAATCCCCGATTGGCAGAGCGGCTATAGAGGTTTAATACCTTGCCATTCGCCCTGTATAGTCCGATAGGGGGAGGGATTGCTTCGCTATCGCTCGCAAAGACGGTTGTGTGGTGGTGTTCAGACAATCATCACCATCAACTCCTCATCACTAATAATCGGAATATTGAGCTTGGTTGCTTTCTCCAGCTTGGCTGGCCCCATATTATCACCAGCAACAAGGTAATTGAGTTTGGCCGAAATAGAGCTTAGTATCTTGCCGCCATTTTGTTCGATGATATCCTTCAGCTCATCACGGGAATATTTTTCAAAAGTGCCTGAGATGATAAATGTTTTATCTAATAGTTTCTCGCTTTGCAGGGTAACCTCTTTTTCTTCAGCTACAAACTGTAAACCATGTGCCTTCAGCTTTTCAATTTCTTCGCGGTGTTTTTCATCTGCAAAATATTCAATAATGCTGTGGGCTATGCGTTCGCCAATTTCTTCCACGGCATTCAATTCTTCAAAAGAAGCAGCCATCAGGTTATCGATGGTTTTAAAATGAGCGGTGAGCTTTTTAGCAACCGTTGCGCCCACATAGCGGATACCCAAACCAAACAGCACCCGGTCGAAAGGCATAAGCTTTGATTTCTCGATGCCATCCAGCATGTTGGTGATCGATTTTTCACCAAAACGCTCCATGGTTTTCAGCTGATCAGCTCTGTTGCACAGTTCATAAATATCACTGATATGCTTTATAAACCCTTTCTGATACAAGGTCTCAATAGTCTCATCACCTAAGCCATCGATATCCATTACTTTACGGCCTGTAAAATGCTGCATTTTACCAACGATCTGGGTTGGGCAACCTTCATCATTAGGGCAATAGAAAGCAGCTTCCCCTTCTTTGCGTTCAAGCGGAGTATTGCAATCTGGGCAGGTAGTGCAGTAAACAATAGGTTTGGCATCAGGCTTACGTTTTTCCAGGTTAACAGTGATGATCTTAGGGATGATTTCACCCCCTTTTTCTACATACACCGAATCACCCTCATGTAGGTCAAGACGCACGATCTCGTTGGCATTATGCAGGGTAGCACGTTTAACGGTTGTTCCCGCTAAAAGTATCGGTTTCAGATTAGCAACCGGGGTAACAGCACCTGTGCGGCCCACCTGGTAGCTCACACTCAGTAATTCTGTTTCAACCCGTTCTGCTTTGTATTTATACGCAATAGCCCAACGCGGCGATTTAGCCGTAAAGCCCAGCTCCTGCTGTTGTGAATAGTTATTTACTTTGATCACAATGCCATCAATGTCATAGCTCAGGTTAAAACGCTTGTTTTCCCATTCGCTTATAAATTGCAGTACCTCTTTGATATTTGCGCATAACTTGCTCTCATCATTTACAGGGAAGCCCCATTTTTTTACCGCCTGCAAACTTTCCCAGTGAGTTTTGAACAGTTGTTTTTCGGTATAAAGGAAATACATGAAACTATCCAAAGGGCGTTTGGCTACCTCTGCAGAATCCTGTAGCTTAATAGTACCCGAAGCAAAATTTCTGGGGTTGGCGTATGGTGGCTCGCCGTTTTCGATGCGTTCATCATTCAGGCGTTCAAAAGCTTTCAGGTGCATAAATACCTCTCCGCGTATTTCAAAATCATCCGGGTAGTTGCTCTCAGGTAGTTTTTTGGGTATACTGCGGATGGTTTTTACGTTGGTAGTGACTTCGTCGCCCTGAGTGCCGTCGCCCCGGGTAACGGCTTGCGCCAGCTTACCATTCTTATAGGTAAGGCTCATGGATAGCCCATCAAACTTCAGCTCACACACATATTCAAAATTATCGCCTATCGCTTTTTTAATGCGCTCATCAAAGTCAAGCAGTTCCTGCTCGTTATAGGTATTACCCAGCGACAGCATCGGCCAGCGGTGTCTTACCGTCTTAAACTCCTTAGTGATAAACCCTCCCACATTTTGTGTAGGCGAATCAGGGTCGATCAATTCAGGGAACTGCGTTTCCAGGTCAATCAGTTCCTCCAGCTTTTTATCAAATTCCAGGTCGGTAATGGTAGGCATGGCCAGCACATAATAATTATAGTTGTGCTGCCTAAGTTCGGACGATAAGGCTTCTATCCGCTTTTTTGCTTCTTCGAAAGTCATGAGCGAAGATAATAAATAAGTGATTTTGCGATAGCTTTAAGTTGAATAGTTAAAAAATGTTAATCTTCTTAAATCTATAAGAAATGTAGAGTAACCCTACTATCGGGCGGGGAAAATGGAATGCACATTTGTGGAAATCGGGGAAGAGGAATTAGTTTAACTGTGGAGAAAATTCCACAGGGGAGCTTAAAAACATTAAACTAAATGCTATAAAACAAAAATAGCCGAGCCTCGCGCTCAGCCACTTTTACTAATTAATTTAACTATGCAACATAAGGCAACAAGCGTGCCAATTCTGTGACTTTCCTTTTACGCAATCAATTTTAAGTTAGAAATACATCAAACTAAAGCGCCTTTCCTTGAAAGAAAAATCCTTGCCTTGATGCTAATAATGGACATTTTGCATTATTTGACTTTTACAAAAAGGGGGCATGCCTGCCACATTTGTGCGTTTATTTCTACAAATTGAGAAACAGGTTTGGGTTCAGAGATCGGTTATCAGGGATCGATTATCAGTTAACCGGTAGTTCCCTGATTGCTGGTCACTGAGAACCGGTTAACTGACCGCTAACGTTTCCCTGTGTCTGTGCCCTGTGGATGTTCCTTAGCCAGCATTGCTTCCCTTATTAGTTTTACCGGTGCGCTGCCGAAGCTCAGGAATTTTTCGTTAAATTCTTTAAGGGTATATTTATCGCCGATTTTACTTTTCCAGTCATCACGCAGATCCATTATTTCCTTATACCCGGTAAAATAGCTATCTAACTGCACACTGGTAACATTTACGCGTTTCCATTTACCTTCGGCCTCAGCCCGTTGCTGAAACGCTTCATGCGTAAGCAATGTCATAGCCATTTGTTTAGGCATGTTCTGGCAATGAACACTGTAATCCAGAATGGTGTTACATACAGCGCGCAAATGCCATTTATACCAAATTAGCCACATTTCCGGGTCGCCGTTGCCATAGCCATTGTCCAGCATCATCTGTTCGCTGTAAACAGCCCAACCCTCTATCATCGCCCCGTTGCCAAAGATGGATTTGATCATGCTCGGCGCTTTGTTTGAGTAAATAAGCTGTACATAATGGCCTGGTATAGCTTCATGTATACAAAGCATTTGTAAAGTATATTGGTTATACTCGCGTAAGTAGCTTTCTGCTTTTTCGGGCGCCCATCCCGACAGGCTGCCTACATTGAAATAAGAATTCTGCGTATTATCATACGGGCCGGGTGAACTCATGGATGCGCCCGCAACTCCAGACATATACCCTGGTTCCTTACGCACTACTAATGGTTTGGTGGGATCCATGGTCAGCAGGTCTTTTTGGGCAACGAAGCTTGTCAGTTTCGGAAGCAGCTGTGTAATAGTTGCCTGAAACTCATCAGGCCTGGCATGCTTAACAGATAAGGTGTCGATCATTTTCGCTATCATATCCAATGTATCCGTTGGCATCGGCTGATTAGCAAAATATTTTGGCCACAATTTCAGTGCGATCTTGGCCATCTCGTGATGAATGACCTTTTTACGTTCAACAGCTGCATTGTATATCTGCTGCGCCGTTTCTGAGGCTTGTATTTCGTATTTGAATTTGTCGTCGTACAAATCTTTGCCCAATCTGAAACTGCGCGGATGATCATTTTTAAGGTTCTTCAAAAACTCTGTATAGCCGTTTATCGCATCGGTGCATAGTTTGGCCCTGTCCAGCATTTGCTTTTGGGTGGCCTCTGGTATTTTGGTTTTTTTAAGCGAGTCGGCAAAATCAGCCCCAAAAACGCTTAAGCCTCCCTGGTGTTGCTCAATAGCCAGGCTGGTGAGCTCAACAACCGGGTTTTTAATATCTTTTTCGGCCTTTTTATAATAAGCAGGCACATTGAGCATTTTTTGGTAGAAATTGGTGAGGCGTTTATCCAGTGGTGCATAATGCTCGTTCAGTATGTATGCAAAAGTGCCTATGACATTATAAGAAGAAGGATCCCATTCGTATGCTTTTAGCTGCTCCATTTGCCATTGCATATACTGCAACTGGTTTTGCATCATAGCATAGTCCATTTTGTTGGTTTCCATAAAGGTGGTGGGTTGGTATTTGCCCAGCGAATCCAATTGAACCTTAACAAATTTCAGCTGTTTGTCGCGCGTTTTCTTATCGGGTATCAATAATATGGAGTCGTATTTGTGGTAACCTACGCTGGTACCCCAGTCAGGAAACTGCTTCCATAATTCATCCAGGAAGAAGGTCTCATATTTATTAAAAGCAACGTCGTCCATGCTTCCTTGCAGTGGACCAACGGAAGCGTCTTTCTTACAGCCTGCAAAAAGTCCAATAAACAGGATAAAAGCTAAAGTTTTTTTAATCACCGGAGAAGTTTTTAATCGTTCGATAAACTTAAAACATTTTCAATGAAAATGCCTAATTTATCATTGCAGCTGCAAAAATTTTCACAAACATCAGTTACCCGGTTTTTGTATATTGAATTATGAAGAGCGAAACTGATATACTAATAACCGAATTAATAAAACTTTTAAATGGAGGCAGTGCCCATGCCAGTTTGGATGATGCTTTGGATAATCTGCCTGCAAAATTGAGAGGAATTGAGTTGGATAACTTGCCTTATTCTATTTGGCAACTGGTAGAGCACATCCGTATAGCGCAATGGGATATGGTTAAATTTAGCCAGAGCGAAAAGCATGAATCTCCGCAATGGCCCGAAGGGTATTGGGCTAAGGATACTGCTCCAAAAGATGATGCCGAATGGGAAAGCTCGTTAAAGCAAATAAAAGATGAACGCGATGAATTTATCAGGTTATTGAAAAGTGGAGATATTTACAAGGCAATACCCCACGGCGATGGGCAAAGCATATTACGTGAAGCACTACAGATAGCTGACCATAATGCCTACCATACAGCTGAGATTATTGTGATCAGGAGGTT
>Ga0070671_100001215_pt1 | contig 19290 bp, 22 predicted proteins | sample KBSS73metaG_FD_65341 | JGI IMG/M metagenome (GOLD analysis project Ga0070671, IMG submission 65341) | Switchgrass rhizosphere microbial communities from Kellogg Biological Station, Michigan, USA - KBS S7-3 metaG | ecosystem: Host-associated > Plants > Roots > Rhizosphere > Soil ...
ACGTAGTGATCGGGAGTTCCATGCTTAGCCGAAACGGGAGTGATCACCACGTCCGCACCAAGAGCTTTCAGGTATCGAGACTTCTCTACAGACGCTTTGTCTGTCATCACAAAAATACATTTGTAGCCTTTTACTGCGGCGGCTAGAGCCAAACCAATCCCTGTGTTTCCTGAAGTCGCTTCAACGACGGTGCCCCCAGGCTTTAGAATGCCTTCTCGTTCGGCGGCCTCGATCATTGCAATGCCAATTCGGTCTTTAACTGAATACCCGGGATTTAGGTTCTCCATCTTCGCAAAAACTTTTGCTTTCACACCCTTCGCGAGTCGATTTAATCGCACCAGCGGTGTATGACCTATCAATCCCAGAACGCTCTCGTGGAATTCCATTAATCTCTCCGACTTTTTGCTTAAAACCAATTCTATCTATAACAGAATCGGCAGCGTGGTGCTATTTGAGCCAGCCGCCGTCGCACATTTTCTCGCTCAATAATTCACCTGCGATTTGATGTCCCTTCTCATTCCAATGTCCCGACCCTAAGTCCGCACCGAACCCATGAAGAAAGACCTGATTTCGCTCCGCAAAAGACAGGAGATCGGGACCGAGATTAATAACGGCAAACCCGTCCTGCTTCCCCAGATTTTGAAGGCGGTTGTCTGGATAGAAAAGATCGTCCACACCAATGCGTCTCATAAAATCAATACGAAGCTGAAAACTGGGCGCGACCTGAATTCCGTTGCTCAACGTTACTACCAGGAAGCGCGCATTGTGACTTTCAACTTCCCTACGCATTGTTCCGATAAGTGCTTCAGTAACACGCCATGCTTCTTTCCAGGTTTCGTCGGCTGGCTCAACGTAGATTAAATTGTCAGTAGCCACTTCTCCCAAATTCGCAGCGCTAGTTTTGACTGTTTGCTGACTACTAGTGGGCTCGGTACCAACTGTCGAGTTGGTTTTTTGAGATCGCCACGCCGCCAACCTCAGCCGGGCCGCTCGATGCCCCTCGATGACCGCCTGGACCACACGAAAATGATCACGCAACCAACGACCAAATCTACCCGTTGCTGATTGCCGCCACTGAAACTCTGGCGTTCTAAGAAATGAGTCGTCTAGTACAAGCTGATTGTCTTTATAAACAAAGTACGGAACATCCAGCGCTTTCTTGAGAGCTTTCGAATTATCAGTAATGTCGTTGTTGGTGGTGACAGCCAGGATCACGATATCTGGCGAGTACTGCCAAACGTGTTCACGCAAAGTAATTAACTCCTGAGCCGTGCCGTAACCGGATACGCCAAAGTTGATTACTTCAATTTGTTTTTGTTGGGATGAACACGTCGACAGCCGATTTTGGAGAACTGACCAAAACGTTGCTTCTTGCGGAACCTGCAACGCCTCTGCATAGGAGTCGCCAATGATGGCAATGCGTACGGTATTAGTTGGCTTTGTTTTGGAATGTTCGCGATCGCGAAGGCCGTCGCTATTGACGTGAATAAAAACTTCGTTTTCTTTTCGGTACCAACCAGAGACGTTTGCGCGTAGTGCGTAGCCGCGAGAAGTATCGATGACGTAAAACTCAGGAAACGAATACCCAATGATCCGTAGTGCGAGCTCGGCCACGACGAGTCCGAAGATTAGACCAAATAAGACCAGTGCTAACCGCCGGCGTCGCTCGCGCCACTTTGAATTTGTCATTACGACGGTTCCATGGATTCAATCGCGATTGCGCTAGCGGGTCTACCTTAAGAGAAGTAACGCCCAGGATCAAAATGTTAGGGCCCGGATGTGCTCTCCCCTTCACATCCGGGCCCCCACAAGGCCACTCATCTTTCAATGTGTGACCGAACTTTTTAAGACAATTAGTACTTGTCTCGAATCTTGTATGTGTAAAGAGCAGCTGCGCCGCCTCCGGCTATCGCTCCGATGATCGCTCCTTTGGATCCTCTAAATAGCCCACCGATAATTGCACCGCTTCCAGCGCCAACCGCAGTCGTGATCTTGTCGCGTGACGTATCCCACACCGATACATTTTGTCCATATGGATCGACGGCACTGGATACCGAATCGTTGTAGATGCTGCTGTCAGAAACATCGTTGCGATAAATCTGATTGTCCGACACTCTCCTGCTACTGTGATCGTAACGTCTGCTTGAACTGCTGCTGTTCGTCCAACGAGATCGCGTCTGTGCCCCAACTGGGATAACTCCGAAACCTAGTGACATCAGACAAACAATACTCAGCGCAATTTTCTTCATCTGCCCTCCTCCGCTTTCATCATTTGGCAACGACCGTGCCAAACTCGCTCGCCCGCGGTTACTGACAATTTCTCTACGTTTCTTAGGATTCTGATCAATCCACCATCAAGAGCCTTCTCGACCTCTCAACCATTCGGTGTGCTTGAGGTTTACAACACTTACCTTTTGGGGTATTCAAAGTTGAAAGCAGGGTCAAATACACAACACGATGACTCAAGACTCCCAAAAAGTTCTTGTTCTGAACTCGAGTGAAATAAAAATACTGCTCCCGATGAGCGAATGCATCGAGCTCATGAGCGATGCGTTAAAAGATCTTTCGCGCGGTGAAGTTATTCAGCCATTACGCATGGTTGTGCGTCCGCCGGAAGCGAAAGGCCTAATGGCGATGATGCCGGCGTACCGTAGTGGAGCGAAGAGCGCTTACGGGCTGAAAGCGATTTGTTTCTTTCATGGCAACCCGGTATTTGGAAAAGACGCGCACCAGGGATGCGTCTTGTTATCAAGTGGTGATACCGGAGAGCTGCGCGCGATCATGAATGCGTCGACGATCACGGAGTTGCGCACGGCGGCGGTTTCGGCAGTTGCGACACGACTATTGTCTCGCCCGGAAGCGCGTGAACTTGCGATTGTTGGCGCAGGGGTTCAAGCGCGGGCTCATCTAATTGCTATCTCGGCTGTTCGCAACATCAAGCGAGCACGAGTTGCAAGTTTCAACTTTGATCGTGCGAAACAACTAGCGATTAAAATGCGTGGTGAGCTTCGCTTTGAGATCGAGCCAGTGGCGGAGGTTGAGGAGGCTGTTAGGAACGCAGACATCGTTGTTACTGCGACGAGTGCACGACAACCTGTAATTCAGCGTGAGTGGATTGCGCCCGGTGCACACATCAACGGCATTGGAACTTATTCGCCGCAAGCTCGTGAGATCGACAGTGCAACTATGGCGGCCTCGCGAATCTTCGTGGATCGTCGTGAGTCGGCCCTCAATGAAGCGGGCGATTACCTGCTGGCCGCAGCGGAAGGTGTGATTGGGCCAGAAGATATCTTGGCCGAAATCGGAGAGGTGCTGTTGAAGCAGAAGCCAGGTCGCACTTCGGACGAAGAGATCACCCTCTTCAAATCGCTCGGGTTGGCAATTGAGGATATGGCTTGTGCGGAATACCTCTACCAGAAGGCGCAACAAGAAAGTGTCGGGACCTGGGTCAAGTTCAATCTCTGACTGAGTAATCCTAAATTTGATGTAAGAGTGCTAAGGGGGATGTCGACAAATCAAAACAGTCCGGCGCCGTTTCCTGTTTGATATGCGTACCAAAGTCCAAAGCAGATGCTAAGAATTGCCGCCGTCGTTTGAAGTCGATGGTGAACGTGCGTGAGATTTCGTGAAGTAAGGGCGAAAGGTAATCCAATCAGGCCTGACATCAAAAGCATACCTACTATCGACCCGACACCAAATATTGCCAGGTAGAGTAGTCCGATCCACGTAGAACTGATTTGCGTCAGCACCAACAGAGTCAAAGCTCCTGAACCAGCCAGTCCGTGCATTGTTCCGATGAGCACTGGCTTCCATCCGATTCGTGAAAGCGTGTGAGAGTGAGGCGCATGTGTAGTTGGCGCGTGACTTGTTTGTTTTTCGTGGAAGTGAACGTGCTTGTGTGAGATGCCATCGTGACTGTGTTCATGCACGTGAACTTCCGCACTTTTGCGCAGTGCTCTCCACAAGGCACTGACACCAAGCGCTATAATCATGAGTGCGACAGCGAACTCTGCCCACCCAGTCACTCTCTCAGGTATTGCGGTTCGCAGCATTAATACGATCCCGCCAACAATCAAAAGAGATGCTGTGTGGCCCGCTCCCCACATTGCGCCGACCACCGCTGAGCGATAGACATTTTTGTGCTGGCTAACGATCGTCGATACCGCAACGACGTGATCAACCTCAGTCGCGTGCTTTAAACCAAACACCAGACCGACGCCTAAGACGGCTGCTGTGCTGAGTGAACCAATATTTTCTAACATATACGAGGTAACTGTTCCCCAGCGAGCATATCAACTATTCGCTTGCCGCCAAAACCAGTGGTCATCGATACGATTCCGCCCGGCTCAGTTTTGACATCGCCGATAATGCAGGCATCGCTACCGTATTTGTGCTTTTTCATGCGAGCGACCAGGAAGTCTGCCAGGTCAGCGGAAACAATAGCAACGAGCTTGCCTTCGTTTGCGACATACAATGGATCGAGACCAAGTATCTCACACGCGCCTTTTACTTCTTCGCGCACAGGGATCAGATCCTCACGGATCTCGATACAAACTTCTGCACTTAATGCGATCTCATTGAGCGTAGTTGCGAGACCACCTCGAGTAGGATCCCGAAGACAATGAAGACCCTCTAATGCTCCCCGACTGTTTGCCTCGTCAATCATCTCCGCAACTAAAGAGTTCAAAGGTGCGCAGTCGCTTTCTATATCCGTCTCCAGTTCCAATTCCCCACGAGCGATCATAATCGTTGTGCCATGGTCGCCGAGCGTACCACTCAAGATCACTTTGTCACCGGCCTGGGCTCGCGTTGCAGACAAATTCACACGGGACTCAATGACACCAATACCGGACGTATTGATGAATATTTTGTCTGCGCCACCTTTTTGGACCACCTTCGTATCGCCAGTAACCACCATAATACCGGCCTCGTCTGCAGTGCGACGCATCGATTCAAGGATCTTCTTCAAATCGTCGATAGGCAAACCTTCTTCAAGGATGAAGCCCGACGACAAATACAATGGTCGCGCACCACTCGCCGCAAGGTCGTTGACAGTTCCACTGACCGCCAGCGTACCGATATCGCCGCCTGGAAAAAAGATTGGCGAGACGACATAAGAATCAGTTGTGTAAGCAAGACGTGATGTTGTGTGACCATTACTCGAATTGTTATGTGCAGCGGTTACAGGAATATCGAAGACAGCTTGATCCTCAAGTCGCTCAAGAAGTGGATTACGAAAGTACTCGAGAAACAGTCCTTCGATCAGCTCGTGCATCGCTCGTCCACCGCTGCCGTGAGCTAGGGTGATGTGGGTGTCCGTCAACTTGTGCTTCCGCCGTCGCGCGCGTTCTACACGCTGGAAAAGCGGGGAGGGGCTGAAGGTTTTGGACATAGGATCTTCGTCTTTGCTGTTCGTCTTTTCTTTACGCTGCACCTCTCGTAGCAGATCTTTCCGCAATCTTCGATAGTCTGCCGAAATTGTAATATGCCGCGCATGCTCCTTCAGACGAAACCATGCATGATCCGATCGGCGTTTCAGGTGTGCACGCGGTACCAAACACTTTGCACTCCCATGGCTTCTTTACGCCTTTCAAAATCTCGCCACACTGACACGCTTTGGGATCGGCAACTCTTAAACCGGGAACACTAAATTTTAACTCAGCATCGAATCGCGCATACTTACTCTGTAATTTCATTCCGCTGTGGGCGATCGATCCGAGACCACGCCATTCAAAGTATTCGCGTGGTTCAAAAACCTCGAACAACGCTTCCAATGCTCTGCGGTTCCCATTCGTATAAACAACTCGCGCATACTGGTTCTCAACTTCAGCTCGACCCTCCACAATTTGCTTTACGATCATATAAACCGATTGCAAAACGTCGAGCGGTTCGAATCCCGTCACAACTAAAGGTTTATGGTAGTCGCGCGGAACAAACTCATAGCATCGTGTTCCGATGACCGTGCTCACATGACCTGGCCCAAGAAATCCATCCAACTTTAGGTCTGGCGAATCAAGCATGGCCTTAAGAGCCGGAATGATCGTTATGTGATTACAAAAGACGCTGAAGTTTTCAACCTTGTCTTTAGCGGCCTGCAGAATTGTCATCGCTGTTGATGGAGCTGTAGTCTCAAATCCGAGACCAAGAAATACAACGTGTTTGCCGGGTGTTTTTTTGGCAATCTTCAGTGCGTCAAGAGGCGAATAGACCATGCGCACGTCGGCGCCATCAGCTTTCGCATCCAGCAAACTCGTCTTTGAACCTGGCACGCGCATGGCATCCCCGAATGTTGTGAAGATCACATCCGGTTGCTCCGCGATCGAGATGGCATCATCCACGCGACCCAGCGGAATTACGCACACCGGACACCCGGGTCCATGAATCATTTCAATATTTTCCGGTAGTAGATCCTCAATGCCGTACTTGAAAATCGTATGAGTGTGGCCACCGCAGACTTCCATTAGTTTGAGAGGCTGCATAGTTAATTCAGCAATCTTTTTTGCCAGGCTAACGGCCAAATCGCTTTGTCTATATTCATCGATAAACTTCATGACCTTGTTCGACTCGCTTACTTGTCGCCTCTATGAAAACGATTATGTTTTTGGCTGCTCTTCCACCAGGCCTTTGTGCTGCAGAAACGTATGAACCATGTCCCACATGATGTGATAGAGCGCTACGTGTGTCTCCTGAATGCGATGGATACTCGAGGTCGGCACTGTCAGGCAATAATCCAGTAACCCCTCAAGCGAGAGTTCAGCCATCTCGCCACCATCGCCTCCCGCAAAACCAATCGTGCTGATTTTCAATCGTCTGGCAGTCGCAAAGGCATGCATCAGATTCTTAGAGTTGCCACTAGTCGAGACTCCCAACAACAAGTCGCCTTCTTTACCCAAGGCAATGATTTGACGAGTGAACACGTCATCGAAACCGACATCATTCGCAACTGCAGTCACCATCGCCATATCGTTAGTCAAACAAATCGCGGGCAGAGCTTTTCGACCAACGGTGATCGGATGCATAAACTCAACAGCGATATGCTGTGCATCAGTCGCCGAACCTCCGTTGCCGCATACAAGAAGCTTGTGGCCGCGGTGAAAAGTTTTGGCCAACTGAAGAGATGCTGCCAAAATCGTTTCCTTGTTCTCGGAAAAGAATTTTGTTTTTACGTCTACGCTTTCACGCGCTTTCTCCAAAAGTGAAAACCCCAGATCTTCCATCAGCTGCCGACTGTCTTTTTGCTCGTCATGCAAAAACGGGTAGAACGCTCGTGAAAAATTGTCGACGTCTGGCTTAGTCATTTCCTAATCAACCGTGGTCTGAAACTGGTCAAACTCATTTTGATACTCACCAAGTTCTTTAAGAACTCGGAGTGTTTCCTCAGCCTCTTTTTCGTCGACTTTACTCATTGCAAAGCCGACGTGAATCAACACGTAATCGCCAATGTGGGTCTCATCATCAGCAAGCATTCCTATGTTGATGTTCCGCTTGACGCCCCCCACTTCTACTTTGGCGATGCGATTCTCGACATCAACGATCTCAACAATCTTGCCTGGTATTGCAAGACACATTTAGTTTTCCCTCCCACTTTGGATTAGTGTGTTTGCAATCGCTGCCTGGCCCAGGGAAATACCTCCGTCATTTGCCGGCACTCGACTGTGTGTAAACACTTCAAATCCTCGTTTACTTAGCAACTCACCAACCTGTTCGAGCAGTAACATATTCTGAAACACGCCACCGGACAGAACTACTCGATTTAGATGTCGTTCCGTTCGTACTTTATCTGCCAGATCAGAAATCAGTTGAGCCACGCCCATGTGAAATCGCGCTGAGATTTGTCCAACTGGGACTTCATTGAGGAGATCTTCTACCGCCTCTCGAACAACTCCTTCCGCGACAATCTCACTGCCGTCCAACTGAAATTGATATGACTTCGATGCAACTCTGTCAGCAATTGCCTCAAGTTCTATCGCGGCCTGACCTTCATAGTTAATCGAGCGTCTTAGCGTAAGTAGACCTGCAACAGCGTCGAATAATCGGCCCATGCTCGAGGTGCCGGGGCTGTTAATCTTTCTTGCCATCATGCTTCGCAATGTGGCCCACCTATCGCGATCCAGGTTGGCAGTGAATGGGAGTTTCAAGTTGATGAAGTCGTCGCCAAAAGTTCGATGAAAATAGACCGCGGCGAGTCGCCAGGGTTCTCGTATCGCCTTAGCGCCGCCCGGAAGCGGGACGTTTGCCAAGTGTGCAATGCGTTCGGCACAACAGAAATCAGCCACAAAGAACTCGCCACCCCAAAGCTTTCCGTCTATACCAAACCCAAGACCATCAAAAGCAACTCCAATAACTTCACCTTCGATCTGGTTATCAACCATGCAACTCGCGATGTGCGCATGATGATGCTGAACAGCGATCTTTGTGGGAATGCTGTCGAGCTCAAGCGCAAACTTGGAGGACAAATATTCCGGATGCAAATCGTAAGCAACCACTTGAGGATCGATATCGAATAACCGTTGATAGTGTTCGATTCCTTCAGTAAACGAACGCAGTGTTTCTAGATTCTCGAGATCGCCGATGTGGTGACTAACAAATGCGTTGTGTCCGCGAGCGAGGCAAAACGTGTTCTTTAGCTCTGCGCCGCAGGACAAAATAGGAGTCTTGAATTCAAATGCAGTTCGAACAGGCGCAGGGGCAAAGCCACGAGAGCGACGTAGGACCATCGAACGTCCTTGAAAACTGCGGACAACAGAATCGTCCGTACGAATGTGTATCGGCCTGTCATGTACCAAAAAATAATCAGCGATCTTCTGCAATCTTTCACCTGCTTCTGAGTCGGTGAAACAGATAGGCTCATCAGAAATATTCCCACTCGTCATGACAAGTGGTCGATCGAACGATTCGAACAATAGGTGGTGCAGAGGTGTGTACGGCAACACGAATCCGAGCGTGTTCAAACCCGGTGACACAGCTCTCGGCACTATGTTGCCGCATCTTCTCTCTAACAGAACTATTGGTCGCATCTGCGACTCTAAAAGCGACGCTTCATGGTCTAACACGCGACAGTATTCACGAATGATCTCCACGGAACGGGCCATCAACGCAAAGGGTTTGTCTTCTCTAAACTTGCGACTCCGTAAATTTGTAACTGCCTTTTCTGACAGTCCATCACACGCGAGATGAAATCCACCGATTCCCTTGATTGCCACAATGCTTCCCTGCTGCAAAAGATTCATTGCTACTGAAAGTGGATCTCCATTGACCCCACTTCCAGAACTATCGACCAGGCGCAAGCGCGGTCCACAAACTTCGCAGGCTGTCGGTTCCGCATGGAAACGTCGATCGAGAGGGTTTTCGTATTCGTCACGACACGCCGCACACATCTCGAAGGCCGCCATCGTTGTGTTTACCCGGTCGTAGGGAATGTCTTTCGTTATCGTGAAACGAGGACCACAGTTTGTGCAGTTGATAAATGGATAGCGGTATCGGCGATTTGTTTGATCGAATAACTCAGTCAGACAGTCACTACAGGTAGCAACATCCGCAGCGATTGGAACCAGCTTTTGTCCATCGGCGAGACTTTCCAGGATTCGAAAATCTTGATAGTCGGCGGGAAGAAGATTTTCGACTCGTTCGATCGACTCAATTTCAGAGAGTGGCGGCGGATTCAGTTCGAGCTCGCGAACAAAGTGTTCAATGTCGGCAGGCTCGCCTTCCAAATCAATTAACACTCCAGCCGCATTATTGAGCACACGCCCATTGAGTGCACGGCGGCTGGCATTTGAATAGACAAATGGACGAAAGCCAACGCCCTGAACAGTGCCGCGAACAATTATTTGCGCTCGTGTAGTCACTGTAAGTCTTCAGATGACGAGCGGGGAGGCGGATCAGTTTGTCTTCATCAGCGCGCTTCGTTCGTCCAACTTAGATGTCAAAACCTCGAGATAGCCATCAATACCACTTCCTGTTTTCACTGATACTTCCATGATGGACATCCCGGGACGCACTGCCTGAATATTTTGCCGAGCTACCACTAAATCAAAATCAACTGCTTCAGCCAGGTCCATCTTTGTAATCACCGCGATATCCGCTGTGTTAAAGATGGTCGGGTATTTCAACGGTTTGTCTTCACCCTCGGTCACCGACATCAACACCAAACGTAAACGCTCGCCGAGGTCGTAACTCGACGGGCAGACCAGGTTGCCGACGTTCTCGATAAAAAGAATGTCGAGCTCATCCAGATTCCAATCATCGAGTGCGCGTTGGACCATCTCGGCATCGAGATGGCAAATCGTTCCGGTAACGATTTGCTTAACAGGCGCTTCGCTGCGAGCGAGTCTGCGAGCATCGTTTTCAGTTGCCAGGTCGCCGACTAATGCAGCGACTCGTAATCCATTGTGACGCAACCGAGTTAACGTATGTTCGAGTAGAGCCGTCTTGCCGGCACCTGGTGTAGAGACCATGCTGATCACCAGCACGTTCTGCGCCTCAAACTGTTCGCGAAGTGCGCGCGCTAATACATCGTTCTGCTTAAGAACATTCTGCCGAACTTCAACTAAACGCGGAGTACTGCTCATGAGACGACAGCCTTTGCTCCTTCCAACTCAAGAGCTACGACTTCGAGTTCCCTTCCCTGCGTCACATGGGAATTAGTGCCACCACATTTCGAGCAACGAAGATCTTGAACGGTTTCAACCAACTGATTCGACTCACACGTTGAACAATGAATAATCACCGGCACGTCCTCGATGATCAGAGTCGAGCCTTCCAAGGCCGTACCCTGACATGCGATCTCGTAAGAAAACTGCAACGCTTCCTTTATCACTCCTGATAGCGAGCCGAGTTTGAGATGCAGTGCGCTAACGCGTGCACCTCCCCGGGCGGCGCACTCTTTATTCGCCATCTCTATCATGCTGAGCGCAATTGAAAGTTCGTGCATCTCAATTAACGACTGCTATTCAGCTCTACGCATCGAAAGGTCAAACGAACACTTAACTTCGTTTTTAATCTTCAGTGTGCCCCCCGCAACTGAAACTAATTTGATCTTGTAGTCCGTTTGCTTAATCGGACATTCCCCTTTGACACGTAGGCCATCATTAGTGGCCCACACTTCACCGCTTATCCACAGATTGTTCTGCGTGACACCGTGCAGAGTTAGATTGCCAATCACGCGAGAACGGTAACGCCCTTCGACTATCCTGCTTAGAGAAACACTACTGCTCTCGAAAACAATCTCCGGATATTTTTCCGTTTCAAGGACTTCGAGCCGCATCATGCGTTCAATTTCCTGGCGGTCCTTTTCCTTGACGTCGCTTACAACAACTAACGAAGCGGTTTTCACTACCAGCTTCACCGAAGCGTTCTCGAACGTCGCGGGAACGAATCGAGCTTCGCCCGCAAACTCCTTCACGCCGATTAATGGATCGTGACCGAATGCTGAAAACAAACCTTCCGCAAACGCTTTTACAGTGAAAGCGCTCGTCGCCGGGTCGATGCGGTAGGTTCCAATTTGACTCGCGACTTCTGTGGTCATCTGCGCCTCTAATGCGAAGTCCGCGAAGTGACGCCTCCGTCACGTTTGGACGCGAGTGCGCGACGGATATTTCGTCGAACCACTTCCGTCGTTAACCCAAAGACCAAATGGGATGCGAAGGAATACGCATGAGTCGACAACGGGTACTTACTTGCGGATTTCGACAGACCCAAAGCAGGAACAATTGCTTCATCTGCTATGGCCCATACGGCTGCACCAAACGGCACTCCTTCCGCCATCGTTGTCAGCGGAACAATTTCAGCAACTGCTCCATAAATAGCTCCTGATGTCGCACCCATTGCATAGTGAGCAATCGCGCCTGCCACTTCTTTCTCAGGTTTGGACAGTTTGTGATTGAAGACGAACACCGAAACGGCGTTTCCAGCGCGAACCGCAGCGTTATCATCCGGAGCGTCACTTCCGCGCTCTTGCAATTCCCGACCTATTCCGTGGTCTGGTGAACCCTGTTGTAACGACTGCGCTCCGTGTGATCGCGATTGATCCTGCATCAGTTTTCCGAGCAGGGCCTGAAATTGATTCATCACTAGAGACGCAACGAGGCCACCGGCGACACCAGCGGCCAGTCCCTTAGTTACACTGCTTTCGTCTTTCATCACTTGAATACCCCCATGTTCGCTTTGACTTCCTTGCCGACTACATCGTTGAAATCTTTATGTAGCGTTTGAGGTCGTCGAGTTGAGTTAGTAAACCAACCGCAACTAATGTCATCGCGATGCAACCAATAATTTTTAGAAAACGACGTCCACCTTTATGCTCACATGTTTCATTTTTCTGTCCCATTGTCTCTCCCTCTTTACCCCTTAGAAAACTTCCTGCGTTGCCGACTCCAAATGATCGGCAACAACTGACTCAATTAATTTGACTGCTTCGGGCACTGCTGCTTGAACTGATTCACTCAGTCCCATCAAGCCTTCTTCCGATCCAAACGTTTCAGGTTCACAACCGATCAGCAAAAGCTTTTTGAACTCGCCACCCATCGACTTCACCATGCTCAAGACTTTCAACGGATTCATTCCGTGCGTTTCAACAACTTGGATTTCTCGATCAAATGTCTCCAATTCACTCAACTCGGGTTCGATTTTATAAATCGTTCCTGGAGCACCTCCTCTGGGCGTTGCGTCCACCAGAATGGTTACGTCATATCCATCAAGCAACGCGTAGCTCAGATCAAAGCCCCGAATACCAAAGTCAGCGACTCGAACATTGTCGGGCCAAGATCGCTCCATCAAGTGTTTCAATACTTCACAACCAAAAGCATCGTCACCCAGAAAAATATTTCCGATTCCAGCAATCAATATACTGGGTTCAGACATCTCTTCTCTCTCCGTTAGCCGACGACGATAAAGGCTCAACCTCTTCGACAGAAAAAAAGAACCGGTGTCCTGGTTGTCTCAACATTCCCATGTCTCGTCCTGGATCGTCATCAATTACAACTGCTAAATGAGCGCGCCCTTCGTAATCTTCCTCAATCGCTTCAATCACCGCTGTTTTGCCCTCAAGTGCCATGTCGAACACGTCGCCCCCCGGCCGTGGTCTCAACCTAACTCGATCTCCTTGCTTGTATTCGAAGGGTCCATCGCAAACTACATCAACGACTTTCTTGTCTTCCAATAATTGCCATTCCCATTCGTTCATAACTGTTTTCGACTTCTCCTTACTGACTAAACACTATTGACTTCTTTTCATGACCCCGTGCAGCTTCATCAACTGTTCCGGAGGCATAGTTTCGGTTCTTTCCAACAGTTGCCTTGCTAATTCATCTGCGCTTCGCATTTCTCGTTTTTCTTCGTCAGTCAACGTCATGATCCGCAACGTCAAGATTTCGTCGATCTCGGTTCCGTCGAAGAGATCGCCGGCGCTTTGCGGAGCAATCTGCGGATAATCGTAGAGAATAATTGGAGATGAAAGAACGCAATTAGTTTGACCTTCCTCACCTACCAATACTGGAAATGTTCCTTTGTTTACGCACTGCGCGGCAACTGTTTTGTACTTGCCTGGTGGCTCAAGCAGGGAGATGAACGAGCCGTCATACATCTCAAGAATCGTGTGCGTCGACACGAATGATCGCATGAGCGCTTCGTCGCGGCTGGTGCTTTGGGCGGCATCGAATGCCGTGCAGTTGCGAATGACAGTGCTTAGGCGAAAGACTTCGTTCTCTTCGCTGACGCGCGCTAAGGAAATCTCAATCGATCCATTTATTTCCTGTTGTGTCCGTACAATCAAACCGACGACTTCGCCTGAATCTTCGTTCGTCAACAGCTCACTTGTTTTGTTTGATGGATAACTAAACTCGGAAATCTTCAACCCTTGCTCAAGCTCATTTAGATCGATCGGTGGCATGTCGACCTCACGCTCAACTGCTTCCTGCCACGTTTGTAAAATGTTTCGATTTACATCCAACACCGGAACAAATTGAAAATGATGTTCAGCTTGGATCAAGTGAGTACAGTCACCACTCGGCAAATCACAGTCGACGATTTGGGCAACTTCACGCGTTAACAAATGTAGAAACCGGACCTTAACCTTGAGCTTTGTGTTAGGTCTGCCTTCAATCAAACACTCAGTGTTCATCGTGGAGCTGTCGGTACCCGCCTGAGCGAGCGCATACGACTCGGGACACAACGCGCCAAAGTTCCAGCGCTGTTGATTCTTCACTGCCGACGGTCGGTACGGATAAAGAATGTATCCTTCGTAGAGCACCGCATCGGCGATTCTCTCTACCAATCGTTTTTCCTTGCCTGGGCCAGTCGCGCCCATACTCATGACGGCAAACTCCCCTCGACTGTTAATTCATCATCAGCAACCGACTCGCCGTTTTCCGGCGCGGGAATAATGCTCTCCAACGCCTGCTCCCACGTGGGAATCGCGTGCTGGAACTTGTAGCGTGAAAGCTTCTCAAACACGTCGCGGCGCAAACAGAGCCAGGCGGTGTTTGGGTAATAGCGGTCCATCATTTCCTGCCACACGGCGATCGATAACTTGAAGGGCGCTTCCTTTTCCCAGGAAATTTGCTCTACTTGCAATCCGTAATCATCAGAGTCATAGAACACTGTTCCACTGAACATCAGATTCAGTGGCACAACTCCATCAGTCAGGCCCGCAAAATACTTGGTTGCCGCAACATTGAAATCAAATGTGCAAGGCAGCGGAAGATCGACGGTTGCTTCGCTCGTGAAAGGCGGGACGTTAGCACTCGTGTGCGTCCAGAGCATTGCTCGCAATGTCCTTCCCCATCGTTCGGGTTCTCCAAAAAGCTCAAACAGTTGCGCTTGTTCTTTTTTCGAATATCGCCGTTTGGTCGTGTCGATCTGAACCTGGCAGCGCAATGCGATCGATTGAATTTTTGTCTCCGTGTCAGCACTTGTGATCTTCAGTTTTAATGACAACAGCGGCGAGACCGCATATGACACAACCTCAGCACTCTCCACTGAAAAATTAAGATCAGGCATGCGCAGTTTTTCCCACTCGCGTAGAACGTTTGCGGAGTTCGCCAAAAAACTCGTTAATTGCAGTCCAGACCTCAGTGCCTCCCGCGAGTCCTTTCCACTTCGTACGAATTAGACCAACGAGCCTGTAGCATTCGTCGATCGGCACAATGAAGTAGTCGGCTGAGTCGCGGACGCGATTAACCAACAGGGCTTCCGTGTCTGGCTCCAACTCCTTCAGCACTGGATTGCAGTTAACGATTTCGTCCCACGATTCAAAATCCAACAGCGATTCGGTTGGTCCAGCCGGACTCGGATAGATAACAGTCATTCGGTCTGTAACACTGTTCTTAAAAAAGAAGGCCATGCTGATCGGAATCATCAGGCCTTCCCATTGCGATTGCGTTAATTCAAAGTTGGGCAAATAGCGAACCGTTTGAGGTATGCGGCGATACTTTGTCTCAGCTCCGCTACTGAAAAGGATCGCACACGCCTGACAAGCGCAAACAATCTTCCTCATTCCGGGTTCGATAAGATGAGGATGTTCCGGTCCCAACTCCGCACTGCACAGGTCACAACGTTCGATAGCTGGCGACCGAGCACGAATGAAGCGTCGAAGAAGGTCTAAGCCATCAGCGTTTGACGCTGGGTTGTTACCACTCACGACGACTTCGTTGTTGTTCGAAGTTTGATCCTTCATTATTTATTTTCAACTTCGTGACTCGGCATTTGTGCGTGCTCGCGATCAGTACTAAGCAGGAGGTCATTTCGTTCCTATAGGAATTTGGCAGTCCGTAAAACTTTGTATCTGCACAAACTCGCTTTTCTCTTCAGCCGGAACGCTTTCGGCTTCGATCGCCACAACATCAGGTGCGACAGCCAAGATTGATTCCTCGATCGCAGACTTCAAGGTTATCGAGGATGAAGGACAGCTCTTGCAGCTTCCCTGCATTCGCAGCCGAACTACTCCGTGAGTAATGCTGATTAGTTCGACATTACCTCCGTGCAATTCCAAGTACGGCCTGACCTTGGCTAAGGCTTGCAATACCCGAGTCTCGAGCGGCAGCGGATGCAATCCATATAGCAACAAAAGACTGCTGACCTTCTCGTCATCGGCAAATTGATCGAACGTGGAATAACCATCAGCGCCTGTCGACGCTACGATTTCCATCAGTCGATCGAGTGCCTCACCATGAAACTCCATCAGAGCCTGAACCAAAGCAATCGCGCTGGAGCGTGCGTTTGCATCGGGCAAACTCTCAATTGTTTTGACTAACCCTTCGATTCGCTCAATCGATTGGCCCAAGGTTCCCTCCGCAGCGTTCAATAGTGGTCGCTAGTTGAACCTAGTTGGACCAGGAAGCCAGTTACTCACCAGTTTCCTGATCCTCTTCGCTTAGAGCTGCCACCCAGTTTTATTTCACCATTCCAAACATTGGCGAATGATGCGTCTCCAGGACCTTCCCGTTACCGAGGTACATGTGGACTCCACACGGCAGACACGGATCAAAGCTCCTCACTGCACGCATGATGTCGATGCCTTTAAAGTTTTCTGCTCCGTTCTCCTCAAAGATTGGCGTGTTTTGAACGGCATCTTCATAAGGTCCGGGTGTCCCGTAGATGTCGCGCGGATTTGCGTTCCAGGGCGTTGGCGGATACGGGTGGTAGTTGGCGATTTTCCCGTCGCGAATAACGACGTGGTGCGACAACACACCGCGGACGGCTTCGTGAAATCCGCAACCGATTGCTTCGTCCGGAACTTTGAAGTCCGACCAGGTCTGCGTCCGTCCGGCGTGAAGCTCTGCAAGCGCCTGCTCGGCAAAGTAAAGTGCACACGCAGCCGCATACGCCTGGAAGTACGTGCGAGCGCGATCGCGTTCGATTGCGTTACTCCATTTAGGAATTTTCCATTCGAACTCAACTTCAGGTTTCATCGCCGTCTTTGGCAGATAAATCTTCACGCTATGGCCCGTGGCTTTGACATAGCCGATATCCACCTTACCGGCCAAAGCCGTGGCCCAAAAGCGAGCTATTGGACCACCGCCCGTGTCGAGTGCCAGATACTTTTTGTCACCAGGTTCATCAGCGTGATACCAGCGCGGTGACATTACCCACGTGTACTTGTCTTCAAAATCTCTCTTCTGGGGACGTGGAATTGTTGACTGGTTCCAGGGATGACGTTTGTCTACCGGATTGCCAAGTGGATCTGTCGGTACAAACGTCTCACTGTTTTCCCAATCATCGTAGTAAGAGCTGCCCAGGAGGATTCGAATTCCGAGATTGATATCTACAAGGTTGGTTGTCACAAGTTTTCCGTCAACAACAACGCCCGGAGTGACATACATCGCGTTGCCCCACTCGTTCATGTTCTTGTACGTGTAATCGCAAACTGCCGGATCCTGGAACGACCCCCAGCAACCAAGGAGAATTCGTCGTTGTCCAACTTTTTCATAGCCAGGCAACGCTTCGTAAATGAAATTGAAGAGATCATCGTGAAGCGGCACTACCTTCTTCATGAACTCGCAATAGCGCATTAATCGAACAATGTAGTCAGTAAACAACTGGACTGTCGGAACAGTGCCAACACCGCCCGGATACAAGGTTGATGGATGGACATGTCGACCCTCCATCAAACAAAACATCTCGCGTGTATAACGACTTACGTGAAGCGTTTCGCGATAGAACTCGCCGCTAAACGGATTCAGCGCCGTCATAATGTCCGCGATTGTTTTGTAGCCGTGATCTGCGGCGTGTGGCGCGTCTGTGGTCTTTGCTTTCTCCCAAACACTCGGATTGGTTTCTTTGACCATCTGTTCGCAGAAATCTACTCCGACCAAATTGTCCTGGAAGATGTTGTGATCAAACATGTATTCCGCCGCTTCACCGAGGTTGACGATCCACTCGGCCATCGCTGGCGGTCTAACATTGAAAGCCATGTTCTGTGCATAGGTCGCGCAGGTGGCGTGATTGTCGCCACAGATTCCGCAGATGCGACTCGTAATAAAATGTGCATCACGCGGATCTTTGCCCTTCATAAAAATCGAATAGCCACGGAAGATTGAAGACGTGCTGTAACATTCCGCAACTTCCCGATTGGCGAAGTCGATCTTTGTATAGATACCCAAACTCCCAACAATGCGAGTAATGGGATCCCAGTTCATATCGACCAGAGTGCGCGGCTTTGCAGGAGTCTGGGTAACCGTTTGAGTACTCATTGTTGTTGCTCCTTTCCCTGGAGGCTTGATGACTGGTATCCAGTCGTTAGCTCTGGTCGGTTGTGCCGCCACTTCGGTTCTTTGTTTACAGTCGAATGGGTAAAACTTCGAAGCGTCCGAACGGCAGCGCCGTAAATTCTGATCGTTCTCGACGAGATCTTTGCGCCCGGAGGTTCATCCATAAAGGGCATGAATTTGTCAGGGAAGCCAGGCATCGTGCATCCAATGCAAATTCCGCCGACATTTGGACAACCTCCAATGCCCGCCATCCAACCCCGCTTCGGCACGTTGCAATTAACAACGGGTCCCCAGCATCCGAGTTTGACTAAACACTTTGGTGAGCCATATTCATCAGCGAAATTACCTTCTTCGTAATAGCTGCCTCGATCGCAACCCTCATGGACCGTCGTGCCAAATAACCATGTTGGTCGTCCAGCATCATCGAGCGGAATCATTGGCGCGAGACCGGCAGCAACGTAAAGCAAATAAAGGAGGGTCTCCATGAAGTTATCGGGTTGCACCGGACAACCGGGAACATTCACGATCGGAATACCAGCCTTTGATTTCCAATCCCATCCGAGATAGTCCGCCAGTCCCATGCAACCTGTTGGATTGCCGGCCATTGCGTGAATACCTCCATACGTTGCGCATGTCCCAATAGCGACGACCGCCAAAGCTTTCGGTGAAAGTCGATCGATCCACTCGTTAGTGGTAATCGGTTGGCCAGTGATTGGGTCCGCACCAACAGCGGCCCAATACCCGTCACCGCTAAGTTGTTCGTTTGGAATTGATCCTTCTACAACCAGCACGAAGGGATCGATGAGTCCTTGTTCTGCCTGGTAGTAATACTTCATGAAGTCGTCGCCAACTTCATAAGCTAAAACAGGATTATGTAAGTGAACGGTTGGAAGTCCGGGAATTGCTCCCAACACTACATCTTCGAGACTGGGCTGAGTGGCAGCGGTTATAGAAACTGAATCGCCGTCACACCCGAGTCCTGCCGTGATCCATACAATATGAATATCCTTGACCGCCGGTGGTCGTTGCGTAATACGACCATACGGGGCAATTTCTGCCGCCATAACTTTCTCCTCTCTCACGT
>Ga0070671_100001216_pt1 | contig 19286 bp, 16 predicted proteins | sample KBSS73metaG_FD_65341 | JGI IMG/M metagenome (GOLD analysis project Ga0070671, IMG submission 65341) | Switchgrass rhizosphere microbial communities from Kellogg Biological Station, Michigan, USA - KBS S7-3 metaG | ecosystem: Host-associated > Plants > Roots > Rhizosphere > Soil ...
TGTCGAGGGCGGCGATCTCGTCGATCGTCCGGACCAGGACGGTGTTCTCGACGTCCACGGACTCCAGCGTGCGGGACGCGACGACCTTGGGTGTGGCCCGCCAGAGCGGGGCGTAGGTGCGGTCGTGCTCGTGCTCGGAGGTCTCGTCGGCGTGCGGCCAGTACGAGGACATCCAGCCCCACACGACGCGGCCGTAGAGCAGCGACGACCCCTCGGGCTGGAGCGCGGTCGAGTACGCCGAGTGCTCAGGGCCCATGAGCGGCCAGTCGAACTCACCCTTCGGGCCGCAGATCCGGCCGTCGAGCGAGACGTTGATGTGGTGGGTGATCCGGCGCATCGGGTGCTCCTCGTGGTTCGGGGCTTGTCACCGGAAGGTCGGAGCGGGCGCACGGTTCTCGACACGCGCCGTCAGATCTCCTGCTCGGTGCTCTGCGTGGCCCGAAGCCGAGCAACGCGCGCAGATCCCCGTCGGGGGGCGGCGCGGTGCCGGTCGTTGAGCATGCTACAGAGCCCCCGACCCGCGCGACGTGCAGCGCCTGCGGGCGCGGGAGTCCGGCCCCCGCCGGACGGGAGCCGGAGCCGCTGGCCGGCGCCACGCGCTCGGCAGGCTCAACGGGGGCGCGGTCCCGTTCGCCGGGCCCCGCCAGGCCGGATCATGGGCGCCCGGCTGGTGCTGAGACGCCGACACGGCACCCTCGCCGGGAGCGAGGATGCCGTGTCGGGTCGGCGGGTCAGGAGAACTGGCGGGTGCCGCAGGTCGAGCAGAACACCGCGCCCGGGGTGACCGTGCTGCCACAGGTGCCGCACTCCTTGGCCGTGGGCAGGGAGACCACCGTGGTGGTGCCGTCCTCCGCGGAGGACGACCCGTTCACCGTCTCCGCCGGCGCGGGACGCTGGGCGGCGACGATGTCCGCGGGCGTGACGATCCGGGTGCGGGCCTCGGCGTCCACGGTGGACTCCATCGGGCGGGGCGGCATCGGGGTGCTGCCCCACGGGGCTGCCGGACGGGCCTGGACGGGCTGCTGCGGGAACTGCGGGGCCTGGCCGCCGGGGGTCCAGGCGGAGTAGCCGTCGGAGGGACGCGGGCCGGGCAGCGCGGGCTGCACCGTCACGGCCTGACCACCGCGCTTGCGGCGCAGCACCAGCAGCAGGGCGATCCCGCCGACGACCAGGGCGCCGGCACCGCCGACGACGGTCCAGAAGACCCACGGCGTCATACCGAGGATGTCGTCACCGGACTGCTCGACGGGGGTGGCCGCCGGGGCCGGGGCCACGTCGCCGAACCGCTCCTTGGCCTTGGCGGCCTCGGTCTTGAACAGCTTCGCCTGGTTGTGGTCCGGGTCGACCAGCAGCAGCCGGTCGAAGTCCGCGATCGCGTCCGTGTAGTGGCCCGCGTAGTAGTCGGCCAGCGCGGTCCGGTACAGGGTGTCGTTCGGGCCGAGCTGGTTCTGCACGCCGTTGCGCGCCATCAGCTCGCTCAGCCCGGTGGCCGGGGCGATGAAGTTGAAGGCCTGGTCGTTCCGCAGGTACGCGCTGTTGACGCCGACGACGTCACCCTCGAGGTCCACGGTCGGACCGCCGCTCATGCCGGGCGACAGCGAGGCGCTGGTCTCGTAGAAGGGGACCGAGCCGATAGTGCGGGTGGTGCTGACCTGACCGTCCTTGTTGGACGGCTCCAGGGTGGTGTCGGTGACGGCGTCGGCGCTGGCCGGGTAGCCGATCGACAGCACCGGCGTGCCGACGGCGGCCGAGGTGCCCTTGTCCAGCTCCACCGACGGCAGGTCGGTGCTCTCGACCTTCAGCAGCGCGACGTCGCCCTGCGAGTGCGGCCGGAAGTCGACCAGCCGCGCCGGGACCGAGCTGGCGGTGGCGGTGCTGCCGGTACCGGAGCCGATGACCGCGCCGTACTGGACGTCGATCGGGGAGCCCTTGGCCTGGCCCTCGACCGTCCAGTTGGCCATGCCGTACTCGACCACGCTCGCCAGCGGCAGGCTCGGGTCGCGGCTGACCAGGTCCTCGGCGACGGCCTGCACGAAGTCCGCCCGGACACCCTCGGGCGTGGTGGTGTCGACGCAGTGCCCGGCGGTGGCGATGTAGCCCTGCGGGCTCACGCCGAAGCCGGTGCAGGTGGCGTCGAGGGTGATCGGCTGGCCGTTGTTGAAGAACAGCCCGTCGGTGTCGCCGACGTAGGCGGTGTAGGTGGAGGTCAGGTAGACGATCGCGGGGCGGACCTCGGCGGCGGCCTTCTCGGTGGCGCTGGCCTGCTGCGGCGAGCCCGCCTGGGGCGAACCGGTCTGGGTCGACGCCGGCGGTGCTCCCGGCTCCTGGGCCGTCGCGGTGCCCGCCGTGGCGAGCGTGACGGTCGCGGCGGCGGCCAGGGCGGCGGCGGCGCGGGCGAAGGTGCCGGTCATGGTGGAATTCCTCTCCTGTGTGGCGATCCGGCCGGTCGGCCCTTCGCCCCCCGGGCCTCTCCCCTCAGCGGGGTGGCCCGTCGTTGACAGGGGGAACTCTGCTCCGCCGCACCGGTCCGAACGAGGTCGTCACCTCCTCGATCAGGGGTGGGGCCAGCACCACCTCGGGGCACGCGGTGGGCTCATGGAGGTGCACGGGGTCGTCACCTCGGCGGAGTGGGCGCGCACGCGGCAGACTGTCTCGTGTGGAGCAACAGGGTGCGGATGCGGAGCGTGGCCTGCCGACCGTCGGCTCGGTGCGCGTGCTGGTCGTGGACGACCAGCGGCCCTTCCGCGCCGCCGCGAAGGCGGTGATCGCGCGCATGCCCGGGTGGGAGGTCGCGGGCGTCGCGGAGACCGGCGAGGAAGCCGTCACGGCCGCCGCCGGGCTGCGCCCCGATCTCGTGCTGATGGACGTCAACCTCCCCGGGATCGACGGCGCCGAGGCCGCCGCCCGGGTCCGCCAGGTCGCCCCGGGCACCCTGACCGTCCTGTGCTCGACGTACCGCGCCGAGGACCTGCGCATCGACCCGATGGGGGTAGGCATCGCGGGCTACCTGCACAAGGAGGAGCTCGGCGGCCCCGTCCTCCGCGAGCTCTGGCGCCGCCTCAACGCCGCCTGAGAGCGACTCGCGAGGCAGGGTGTGCGACTCGCGAAGCAGGGCGTGCGACTCGCGAGGCAGGGTGTGCGACTCGCGAGGCACGGTGTGCGACTCGCGAGGAACGGTGTGCGACTCGCGGGGCGGGGGGTGCGACTCGCGGGTCAGGCGGAGTGCAGGGATCTCGCGACGGGGGTGCGGGAGAGGCGCAGGGCGGGGAGGCCGCCCAGGATCAACGAGCCCACCAGCACGGCCGGGACGATCAGCGCGATCGGCCACACCGGCACCGCGACGTCCGGCGCCACCCCCGTCTGGCTCGCCACCTGCCACCACAGCACCCGGCCGACTCCGAGGCCGAGCAGCATGCCCGCCGCGACGCCGGGCAGGACCGTCGTGCCCGCGAGCACGCCGAGGGCGGCGCGGACCTGGCCGGGCGTCGCGCCCAGGACCGCCAGCACGGCGGCGTCCCGGGTGTGCCTGCGCACCGCCCCGACCAGCGTGTGCACCAACCCCGCGACCGCGACGACGGCGAGCAGCACGGCGAGGATCTCCGGCAGCCGCAACAGCCCGGCGAGGGTGTCGATCTCCGGCGGCATCCCGGGCAGGTGGACCTCCAGCCTGCGCCCGACGTCCTCGTAGAGCGACGTCGACTGGCCCGGCACGGCGACGAGGTGCGCGGAGGCGAGCGGCTGCCGGAACAGGCCGTCGAGCTGCTCCGGGGTGACCACCAGCCCCTCCCCCAGCGGAGCGCCGCGCTCGGGCTGCGGCACCACGATCCCGGTGACCGTGAGCGTCGCGGAGCGCCCGTCGGAGGACAGCACGTCGACCGTGTCGCCGATCCCCTTCTCCTCGCGCGCCGCGACCCGCGCACCCAGCGCGACCTCGCCCTGCGCACCCGGCAACCGGCCGGTGACCAGGGAGACCGGCACGTCGCCCTTGACCGGCAGGTGGGCGTAGGCGTCCACCTGGCGGGACCGGGCGGGGTCGAGCGTCACGCGGCCCGTCTCCACCTCGGACAGGGCCGCGACACGCGGATCGGCGGCGAGCACGCGCATCTCCGCGTCCCGGGCGTCGGCGATGGTGAGGTCGGAGGTGAAGCCGTAGCGCTCCGGGGTGTCGACGAGCCGCTGCAGGCTCGCGCCGAGCATCGTCGACGCGACGATCCCGGCCACCGTGACCGCGATGCCCGCGGCCGCCGCGAGCGCGGGCAGCCCGGACGCACCGCCCGGCAGCGTCCGTCCGCGCAGGGCCAACCGCAGCCCGACGAACAGCGCGGGCCAGCGCACCGCCCAGCGCACGGACCGGTGTCTGCTGAGCGCGGGTGTGACCACCGCACCCCGTCCCGCCAGCGCGGACGTGGCCGCGGCGGCGCCGAGGAACACCACCAGGACCCCCAGCGCGCCGAGCACGACGGCGGGCCAGTCCGGCCGGAACCCGCTGTCCGGCTCGAACCGGGCCTGGCTGCCGATCGGCTCGATCACGCCCGCCGCGAGCGTCAGCCCGCCCGCGAGCAGTGCCGCGGGGACCGCCCCGGCGAGGGCGGCGACCACCCGGGCGGTGGCCCGTTCGACGCCGTCGAGCCCGAGGGCGTTCTCCACCCGCTGGTCGCCGCTGCCGCGCAGGTGGTGGCGCATCAGGCCCTGGCCGAGCACGACCGTCCCGCCGAGGGCGACCACGAGCGCGAAGCCCCACAGCCCCAGCCGCAGCACCCGCTCGGACGCCGCGACCGCCGGATCGGTCTCGATGGTCGGGAAGACGGGGATCTCGGGCACGTAGTTCCCGACGACGAGGGGTCGCGGCTTACCGACGTACTCCTGCGCGAGGGCGCTCACGAGCCGGCCCCGCAGCGCCTCGTCCGTCGCGTGGTCGCCGGTGTAGGCGAGCCGGGCGAAGCCCGACCGCCCGCCCGCAGCGCCCGCGTTCTGCGCGGCGAACGCGGGCGTGGACAGGCTGTCCCCCAACGGCCCCGACCAGCTGGGCATCCGCCCGATCCCGACGACCGTCATCCGCCGGGTGGCGCCCTCGGGCTCGCCGAACCCGACGTCGAACCGGGCGACCTGGCGCAGGGTCAGCATCCGCAGCGTGATCCGGTCCCCCACCCGCAGCCCGGCCGCCGCGGCCAGGGGCTCGCCGACCAGCAGCTCGTCGGCCGCCTCGACGCGCGGGGCCCGGCCGGCGACGATCACGGGGTCCACCAGGTCGTCCGGGCGCTCGGGGCCCGCGATGACCGAGGTGTACTGCAGCGTGGGGCCCTCGATCTGGGCGATCCAGGCGTAGGCCGTCCAGCTCTCCTCGACGCCGGGCAGCCCGGAGAACGAGGCGGTGACCTCGGGCAGGTCCGCGGGGAGATAGGCCCGGACGTCGTCGAGACCGGTGCGCTCCACCAGCCGCGGGTAGGCGCTGCCGGTCCGGTCGGCCACGACCGCCGCGCCGAGCAGCAGCCCGCCGATGAGTCCGCCGACCAGGCCGAGCACCAGCAGGGCGCGCCAGCCGGCGCGCAGCTCGCCGCGCGCGACCGCCCAGATCCCCGGCAGGCTCACAGCGCCGCCAGCGACAGCGAGGCGGGGGTCCGGGCGTAGCGCACCGCCGGGATCGCCGTGACCAGGGCCGCACCGAGGGGCACGGCCGCGACGAGCAGCGTGATCGGCCACACCGGAACCGCGACCTGCGGGCCCACCCCGATGGCCGACGTGACCTCCCACCAGAACAACCGCGCGACCCCGAGCCCGACGGGCACCCCGATCACCACGGCGGGCACCGCGACGATCGCCGCCAGCACGCCGAGCGTGGCGCGCACCTGGCCCGGAGTGGCGCCGATGACGGTGAACACCGCCATCTCCCTGGCGAGCCTGCGCGCCCCGACCAGGAGGGAGTGCACCAGGCCGGTCCCCGCGACGGCGGCGAGCACGGCGGCCAGCAGCCCGGGCAGCCGGACCAGGTCGGCGAGGTTCCGGATGGCCTCGGGCATCACCGTCGGGTCGACCTCGAGGCGCTCGGCCAGCTCCTGCGCGATCGCGGGCCCCTCCCCCGGTACCGCGTAGACGGCCGCCGCGAGCAGCGGGAACGTCCGTGGGGCCGCGATCAGGTCGAGGCCCGCCGGGGTGGCGAGCAGGTCCTGGCCGAGCGCGCCGTAGTCCTCCCGAGGCACCACGACCGAGCCCACGACCGTCATCGGGCGGACGACGCCCGCCGCGTCGAGCAGCTCCAGCCGGTCCCCCTCGGCCAGCCCCCGCTCCACCGCCAGCCGCGGGTTGACCGCGATCTCGTCCGGCCGCACGGGCGGCCGCCCGGACACCAGCTCCAGGGGCGGTGTGCCCTTGCGGACCTCGATCCCGGCCACCCCGAGGCTGCCGCCGTCGGGCAGCCGAGTGTGCGAGGTCTCGGTCAGGGTCAGCGCCGCGACCCGGTCGTCGGCCGCGAGCGCCGCGACGTCCGGCTCCCGAGCGTCGACGACGACGGCGTCGGCCCCGCCCGCCCACCGGGCCGGGCTGCCGACGAGCCGGTCCAGACTGGCGCCGACGGTCACCGTCGCGACGATGCTCGCCACGGCGGCCGCGGCCGCCAGCACGGTCACCGCGGGGGGCAGTCCGCGGCGCGCGCCGGAGCCCGCCAGGCGACTGCCGAGCAGCACGGCGGGCCAGCGGCGCAGCGCCTCGGCGAAGGCCCCGACCCGGCTCGGGCCCGGCGCCTCGACGCCCACCGATCGCCAGGCCAGCGCCGTCGCCACGACGGTGACCAGCAGGAACAGCACCGTCAGCGAGGCCCCGCCGAGCGCCGCGAGCAGCCACTGGGGACGGAACCCCGGCGTCGGCTCGAACCGGGCCTGGCTGCCCAACGGTTCCAGGGTGCCGGCGGCGACGACCGTCGCGGCGCCGAGGATCCCGGCCAGCGCGGCGGCGGGCACCGCGGCGACCGCCCTGGCCCGCAGGCTCTGGCCCGCGGTCATCCCGAGCGCCGACTCGACGGAGCGGGCGGGCCGGGCGGCCGCGGCGGTCCGCAACAGCCCCAGCCCGAGCACCTGGACCGCCCCGAGTCCCACGACCACGGCGAACAGGGCGATGCCCACGAACAGGGCGCGTTCGGCGGCCCGCACGCCGGCGTCGGGGGTGCTGCGCGGCAGGGCCAGGGTCGGCGCGAGGTAGTCCGCGACCCCGGTGGGCGAGGCCGCCGACGCCGCGGCGAAGGCCTCGCTGAACCGCTCCTCGGCACCCGGGGTGCCGTCGAGGCGCACGTAGGCGCCGTGTCCGATGCCGCTGCCCGCGTAGGCGGCCGCGAACCCCGGACCGGCCACGACGTCCGGGAGGGCCTCGCCCCAGGAGGGCATCCGCGCGACGCCGACCACCCGGATCCGCGCCTGCGGCCCGGCCGCGGTGAAGCCCACGGCGAAGTCCGCGACGTTCTCCAGGGTCAACATCGTCACCGGCGTCTCGGTGCCGATCGGCATCCCCCGCTCGGCCATCCGCTCCGACACGACCACCTCGTCCGGCGCGGCGGGATCCGGTGTCCGGCCCGCCACGATCACCGGGGAGACCAGGTCGCCCGGCGGCTCGCCTGCGATCATCGAGGCGAACCGGACCTGGGGCCCGTCGAGCTGCACGATCCACGCCTCGGGCGTCCAGACCCCGCGGACCCCGGCCAGGCCGGGCAGCGCGGCCAGCAGGGCGGGCTGGTCGGCGGCGACGATCGTCCGCACGTCGTCCAGGTGGACGGCCTCGACGAGCCTGCCGTACGCCGTGCCGGTGCGTTCGCCGACCGCGACGGCCCCGAGCACCAGGCCCCCGAGCAGGCCCAACGCGATCCCGAGGGCGGGCAGGCTCCACCGGCGTTCGCGCAACGCGGCCCGGGCGACCAGCCGGACGCCGGATCCCCCCGCGGGCATCAGACAGCCCGCGCCGGGACCGGCGGGGCCGCTTCCTGCCGGGCGGGCACCGGGATCCGGCCCGTCAGCTCGGTCCCTCGACCGGGCTCGGACGTGAGGTCGATCGTGCCGCCGATCGCGCCCAGCCGGTCCGCCATGTTCTGCAGCCCGCCGCCGCCCGCGACCTTCGCGGGGTCGAAGCCGGGCCCGTCGTCGACGACCCGTACGACGAGCGTGCCGCCCTCGATCCGCAGAGTGACGGTGACGGTCGCGCCGGGGGCGTGCTTGGCCGCGTTCTGCAGGGCCTCCAGACAGCAGAAGTACACCGCCGCCTCGGCCTGCTCGGGCAGCCTGCCGATCTCGCCCGCGTCGATGTGGACGTTCAGCGGGCTGCGCTTGGCCGCGGCCCGCAGCGCGTCGCCGAGGCCCGCGTCGCGCAGCAGCGGCGGGTAGATGCCGTGTGCGAGGTCGCGCAGCGCCTGGATGGAGTCCCGGACGCCGCGGTCCAGCTCGTCGAGCAGCTCGGCGTTCGGATCGTCCGGCCCGGACAGGCCGTCCCGGACCAGCCGCAGCCCCACCGCCAGCGCGACGAGGTGCTGCTGGGCCCCGTCGTGCAGGTCCCGTTCGATGCGCTTGCGCTCGGTGTTCGCGGTCGCGACGAGACGGGTGCGGGAGGCCTGGAGGTCGGCGTTGGTACGGCGCAGGTCGGCCAGGGTGGCCTGCAGCGCCTCGTCCAGCGCGCGGTTGCGGAGCACGATCGCCAACCGCCGGACGACCTCGGCGAGGGCCCGCTCGTCCGCCTCGCCGAAGGGGTCGTCGTCCGCCTCGCGCTCGATCAGGACCAGGGCGAGGACCTCCCCGCCGTGCACGGCGGGGGCCAGCCGGAGCTGGCCGCGTCGGGCGGGGCCGTCCTCCTCGACGAGGTGCGGCAGCCACAGCTCCAGCCAGCCCGGACCGGCCACGCCGGTGCGCGCGACGGTCGCGAGCTCGGCCGCGTTCAACGGGAGCGGCTCCGGACCCGGATCCGTCGTCTGCGGGACGACGAGGGTGCGCCCGAGCGTGGTCTCCCCGTCCGTGCCGTGGTCGGCCCAGATCTGGACGCGGGCGAGCCGCCAGTCCCGGCGCATGGTCTCGGCGAGCTGGCGGAGCAGGTCGTCAACGGGGGTGCCGCGGCCCGCGCGCTCGGCGAAGTCCGCCAGCAGCTCGTCCGGCGAGCGGCGGACGCCCTGCAGCGCCGCGCGGGTGGACCTCGCCGCGCGGCGGCCGAGCGGGCCTGCCAGCACGGCGACCACCAGCATCGCGACCAGCGCCGGGTCGAGCAGGGCCTTCTCCGCGCCGAGCGGGAGCCGCCCGAACACCAGGAGCAGCACCAGCAGGCCCGCGCACACCGCGACCGACAGGCCGCCGAACTCCGAGGCTCCGACCAGCACCGCGGTGCTCGACCGCCGCGCGGCCGCGCTGAACATCGCCGCCACGCCGACGGCGAGGACCACCCCGGCGATCGCGGCCGTGACCCACCAGGCGGGCCCGCCGCCCAGGACCCCCACGACCACGCCGGGTGCGATCACCCCGGCCGCCCCGATCAGGCCGGACAGCAGCAGCGAGCTGCGGGCCCGACGGCCCGTGCTCACCCCGACGCGGCGGTGGGTCCGGAACCCCGCGCCCGCAGGCAACGGCTCGCGGACACTCATCGCTCTCCCCCGGCGTGCAGGCGCGACCCGCACGGGATCGACCCGGCGCGCAAGCTCGGTCCACTCGCACACCTGCTCACTGGGCCACCCGAAGGCCTGCCGGGACGTCGAGTGGGCCACTCGGCTCGCCGTCGAGCAGGATGCGGCCGTCCCGCATCCGGACCAGTCGCTGGGCGCCGTCCGCCACCTCGCGGCTGTGGGTGACCATGAGGATGGTCTGGCCCTGGGCGTGCAGGCGCTGGAAGAGGTCGAGGACCTCCGCCGCGCCGTCGGAGTCCAGGGCGCCGGTGGGCTCGTCCGCGAGCAGCAGGGTGGGCCGGTTGGCCAGCGCCCGGGCGATCGCGACCCGCTGGCGCTGCCCGCCGGACAGCGCCGCGGGCAGCTCGCGCGCCTTGTCCAGCAGGCCGAGCTGGTCCAGCAGGTCTCGCGCACGGGCGGTGGCCTCGGCGGGCCGGGACCCGGCGACCAGCGCCGCGAGCGACACGTTCTCCAGCGCGGACATGTGCTCGATGAGGTGGAAGAACTGGAACACCAGCCCGACCCCGCGGCGGCGCAACCGGGCGAGCCGCTGCGGGGCCAGGTCCTCGATCCGGGTTCCGCCGAGCGCGATCGTGCCCTCGTCCGGACGGTCGAGTCCCGCGACCAGGTGCAGCAACGTCGACTTGCCACACCCCGACGGCCCCATCAACGCCACGAACTCGCCCGCACGCACGGTCAGGTCGACGCCCCGCAGTGCCCGGACGGGTGCGGTGCCCGCCTCGTAGGTCTTGCGCAGAGCGCGCACGACCAGCGCGGGACCGACCGGCGCGTCGGGTCCAGGGAGGTGCTCCGTCACCCGATCACCTTAGGGACGAGACCGGGTCACGCGGGAGGCTTCACACGGAAGACACCGGCTGGCACACCGGTCGGGGTGGTACTGGCACCACCCTCCTCGCCCCGTACGGGTGCGGTGTTACCGGGTGCCGTTACCGGGTGTCGCGGCCCGCGGACTGGACCGACGGCTGCTGCCGGTAGCCGGTGCGGGCCGGGAGCAGCCCGAGGGCGACGCACACGGCGGCCAGGTCCGCGTAGGTCGCGGCGGGCAGCGACCACAGCTGGGCGGTGGTGACCGCGTCCGCGCCGTAGTGGTCGGCCTGCGCCACGATCTGCCACTTGGCGGCCGGATAGGTCATCCCGGCCAGCACCTGGCCGATCCGGGCGACGTCGGCGCGGTTCGTCCGTCCGTACACGGCTCCTCCTGACGGCCCCGTCTCCGCCGACGGGAACTCGAGAGAGTGCCCGGCATCACATCGGGTCAAACATCCCCGACGACGGGGGAGTCGTGTTGTGCCGGGCCGGCGCGCCGCCGTAGGGTTGTCCGTGCGGTTGAGGCGACAGTCCGCATGCAGGCGTCCGCGGAAGATGTCGAGGAGCACGGTGCACCATGAGCAGTGAGACACCCGCCGGGGAGGGCGGCGTCGAGGTCGACGACGTCGTCCGCTTCGAGAGTGCGGGAGACGGTTCCTCGCTGGTCGCGCACGTCCACGGCGAGATCGACACGTTGACCGCCCCGCTGCTGCGCACCGAGCTGGACGCGCGGGTCCCCGAGGCCCCGCTGGTGGTGCTGGACCTGTCCGACGTCACGTTCCTCGGGTCCGCAGGCCTCGCCGTCCTGGTGGCGGCGAAGGACCAGGTGGAGCGCGCGGGGCACACCCTGCGGCTGGTCTGCGGCTCCCGGATCGTCACCCGCGCCCTGGAGGCCACGGGCCTGCTCGGCCTGTTCGACGTCGCCGACGGCGTGCCCGAGGCCCTTCGGCCGAGCGCCTAGCCGGTCTCCAGGACCCCGCTCCTGAAGAACTCCTCGATCCGCTCCCGGTAGGGGGTGAGGTCGAGTCCCTGGGCGGCGACCCAGTCGTCGTCGTAGTAGCTGTGCCGGTAGCGCTCGCCGCCGTCGCAGATGAGGGTGACGATGCTGCCCCGGCGGCCCTCGGCGAGCATCCGCGCCGCCAGTGTGTAGACGCCCCAGAGGTTGGTGCCCGTCGACCCGCCCGCGAAGTGCCCGGTGCGGGCGTGCAGGTCCCGGACCGCGGCGATGCTCGCGGCGTCCGGCACGGCCAGCATCAGGTCGACCACGCCCGGGACGAAGCTGGCCTCCATGCGCGGGCGCCCGATCCCCTCGATCCGACCCGGCATGCCCGTCGCGTAGTCCGCGGTGCCGCTCGCCCAGCCGGGCAGGAAGGCGGAGTTCTCCGGGTCGACGATGGCGAGGCGCGTCGACATCCGCCGGTAGCGCAGGAACCGGCCGATGGTCGCCGAGGTGCCACCGGTGCCCGCCCCGACCACGATCCACTCCGGGACCGGATGGCGCTCCAGGGTGAGCTGCGCGACCACCGACTCCGCGATGTTGTTGTTCCCCCGCCAGTCCGTCGCGCGTTCGGCGTAGGTGAACTGGTCCAGGTAGTGGCCGCCGCACTCGGCCGCCAGCTCCTCGGCGCGGGCGTACATCTCCGCCCCGTGCTCGACGGCGTGGCAGCGGCCCCCGTACCGCTCGATCAGCGCGATCTTCTCCGGGCTGGTGGACCGCGGCAGCACCGCGACGAACGGCACCCCGATGAGCCGCGCGAAGTAGGCCTCGGACACCGCCGTGGATCCCGAGGACGCCTCGACGACCGTGGTGTGCGGCCCGATCCAGCCGCTGACCAGCGCGTGCAGGAACAACGAGCGGGCCAGCCGGTGCTTGAGACTGCCGGTCGGGTGCACCGACTCGTCCTTCAGGTACACGTCGATGCCCCAGTCCGCGGGCACCGGCAACACGTGCAGGTGGGTGTCCGCGGACCGGTTGGCGTCCGCCTCCACGCGGCGCACGGCCTCGTCGACCCACGCCCGGTCCGCCCCGTCCACCCGCTCCACGACCACGGGACCGACCGTAGCCACCCAGCGCCGTAGCCATCCAGCGCCGTAGCCACCCACCGCTCTGCCTCACCCACTGGCCGACCCCGGTGGAGATCCCCGTCCGAGACGTTCACACTCTCCGTGTGGCAGTCGATCCCGATCCGGTGAACCGCTCCGGCGCCTTCGAGGTGGTCCGGCGCGGCTACGCGCGCGACCAGGTCGACGCGCTGGTCCACGAGCTGGAGCGGCGCAGCCAGGTCGCGGACAACGCCCGCCGGATGGCCGAGCAGCACGCGGCGGGTCTGGCCGAGGAGCTGCGGGCCCTGCGCGCGGGCACCTCGGCCGAGGGGCTGCCCGTGGCCCCGCAGAGCTTCGGTTTCCGGGCCGAGAAGGTCGTCCGGCTGGCCGAGCGGGAGGCCGCGGACATCCGGGCGGCCGCCGAGCGCCAGGCCGAGGCGGTGGCCGAGGCCGCCCGCCGGGAGGCCGCCGAGATCCGCTCGGCCGCCACCCGCGAGGCCGCGGACCTGCTCGAACGCGCCCACTCGGACGCCGCGGCGGCCCGGGCAGACGCGGACGCCGAACGCGCCGCCGCGGCCGCGAGCCGCGCGGAGAGCGCCGCGCTGCGCGCCCAGGTCGATCGCGGGGCCGCCGAGCTGCGGGCGCTGCGCAGCGCCGTGCGCGAGGAGCTGAGTCGGGTGCACGGGATGCTCGGGGCCCAGCTGACGGATCTCGCCGAGCCGCCGCCCTCCCCCGCCGCCGCTCCCCCAGCCGCCCCCGGCGCGGCCACACCCACCCGGCGGGAGGACGAGCCCACCTGGACCCCCACCCCGGGCACCGCGGACCTCTTCGACACCCCGCCCCGCCCGGCCCCTCGGATCCCGGAGCAGCGCGCGGACGCCGGTGAGAACCGCCACTCGTTACGATCCAGCTGAGCACGTAACGCGTTTTCGAGCCGGACCAACCGGCTGATCCTTTCGGACCAGGCGTTCACCGGGCCGTCATTCGGCGGCCACCCCGCTGTCGATCATCACTCCAACGGCCCAGCCGCGGGCAATGGCGCGGCAACAGAACCGACGAATCGGCGGAAACATGCCGTTCGTAGCGTTCCGACCGCAGATCCGCGCAATCCGGATCCGCGTCGACATCCACCGACCCATTCCTCCGCACGCGTCTTCGGGGTCCTGACGCGTGCGGGGCACCGTGCTGCTCGGACACGCCGCGAAAGGCCACCACATGATGCCAACCCGTGCGCGAAGGTCTCTGCTGACCGCCGCGTTCCTGTCCCTGGGCCTCGCCCTGACCGCGTGCGGATCGCGGGTGGACGACGCAGGCGGCACCACCGCCGCTGCCGAGTCCTGCGTGGACACCAGCGGCGACAGCGTGAAGATCGGCTTCCTGAACTCGCGCTCGGGCACCATGGCGATCAGCGAGAACACGGTCTTCAACAGCCTGCAGATGGCCGCGGACCAGATCAACGCGACCGGTGGCGTGCTGGGCAAGCAGCTCACCGTCGTCGCCGAGGACGGGGCGTCCGAGCCCACGATCTTCGCCGAGAAGGCCACCAAGCTGATCCAGAGCGACTGCGTCGCGGCGGTGTTCGGCGGCTGGACGTCCTCGAGCCGCAAGGCGATGCTGCCGGTCTTCGAGTCGAACGACGCACTGCTGTTCTACCCGGTGCAATACGAGGGCCTGGAGTCGTCGAAGAACATCTTCTACACCGGCGCGACCACGAACCAGCAGATCGTCCCGGCCCTGGACTACCTCAAGGAGCAGGGCGTGACCAGCCTGTTCCTGGTCGGCTCCGACTACGTCTTCCCGCAGACCGCCAACAAGATCATCAAGGCGTACGCGGCGGCGAACGGCATCGAGATCAAGGGCGAGGAGTACGCGCCGCTGGGCCACACCGACTTCTCGACGATCGTGGCGAAGGTCCGCGACGCCGGTGCGGGCGCGGTCTTCAACACCCTCAACGGCGACTCGAACGTCGCGTTCTTCAAGGAGTACAAGAACCTCGGCCTGACGCCTGCGACCATGCCGGTCCTGTCGGTCTCGATCGCCGAGGAGGAGGTCGGCGGCATCGGCGTCGACAACATCGTCGGCCAGCCGGTGGCCTGGAACTACTACCAGACCATCGACTCCCCCGAGAACAAGAAGTTCGTCACGGACTTCAAGACCACCTACGGCGCGACCAAGGTGACCTCCGACCCGATGGAGGCCGCGTACACGTCGCTGTACCTGTGGAAGGGCATGGTCGAGAAGGCGAAGTCCTTCGCGGTGCCGGACATCCAGGCCGCCGCGGGCGGCGTCAGCTTCGCCGCCCCCGAGGGCACCGTCACGGTCAACGGCGACAACCACCACATCGCCAAGACCGCGCTGATCGGCAAGATCGGCCCCGACGGCCTCATCTACACGGACTGGTCGAGCGGCGCCCCCATCGAGCCCGACCCGTACCTCAAGACGTACCCCTGGGCGAGCAGCCTCTCCAGCTGACCCACCCCATGAGCGAACGGCACTCCCGCTCACACCTCGTGAGCGAGAGTGCCGTTCGCTCGGTACCTCCCGGAGGCTCCCGAAGTGGACATCCTCGTCACCCAGGTCTTCAACGGCCTGTCCGGCGGCTCGATCCTGCTGCTCGCCGCGCTCGGCCTCGCCCTGACCTTCGGGCAGATGGGCGTCATCAACATGGCGCACGGCGAGTTCATGATGGCGGGCGCCTACACCGCCTACGTCTGCCAGCAGCTCCTCGGCTCGGCCGGGGTCTCGCTGCTGGTGTCCCTCCCGGTCGCGTTCGGGGTCGGCGGACTGCTCGGGGTGGTCCTCGAGGCGACCCTGCTGCGCCGGATGTACCACCGCCCGTTGGACACGCTCCTGGTCACCTGGGGTGTCTCGCTGATCCTCCAGCAGCTCGCCCGGGACCTCTTCGGCACCGCCGGGGTGGACGTCGCGGCCCCCGCCTGGCTCTCCGGCCCGGTCGAGATCCTCGGCTTCGCGTTCCCGCGCTCGCGGCTGTTCATCCTGGTGCTGGCGATCGTCGCCGTCGTCGCGGTGACGATGGTGCTGAAGCTGACGCCGCTGGGGCGCCGGATCCGCGCGACCGTGCAGAACCGCCACCTCGCCGAGTCCGCGGGCATCTCGACCCGGCGCACCGACATGCTGACGTTCTTCCTCGGCTCCGGCCTCGCAGGCATCGCCGGGGTGGCGCTCACGCTGATGGGCTCGATCTCCTCGAACCTCGGCACCAGCTACATCGTCGACGCGTTCCTCGTCGTGATCATCGGCGGCATCGGGCAGATCAAGGGCGCCGTCATTGCGGCGTTCGTGCTCGGCGTGGCCCAGTCGTGGATCGAGTACTCGACGTCGGCGTCCATCGCCAAGGTGATCGTGTTCGCCCTGGTCGTGGCGTTCCTCCAGTTCCGCCCGCAGGGCATCTTCCAGGTTCGGACGAGGAGCCTCGTATGACCTCGTTGCTGCGCAGCCGCTACGCCGTCGGGATCGGCTTCCTGGTCGCCGCGGTGCTGCTGTTCGCCGTCGCCCCCGCCCTGCTCACCACGTTCCGGCTCGGGCTGCTCGGCAAGTACCTCTGCTACGCGATGGTCGCCGTCGGCATCGGGCTCGCCTGGGGCCGCGGCGGCATGCTGACGCTGGGCCAGGGCGTGTTCTTCGGCATCGGCGCCTACCTGATGGCGATGCACCTCAAGCTGGCCGACGCGGGCGCGGGCGGCGTGCCGGACTTCATGGCACTGATCTCGTCCGACGGGGTGCCCGGCTGGTGGGAGCCCTTCCGCTCCGGCGTCGTCACGATCATCGCGATCCTGGTGCTCCCCACGCTCCTGGCCGCGCTGCTCGGCCTGGCGACCTTCCGTCGCCGGGTCCGCGGCGCGTACTTCGCGATCCTGTCCCAGGCCCTCGCCGCCGCGTTCGCGATCCTGCTGATCGGCAACCCGGTCGCCACCGGCGGCTCGACGGGGCTCAACAACTTCAAGGGGTTCTTCGGGTTCTCGCTGCGCGACCCGGCGAACCGGCAGATGCTCTACTTCATCGCCGCGGGCGCGCTGCTGATCATGGTCCTGGTGGCCCGGCAGCTGATGGTCAGCCGCTTCGGCGAGCTGCTCGTCGCCTGCCGGGACGGCGAGGAGCGCGTCCGCTTCCTCGGCTACGACCCGGCCACGATCAAGACCGTCGCCTTCGCCGTGGCCGGGTCGATGGCGGGCATCGGCGGGGCGCTGTTCGTGCCGATCGTCGGCATCATCTCGCCCAACGACGTCGGCGTCGTCCCGTCCATCGGGCTGTTGATCGGCGTCGCCATCGGCGGCCGGACCACGCTCGCGGGCCCCGTCCTCGGCGCGATCGCGGTCGCGTGGGCGGAGACCTCACTCTCCGAGCAGTTCCCGAGCGGCTGGACGTACGTGCAGGGTCTGATGTTCATGCTCGTCGTGGCGTTCCTGCCGGGCGGGCTGGCGTCGCTGGTGAAGCGGCGGCGGAAGCCGAAGGCCGCCCCCGTCGACGCGGTTCCGACTCCCGAGAAGGCCCCGGCATGAACACCGACTACCTCGAGCTCACCGGGCTCACCGTCAGCTTCGACGGCTTCGTCGCGGTCGACGGCGTCGACCTCTCCGTGCTCAAGGGCGACCTGCGGTTCCTCATCGGCCCCAACGGCGCGGGCAAGACCACCCTGATCGACGCCGTCTCCGGGCTCGTGTCGGCCACCGGCCGCGCGGAGTTCGCAGGCCGGGACCTGCTCGGCCTGAAGGTGCACAAGATCGCCCGCCTCGGCGTGGGCCGCACCTTCCAGACCGCGACGGTCTTCGAGGAGCTCAGCGTCCTGCAGAACCTCGACATCGCCGCGGGCGCGAGCCGCTCGCCGTGGACGTTTCTGCGCAAGCGGTCCGGCGTGCCCGAGGTCGTCGAGGAGGCGATGGAGACCGTGGGGCTCACCGCGCTGGCGGACACCCCCGCGGGCATCCTCGCGCACGGCCAGAAGCAGTGGCTGGAGATCGGGATGCTGCTGGTCCAGGACGCCAAGCTCCTCATGCTCGACGAGCCGGTGGCCGGCATGAGCGCCGAGGAGAAGGACGAGACCGGGCGGCTGCTGCAGCGGATCTGCGTGGACCGCACCGTCGTCGTCGTGGAGCACGACATGGACTTCATGCGGTCCTTCGCGAAGTCGGTCACGGTGCTGCACGCCGGGAAGGTCCTGAGCGAGGGCACGGTCGCCGAGGTGCAGGCCGACCCGAAGGTCCAGGAGGTGTACCTCGGCCCCGGCCACCACACCGCCGAGGAGGCCGCGATCGTGCTCGGCGAAGGGGTCTGACGTGCTGGTCATGGAGAACGTCGACGTGGCCTACGGGCGGACCGTCGTCTGCCACGGGGTGACCGTCGAGGTCCCCGCCGACGGGGTCGTCGCGGTCATGGGACACAACGGCGCCGGGAAGACCACGCTGCTGCGGGCGGCCGTCGGGCTGCTGCCGGTCCGGTCCGGCCGCATCCTGCTCGACGGCGAGGACGTCACTGGGAGCGCGCCGCACCAGCGGGTCCGCCGCGGCCTGGCCTACGTGCCGCAGGGCCAGCAGTCCTTCGGGCAGATGACGACCGCGGAGAACCTGCAGGTGGTCGCGGACGGCCGCAGGCGGGGCCCGGCCCTGATCGACGAGGCGCTGGACCTCTTCCCGGCGCTCAAGGGCCTGCTGGGGCGCCGCGCGGGACTGCTCTCGGGCGGGCAGCGCCAGCAGCTGGCGATCGCGCGTGCGCTCATCACGGAGCCGCGGCTGCTCATCCTCGACGAGCCGACCGAGGGCATCCAGCCGTCCGTCGTCGCGGAGATCGAGCGGACGATCCTGGAGCTGACCCGGCGCGGCGGCCTGTCGGTGCTGCTGGTCGAGCAGCACGTGGGGTTCGCCCTCGACGCCGCGGGCCGCTACTACGTGCTCGCCTCGGGCCGGGTCACCGCCGAGGGCTCCGGCGGGGTCGGGGCCGCGGTCGACGTCCGCTCGGCCATGGCGATCTGACCGGCGATCCGACCGGCGATCCTGCCACGAGTGGCAGGGGACCCTCGCTCCCCTTACCGTTCCGGCAATGCAGAACACGCACGACGACTCCGCTGTTCAGCATTCCGAGTCCGACGACCAGATCTCCGTGGTGACCCGGGATGCGGGTGAGGGACGCGTCGTCGTCGAGGTCGGCGGTGAGGTCGACATGCTGACCTCACCGCAGCTGCGCACCGCCGTGCTGAGCGCGCTGGCGGGTGGTCCTTCGGCCGTCGTCCTCGCCCTCGACGGTGTGACGTTCCTGGGCACCAGCGGCCTCGCGGTCCTGATCGAGGTGCGCGAGGCGGCGCAGGACGCCGATGTGGCGCTGCGTCTCGCCTGCACCGGGCGACGGGTGCTGCGGCCGCTCTCGATCGCGGGCCTGATCCCGATGTTCGACGTCCGCGAGACCGTCGAGGATGCCCTCGCATGATGTGAGCTGGATCACATTCTGCCGTTCTCGGGCTGCGGCTCCCGCCGTATCGCGCGACCCTGTCAAGGGCCACTGACCTGCGTGGACATCCGCGGTCTGGTCGATCTCGTCGGGGTTGAGGGCACTGTCGTGCGCCGTGCCCTCCCGACTCGTGCGTTTGGGCGGGAAAGTGCCGGGGAAAGCCGCGGCAGATCGCCCGGCTCTCCTGTCGGGCCGCCGACGAGAGCGAAGGTGAGCCGAGTGAGCGATGTGTCCCGCCTCCCTGGCCCCATGGACCACGCCTGGCAGTGGCAGCGCCTCGGGGCCTGCCGGGGGATGGACAGCGCGGTGTTCTTCCACCCGGAGCGGGAGCGCGGCCCGG
>Ga0070671_100001219_pt1 | contig 19264 bp, 15 predicted proteins | sample KBSS73metaG_FD_65341 | JGI IMG/M metagenome (GOLD analysis project Ga0070671, IMG submission 65341) | Switchgrass rhizosphere microbial communities from Kellogg Biological Station, Michigan, USA - KBS S7-3 metaG | ecosystem: Host-associated > Plants > Roots > Rhizosphere > Soil ...
CGCACCGAGTTCCAGCGCGGCATCCTCGCGCCGGCGCAGGACGGCGGGTGGCAGGTGCGCACGACCGGCGACCAGGGCTCCGGCATCCTCTCGTCGATGTCGCAGGCGAACTGCTTCATCGTGCTCGGCGCGGGCATCGGCAACGTCGCCGCCGGCGAGGCCGTCGACGTCCAGCTCCTGGAAGGGTTGATCTGACGCCGCGCGTTCGCTAGGATCGACGAAAGGGGCCGTTCGCAGACGCCCCGCCGCATCGACGAACCGGTCGTCCAAGTTCTGCGCCGACCACGCGGAGCTCGCTCCGCCCGGAGGCGTTTCACATGGATGCGGCCCCTTTCCTGTCCGTTTCGGTGGCGGAACTCCAGTCGTCGTTCCGCCGCTTTCCCCCGCCCCAGCTGCTCGACGTGCGCCGCGCGACGGCGTTCGCGCAGGATCCGATGGTCATTCCGGGCGCGATTCGCTGCGCGCCCGAAGACCTCCCGGCGCTGGCGTCGCGCCTGGAGCCGTGGCGCGCCGTGTTCGTCTACTGCGTGCACGGTGTTGACGTGGGCCGGAATGCCGCGGCGCTGCTGCACGAGCGCGGCTGCGACGCGCGGTTCCTGGCCGGCGGACTGTCCGCCTGGCGCGAGCACGGCGGCGGCGTCCAGCCGTACCGCGCGCCGTCGCGCTGGGTGACGCGCGAGCGCCCGAAGATCGACCGCATCGCCTGTCCCTGGCTCGTGCGGCGTTTCATCGATCCTGCGGCCGAGTTCTTCTACGTGCCGAGCGCGGACGTGCGCTCATTCGCCCGTGCGCACGGCGCCACGCCATACGACGTTCCGGACGTCGAGTACTCGCACGACGGGCCGGCGTGCAGCTTCGATGCCTTCATCCGCCGTCATGCGCTCGCCGACCCTCACCTGGATCGCGTCGCGGCGATCGTGCGCGGCGCCGACACGGGCGCGCTCGAGCTGGCGGCGCAATCGGCAGGGTTGCTCGCGGTCTCGCTCGGACTGTCGCGGTTGTTCGACGACGACCACGCGATGCTCCGCTGGGGGATGCTCGTCTACGACGCGCTTTATCTCTGGAGCAGCGACGCGAGCGAGGAGACGCACCGCTGGATTCCGCCGCTCGCCGCGGTGGAACCGTGAGCAGCGGCAACGCCGCGGAGGCTCGTGCCGACGCGGATGCCACCGGCGCGACGCCGACTGCCCCGCCGCGCGCGCCGACGCGCGGCGAAGCGCTCCGCTACTGGTGGCGGCTCGGCTGGATCAGCTTCGGGGGCCCGGCGGGCCAGATCGCGATCATGCATCGCGAGCTCGTCGACGAGCGGCGGTGGATCTCCGAAGCGCGGTTCCTGCACGCGCTCAACTTCTGCATGGTGCTGCCCGGGCCGGAAGCGACGCAGCTTGCGACGTACATCGGCTGGCTGATGCATCGCACGGCGGGCGGGCTCGTCGCGGGAATCCTGTTCGTGCTGCCGTCGCTCGCCGTGCTGATCGCGCTGTCGTGGGTCTACCTCGCGTACGGCAGTGTTCCGGCGATCGCCGGCGTGCTGTACGGCGTGAAGCCGGCGGTCGTCGCGATCGTGCTGCACGCCGCCTGGCGCATCGGGTCGCGCGCGCTCAAGCACCCGGTGCTGTGGCTGATGGCCGCCGCCGCCTTCGTCGCGATCTTCGCCTTCGACGCGCCGTTTCCCGCGATCGTGGTCGCGGCGGGCGCGATCGGCGCGCTGGGCGGGCGCCTGCTGCCGCGGGCGTTCGCGGCGCGCAGCGGCCCTGCCGCGACGGGCGCACCGCACGCCGGCGCCCTGATCGACGACGCGACACCGCCGCCGCCGCACGCCCGGTACCGCCCGGCGCATCTCGCGCGCGTGATCGCGGCCTTCGTCGCCGTCTGGGGCGCGGCGTACGCGGCGCTGGGGCTCGCGTTCGGCTGGGACGGGACGCTGGCGCGGATGGCGTGGTTCTTCACGAAGGCCGCGCTGCTGACGTTCGGCGGCGCGTACGCGGTGCTGCCCTACGTCTACCAGGGCGCCGTGGAGACGTTCGGGTGGCTCACGGCGCCGCAGATGATCGACGGCCTCGCGCTCGGCGAGACGACGCCGGGTCCGCTGATCATGGTCGTGGCGTTCGTCGGCTTCGTCGGCGCCTGGACGCACGTGGCGCTCGGCGCGGCGCCCGTGTGGGCGGCCGGCGTGGCCGGCGCCTGCGTCGCGACGTTCTTCACGTTCCTGCCGTCCTACCTGTTCATCCTGGCGGGCGGCCCGGTCGTGGAATCGACGCACGGCCAGCTTCGCTTCACCGCGCCGCTGACCGGCATCACGGCGGCGGTCGTCGGCGTGATCGTCAACCTGGCGGTGTTCTTCGCGCTGCACGTGTTTTTCCCGGGCGGGCGCGGCGGCGCGATCGACGTCGTGGCCGCCACGATCGCCGCGCTGGCGGCGCTGGCGCTGTTCCGGTTCAAGGCCGGGGTGATCCCGGTGATCCTCGCCTGCGGCGCGCTGGGACTGGTGGCGACGCTGGCGCGCACGTAAGGCGCCCGGCGGGACGAGCGACTGATGCGGGACGCGACGACATCCCGGGCTCGCCTGCAACTTCACGGCGGCGCCACGGGTCGAAACGACGCCGAGGCCACGCCAACCCTCGAGAAAGCCCGACAGCCCATGCCCCTGACACGACGCACGTTCCTTGCCACGGCCGCCGCCGTCCCGCTGTCGTTCGGCGCGCTGCTGGCGCTGCGCCGCGCCCCCGCCGACGCCGCGCCGATGTCCGGCGCCGTCGAGGAGATCCGCACGACGTGGCGCACCCTCGTCCCGAAGGGCGCGGCGGTCGCGACGACGACCGAGCCGCTGGCGCGCAGCGACGACGAATGGAAGAGGTTGCTCGACCCGAAGCAATACGACGTGCTACGCCGCGAAGGCACCGAGTATGCGGGCACCAGCCCGCTCAACAACGAGAAGCGCGCCGGCGTCTACGTCTGCGCCGGCTGCGCGCTGCCGCTGTTCACGTCGAGGATGAAGTTCGACAGCGGCACGGGGTGGCCGAGCTTCTTCACCAGCATCCCGGACCACCTGGCGATGAAGAAGGACTTCAAGATGATCGTCGAGCGCGACGAGTACCACTGCGTGCGCTGCGGCGGTCACCAGGGGCACGTGTTCGACGATGGCCCGCCGCCGACCCGCCAGCGCTGGTGCAACAACGGCGTTGCGCTGCGCTTCCTCCCCGCCTAGCCGTCGCGGACCGCCGCTCCGCGACGCGCGGCGGGTCTAGGAGAAGTACGGCTGGCGGCCGACCTCGCGCAAGCGCGACTCCAGCTCGAACACGTCCGTCGAGGTGGCGAGCCACCGCTCGAGATCGCGCTGCCGGGCGTTGGCGAGCCAGCGGCCGACCCGCGTGAAGGCGCCCGGGCGCGCGGGCGCCGCGGGCTTGGGCACCGGGGGGCTCATCGCCGCGCGGAACAGCTCGACGCAGAGGGCCGCGATGCCGCGGTGATCTTCCAAGGGGTACGTTGTAGTCTTCATGTCTACTCCAATCGAGCGCCTCGTGGGCGCATGGGTCGGCCGTTGACGCGCCGCACAATCGGAATATCGTCGCATCGCCCGCCGGATTCAAATTTCTTCTTCCGATCAAGGACATCGGTAACGCTTATCACCGCCCAGCGTCGGCTTGCTGCAATGCAGCATTTCGTGGTAAAATTCATGCTTTCCCACCTGCCGCGGAGTCGCCATGGAGCTCTACCAGCTTCGCAGCTTCGCCGCCGTGGCCGAGTCGGGCCACCTGACGCGGGCGGCGGACAAGCTGCACATCAGCCAGCCCGCCCTGAGCGGCCAGATCAAGGCGCTCGAGGACGAGCTCGGCGTCGCGCTGTTCGAGCGCAATCCCACCGGGATGACCCTCACGCCGGCCGGCCAGCGCCTGCTGCCCGAGGCTGTCAAGGTCGTCACGGCCGCGGCCGCGCTGCGCAGCCGCGCCAAGTCGTTCGCCGGGGAAACGGCCGGCCGCGCGGCGGTCGGCACGCTGGCCGATCCGCAATTCCTTCGCCTCGGCGATTTCCTCGCCCGTGCGGTCGAGCGGTATCCGCTGGTCGAGGTCGAGCTGCACCACGAGGTGTCGGGCGCGGCCTTCGCGAAGGTGCGCGACGGCGAGCTCGATGCGGCGTTCTACTACGGCGATCTGGCGCACCCCGGCGTCGCGGCGCAGCGCCTGCGCGACGTCGCGTACCGCGTCGTCGCGCCGATCGGGTGGCAGGCGCGCGTCGATGCGGCCGACTGGGACGCCATCGCGGCGATGCCGTGGATCATGACGCCTGCGATCAGCACGCACAGCGCGCTCGCGCAGGCGCTGTTCGCGGCGCACGGCGTTGCGCCGGCCAAGTCGATCGAGGCCGACAACGAGACGGTGATCAGCTCGCTCGTCGTCGCGGGCCTGGGTGTCGCGCTGATGCGCGAGGACCTGGCGCAGGAGGCGGCGGCCGCGGGCAGCCTGTGCCTGTGGCGCGACGTGCGCGCGACGACGTCGCTGCAGTTTCTGCACCTGCGCGACCGCGGCAACGACCCGGTGATCCGCGCGCTCGCCGACATCGTCGCCTGCGTCTGGGACGACGATTGCACGCAGCGGCACGACGACCCGCGCGCCGCGGCGTAGGGCGCGCTTCGCCGGACGTACTACAGTACGGGCGGAGGCCCGTCCGGGCGGCCCTTCCCCCGCCCGCCACGCCGTGATCGCCGTCTCGCACCTGTCGAAGTCCTTTGCCGGCGTCCGCGCGCGCCGCGTGCTCAACGACGTCTCGTTCGACGTCGGTCGCGGCGAGTTCGTCGCGCTGATCGGTGAATCAGGCATCGGCAAGTCGACGCTGCTCAACCTGATCGCGGGGCTCGAGCGCCCGGACGCCGGCCGCATCGTCGTCGACGGCGTCGACATGCACACCCTCGACGACGACGCGGCGACGGTGTTCCGGCGCGAGCGCGTCGGCTTCGTGTTCCAGTCGTTCCACGTGCTTCCGTACCTGTCCGTGGCGGACAACGTCGCGCTGCCGCTCGCGCTCGCGGGCCGCCGCGACGACTCGCGCACGCGCGCGATGCTCGACGCCGTCGGACTTGGCGATCGCGGCGCGAGCCTGCCGCGCGAGCTGTCCGGCGGCGAGCTTCAGCGCGTCGCGATCGCGCGCGCGTTGGTCCACGCGCCGCGCCTGCTGCTCGCCGACGAGCCCACGGGCAACCTCGACCCGGAGAGCGCGGCGCAGGTGATCGCGCTGCTGCGCGATTGCGTGAAGGCGAACGGCGCCACGGCGCTGCTGGTGACCCATTCGCACGCGGCGGCGTCCGCCGCCGACCGCACGATGGCGCTGACGGCGCGGGGCGTACAGGCGGCGCCCGCGGTACGCCGCGCATGATCGCGGCGCGCCTGGTCGCGCGCGCCACGCAGGGCGGCGCGTTCTCGCGCGAGCGCGGCCGCCTTGCCCTCGCGGTCGCCGCGATCGCGCTGGGCGTGGCGCTCGGCTACGCCATCGGCCTCGTCAACCGCGCGGCGATCGACGAGTTCGCCGCAGGCATGGCCGCGTTGTCCGGCGACGCGGACCTCGAGGTGCGCGGCCCACGCGCGGGCTTCGATGAAATGCTGTATCCGGCGATCGCGCGCCTGCCCGGCGTCGCGGTCGCCTCGCCCGTCCTCGAAGTCGACGCGACGGTGGAAGGGCGCGACGCGCCGCTGCGCGTCGTCGGCATCGACGCGCTGCGCGCCGCCGCCGTCACGCCGGCGCTCGTGGGCAACGCGGAGCGTCCGCTCGACCTGATCGCGCAGGACGCGCTTTTCGCAAGCCCGGCCGCCGCGCGGATGCTGGGCGTGTCCGCCGGCGGCAGCGTCACGCTGCGCGCCGGCGCGCGCGACGTGCGCTTCGACATGCGCGGACTGACGCCCGACGCGGGCGGACAGGCGTTCGCCGTCGTCGACGTCGCCGCAGCGCAGGACGCCTTCGGACGCGGCGGCACGCTGACGCGGATCGACGTGCGCATTGCGCCTGGCGCCGACGCGGCGCAAGTGCGCGACGGGATCGCGGCGCTGCTGCCGGCGGGCGTGGTCGCGGCGTCGCCCGCGGACAACGTCCGGACGACGGCGCGGCTGTCGCGCGCCTATCGCGTGAACCTGAACGTCCTCGCGCTCGTCGCGCTGTTCACCGGCGCGCTGCTCGTGTTCTCGACGCAGGCGCTGTCGGTCGCGCGGCGGCGGGCGCATTTCGCGCTGCTGCGCACGCTGGGCCTCACGCGCGCCCGCCTGATGCGCCTCGTGCTCGGCGAAGCGGCGCTGATCGGGGCCACGGGTGCGCTCGTCGGACTGCCGCTGGGATACGCGCTCGCGGCGATCGCGCTCGAACGCTTCGGCGGCGACTTGGGCGCGGGATTCTTCCGCGGCACGGCGCCGCAGGCGCACGTCGATCCCGCGGGCGCGCTCGTGTTCGGCCTGCTCGGCGTGGCGGCGGCCATCGCCGGCAGCATCGTCCCGGCGCGCGAAGCGGCGCGCGCGCCGCCCGCGCCCGCGCTCAAGGCGGGCAGCGCCGGCGCGGGCACGGCGCGCCTGCGCTCGCCCTGGTGGGGCATCGCGCTGATCGCGCTCGGTGCGCTGGCGACACGGCTGCCGCCGATCGCGGACCTGCCGCTGCCGGGTTACTTCGCGATCGCCGCGCTGATCGGCGGGACGCTGCTGCTGCTGCCGCGCGTCGTGCAGGCGTCGCTCGCCGCCGCGCCCCGCCCCCGCGGCGTGCCGGCGATGCTCGCGCTCGCGCAATTGCGCAACGCGCCCGGGCAGACGACGGTCGGGCTCGCCGCGATCGTCGCGAGCGTCGCGCTGCTTTCGTCGATGGCGATCATGGTGGCGTCGTTCCGCGATTCGCTCGACGCGTGGCTCGGCGTGCTGCTGCCCGCCGACGTGTACGTCCGCGGCGGCAGCGACTCGGTCGTGCTGACGCCCGCCGACCAGCGCGCACTGGCGACCCTCCCGGGCGTGCAGCGGGTCGAGTTCCTGCGCGCGCAAGGCATCGTGCTCGACGCCGCGCTGCCGCGCGTCGTGATGCTCGCGCGCACGCTGGACGATCCGGCGCGCCGCCTGCCGCTCGAAGGCGAGCTCGCGGTGCCCGCCGAGGGCGACCCGCCGCCGATCTACGTCTCCGAGACCGTGCGCGACCTCTACGGCTTCGCGCCCGGCCAGCGTGTCACGATTCCGCTCGCCGGCCGCGCGACGCCGTTCACCGTCGCCGGCGTCTGGCGCGACTACGCGCGGCAGCAAGGCGCGCTCGTCGTCGATCGCGGCGTGTACGCCGCGTTGACCGGCGATCGCGACGCGAGCGACGCGGCGGTCTGGCTCGCGCCCGGCGCCACGCTCGACGACTTTCGCCGCGCGCTCCGCGAGAAGCTCCCCGACGGCAGCCGCTACTCGGTGGCGACCACCGCCGAGATCCGCGCGATCTCCCTGCGCGTGTTCGATCGCACGTTCGCCGTCACCTATGCGCTCGAGGCTGCCGCCGTCGCGATCGGTCTCGCGGGCCTGACCGCGTCGTTCGGCGCGCTCGTGCTGTCGCGGCGGCGGGAATTCGGCATGCTGCGCCACGTCGGCATGACGCGGCGGCAGATCGCCACGATGCTGACGATCGAAGGCGTGATCGTGAGCGGCATCGGCGTGGCCACCGGACTCGTGCTTGGCGGCTTCATCAGCCTCGTGCTGATCCACGTCGTGAACCGGCAATCGTTCCACTGGAGCATGGACGTCTCGGTGCCGTGGCGCGGGCTCGCGCTGTTCGCGGCTGCGCTCGTGGCGCTGGCGCTGCTCGCCACCCGCCTAGCCGCGCGCACCGCGATGAGCGAACAGGCGGTGCTCGCCGTCAAGGACGACTGGTAGAGCGATGGCCCTGCCGCGCCGCCGCTTCCTCGCAGTGCCGCTGGCGTTGGCCCTGCCGCGCGCCGCGCGCGGCGCCGAGCCCGCGGACGCGACCGTCGAGCGCGGCGTTGCGCTCGCGTTTCCCCGGGATCACGGCCGTCACGGCGCCTTTCGCACCGAGTGGTGGTACGTCACGGGGCTGGTCCGCGACGCGGGCGGCGCGGAGCTCGGCGTGCAGGTCACCTTCTTCCGCACGCGCACGGGGATCGGCGAGAACAGCGCGAGCCGCTTCGCGCCGCGCGAGCTCCTGTTCGCGCACGCGGCGGTCGCCTCGCCCGGGCGCGGCCGCCTGGCGGGCGACCAGCGCGCGGCGCGCGCCGGGATGGGACTCGCGGGCGCCGCCGACGACACGACGTCCGTGGCGATCGGCGACTGGTCGCTTGCGCGCGACGGCGAGGTCTTTCGCACCCACATACCGGCGCGCGAGTTCACGCTGACGCTCGCGTTCGCGCCCACGCAGCCGCTGCTGCTGCAAGGCGAGGCCGGCGTGAGCCGCAAGGGGCCGTCGCCGAGGCAGGCGAGCTACTACTACAGCGTCCCGCAGCTCGCAACGCGCGGAACGGTCGCGGTCGACGGCCGCGCGCGCGACGTGACCGGCGTCGCGTGGCTCGACCACGAGTGGTCGAGCGAGTACCTGGCGCCCGACGCGCGCGGCTGGGACTGGGCCGGAATCAACCTCGACGACGGCGGCGCGCTGATGGCGTTTCGCATCCGCGACCGCGCCGGCGGCACGCTGTGGGCCGGCGGCACGCTGCGCGACGCCGCCGGTCGCGTGACGATCTTCGAGCCGGCCGACGTGCGCTTCGAGCCGCTGCGTCGCTGGCGCTCGCCGCGCACCGACATCGAGTATCCGGTGGCGATGCGCGTCGTCGCCGGCGCGTTCGACGCGGTGCTCGAAGCCCTGATGGACGACCAGGAGCTCGACGCGCGCGCCAGCGTGGGCACCGTCTACTGGGAAGGCGCGGTGCACGCGCGTCGCGACGGCCGCGTCGCGGGTCGCGGCTACCTCGAGCTGACCGGCTACGGCGCGCCGCTGCGCCTCTAGGCGCCCGGCGGCGCTCGCTCGCTACTGCAGCTCGACGCCGGCCTTCTTCACCAGCGCCGCGTACTTCGCGAGCTCGCTCGGGAAGAACTTCGCCGCGTAGTCGGGCGTGCTGACGTCGATCGTGTTGCCCTGCTTCGCCATCGCCTCGACGACGTCCGGCGCGGCGAACGCCTGCTTCACTTCGGCGTTGATCTTCGCCACTAGCGCCGCCGGCATCTTCGCCGGGCCGATCACGGCGAACCAGCCTTCGACGAGATAGTTCGGCATCCCCTGCTCGGCGAACGTCGGGATCTCGGGCGCGGCGGCAAGGCGCTTCTGCGTCGCGACGCCGATCGCGCGCAGCGTTCCCGCCTTGATGTGCTGCTGCACCGACGGCAGCGAGAGCGCGCCGAAGTCGACCTGCCCGCCGAGGAGGTCGGTGACCATGGGCCCGACACCCTTGTACGGGATGTGCTTCGCCTTCACGCCCGCCTGGTCGAGGAACATCGCGGCGGCGAGGTGCAGGATCGTGCCGTTGCCGGACGACGCGTAGTTGATCTCGTCCGGCTTCGCCTTCATGAGCGCGATCAGCTCCTGCGCGTTCTTCGCCGGCACCTTGGGGTTGACGACGATCACGATCGGCGTCGAGCCGACGACGGCGATCGGCGTGATGTCGGCGACCGGGTCGAACGGCACCGACTTGTACACGCTGGGATAGATCACGTGGTTGTTCGACACGATCGACAGCGTGCTGCCGTCCGGCGCCGCCTTCACCAGCGCCTGCGTCCCGACGATGCCGCCCGCGCCCGGCTGGTTCTCGATGACCACCGGTGCGCCGAACGACTTCGACAGCGCCGGCTGCGCCGCGCGCGTGATCGTGTCGACGCCCGAGCCCGTGGCCACCGGCAGGATGAACTTGATCGGCCGGTCGGACTGCGCGAGCGCGATGCCCGCGCCGGCCGCGAGCGCCGCGACGACGACGGCGGTACGCGCGAGGCGCGCAGGGGCGGCGCGGCGCCGGACGAGATTCGTTCCGTTCATGGTTTCCTCCTCGAGGAGCTTTGAGCGGGCCCGTGCGCGCGTCACGCCACCGCGTGCGCCGCGTAGAGCCGCTCGATGTCCGCATCGCCATAGCCCAGGCGCTCGAGCAGCGCGCGCGTGTGCTCGCCTTTTGCCGGCGGATGCAGCCGCACGCCGAGCCGCTTGCCCGCGAGCGTAATGGGGAACAGCGTCGTGCGCACCGTCTGCCCGGCCTTGTCGCCGTCGGGGAGCCGCACGTCCGCGAGACCGCCGGTCGCGTTGAGATGCACGTCGTCGTAGAGGTCCTCGGGACGACGGATCGGCGCGAACGGCAGCCCCGCCTGCTCGAAGATCGCCGCCAGGTCCGCGGCGGAGCGCTGCGCGAGCCGCTCGCGAAGCGTGGCGAGCAGGGTGCCGCGCGCGACGACGCGCTGGTTGTTCGTCGTGAGGGCAGCATCGGCCTTGAGGTCGGCGAAGCCCAGCACGTCGCAGAACGTCTTCCACTGCGTATCGCTCACCGCGGCGAGGAAGATCTGCTCGCCGTCCTTCACCGTGAACACGTCGTAGACGGCCCACGGATTGTCGCGCGCGGGCATCGGTTGCGGATGCCGACCGGTCACCGCGTACTGGAGCATGTGCTGGCCCATCAGGAAGACGTTGTTCTCGTAGAGCGCCGACTGCACTTCCATGCCGCGGCCGGTGATACCGCGCTGGATCAGCGCCGCCATCGCGCCGATCGCGCCGAACATGCCGCCCATGATGTCGTTGAGGCTCGTTCCCGCGCGCAGCGGATCGCCCGGCCGCCCGGTCATGTAGGCAAGGCCGCCCATCATCTGCACCACCTCGTCGAGCGCCGTGCGGTGCTCGTACGGACCGGGGAGGAACCCCTTGTGGCTCACGTAGATGAGCCGCGGGTGCGACGGCGCGAGCGCCGCGTAGTCGAGGCCGTACTTGGCCATCGTGCCCGGCCGGAAATTCTCGCTGACGACGTCGGCGCACGCGCACAGCCGGCGCGCGACCTCGAGGCCGACGGGACTGCGCAGGTCGATCGCGATGCTCTTCTTGTTGCGGTTGAACATCGGGAAGAAGCCGGCGCCGGCGCCCAGCAGCCGCCGCGTGCTGTCGCCGTCGATCGGCTCGACCTTGAGCACCTCGGCGCCGAGGTCGGCAAGCACCATGCCGCACGTCGGGCCCATCACCATGTGCGTGAACTCGACGACGGTGAGGCCGGCGAGCGGTTGCGGCACGGCCCCGCCGGACGGCGCCGTCACGTCAGCCGGTTCCGCAGCGCCGGTCACCTTCGGCGGCGTCATGCGTGCGCGGCGCGCGGCGCCGTCACCGTCTTCGGCAATCCGGCGCGCCACAGCGCGCCGTGCAGCGGCTCGCCCGCGAGCCACTGCGCCACCTTGGCGCGTAGCGCCATCAGCCGCTCGAAGTCGACCCCCGTGGCGACGCCCATGCTCGCGAACAGGTACGCGACATCCTCCATCGCGACGTTGCCGCTGGCGCCGGGCGCATGCGGACAGCCGCCGATGCCCGCGAGCGACGCGTCGAAGCGCGTCACGCCCGTCTGCCATGCGGCGAATACGTTCGCCATCCCGAGGCCGCGCGTGTCGTGGAAGTGGCCGCACGTGAGCCTGTCGCCCGCCACGCGGAACGCCTGCTCGAACAGCACCGTCACCGCGCGCGGGTCGGCGTAGCCGACGGTGTCGGCGAGCCCGACGCGCTCGGCGCCGGCGTCGAGGCACGCCTGCACGAGGCGCAGCACTTCCGCGGGCGCGACGGCACCCTGGATCGTGCAGCCGAACGCCGTGCTGATGCCCACCTCGATCGCGCAGCGCGAGCCCGCCGCGTCGCGGGCCGCGCGCAGGCGCGCGACTTCGGTGACCGCTTCGTCGGGCGTGCACCGCAGGTTGGCGAGGCTGTGGGCGTGGCTCGCGGACAGCGGGAAGAGCATCAGGTCGGCGCCCGTCTCGAGCGCGCGCTGTGCGCCCTTCAGGTTCGGGACGAGCACGGACGTGATCAATCCCGGCAGCGTCTTGGCGTACGCGACGAGCTCGGCGGTGTCGGCGAGTTGCGGCAAGAGCCGCGCCGGCACGAACGAGCCGACCTCGATCTCGCGCTGGCCCGCGGCGTGCGCGTCGCGGATCCACTCGAGCTTCTGCGCCGTCGGGACGACGCGCGCGATGCTCTGGAGCCCGTCGCGCAGGCCGACTTCGCGCAGCACGACGGCGGTGGGGGATTTCATCGGCGTTCCTTTCGAAACTGGTCGTGGGCTTCGGGTGCAAGCGCGCGCATCGCCTAACGGCGCGACGCGCCGAGCACGCCGCGCACGTCGCCGACGAGCTTCAGCGCACGCGCGAGCTGCGCCGTGCTCGCGACTTCCAGCGTGAAGCTCATCTTCGCCTGCAGGTTGCGCGTCAGCGTGTTGACCGCGGTGACGTTGATCTTCTCGCGCGTCATGATCTCGGAGATGTCGCGCAGCAGGCCCTGCCGGTCCATCGCCTCGACGACGATGTCGACCGGAAACACCTCTTCCTGTGCGTCGCCCCAGTTGGCCTCGATCAGGCGCTCGGGCTCGCGCTGCCGGATGCGCTCGACGTTCGGGCAACTCGAGCGGTGGATCGTGACGCCCTTGCCGCGCGTGACGAATCCCACGATCGGGTCGGGCGGCGCGGGCTTGCAGCAACGCGCCAGCCCCGTCATCAGCCGATCGACGCCGACGACGAGAATGCCGCTGCCCGAGCCGCTCGCCTTGCTCTTGCGCGCGACGACGGCGGGCTCCGGCGGGGGCGCGGCGTCGGCATGCGCCGGCTGCGCGACGGCCTGGATCGCAGCCTGCACCTGCCGCGAGTTGATGTCGTCGCGCGCGTACGCGGCGTAGAACTCCTCCACCTTCGCGAACCCGGCTTTCGCCGCGACGCTGTCGAGCTTGAGCGACGTCTGTCCCAGGCGCGCGAGCTCGCGCTCGACCATCTGGCGCCCGGTTGCGATCGTCTCGTCGAGCTGCTGCGCCTTGAACCATTGCCGCACCTTCGTGCGCGCGCGATGGCTGTGCACGTACCCGAGATCGGCGTTGAGCCAGTCGCGCGACGGGCCGCCCTGCTTCGCCGCGACGATGTCGACCTGCTGGCCGTTCTTCAGCACGTAGTCGAGCGGCACCATCTGCCCGTCGACCTTCGCGCCGCGGCAGCGATGGCCGAGGCTCGTGTGCACGGTGTAGGCGAAATCCACCGGCGTGCTGCCCTTCGGCAGGTCGATCACCTTGCCTTGCGGCGTCAGCACGAAGATCGAATCCGTGAACAGGCTGCTCCGAAACGCGCCGAGCAGCGCGCTCGCGTCGGCCGCCGCGTCCTTCCAGTCGAGGATCTGGCGCAGCCACGCGAGGCGCTCGTTGAAGCCCGGGTCGTGCCGCGTGCCGCGCGCGTCGGCGCTCTCCTTGTAGCGCCAGTGCGCCGCGACGCCATATTCGGAGTGCTGGTGCATGTCCCGCGTGCGGATCTGCACTTCGAGCGGCTTGTCCTCGGGGCCGATCACCGCCGTGTGCAGCGAGCGGTAGTTGTTGGCCTTGGGCTTCGCGATGTAGTCGTCGAACTCCTTCGGGATCGGCGTCCACAGGTGATGGACGATGCCGAGTGCCGTATAGCAGTCCTTGATCGAGTCGACGACGATCCGCACGGCGCGGATGTCGTAGATCGCCTCGATGCCCGCCTGCTTGCGCGCGAGCTTGCTCCAGATGCTGTAGATGTGCTTCGGACGGCCGGTGATCTCGGCCTTGACGCCCGCGCCGGCAAGCTCGTGCTTCAGCTGCGCGATCACGTTCTCGATGTAGCGCTGGCGGTCGAGGCGGCGCTCGTCGAGGAGCCTGGCGATTCGCTTGTACTGCTCGGGCTCCAGCGCGCGCAGGCTCAGGTCCTCGAGCTCCCACTTGAGCTGCCACACGCCGAGACGGTTCGCGAGCGGCGCGAAGAGGTCCAGCACCTCGCGCGCCACCTGGCGGCGAGTCGTCTCGTCGGCCGTCATCAGGTAGCGCAGCGCCTGCGTGCGCTCGGCGAGCTTCACCAGCACGACGCGGATGTCCTCGACCATCGCGAGGAGCATCTTGCGCAGGTTCTCCGCTTGCGCCGTGTCGTCGGCGGCGGAGCCCGAGGCGCCCGTCGCGACGCGGATCGAGCCCATCCGGGCGACGCCCGCCACGAGCGTCGCGACGTCGGCGCCGAACTGCGCCCCCACGGCCACGGCGTCGAAGGCGTCGGCGAGCGGCAGCGCGAGCAGCAGCGCGGCGGCGACCGAATCGCGATCGAGACCCAGCGCGGCGAGGATCGTGGCGGTGCCAACCGCGCGCTCGAGCGCGGGCTCGCCGTCGGGCGTGCGCGCATCGACGGCGCTGGCATGGGCGAGGTCGAACGCGGCTTTCAGCTGCGCGCGATCGGCCGCCGAGAACGCCGGCGCGAGCGATTCGAGCCACGTCGCGACGGCCTCGGGCGCCGCCGCGCGCGGCGCAGCGTGCAGCACCGCAACCATCCGCGGATTATAACGATCCGCCCGTCAGTTCCGCTCGGAATCTGCGCTCGGCCGCGCAGCGCGCGGCACGACGAGGGCCGCGCGCGTCAACCGGCGCACGCGCGCGACCGCAACGCGTCAGTCGGCCGCGGCGCTGAACGCCGCGCCCAGGCGGCTCGCGATGCCGGCCGCGAGCTGCGCGTCGACCTTCGCGAAGTGCGCCAGCGCGCGGGCGACGATGCCGTCGCGGGTGACGCCGCGCATCGACGCGGCGATGTTGTCCATCAGCAGCGCCTGCTGCGCGGCGCTCATCAGCCGGAAGAGCGCCGCCGGCTGCGAATAGTGGTCGTCCTCGCCGCGATGCGTGAAGCGGTCCACCGTCGCGTCGCCGAGCGCCCACGCGGGCTCGCGATGGCGCGGCGCTTCCGCCGGCGTCCCGGGGAGCGAATTCGGCTCGTAGTTCGGCTGCGCGCCGGCGTTGCCGTCGAAGCGCATCGAGCCGTCGCGCTGGTTGTTGTGGTACGGGCACTTCGGCGCGTTGACCGGAAGCTGGGCGTAGTTCGTCCCGATCCGGTAGCGGTGCGCGTCGTTGTAGGCGAACAGCCGCCCCTGCAGCATCTTGTCCGGCGAGAAGCCCATTCCCGGCACGACGTTGGCCGGCGACAGCGCCGCCTGCTCGACGTCGGCGAAATAGTTGTCCGGGTTGCGGTTGAGCTCGAGCTCGCCGGCCTCGATCAGCGGAAACTCCGCGTGCGGCCAGACCTTCGTCAGGTCGAACGGATTCCAGCGGAACGACGCCGCCTGCGCCTCGGACATCACCTGCAGGCACACGCGCCACTTCGGAAATTCCCTGCGCTCGATCGCGGCGAAGAGGTCGCGCTGCGCGTAGTCGGGGTCCTCGCCGGCGAGCCGCCCCGCATCGGCGGGCGCGAGGTTGCGGATGCCCTGCTTCGACTTGAAGTGCCACTTCGCCCACACGCGCTCGCCGTTGGCGTTGACGAGGCTGAACGTGTGGCTCGAGAAACCGTGCATGAAGCGGTAGCCGTCCGGCGTGCCGCGATCGGAGAACAGGATGACGATCTGGTGCAGCGCCTCGGGCGACAGCGACCAGAAGTCCCATTTCCCGTTCGGGTCCTTGAGGTGCGTCTGCGGATGGCGCTTCTGCGTGTGGATGAAGTCGGGGAACTTGAGCGGGTCCTTGATGAAGAACACGGGCGTGTTGTTGCCGACCATGTCCCAGTTGCCTTCCTCCGTGTAGAACTTCACCGCGAAGCCGCGCGGGTCGCGCTCGGTGTCGGCCGAGCCCTGCTCGCCCCCGACGGTCGAGAAGCGCAGGAACGCGGGCGTCTCCTTGCCGACGCGCTCGAACAGCTTCGCGGACGTGTAGCGCGTGATATCGGCCGTGACGCGGAACGTGCCGAATGCGCCGGAGCCCTTCGCGTGGACGACGCGCTCGGGCACGCGCTCGCGATTGAAGTGCGCGAGCTTCTCGACGAGATGGATGTCCTGCAGGAGCACCGGTCCGCGCGGGCCGGCGGTGACGCTGTTCTGGTTGTCGGCGACGGGCTGGCCGAAGGCGGTCGTGAGGATCGGACGGTCGGACATGGCGGTCTCCTGGGAAGCGCCGCAGCGACGCCAGGTCGCGGTGGGCAGGAGACGAGTATCCCAGCGTCTTATCGGTTCGTATAATTGTATAAATTCATGTTATCGATCGATTGCGCCTATCGGTCGGGCAGCTTCGATTCACCATCCCCCGCACTACGCGGTGGCCGCCGCCGTCGCGACGCACGCCGCGATCGCCTGCGCGTGCGTGTCGGCGAGCGCCGCTTCGCGCGCCTCGACCATCACCCGCAGCACGGGCTCGGTGCCCGACGGACGCAGCAGGACGCGGCCGCGATCGCCGAGCGCGGCGGTGGCCGCGCGCTCGGCGTCGATCACCGTGGCGCTCGCCTTCCAGTCGAAGCCGCGCTTGACCGGCACGTTGATGAGCTTCTGCGGATAGAGCGTCACCGGCCTGGCCGCCTCCGCGAGCGTCGTGCCCTGCTCGATCAGCGCGCGCAGCACCGCGAGCGCAGCGACGATCGCGTCGCCGGTCGTGTGCTTGTCGAGGCAGATGATGTGGCCGGAGTTCTCGCCGCCCAGCTGCCAGCGACGCGACAGCAGCTGCTCGAGCACGTACCGGTCGCCGACCTTCGCGCGGTCGAGCGCGATGCCCGCGGCCGTCAGCGCGTGCTCGAAGCCGAGGTTGCTCATCAGCGTGCCGACGACGCCGCCCGAAAGCGCGCCGCGCCGCTGGTAGTCGCGCGCGATCACGTACAGCAGCTGGTCGCCGTCGTACAGCGCGCCGGCGCGGTCCGCCATCACCAGGCGATCGCCGTCGCCGTCGATCGCGATGCCGAAATCCGCGGACACCTCGCGCACTTTCGCGACCAGCGCCTTGGGGCTCGTGGCGCCCACGCCCGCGTTGATGTTCATCCCGTTCGGCTCCGCGCCGATCGTGATCACCTCGGCGCCGAGCTCGTGGAACACCGGCGGCGCGACGTGGTACCCGGCACCGTGCGCGCAGTCGACGACGATGCGCACGCCGCGCAGATCGAGCTCGGAGGGGAACGTGCTCTTGCAGAACTCGATGTAGCGGCCCGACGCGTCCTCGATGCGCCGCGCCTTGCCGAGGTCCGCCGACGTGACGCACGCCAGCGGCGTGGCCATCGCGCGCTCGATGGCGATCTCCACTTCGTCGGGAAGCTTGGCGCCGGCGGCGGAGAAGAACTTGATCCCGTTGTCGGCGAACGGATTGTGCGACGCGCTCACGACGATGCCCGCGGACAGGCGCAGCGCACGCGTCAGGTAGGCGATGCCGGGGGTGGGCAGCGGGCCGCACAGGTACACGTCGACGCCCGCGGCCGCGAGGCCCGACTCCAGCGCGGCTTCCAGCATGTAGCCGGAAATGCGCGTGTCCTTGCCGATCAGGACGCCCGGGCGCTCGCCGCGCTTGCCCGAGTCGACGGCCGCGAGGGTGCGGCCCGCGGCCCAGCCGAGCTTCAGCACGATCTCGGGCGTGATCGGCTCCTCGCCCACGCGTCCGCGAACGCCGTCGGTGCCGAAGTAGTGTCGTTGGGTCATGGGTGGGATTGAACCGTGAGCGTCGGTGGACGGGAAAGGGAAGATTCGCGCGGCGGTTGTGACGCCTGCGCGGCCGACCACACGCAAAGCGCGTCGACGGTCTCGCGCACGTCGTGCACGCGCACGATCGCCGCGCCGTTCGCGGCCGCGGTGAGCGCCGCGGCGACGCTGGCCGCGAGCCGCTCGCCCGGCGGACGGCCGGTGAGCGCGCCCAGCGTCGACTTGCGCGACAGGCCCGCGACCACCGGATAGCCGAGCCCGGCGAGTGTCCGCAGCTCGCGCAGCAGCGCGAGGTTGTGCGCGACGGACTTGCCGAAGCCGAAGCCGGGATCGACGGCGATGCGGTCCGGCGCGATCCCTGCGTCCTCGCAGGCGCGGGCGCGCTCGCGCAGGAACGCCGCGACCTCGGCGACGACGTCGTCGTAGCCCGGCGCCGCCTGCATGCTGCGCGGCTCGCCCTGCATGTGCATCAGGCACACCGCGACGCCGCCGGACGCAACCGCGGCGAGGGCGCCGTCGTCCTGGAGCGCGCGCACGTCGTTGATCATCGACGCGCCGGCGGCGATCGCCGCGCGCATCACGCCGGGCTTCATCGTGTCGACCGACACCACGGCGCCGTCGCCGGCGAGCGCTTCGACGACCGGCAGCACGCGGGCGAGCTCGTCGGCCTCGGTCACCGGCGCGGCGCCCGGGCGCGTCGACTCGCCGCCCACGTCGATGATCGCCGCGCCGTCGTCGCGCAGCTTGCGCGCGAAGGCGATGGCGGCCGCGGCGTCGCGGAAGCGGCCGCCGTCGGAAAACGAGTCCGGCGTCACGTTGACGATGCCCATCACGCGCGTCTGCCCCAGGTCGACCGCGTGCCGGCCGCAACGCAGCACGGCGGCCGCAGCAGCGCAGGGGGAAACGGTCGGATTCACGAGGCGGCGGTCCCTAAAGAAAACGGGGCACGCGTGGTGCCCCGTTGTCGTGTCGCGCGATCGCTAGGCCGGATGCGTCGTCGGCGCCGGATCGGCGGCGGGCGGCGTGCCCCCGGACGAAGGCCCCGTGGCCGGCGCGGACGTCGGCTTCGGCGGCCGCGGCGGCTTGCCGGCCATGATGTCGGCGATCTGCTCGTTGTCGATCGTCTCGAGCTCGAGCAGCGCCTTGGCCATCGCCTCGACCTTGTCGCGGTTCTCCTCGAGGATCGTGCGCGCGACGGCGTACTGCTGGTCGATGATTTTGCGGATCTCGCCGTCGACCTTCTGCATCGTCGCCTCGGACACGTTCTTCTGCGTCGTGATCGAGCGGCCCAGGAAGACCTCGCCCTCGTTCTCGCCGTAGACCATCGGGCCGAGCGCGTCGGACATGCCGTAGCGCGTGACCATGTCGCGCGCGAGCTGCGTCGCCCGCTCGAAGTCGTTCGATGCGCCGGTGGTCATCTGGTTCATGAACAGCTCCTCGGCGATGCGGCCGCCGAACAGCACCGAGATCATGTTCAGCATGTGCTTGCGATCCATGCTGTAGCGGTCCTCGGTGGGCAGCTGCATCGTCACGCCGAGCGCGCGGCCCCGCGGGATGATCGTCACCTTGTGCACCGGATCGGTCTTCGGCAGCAGGATCGCGACGATCGCGTGGCCCGACTCGTGATACGCCGTGTTCTTGCGCTCTTCCTCCGGCATGATCATCGAGCGGCGCTCTGCGCCCATGATGA
>Ga0070671_100001221_pt1 | contig 19248 bp, 14 predicted proteins | sample KBSS73metaG_FD_65341 | JGI IMG/M metagenome (GOLD analysis project Ga0070671, IMG submission 65341) | Switchgrass rhizosphere microbial communities from Kellogg Biological Station, Michigan, USA - KBS S7-3 metaG | ecosystem: Host-associated > Plants > Roots > Rhizosphere > Soil ...
TTTACCAGACCAGCAATGAACTTAACACCGTTGGGCTTTTGGACATCATTAATGGCAGCAAGGGGGTCGAACGCGGACATAAAGGCCAACTTCAGCGGTCCGCCTCACCGGTGAACGAGCAAGCCGCGACCGGCAGAGGAGGGTGGAAGGCGGACGGTATGATCTGCTCGGCTCTAGCGAAGCATCCAACGAATCTCCTGACTCACGGTATCGGTGGTCAGGTTGCCGCTACTGTCGCGAGCTGGAGTGAACAAGGCGCGGCTTTGCAGAATCTGGCAGCTCGCATTGTCGAGCGTGCGTGAGCCGCTTGAGGAGGTCACGTCGCATGCGCGAACACGACCCATGACCCCGACCGTCAGCCGTACGGTCACAGAGCCCTGCTCTTTTTGTTCAAGGGCAGCGATTGGATAATCAGCTGCCCGGAATAGACCCTGAAGATCGCCTGTCGCGCTGCGCGGCGGAACTGATTCCCCCGCGAGTGCTGAAGGAGGAGATTGTGCCGGATACAGCGGCGTAGGTGTTGCGGGCGCAACCGCGGACGTGATCGCGGGCGGTGGAGGTTCTAGCCCGAGGGGGGACGGATCCGCATCGGTCCGAACAAGTGGCGGCGGCGCCATTATCCGCGGCTGACTTTCGGGCACCTTCTTGGGTCTAAGGCGCGACTCCAGCGGAGGTGGCTGCACTTCCTCGACGTTGAACGTCTTCAGGCCGTCCGGCGCTTTTGGGTTCATCGTGTAAGCCAGGCCCGAGATGATCGCGTACCCGAGCGAGGCATGGGTCAGCGCGACGATGGCAATGGCGAAGGTCCGACTGGCTCTTATCGGCTTTCGTTGTGCATAGGACACAAATCTTCCTCCGGCGGCGGCAGGCCCCGGTTACACTGCCAACGGCACGTCGAAGAGGGAGCCGACTAGACCGGCCGGCTGCTGCGCTGGCTAGTCGAGAAGGTGCGGTCTCCCTCATCGAATAAACGCTCAACGCACTCTTGGAGTTGCGACGGATCAACTCTCGTGCGCTGACCAGTGGCAGGAATGGGTGGAAAGCTGACATTGGGCGTCTAAACCACATCGACGGGGGAACAGCTTTGGCAGACAGGCGGCGGCAGTGGCTCTTCATCCTTGCGGGGCTGGCTTTCGCCATCCTTATCATCGCCTCGCCCAGCGGTTCCTTGTGAGAACATCAGCGCGCTGACGCTAGTGGCAATCCTGCTCTTGGCTCTCTACCCAGTACGGCGGCGCTGAACCTGCCCTAATGGCAGGAATGGGTCGAAAGCAGACGTTGGCCGGTAGCTGCCGATTCCTGAAGATAACTGCTGCGCCTGCGTTATCGCGCCGCGTCAAACTGCACCAAGGCGATGAGCTTGGCCAGGTTGTTGGCACCGGTCTTCGCGGAGATCTGAGCGCGATGATCGTCGACGGTCCGGGTGCTGATGTTCAGCTCAGTCGCGATCGCCTTGCTCGAATAGCCGCGCACAAGCAGCGCTAGCACGTCGCGCTCACGGGGCGTCAATGTTGCCGTGCGGCTTTCGTACTCGCGCGAGCGCCGGCTCCATTGAAGCGCCTCGCGGACACTCGACAAAAGCCTCCGCTCGTCGATCGGCTTTTCCAGATAGTCGACGCCGCCATGAACGCGGACGGAATCGACCGCGTGGGCGGTTGACGGCCATGCGGTCATGAACACGATCGCCACCGCCGGGTCGAGGCGTCGAAGCCGACTAGAGAATTCGAATCCGTCGAGCTGATCCATCATGACATCGGTGACGACGCAAGCAGCGGGAGCGGAGGAATAGGCGTCAAGCAGCGCCACGGGGTCGTCGAACGGCTCGGCATGCAAATCATGACGCCGGAGGAGGCGGGCGACGGAGGCGGCTAGGTCCTGGTCGTCGTCGACAACATAGACGAGGTCGCTGTCACTCATTCTTCAACCCCTCTAGTCAGTGGCACGTGCAATGTGGAGCGAACGCCTCCAGCCGAAGTTTGCTCGATCGTCACGCGCCCCCCGTGCGCTTGTGCAATCGTTCGAGAAATGATCAGGCCCAGCCCCATCCCGCGGTATGCGGGCCGCTTGCTGTCCACCGCATTCTCGATCCAGAATTGTGCGAAACCGCGGGCTTGCGACCAGCCGATGGTCACGACGCCACCAGGCTTCGGCGCCGCTGCTATAGCGTTGCGGAGGAGGTTGAGGACGGCCTGCCTGATCTCCACGTCATGAACGCTCGCCTTAAGTTCGGGCCCTTCGGCGCACACGATTGCAACTTTGGCGCTTCTTGCCTCGGCAGCGGCAAGGCCAACAACGTCAGCGACGAGCTGCGAGACACTCTGAACGGCGCGGCGTTCATTGCCGCCGCTACCAAACGCGCGCAGCCGCCTAATGAGTTCGGCGAGGTGGTCCGCCTTGCGCGCAATCAGCGCCGCCGTTTCCTGGATGTCTGCCGGACTCGGATCTGGAGCCTGAGTTGTCTCGACGAGCGCGCGAGCTTCGATTGCGATTGTCGATAGCGGCTGACTGACTTCATGGATGACCGCGACCGACATCGCGCGCAGCGTCTTCAGCCGCTCAGCGTGCAGCAAAAGACGGTCCCGGCGACTAATTTCGCGGATCGCGCGCGCCTGCGCATCCGCGTAGCTGCCGGCAAGATATGCGCCAACAGCAATGCACGCGAGTTGCATATGCACTTGGACCCGCTCAGCGTCGCTGACGCCGTTTCCGGTCATCGGCAGCACGATCAGCGCAGTCGCCAAAATCGCTGCCCACGCGATGACCCGTCCGCCCCGCAGGCCACACCAGCAAGCCGCGAGCAGCACGGGCGCGAGCACGAGGCCGTCGCCGAGCCGCTGCAGCAGCCACACGAGGGCCCAGGCGCATGCAAGCAAGCCTGCAAGCTCCGCAATACGCGCCGCGCGACGGGCCCGGCCGATTGTCGACCACTCCCCGGACCGCGCTCTGTATGCAAACCACAGCAGCGGCGGAGCGATGATCAGGATTCCGAGCAGGTCACCAAGAGTGAATACGAGTAGCGCCGAAAAGAGCACCGGTGCGTCGACCGTCCCACGTTGCCATGACAGGGGCAGCGCCCAAGGGAGGGCCGCAATCCAGGCTGTCATCGGACCCAGGATGGCAGCCATCCCGAACGCGAGTGGATCGAACTCGCCCCCAACCGACGATCGCCGCGAGCGTGCCTGCACGAGTCGGATCACAGCACCGTAAACTAGGCACGGACCAACCACGCCGAGAAGACTGAGCGCCCAATCCGAGCTCAGCTGGACTGTCCCGGCGCCGACGCTGATCACAAGCTCAGCTAGGGCCGCAGCTGGAACCCAGCGCGGTCCGGCGATCCACAGGAATGCGAAGCGGAGGCCGGCTGCCGGGAACCAGACGCTGAACAGCTTGTGCGTTGCCCAGCGTGACGACGCACTCCGCAGAAGCGTGAAGGCGACGCCGTACGCAGTCAGGACTAATAGCTGGCGCAGCAGCTTCGGCGGGCGTGGCCAAATAGGTTGGCCCTGCTCCTTTGTCGGAAAATCGGCGCGTTCCTGCGCTTGCCGGGAGGCCAACAATGAACGCACGACGCGAAGCAACTCCCCCGCAACAATCGTCAACGCTTACGCGAGCGAGGGACCAAAGCAGCCCCGTAAATTCTACGGATAGTCGAAGCTATCGATGTTTTGGAAGCTGCACGCGCATCGCGAGCCGCTCCAGGGGGCAACAGGGGCGGGCCTGGGACTTGTTGGCACGTTCGGCGGCCAGCGGGTTCCAGGCAGCGAACCGGAGGGGGTATAGGAAATGGTCAGGCACTCACTCGGCGCAGCCGAGTCAATGAAGTGCCGCCACAGATCAGCGATGCGATAGCAGGGGAGATCCGTGCCGACATGATCACCAAAGCGCCGCGCATTGAAGGCAACTCTGACGAGGCATTGTAGTTGTGAGCAAGGCGTACAGACTTTTTTGCTTTGACGAGGCTGGCCGGATCTTGTCCGCAGACTGGCTCGTGGCCTCAAATGATGACGAGGCACTTGCCGTCGCAAATGATTTAGACAGCGGGATCACACGAGAGATTTGGGAGCGCAGCCGGTTCGTGGGGCGGACAGGGCCTGAAGCGGCCGTTAGCCCGCTGTTTTAGCCGCCGACTCCGAAACCGGGTCATGAGCGAATACGAGCCATGCAAAGCTCGCCGCCAGGACTCCGAACACCGCACCAGCCCCCATCAGTACAAAAGGCAGGTGCCCCCTAGACGCAGCTTTCACGACCGTAAGTGCGGCGGTTGCGAAGAACATCAAGTTACCAAGACCGATTGGTCGCGCATAAATGCCCCCGATCCTGTTCCTTCTGCTCATCCAGTTCAGGAGCGCAAAGCCAAGCAGGCTGCCGCCAAACAGCTGAATGACGACCGGCAGGGAGCTCGGCGAGACAGGGTCGAGCAACCGTGCGATTTCATCTGGCGCGAACAGAGTTGCCATGCCTGAAATGAAAAGAGCAGAAGCACTAAGGGTGAGTATGACGCGTCCGGGCATGAGCAACGCGTTCCACAAAGCCCGAACGTCCGCAATGGCTCGGAAGCAGATGCTCCGCTAACGTCAGGAATTGCTCGAAAGCCGTGAAGCGCTTTGCTGGGCCGAGCGTAGAAAAACGCTGGACACGCTAACAACCGAAGTTAAGTCAGAGGCCAGAGATCGCGCTCCCGTTTGACAGGGGCCGGTTGAGCGCGGTTTCGACGCTCGGTAACGGCTCGGCGTCGCTGCTCCCCAGCCCGCCGGGCCGTTTTCGTGAGCGCCGCAAGCGCTAGTTCATCCATTCAGATCAGGAACCGAAACCCATCCATGCGGCTTTCGTTACCGGCGCGCACGCATTACCTCCGCGTGTAGGGCGGCTCGCAACTTCTTATCTCTGAGCCGCCCTTTTTTCCCCAGCGCCGCACTCTGAGTTGCTGGATCGGGGCCGGTCGGCCGGCTAGTACCATCTTAACTCCGCTCTCGAACCGCGCTGAATTCGATACCCGGCCAATCCTTCTGGAAGCGCCCAAACTCCCACGCATTGCGCATGAGCAACACGGGCACATCATCCTGATCATCTGCGAGGTTGGAGCGATGGGTCTCCATCAGCTTTTTGAGGAGCGCCGGATCATCGGAACGAACCCACCGGGCGACCTCGTAAGGCGACGGCTCGAAGTCGAGCGTGACCCCATATTCCTGCTCGAGCCGGGTGGCTAGGACGTCGAGCTGAAGCTCCCCGATCACCCCGACGATCCACTGCGAGCCGATCACCGGTTTGAACAGGCGGATCACGCCTTCTTCGGCGAGGTCGGACAATCCGCGACGCATCTGCTTGACCTTCATCGGATCGCCTAGACGCACGCGGCGCAGGATTTCCGGCGCGAAGTCCGGAAGACCTGTGAACGTCACCTTGCCGCGCTCGGTGAGTGTGTCCCCGACGCGCAACGTGCCATGGTTTGGGATGCCGACGATGTCCCCGGCAACTGCGCCGTGCGCTAGCTCGCGGTCGCGTGCGAAGAAGGTGATCGGGTTGTGCACGGCCATGGGCTTGCCGAGCCGCGTGTTGAGGAGCTTCGTGCCTCGCTGGAGTTTGCCCGAGCAAATCCGAACGAACGCAATGCGGTCGCGGTGGTTCGGATCCATGTTGGCCTGTACCTTGAAAACGAAGCCCGTCAGGCGGGGCTCGGTAGGCTGAACCGCCGCCGGCCGCGCAGGCTGTGCTTGCGGCGGGGGGCCGTCGACTGCAAGGCAGTCCAGCAGTTGCTCCACACCAAAGCTCTTGAGCGCGCTCCCGAAGAACACGGGAGTGAGGTCGCCATTGCGAAAGGCGCTGAGATCGAAACGCGGGTAGGAGGCGAGCGCGAGGCCGCCGTCCTGACGCAGACTATCGGCCGCATCAGTGGGGATCACGCCATCGATCGCCGGATCATCGATCCCTGAGCACGAGACCCAACTACCCGGCACAACGCCGTCGGTGCGGTCAGCGACGAGGAACTGCTGCCGACGCAAGTCGAAGAGGCCATGGAAGAGGCCACCGATGCCAGTCGGCCAGTTCTGGGGACTGACGTCTAGCTGCAGGACGTCGGCGATCTCGTCGAGAAGGGTGAACGGGCTGTGACCCTCCCGGTCGACCTTGTTGATGAAGGTGATGATCGGGATGTTTCGTAAGCGGCAGACCTCAAACAGCTTGCGGGTCTGCGCTTCGATGCCCTTCGCGGCGTCGATCACCATGATGGCGCAATCGACTGCGGTAAGCGTCCGGTACGTGTCTTCCGAAAAGTCTTGGTGCCCAGGCGTGTCCAGGAGGTTGAAGAGGATGTTGCCGCGCTGAAAAGTCATGACCGAACTGGTCACCGAAATGCCTCGCTCCTGCTCGATCTTCATCCAGTCCGACCTAGCCCGCCGCCGATCGCCGCGGGCACGGACTTCTCCAGCTTCGTGGATTGCGCCGGACGCATGAAGCAGGCTCTCCGTCAGCGTCGTCTTGCCGGCATCCGGGTGGGAAATGATAGCAAATGTCCGCCGTTCGAGGTCGCCGAACAGGGTACCTAAGGTGCTGGTGTCGTCGCTGCCCGCGCGAGCAGCATCGCCGCGCGTCGATTGTTCGAAGTTCAAGATTGGCTCCTTGCCCGGCGGGCTTCGCGCGGGAATATTCTTGGGCGGGCGCTTAAAGCAATTCTCCGCTCCCGCGAAGTGCAGCGGTATCGGACTTCGAAAAGAGGATCACGGCACCCACTCGCTTCGGCGGACCAAGGCTGCGCTTGACTACAAGCAGACGGGCAATCTGCGAGCCGTGCAGATACTGCTCGGGCACTCTAAGATTGAAACGACTGTCAGGTACGGCCGCTGATACCTTGCTCAGCGTCAGTTAGATGGACTGGCGCCAGACACTTCGATCCGCCGGGCATTGATCCAGCGATTGTCCTCGCTCAACAGCGATGCAATCATCGGGCCGATGTCGTCGGGCAGGCCGGCGCGCCCAAGCGCTGTGTGGGCAGCGATAAACCTATCCATCTCTGCATCGTCGCTGCAAGACTGGTATCGCATTGGTATCGCAAACGGCTCGATTTACCGATTTTGGCTTGATTCTCGCCAGATCGAAATCGCAGTTTTCTGGGATTTTCTAGTCACGCCGTAGCAATCGCACTGCAGAGGTCAGGGGTTCGATTCCCCTCAGCTCCACCAGCCTAGACGGCTGAAGTCGCCGCAGCCGGCACTGCAGCCGTCAACAGTTCGCGCGATGGCCTTTCGCTAGCCCGTTCGGGTCCGAATGGCCGTATTGGTGCCCGTTTGAACCGTCCTGCCCGGACACGAGGTCGGCACTGGTATCAAGCGAACAGGAAACGCTTCCGCCAAGCGTGAAGGCCGCGACCGCGAGCGAACCGCCGAGGATACCGAGAAGAAGCGCATATTCGGCCGCGCTTGCCCCGCACCGATCGCAACAGACGCCACGAATGGCCCGCCATAAGTGCGTCACAAGGATCTCGCGCCCCCCGACCACGGTGCGTCGTTAAACTTCTCTTAAATCCGATGAGGCCGCAACCCTTGTCTTTCGCCAAGGGGCCGGGACGTCGTTCCGTCGTTGGTTTGAGACGACAAACGGCCCGGCAAGTGATGGGGAGATCGCTTACCGAGCCGCAGCCGAACGAGACCGCCGCACACGCCCCTGTTCGGCGGCCTCGGCTGTGGCGTAGGCGATTGCGCAAAATACGCTGCTAACGTGGGTTAGCGAGTATCCTTGGAACTGCGCCAGGCTCTGATCGATTCTTCCCTTCCGAAGGAGAAACCCAATGCCTCGTGAGCTGATCGATACCGGAAGCGACAAGCGTTATATCCGACGCGACGATCACGGTCGTTTCGACGAATCCGACGATGTGGGCCGTAGTCTGGCGCAGGACCAGAAGCGCGATTCCGACACGAAGCCGAAGCGCGGCGAGGGTGACAAAGGCGACCGCTGAACTGCCGCGAAAGTTCAGGAAAATGGCCCGACGGCAGACAACGCGCCGCCGGGCCTGGATCGAGTGAACCGCACAGGGGAGCACGGTCCTCGCGGCCGCTATTGCCCCCGGCTCTCGTCCTCGCTTGCGCAGACGCGCCACGGACTTTCGGGATGACGTCATGGCATTGGACCTATTCATCCGCGCAATGGAGACCTGACGGGCAAGTGGGGTGATAACCCTATTCCGGCTTCCCTCTCAGAGATTTACCTCGATCATGAGGAGATGGCTCATGGCAGCGGAGGAGTCGCGCGGCACGGACCAAAATGTCGAAAGGCTTTTCGATCTCAATGGTCCGACGCCGGCCTCCGACGAACTCGGGAAACTCACGGACATGCTGAGGCCGCACTGTCCCAAGGACAGCGTCATCAGGTTCGAATTCGACGGCAAGCTGCACCTCCAGATCGACGTCCGCCGCTTCGAGGAAATCGCGGCGCTGGAAGCGTTGCTGCCGGCAATGTGGGGCGGCATTTTCACCGATGTCCAGCGGAGCATCAGCGAAAAGCATTCATTCTTCCATCGCCTGACCGCCGTCGTCCGGCGCTGATCTCACGCCACCATTGACGGTGGTGGCCAATCCATCATCTTGCTCGCGATGAATCACAAACCAGCAATAGTCGCCGGGCTCGCATGTATCGCACTGTCCGGCGGTCCCCTCGCAACGGCGGCGACTTCCGCTCCTCGCGAAGCGGCGCGCACCGTCAATCTGGCGCTGGCCGCCGACGACGTGATCCCGACCGGCAACGACTGGATCGCGCTTCCCTCGATCCGCGCCAGCGACGGCGCGCTCCAGAGCTTGAACGTCACGTCCGTCCGCTACCGCGGCTTGATCGAAGCGGTGGGCGTGGCCGACCGGCCGCTGATGGCGCCCTTCGTCGAGATTGCCGGTACGCGCCGCCCGCTCGCGAACCTCAAATGGTCGTTGCGCGATTACTGGATTCCGACCGCGACGATGGAAGCCGACGGGGTCCGCGTGAAGTTGACCTACGCCGCACCCCCGTCCAGCCGCGCCGCGATCATCCGCTTCCAGGTCACCAACCTGCGCACAGCGCCGGTCCGCGTCGCGCCGGGCATGGACATGGACTGGGGCCGGACCAACCGCGTCACTTATTCGCCCGAGCTGCTGAGCGGCAGCCGGACCATGTCGCCGACCCCGATCGACACCGACATGGAGATTTTCAAATACGGCACCGACGACACGCAGATGGCGTGGGGCTTCGCTTATGTCGGTTCGCAAGGGACGCTCCACACCGGCAGCGACAACCCAGGGCTCACCGCGCGGCACGAGGCAGAGCTGGCCCCCGGCCAGACGCTCGACATGCATTTCCTGATCGGCGTGGGGCTCGAAGAATATAGCGCCGCCTATGCGATGCGCGTGCTGAACAAGCGGATCGACCGCTATGGTCTCGATGGCGTGATCGAAGAGGCCGCGAACGATGCGCACCGCCGTACCCGCACCACGGGCGATCCCGATCTCGACCGGATCATGAACCGGAACTTCCTCTTCACGACCTACTATGCGTGGGGACGGGCGATCGACACCGAGCAGTTCGTCGGCATGACGTCGCGAAGCAACCGTTACTATGTGTCGGCCGCCTATTGGGATCGGGATGCGCTCCTCTGGAGCTTTCCGGGGCTTCTCGACAGCGACCCGGCGCGCGGGCGGGAGGCGCTCGACTACGCGCTCGGCATCCAGGCGCGCAACATCGGAATCCACAGCCGCTTCGTCGACGGCGTCGTGCTCGAGGATGGTTTCGAACTCGACGAGCTCGTGGCGCCGATCGTCGCGCTCGCCAGCTACATCGACAAGACTCACGACATGACGATGCTGGAGAAGCATCGCGACGTCGTCGATTCTCTGCTCGAACGGCTGCGGGCCCAGCGCAATCCCACGACCGGACTGTTCGAGACGTTCCAGGACGCGCAGGACGAGTATGTCCGCAAGCCGTTCTCGATCTACGACAATGTCCTCGCTTGGAAAGCGCTCGGCGATCTCGCGAAAATCGCGACGCTCGAGCACCGCGAGAAAGAGGCGGCTTCGCTCACGTCCGAGGCCGCGAAGCTCAAGGCCGCGATCTATCGCTATGGTGTTCTCAATGGCGCCGAGGGCGCAGGCGGCGGCCCCATCTTCGCCGTCAATGCCACCGCGACCGGCGGCGACTTCGCCGACGTGCCCCCGGGATCGCTGATGAAGCTTCCCCCGCTCGGCTTCATCAGCGAGGATGACCCGCTCTTCCGCCGCACCTACGCCTGGCTTCATTCACCGCATTACCAGTACAGCTATTCCGACCAGCCATACGGCCTGCCGGGTAGCTATCGCCTGCAGTTCACTACGTCGTGGGCGGTTGCGGACCACCTGCGACTGAAGACCGGTCGCGAGCAAGCGCTGAAGATCCTCAGGCACAGTCCGTGGGACGGCGGGATCATCACGGAAGGCGTCAAGGCGGACACCGGCGTTCCCGATCGCCAGGGTCTCGCCTTCGCAACGGCGGCTGGTTACGTCGCGCACACGATCTGCGAGCAATATTGCATCGACCGGAAGTAGGCGCCCCGGCCTACGCTAGGCTGACGTAGGCGGTGTATGGCCGCGTTCCCAGCGAAGTGAACGGCGCCAGAGTAACCGGACCGCTCTCGGCATTCGCTCGCCATTCGCTGGCGCCCGCGCGTTCGGCGCCGAGCAGCGCGGATCTGCTGATGACCGGCACGGGCGCGTCGATGTCGGGCTTCACGGCCATCAGCACGAGGGGACCGCGCAATAGTGCCGCCGTATTCGGATGGCGCGGATCGATCGGCTCGATCCGCATCGGCAGCGGCAGCAGCAGCTCTACCTTGTCGCCGCTTCGCCAAACCCGCCGTACCGTGGCGAACCCTCCGGGTACGGGAGCCGGCTGTGACTGGCCGTTCACGCGGATCTGGGCTCCGGCCGCCCAGGCGGGAATCCTGAAGTGCAGCGTCATGTCCGCAGGCTTCGATGCGCCGAGCGAGAAGCTGACCCTGCTGTCGTAAGGGTAGTTCCCCGTCTGGGTCAGCGACAGCTGCGCGCCGCCTTCCTCCCAGTGCAGGGTCGAGGGCACGTAGAGGTTCACGTAAACAGACCGCGGCCCGCGAAGGTAAAGATTGATCCGATAGTCGGCCGCTACCTGCGGCAAGGTGCCGGAACAGCAGGCCCAGCGCGCCACCTTGTAGACCCGCCGGGCGTCGAAATTGTAATCGGAATAATAGAAGTTGCGGCCGTCGGCCTGCAGCGGCAGCGCGCCGAGGACGCTGTTGTACATCACCCGCTCCATGCTGTCCCCGAAGCGGGAATCGCCGGTCGCGCGCAGCAGGTAACGGGTCAGCTTGAAGTGAGCGTAGGACCCGCACGGCGTCTCGAAATGCGCGTGGGTATTTGTGAGGCTGTCGTACAAGGCGTCGCTCCCCGGCCCGCGCAGCTGCTCGTCGGGACCCCAGCCGCCGGTGGCGTAGCTCTGCGCCTGAAGCATGGCGAAGCCGTTCTTCGCCGCGCGCAGGTGCTTTTCGCTGCCCATCGCGAAATAGGCCATCATCGCCGAGCACAAAGAGTTCACATAGCTGTAGGCGTGGCGTCCGTTCAGCACATGCTCGTTGCGCGACAGCGGATCGAACCAGGTCTCGTCGTCCAGATACTGGCGCCCGATCTCGAAATAGCGCGGGCCGGCCCCGCGCTCCGACGCCAGGAACATGTTCTCGGACAGCGTATAGGACTCGTCCCAGGTCCAGGAGGCATCGTCGGGATCCTTGTCCATCCGCCAGCGCCGGTCGTGCTCGATCGCCCGGCCCGGCAGGTGCGGGAGCGCCGTGTCGGTCGTTCGCTCAAGGATCACGAGCGCTTGCGGATCGTGCGCCAGCGTGTGGCAATCGAGCAGGCCGATGGCCAGCTTGTCGTACGTGTAAGCCGGGAAGCGGCTCTTCTCGTAGAACTCGCCCGAGATGGTCTCGGCGTAGAGCCTGTTGAGCCGAACCACCTTCTCGCGAACGGCCGGATCGCCGGTGATCGCATAGCCTCGCGCAAGTGCCGACACCCACTGGCCGAAGTGGCAGCCGGGAGCGAAGCCTTCGTCGAAATTCTTCCGATAATCATAATCGGGGCGATAGGCGTACCAGCCGCCCATCTCGACGCCCGGCGCCGGAAGCCCCGCCATTTGCCGGAAGGGCATCAGCAGGCTGTCCTCGCTCAGGGACATTAGTACCGACTGAGTGTTGCGCAGCTGCGCCTCATGCGCATCGCTGGCCAGCGACACCGCGCCATAACCGAATTCGGTCAGCGCTTCCGGTGCGCCCGGCTCGTTTCCGAGCGCGACAGTGCTCCCGGCAAAACTCCCCGCCGTCGCCAGCGCACCCATTTGCAAAAGGCGTCGGCGCGAAATCCGCCCGTCACCGCGAATGTCCATTGGAGCAATTGCGTCCGGATCGCCCGTTAGGTCAATGTCAGGCCAGTCGGCCTCAACCCGCAAAGCGGGAAGCAAAAGCGGCGGCGGCTCCGTACAGGCCAGGTTCGGGATGGACGATCAGCTGTACCGGCAGTTGCTCGAGGATCGACCGATACTCGCCTTTGTCGACCAGCCTCTCGGCAAAGCCCGAGCGCGACAAATGCTCACGAAGCCGAAGCCCCAGCCCGCCGGCCAGGACCAGCGCATTGGCGCCATGCGCAAGCGCGATGTTCCCCGCGAATGCGCCGAGGCACAGGCAGAAGCGTTCGAGCGCCGCCGCGGCGGTCGGGTCGCTGCCTCCGAACGCCGCCCGCCATAGTTCGCGATCGTCGGCGAATGGCGGGCTTGCGTCGGCGATGACGGAATAGATGTCCCTCAGTCCCGGGCCGGAAACCACGCGCTCCGCGGACACATGCCTGTATCGCCCGCGCAGCGCCGACATCAGCCGATCGTCCAAGTCGTCATGCGGCGAAAAATCCACGTTTCCGCCTTCGCTGGCGATGACGTGATAGTGGCCATCCTGACGAACCACGAGGCCGACACCAAGCCCGGTCCCGGGCCCGACGATGCTGATCACGCCGCTTGCTGGAAGCGCGACATCCGGCCCGGCAATGTGCAGGAATTGCGATTCATCAAGCGTCGCGGCGGCATGGCCGATGGCGGCAAAATCGTTGACGATCACATGGCGGTCGACGCCCAGCGCGTCGGGCAGCGTTCGCGCTTCGATCGTCCACGGCATGTTGGTCAGCTTCGGCAGATCATTCTCTACCGGATATGCGAAGGCCAGTGCTGCACTGGTCGGTAACGGGCGTCGGAGATGTTCGGCAAACGCCCGCCAAGCCTCGGCGAGGCCGGAATAGTCGGCAGTCCTGAGCGTGAGCGCTTCGCCCAGCCATAACACACGGCCCTCGCCGACTTCCGCGAGGCTGAAGCGGGCGTGGGTTCCGCCGATGTCGGCCGCGACGAGCTCGGTCGTCATTCAGACCGTGTGCGTGACTTTTTGCACGTGCCGCGGCTGATCTGGATTGTATCCCCGATCGCCGGCCAGCGCGTCGGCCATTCGGTAAAAGGCCTGGATCTGAAGGATCGGCGCAAGCGCCGGATGCGGCGCGCGCGGGACCGGCAGGCTTCCCAGCTCGCCGCCGCCCGCCGTCATTACCGATGCGCCCTGCGCGGCGAGCCGCCGCGCCGCGTCCTGAACGCTCGCATCGCCGGCGTCCTCGGAGCGGAACAGCAGCACCGGAAATCCGTCGCCAGCAAGCTCGTTCGGACCATGCAGCACTTCGGCGCTGCTGAAGGGCTCCGCATGGATCATGCAGGTTTCCTTGAGCTTGTGCGCGGCTTCCTGGGCGACCGACAAATGCGGGCCCCGCCCGACCGTATAGAGATGGTCTGCGTTCCGGAGCATCTCGCGGCACGGCGACCAGTCTTCCTGCCACGCCTTCGCCAGTGCCGACGGAAGTTGTGGCAGGGCGGACTGCATCGCTTCATCGCCCGACCACAAAGCCACCATTTGCGCGATCGCCGAAAGCGACGTGATGAAGCTCTTGGTCGCCGCGGCGCTCTTCTCCGGCCCCGCGCCCTGCGGAAGCACGATCGAGGCGAGTTCGGCCAGCGGCGAGTGCGGGTCGTTGACCAGCGCGACCACGATCGCTCCGGAATCGCGCGCGGCGCCGGCGGCCGCGAGCAGGTCCGGGCTGCGGCCCGATTGCGAGATCGCGAGGCAGAGCGTGTTCGCGAGCGACAGCGGCGCCTTGAACACCGAGAAGATCGAGGGCGACAGAGATGTCGTCAGAACGCCGAGCCGGGTCTCGACCAGATAGCGGGCATAGGTGGCGGCATGGTCCGAGCTGCCGCGCCCGATCGTCACCATTGCGGCGGGTGGATTCGCGCGCAGCTGGTCGGCAAGCGTTGCAAGCGTCGCCGCGTTGCGCTGTAACTGGTCTTGAACGCGATCCGGGGCCTCGGCAGCCTCCTGATACATGATAGTTTTCATCGCGCCGTCGTTTCAGACTTTCCAATAAGAGAAGCAATCGATGAACCGGGAAAATCGCAACATCATCATCTACATCATGGCGATCTGGTTCCTGATTTCATTCGTCACCAACATCATCGGGCCGCTCATCCCGATCATCATCAAATGGTACAAGCTCAACTACGCGCTCGCGGGCTTCCTGCCTTTCTCCTTCTTCGTGGCCTACGGAATCATATCCATCCCCGCGGGCTTCTTGCTGGAAAGGCGCGGGCAAGGCGTAACCATGCTCGGCGCCTTCAGCCTTAACGCCCTCGGCTGCCTGCTCATCGCCACCTCCGCTTCCTACCTCGCGGTCATCGCCGGCCTGTTCGTCATCGGGCTTGGAATGGCGATGCTGCAGGTGGTCATCAATCCGCTCACCCGGTCGACGGTCGGTGAGGAGCATTTCGCATTCTACGCGGTGCTCGGCCAGCTTGTCTTCGGCGTCGCCTCATTCCTCAGCCCCTTCGCGCTCAGCCTGCTGCAGACCAATGAAAAGGCGTTCGCCGCGTTCGGTCCGCCGTGGGTACCCTTCTACGCCGGCGCCGGCATCGTCTTCGCCTGCTTCATCGCGCTGACCGCAAGGATGCGGTTGCCCAAGGCCGAGCTCGCCGAGGACGAGCGCGTCGGGTCCTTCGCCAGCTATCTCGAATTGCTCCGCAACAAATATGTGCTGCTCTTCTTCCTCGGGATCGTCGCCTATGTCGGCACCGAGCAGGGGCTTGCCGACTGGATGGGCCAGTTCCTGCTCGTCTATCACGGCATCCCCGCCGAGACGACCGGTGCCTATGAAGTCAGCCTGTTCTGGGGCCTGATGGTGATCGGCTGCATGCTCGGCCTGGTCCTGCTCAAGCTGCTCGACTCACAGCTGATCCTTCGCGTGTTCGGGGTAGGCGCGGTGGGCTGCGTGCTGGCCGCGCTTCTGGGGCCCGCCAAGGTCGCGCTCGTCGCCTTTCCGCTCTGCGGCTTCGCGCTTTCGGTCATGTGGTCGATCATCTTCGCGCTGGCGCTCAACTCCGTCGCCGAGCACCACGGCTCCTTCACCGGTATCCTGTGCACCGGCATCCTCGGCGGAGCCTTGATCCCCCTCGCCATCGGCTGGCTGGGCGACCGCATCGGCCTCCAGCACGCGATGTTCCTGATCCTGGTCCTGCTGGCCTACATCATCTCGATCAGCTTCTGGGCGCGGCCTCTCACTCGAAACGAGACGCTCTGGAAGCGCAGGCCCGCCGAGAACGTCTGAGCCTGGCACGAAAACGGCCCGGTGCCGGGGGCAAGCCAGGCACCGAGCCGGAGGGCGCCGCCGAGGGAAGGGGAGAGGGGCGGCGGAAACGGCAATACGCTTCGGCGGTCCAATCCGAAATCGGGATAAAGCCTTATCACCCGTAAGGGTTTATCGCTGATCCGAACATAGATCAGCTTTCGGAACGCACCGCGCGCAGGACATTTGTGCAGTGCATGTACGACCACGCGAGGCCCTTCCAGGACCAATTGGCGAACCGGCTCGTCCGGCGCGCCGCCGAGCTCCGCGAGAAAGCCGAGAGGCTCGCCGACATGTCGAGCGTCTTCGAGGTTCGCGAACCGGATTCGCCCCGAAGACCGGGCTAACTAACGCCAACTATCCAGCCCTCTCGGCCTGACATAGGCTCGGCCGCTGAGGGGGCCAGCCCACGTGCGCGAATATGAGATTTACAGCATCGACGAGTGCGGCCGGATCACCGGAAACCGGACGATCGAGGCGGTGAGCGACGAAGAGGCCGTCTGGGCGGTGAAGTCGATGCAGCGCCCGCTCAATACCGAGGTGTGGCACCGAGACCGCCGCGTCGGACGCATTCCCGCGCATGTCACGCTCGCCGCCGAATGGCCGTTGCCCACGGGCAAGCCGTAATCCCGAATTGGAAACACCCGGCCCTCTCCCGCGGTGGGAGAGGGAGCAGGGGGGGTGATGTCCTGCTTTCCCCACCGAGGAGAGGGCCGGAGGCGGGGCCTCGGGGCCCGCTTAGTCGTCGATCCGGATGCGCAGCACCTGGCCGGCCCCGGGCGGGCCGAGGCCGAAAGCGGACACGTATAGCGCTCCGTCAGGCCCGAACGTCATGCCGGTCGGAAAGTCGAGGCCGCTGACGAGCGTCTCTTTCTTTCCGTTGGCGCTGATGCGCACGAGCGCGCCGGCGGCCGGCGCCGGGAAGCCCGGCGTCGCCGTCATCTCGAGCACGTACATGCGCGCCTGCTGGTCGAACGCAAGGCCGAGCACGGTCGTAAGGCCCGTCGCCACCGTGTGCAGTTGGCCGCCCGGTGTCGCCTGCATGATCTTCGACGAACCCGGCGTGATCGGGAACAGGCCGAGGTTGCCGACGTAGAAGGTCCCGTGAGTCGCCAGCGCGGTGGGGACGATATGGCCCTGGCTGGCGCTGATATCGACGACCCGGCTGATCGCGCCCGCTGGCGTTACTCGGTCGAGCTCGCCGTGGTTCGGCTCGAGCGCGTAGAGCAGGCCGTTCCTCGCGACCATCGAATACCAGGTGCCCTCGGGCTCGAAGTCGCCTGGGTTCGTGTGATCGGTCGGGTGAGCGTGCTGGAAGGCGCCGAGGTCGGCGACGAGGGTCGGCATGCCACTGGCGCTGATGCGGTAGACGCCGTTCGGCTTGCTCGGGAGGCCATGGCCGCATCCGCCTCCCGCGACGAGCGCGTAAAGCGTGCTTCCGATGAACGCGACGTCGGCGACCCCCTCGACGTCCCCGCCGATCGCCGGGTTTGCGTTGCTCGATGGCAGCTGGTCGGTCAGGGTCGAGCGGTTACCGTTGGAGTCGACGCGCGAGATCCGGCCGCCGGTTGGGCTCCCGGTATAGGGTCCCACCGGGGCCGGGACCTGCTGGCACTGGCCGACGGTGGAGTTGGTGCCCCCGCTGCCGGCTTCCGCGACGTAGAGCATTCCGTCCGGGCCCCACTTCAATCCGCGCGGATTGTTGAAGCCGGTCGAAAAGACGGTGACGGTCGGCGTCGCCGATCCGCGGATAACGGTCGGCTTGGCGCCGTTCGCCGGCGTCGCGGTGGTCATTGCGGCGGTCCCGGCGAGAAGCAACGCGGCCAGGCCCCAGTGGCGATGATGGATCATGGAATGAGCCCCCTTTGTCGAGTGCGCCGCGCATCTCCGGAGCAGCGCACGCGTGCTCGAAAGAACAAAGGTCTCCGGCTGTTCGATCACGGGCGGGGGCCATGCGGCCGGGCGGAGATGACGCGCGAGAGCTGCTCAGCGAGCGGCATGCCGACTCCGCGAGCGGTTTATCGCATCAGGTTGATGCCGAAGCGAGTTAGCGGAAGTGAATATGGAAATTTGTTCATGAAGTGCCGCGCGTCCAGTTACCCTGACGGCATGAATTCGGGGGTCCTTCTACTTTCTCCACTTCGTCACCCTCGCGCCTCGCGTTGAAAGGGTTGGCCTGCAACTTTCTCGTTATCCAAGGTTGGACGCTATTTCGGCTGCCGGAGCCTGGCGAAATCGATGCCACGTGAACTCATAATTACCTCCTAGTCACTTGATGTACGATAGTGGCGACGACGTACGAAAAAAGGCCCCGCGATTGTTCGCGGGGCCTTCCAGCTTCGGCACGTCAGTAAGAAGACTTAGTCTTCGTCATCGCCCGTCAGGAACGCCGGGCGCGAACTCAGCCGCGTTCGCCCGCGTGGCCCGGGGGCGGAGGCGTTAGGGGTGCTGGCGGTGGCGGCGGCGGAGGAGGCGGGCAGGCCGTACCAGCCGGGACCGTCGTTCCATCCGAACAGACCGTCGGCGGGGGCGGTGGAGGGGGCGGGGGTAGTGGACAGGGCGTTCCGGCCGCTACCTGGGATCCGTCGGGGCAGGTTTGCATCGGCGGGGTCGTCGCACAGGCCGATAGCAGCCCGGTCGCGGCAGCAAGAAGCGCAAACGCTCTCATATCCGTCCTCCTCTACTTAGCTCCTGTCCCGCGAACGTAATCGTTGCGCGAACGTTCCTTCATGCCTGAAATCAATGTCGGGACGCTGCCGTCAGACGCGAACGCCGAGCCACGAACATAAAACAAAAAGGCCCCGCGATCGCTCGCGGGGCCTTCTCGTTTCAGCAGTGCTGACGAGGACGATTATTCGTCGTCGCCGCCCGTCAGGAACGCGGGCGCGAACTCGGGAGCCGGTCCCTCGTCGCCACCGCCTTCGCGTTCACGACGGGGGCCGCGATCGCCGCGACCTTCGCCGCGCGGGCCACGGTCGCCGCGGTCGCCACGGTCCCGGCGCGGGCCGCGGTCGTCGCGGTCGCGTCCGCCGCCACGGCCAGGCCGGCCGCGGTCGCCACGGTCACCGCGAGGCCCACGGTCACCACCCTCGCGCGGCTCCCTCGGCGGACGCGTGTCGGGCAGCTCTTCGCCGGTCTCCTGGTCGACGAGGCGCATCGACAGGCGCACCTTGCCGCGCTGGTCGACCTCGAGCAGCTTGACCTTCACTTCCTGGCCTTCGCTTAGGACGTCGCGGACGTTCTCGACCCGCTCGTTCTTGATCTCCGAGACGTGGACCAGGCCGTCCTTGCCGGGCATGAAGGTCACGAACGCGCCGAAATCGACGATGCTCGCCACCTTGCCGGTGTAGATGGTGCCGGGCTCCGGTTCCGCGACGATGCCGCGGATCCAGTTCCGGGCCGCCTCGATCTGCGCGATGTCGGACGAGGCGATCTTGATCGTGCCGTCGTCGTCGATGTCGACCTTGGCGCCGGTCTCCGCGACGATCTCGCGGATGACCTTGCCGCCGGTGCCGATGACTTCGCGGATCTTGTCCTT
>Ga0070671_100001225_pt1 | contig 19227 bp, 16 predicted proteins | sample KBSS73metaG_FD_65341 | JGI IMG/M metagenome (GOLD analysis project Ga0070671, IMG submission 65341) | Switchgrass rhizosphere microbial communities from Kellogg Biological Station, Michigan, USA - KBS S7-3 metaG | ecosystem: Host-associated > Plants > Roots > Rhizosphere > Soil ...
GGTGCCGACGCGGCCGCGAGGCCCGCGTTGTTCGCCGCGCAGAAGCCCCGGTTCTCGCCCAGCTCGAGCACCCGGGCGCGCGGATCGCGGGCGCGCGCGAGCGCGGCCGAGCCGTCGGTCGATCCGTTGTCCACGACCACGACCTCCATCGCCACGCCCCTCTGGGCCGCCAGCGAGGCCAGGCACGCCGGCAGGAAGCGCGCGCTGTTCCACGAGACGACGATCGTCGAGACCGTCGTGACCTTCGCGCCGTCCCCCACGGACGCGCCGCCCGCGCGTTCTCCCCCGACGGGCGGCCCCGGAGCGCTCAACGCACGTCCCCCAGGCCGGCCCGCCCAGGACAGCGGACGCCCGCCGGGCGCAGACCAATGTGGTTCCCGCGCTCGCCGCGGGCAATGCCGCGAGGATCGCCGCGCCGGGCCGGCCGGAGAAGCGCTCCCTCGCCCCACTCCCTCTCCCTCTTCCCCGTCACGCGAGGCGCCTTTCCGGGCCGACCGCCAGCAGCTGCGCGAGCGTTTCCGCCACCTGCGCAGGAGTGATCCCGGAATAGCCGTGATCCCCGCCGCAGCGCTCGTCCCAGCACGGCCGCGCGCAGCCCGAGTCCCCCGCGAGCGCGACGTACCGTTCGCGGCCTTCCCAGGTCCACAGGGTCGCGGGGTCGGTGGGGCCGAAGATCGCCGCCACGGGCGTTCCGGCCGCGACCGCGAGGTGCGCCGCGCCGCTGTCGTTGGCGAGGACGACCGAGCAGCGGCGGATCACCGCGGCGGCCTGGGCGAGGTTCGTCCGGCCGGTGAGATCGAGCAGGTCGGGCGCGAAGGCGCGAAGTCCCGCGGCGAGCTCTTCCGCGGCGGCGCTGTCGGCGTCGCGGCCCCCGATCACGATCGATATCGGCTTGCGCAGCCAGAGGATCCGGCAGGCCTGGGCGAAGCGCGCCGCTCCCCAGCTCGCGCGCGGCCGGTTCGTGCCCGGAAAGACCGCGAGGATCGGACGGCCCGCGGGGAGCGGGGCCAGGAGGCGCGCCGCCGCCTCGTCGGCCGACGGCGGAATCGTGAAGACGGGGCGTCGCCTCTCCATCGGCGCCGCGCCGAGCAGCGACACGACGGCGTGATTGCGCGCGAGATGGTCGAGCTTGGGATCGAAGGGGACGAAGTCCGTGAGCAGCCGCTCCAGACCCAGGCGGCTGAACCCGGCGCGGCGGCGTGCGCCCGAGGCGCACGCGATGAGGATGGAGCGGAAATCCCCTCGAAGATCGGCGGCCGCGTCGTAGCGTCCCAGACGCGCGGACGCGAGCGCCCCGATCAGGCCCGCCGGATCGGGCCCGGAGCGGCGGCCGGGCTCGAACCAGGTCGCTTCGATCGTGCGCACGTGGTCGACGTGGGGATTGCCGGCGAGCGCGGGTGCGCCCCAGGGCGAGGCGAGCACGTCGATGACCGCCTCGGGATGCGCGCGCCGCAGCGACTGGATCGCCGGGGTGGCGAGCAGCAGGTCGCCCGCATGGTCGGGACGGATGAGCAGGATGCGCGCGAGGGGGCGCGCGTCGGAAGAGCGCCTCACGTCCTTGCCCGGCAGCCCGACGAGAGGGGCGACCGCGACGTCGAGGAGGCGCGCGATCCTCCGCGCGCGCGCGCCGTGGTTGCGATAGCCCGAGGTCAGCCTCATGCGGCCCGCTCCCCTCCCCGGGCGAGCGCGCGATAGAGCGCATGCGTGCGCGCGGCGGCGCGCGACCAGCTCAGGTTCTTCGCGCGCGCGAGCCCCCTCGCGACCAGATCGGCCCGCAGACCCGCGCCCCGCAGGACCCGCAGGACGGCGATCGCGAGCTCGGAGGGGTCCTCCTCGTCCACGACGAGGGCGGCGTTCTCGAGAACCTCGGGGACGGCCGCGGTGGCGAGGGCCGCGACCGGGCAGCCGCACGCCATCGCCTCCAGCGCGGGAAGACCGAACCCCTCGTACCGGGAGGCCGAGACGAAGACGTCGGCCGCCCGGTAGGCCGCCGCGAGGTCCTCGTCGGAGAGCCGTCCGAGGAACACGAGGCGCGTCTCCACGCCGGCGCGGCGCGCCGCCGCCAGAAGCGTCTCGCGCGCGGGCCCCGGCTCGCCCGCCAGGCAGAGGACCGGGGCCGCTTCGCCCGCGCCCACCTCCATCGCCGCGAGCGACTCGATCAGCAGGGCGGCGTTCTTGTTCGTGTTGAATCCTCCCGCGTAGACCAGGACCGGCGATCCCGCGGCGCGCAGCGGCGCGAAGGGACCGAACGAGGGCCGACGAGGGACGCTCGCGCCCGGGCTCGGGCTCGGGCCAGGCGCCGCGCCGTCGTCCGCCGCCGCCGGGACGAACGGCGCTCCCACGCCCATCGGGATCACGTGGATCTTGTCGGGGCGGATGGCCATGAACCGCATCAGGTCGACGCGCGTGCGCGCCGAAGGGACGATCACGGCCTCCGCGGCCCGTGCCGACTCGTAGATCTTCCGGAAGATCGCCGTGTTCTTCGGCCCTGCCGACCCGGGAAGCACGAGGGGGATGAGGTCGTGCACGGTGAGGACCCATCGGGTCTTCGACCCGCCGAAGAGCGGCAGCGCGTAGAAGGTCGAATGGAACAGGTCGATGCGGCGCCGGGCGCAGAACAGGGGCGTCGCGAGCTGATCGAACAGCGTGATCGCGCGCGGGGGCCGCAGCAGGCGGACGCGCGCGCCCGGCGCTCCGGCGGGCAGCGAGGATTCTCCCGCCCATCGCGATTCCAGATAGAAGTACTCGTCCTCGGCGCGCGGAAGGCTCGCCACGAGCTCGCGCACGTAGCGCCCGACCCCGCGTCCGCCGCTCTCGTTCTGGAGCGGCCTGATGTCGACGGCGATCCTCATCACGCTCCGAAGTTCGACAGAATCGCCTTGTCCGTCAAGCGAGCCATGGTTCTCTCGAACCGGCGGGCACGCCTCAGGCCGCCAAGCCCGGCCGCGGCGGAAGCGAACCCCGACAGGAGCGCGCGGCGCTCGGCGCCGGCGCACGCCAGATGCCAGGGGAGCCATGCGAGGTGCCGTGCCATCAGCGCCCCGCCGAGATTCTTCCATGTAAAGACGAGGCGGTCCCGCTCGAAGGCCGCGGCTTCCTCACCCGAGCGGCGCATCTCCCGACCGCCCACCCTGCGTTCGGAAAGATCGCTCGCGGCGCGCGCGCCCACCGTCTCGAGCCGCCAGCCTCGTCGCTGCGCTCTCCAGGCCAGATCCGCCTCGGCCCATACGCGCGTTTCATAGCGCCGGTCGAGCCCGCCCAAAGCGGCCCAGAGCGCGCGGTCGTAAGCCGCTGCGTCCAACCCCCGCGTCCAGGGGTCGTTCGCGAGCGTCACGCGTCCTCGGTGGAAGGACACGCTCCAGGCTGCGACCGGGTCGCCCCCCTCGCTCCAGGCCGCCGCGAACAGCCGGCTCGCCGGCCGCTCGAAGGGCGCAAGCAGGCGGCCGAGATATCCCTCCTCGTCCGGCGCGCCGGCCTCATCGATCATCACGACGTGCTCGGTCGCGGCCGAGGCGGCTCCCGCGTTGCTCGCCGCCGATGCTCCCTCACGGCCGGCGCGCGCGATCAGGCGCACCATGGAGTCCCCGCGCACGAGAGCGGCCACGCTCTCCGCGCCGCTCGCCTCCACCACGAGCACCGCATGCGGCGGCGTCTCGGCGCGGGCTTCGCGCACCACCGACGCGAGCGTCGGCCCCAGGGTCTCGTCAGAGCCGGTCGCGACGATCACGATGGTTGCCGACATCGTCACGCGCCCGCGCCAGCGAGGAGATCACCCCAGGGCTCGAGCGCGCCTTGTCTCATGCGCCGCCGTACACACGACCCAACTCGCGGGACTGCCGCTGCGCCCCGTAAGCGGCCAGGATCCGCTCGCGCGCCGCACCGCCGATCGATGCGCGCCGCACGGGATCGCGGAGAAGCGTCCTCACCAGGCTGACGATCCCCTCCCGGTCCCCCGGTTCCGCGAGCAGTCCTGTGACGCCGTCCTCGACGACCTCCGGGATACCGCCGACGCGGGTCGCGACGACCGCCTTGGCGCAGGCCATGGCCTCCAGGAGGACGACGGGCGTCCCCTCGGCGCGCGACGTCATGATGAAGACATCGATGTCCGGGTAGAGAGTTTCGGGGCGCGGGGTCCAACCCGTGACGTGGATCGGCGACCCCCCGCTCTCGATGACATGTCGCTCCGGACCGTCTCCGATCCACACGCCGCGCACGGACGCTTCGGAGATGGCTCCGAGAACGGCGGCGAAAAGAGCCGGATCCTTGGCGGCGCCGATCGATCCCGCCGAACCGATGAGGAAAGCACCCGGATCCGCCGGAGCTGCGCCGGGACCCGCGTGCATCAGGGCACGGAGATTTCCCTTGGCGCCGGGATCGTATCTGGCGGTATCGACGGCGGATGCCACGTGGGCCGCGCGCGAGCGCGGAACTCCCATCGTCCGGACGAGATGGGAGACCCCTTCCATCGACGGAGAGACCACCGTGCCGGCGAACTTCAGCGAGAGCCGGTTCGCCCATCTCCTCGGGCCCGTGGCGGAGGGAGACCACGTCGGCGCATGCATGGTGACGACCACCCGGCGCGCCCCGATCGAGCGCGCCAACGGAGCCAGCGCCGGAGCCTCGACCGTCGAGGAGGCGTGGATGTGGACCACGTCCACGCGGTCTGCGAGGAGGCGCCGGCGCAGGCGCAGGAGTCCGCCGAGGTCCCGCGCCCCTCTCGGGAGCGCCCGTCTCACCGGAACGCCGAGCGCCTCGGCCGACTCGCTCAGCGCGTTACCTCCGCTCTCGGGCAGGTAGAGGACCGGGAGGAAGCCTTCCGGCGGGAACCGGATCAGGAGCGCGACCTGATGGGCGAGGCCCCCTGGGGCGGGAGAGGGAACGAGGAGGGCGAGCACGCGCATCGAGTCGTCAGGACGTCCCACGCCTTCGTACGCCGATCGCCGAGAGCGCCGTCTCGAGGAGGTGGGCGTACGGGCGCGGCCAAAGGGGATCGGCACGGACCGCCCGCGCGAACTTGCCGGACGCGCGGGCCAGGAGCCCCTCACGAAGGTCCCACCATCCGCTCTCGTCGTACAGCCGGGCAAAGCGGCGGCTGACTTTCGCGGGGGGAAGGCGCTGGATCTCCGGAGAGCGATCGAGAGCGTTGCGCAGGACGCGGAGCTCGGCCGCGAGCATCCTTTCGCGGTTGCCGCTCATCTGCCCCCCATGGACCCGGTAGCGAGCCAGCGCCTCCGGGAGCATCCCGATGGTCGACACCGCCGCGATCCGCAGCCAGAGGTCGTAGTCCTCGACCGAAGGGAGCGACTCGTCGAACCCTCCAACGGCTTCCAGGACCGAGCGGCGGACCATCGTTCCCGGCACCACGATGAAATTGGTCTGGAAGAGCCGGCCCACGCACCGGCCATCGTCGAGGTCGAGATCCCCGATCATGACGCCGCCCACGCGGCGCCCCTGCTCGTCGATCCGATAGGCGTCGCAGAACACGAGGCCGCAGTCGGGATGCTCGCGCATGTACGCGAGCTGCTTGAGGCTCTTGTGCGGCTCCCAGGCGTCGTCGGCGTCGAGGAAGGCGACGAACGTGCTGGACGAGGCGGCGATCCCGCGATTACGGGCGGCAGGAAGGCCGCGATTCTCCTGACGGATGACGGTGATCCTGTCGCCATAGCGCTCGAGCAGGGCGGGCGTCGCGTCGGTCGACCCGTCGTCGACGACAATCACCTCGGCGCGCGTTCCTTCCTGGGCCAGGGCGCTGTCGACGGCGTCCGCGAGGAAGGCGGATGTGTTGTAGGTCGGAATGACGACCGAGAGCTCAGCCAACGCGGCCCCCGCGAGGGGTTGGGCGCCCGCCAGGGGGCAGCATCATGCGACCAGGCACCTCCTAAATCCCCATCATATAATAGAGTTGCCTTGTTACCGGTCGGTTGGGTCACCTTGACCGCGGCGCGCGCGAGACATAGTCTTGCGTGATGTAAATGCCGGTGTTTCACGTGCCGTACGATCGGCCCCATAGACCCCGAGTCCGGCCTTCTCCCTCGGTGCCTGGAGTTCGAGACGAGCGCTCAGACCACATCCCCTGCGTATCCGCGTCGCATACGCATCGAGGCGTCGAGCGGTTGGTCGTTCCTGGAGTTCGGCGCCCTGTGGCGGTACCGGGACCTTCTTCTCATTCTCGCCGGCCGCGACGTCAGGCTGCGGTACAAACAGACCGCGCTCGGGATCCTCTGGGTGGTGCTCCAGCCCATCGCTGCCGCGCTGATCTTCGCCGTGATCTTCGGTCGCCTGGTACACGTTCCCAGCGACGGATTCCCCTACCTCGTGTTCACGTACGTCGCGCTCTTGGCTTGGAATTACTGCGCCTCCGCCGTCGGCCGCGCGGGCAACAGCCTCGTCGGGCAGACGAGCCTCGTCACCAAGGTCTACTTCCCGCGCGTCCTGATTCCCTTTTCGGGAGCGATGGGAGCCCTGGTGGACGTCGTCGTCTCCGTCCTCGTGGCGCTCGTCATGGTCGCGCTCTATGGGATTCCGTTCAGCGCAAGACTCCTCGCGGCGCCGGTCTTCCTCGCGCTCCTGGTCGTCGTCGCCATGGGCACGAGCCTGTGGCTGTCGGCGCTGAGCGTCTCCTACCGCGATTTCATCCATGCGACGCCCTTCCTGCTGCAGGTCTGGATGTACGCCACCCCGGTCGTCTACTCCACGAGCCTCGTCCCGGAACGATGGCGATGGCTGTTCGCGCTGAATCCCATGGTCGGCGTCGTGGATGGGATGAGATGGAGCTTTCTGGGCGCGCATTCCCTGACCTGGATCACCCTCCTCATGTCCTCGCTCTCCGCGGCGGCGTTGTTCTTCACGGGAGGTTACTTCTTTCGGCGAGTCGAACGGTCGTTCGCCGACAGGATCTGAGATCCTTGCGCATCCTCTTCTGTTGCGAGTTCTATGCGCCGAGCGTCGGCGGCGCGCAGGAGGTCGTCCGCCAGATCGCCGAGAGGCTCGCCGCGCGCGGCCACGAGGTGACCGTGGCCACGAGCGCCCTTCCGGAGCGGCGCTTCCGAGATCACAACGGCGTGCGCATTCAGGAGTTCCACGTCGCCGGGAACGCCGTCTGGGGGATGGAGGGAGAGGTGGAAGCCTACCAGCGTTTCCTCCGGTCCGAGCCTCGGGACGTCGTCTCCATCTACGCCGCGCAGCAGTGGACCTTCGACGCCGCCTGGCCCGTGCTCGAGCAGGCCGCGCAACGGCGGTTCTTCACCCCGTGCGGTTTTTCGAGCTTGTACGAACCCGCGTACGCCCGGTACTTCGAGGTCGTGCCCGAGGTTCTCCGGCGCTTCGACGGCCTCGTCTTCCATGCGACGGACTACCGTGACGCCCGCTTCGCGCGGGAGCAGGGCCTGGACGTCTCGCACGTCATTCCGAACGGCGCCGACGAGCGGGAATTCGGCCCGCCCGCGGATCCCGCGTTCCGCACGCGCCAGGGGATTCCCGAGGAGGACTTCCTCCTGCTGACGGTGGGGAGCCTTACCGGGGTCAAGGGGCATTGGGAGGTCCTTCAGGCGTTCGATCGTCTCGACCTCGGCGGCCGCCACGCGACGCTGCTGCTCGTCGGCGCGGCTCCGAGCGACCGCCGGCGCGGCATGCTCTCCCAGGTGAAGGGGATCGTGAAGAGCCTCGCCGGACGCTCTACGAGCGACGCGGATCCCGCTCGCGCCTGCCGCGCGCTCGCCTCCGATATCCAGCGTCGCTCGACGAACAAACGCGTTCTTCTCGCCGATCTCCCGCGGCCCGAGGTGGTCCAGGCCTTTCACGCGGCGGACCTCTTTGTCTTCGCGTCCCACATCGAGTACTCCCCCATCGTCCTGTACGAATCCTGTGCCGCGGGCACGCCATTCCTCTCCGTGCCCGTCGGCAACGCCGAGGAGATCGCCCGATGGACGGGCGGAGGCGAGATCTGCCGAGCGGCGACAGACGACCGCGGCTATACGCACGCCGATCCCGGGGTCCTCGCCGAGGCCATCGCCTCGCTCCTCCGCGAGCCCGCGAAGCGTCGCTCGCTCGGGGACGCCGGCCGCCGCGCCTGGAACGAGCGCTACACGTGGGGAACCGTCACGCAGAGCTACGAACGGCTCTTCCAGGGAGAGGGGCCCGTCCCATGAGGATCTTCTACGCGGCGGATTCGACGCCCAACTCCGCCTTCGCGTCCAGTCTGTGGCGCGACAACCTCTATCGCCCCCTCGTCGATCTCGGCCACGACGTGACGGAGTTCGATTACGACCTGAGCGAGGTCTACCGCAATCTGGACCCGTCCGACGCCGCCCAGAAGCGCTACATCGATCGAACGCGGCCGAGGACCAGCGCGGAGCTCTTGAGACAGATCGAAAGGGCCCATGCGCGCGAGAGGGTCGATCTGTTCTTCAGCTACTTCTACGACGCGTGCGTGACCCCCGAGACCATCGACGCCGTCCGCGCCATGGGCATCAAGACCATGAACTGGTTCTGCAACGGCGCGCACCAGATTCATCTCGTATCCCGGATCGCCCCGCGCTACGACTGGTGTCTCGTCCCCGAGTCGTTCCGCCTCGCCGACTACGCGGCGCTCGGTGCGCGGCCGATCCACTGCCAGGAGGCGGCGAACCCGGAGATCTACAAGCCCTACGACCTGCCCGTCGAGTTCGACGCGACGTTCGTGGGCCAGGCCTATGGGGAAAGGCCCGCCGCGGTGCGCTTCCTGAGAGATGCCGGCATCGACGTCCGCGTCTGGGGCCAGGGCTGGAGCGCGCTCGCCGGGATCGCGTCCGGAACGCGCCGCGGATGGGCCGGACGCCTGCGTTCGGCCCCCGGAATGATGATGACGCCCGAAGGGCGGCGGGCCGTGGCGCGAGCCGTCCGCCGGCGCCTCGCTCCCCCGGCCGGCGATGCAACGCCAGCCGCGACGCTGCCGGCGTCGATCGTCGGCCCTCCCTTGCCCGATCAGGAGATGATCCGCATGTACAGCCGCTCGCGGATCAATCTCGGATTCTCCGCTTGCGGCGATCCGGACCTGCTCAAGGAGCGGATCCTCCAGGTGCGCCTGCGCGACTTCGAGGTGCCGATGAGCGGAGGCTTCTACCTCGTCGAATACATGCCGGAGCTCGAAGAGTACTTCGCCGTCGGTAAGGAGATCGCCTGTTACTCGGATCTCCACGATCTGGCCGACAAGATCAAGTACTATCTCGCGCATGAGACCGAGCGTCAGGACGTGCGTCTGGCGGGTTTGAGACGGGCGCGGCGCGACCACACGTGGCAGGGCCGCTTCCAGCGCGTCCTGGAACAGGTCGGCCTACAGCCCGCGCGGAGCTCGTGCTCGTGAGCGCCAACGCGGGCATGCCGGCCATCCAGGCGCGCGGACTCGGCAAGCGCTACCGGATCGGGGCCCTCCGGCCCGGCCAGGTAACCTTGCGAGAGATGATCCAGGGTTTCGCGCGTGCGCCCTTCCAGGCGCTGCGGCCCCGGGCCCGGAAGGAGATCTGGGCACTGCGGAACGCGACCTTCGATCTTCATCCGGGAGAGGTCATCGGCATCGTCGGACGCAACGGCTCGGGCAAGAGCACACTGCTCAAGATCCTCTCGCGCATCACCGAGCCGACGGAGGGGCACGCGGACGTCTACGGCCGCGTCGGATCCCTCCTGGAAGTGGGGACCGGATTCCACAGCGAGCTGACGGGGCGCGAGAACATCTTTCTCAACGGGGCGATCCTCGGCATGTCGCGACGGGACATCGCGCGCGAGCTCGACGCGATCGTCGCGTTCGCCGCGGTCGGCCCGTTCCTGGAAACGCCCGTCAAGCACTACTCCAGCGGCATGTACATGCGCCTCGCCTTCGCCGTGGCGGCCCACCTGCGCGCCGACATTCTGCTCGTGGACGAAGTCCTCGCGGTGGGGGACGCGGCCTTCCAGAGGAAGTGTCTCGGAAAGCTCAGCGAGGAATCGTCCGAAGGACGCGCGATCCTCTTCGTGAGCCATAACATGGTCGCTGTCCAGTCGCTCTGCACCCGCGCGATCCTCCTGCGCGAGGGAATTATCTGCCGGGACGGAAAGCCCGCGGAGATCATCTCGGAATACCTGCGCGAGGACGCGGCCGAGGTGCTCGAGCAGTCCTGGGAGGATCGCGCCAGGGCTCCCGGCAACGAGGCGGTGCGCCTGCGCTCCGCCTCGGTCCGGCCGGTGGGCGGCTCCCCCAGGGATCCGATGGACGTGCGGACGCCCTTCCTCCTCGAGTTCGAGTTCTGGAATCTCAAGCCCGGCGCGCGCCTGAACCTCAGCCTCCATGTCTACGACGAGAAAGGCTCGCTGCTCTTCAACACGGCGCCCGTCGCCGAAACGCAATGGAACGGCTCGCCCTTCCCCGTCGGCCTCTACCGGAGCGTGTGCCACGTCCCGGGCGACCTCATGAACGACGGCACCTATCGCGTCGAGCTCCTGGTGGTGGAGGATCAGGCGAAGGTGCTCCATCGGGAGGAGCGGATCCTCGCCTTCGAGGTGCGCGATTCGAGCGAGCTGCGGGGCGACTGGCACGGGGAGTGGCCGGGCGCCATCCGGCCGAACCTGACGTGGACCACCGAGCGCCTGACCCCTGTCGAGGGGGCCTCCGCGGAGCGCAAGGCGCGCGGCCCGGCGGAGGCGTCATGAGGCGCGTCGTCATCATCGGCGCGGGAGGATTTGCGCGCGAGGTCCTGGATGTCATCGACGCGGCCAACGGCGTCCGGCCCTCGATGGAACCCGTAGGATGGATCGTGGACCGGCAGTATGCCGAGCCGGGAGCCGTCATCAACGACCTGCCCGTTCTCGGAGGCTTTGAGTGGCTCGCGGAGCACGCAGGGGAAGTGCATGCGGTCTGCGGCGTGGGCGCTCCCGAGCTGCGGCGCAAGCTCGTCGCGCGGGCCCGTGACGCGGGAGTCCCTTTCTGCAGCGTCATCCATCCGAACGCCGTCCTCACGAGATGGATTACGCTGGGGGACGGCGTCGTCATCACGGCGGGCTGCATCCTGACGAACAACATCCGCATCGGCGATCACGTGCACATCAACCTGGACTGCACGATCGGCCACGACGTCGTGATCGAGCCCTTCGTCACGCTGTCGCCCGGTGTCCACGTCTCCGGCAACGTGCACCTGGAGGAAGGCTCGGCCGTCGGTACGGGGACGAACATCATCGAAAAGAAGCGCATCGGCGCATGGTCCGTGGTGGGCGCCGGCAGCACGGTCGTTTCCGACGTACCCGCGAACTCCACCGTGGTCGGGGTTCCCGGAAAAACCATCAAGACGAGAGCGGACGGATGGCATCTGAACTGAAGGAGACCTTGAACGATCTCGCGGCCCTCGGGGGCGATCCCGCCTTCGCCGAGCCGTTGCACGTCGGGCGCCCCAACATCGGCGATCGAGAGCGGCTCTTCGAGCGCATCGGCGACATCCTCGACCGGCGGTGGCTCACCAACGACGGCCCGTACGTGCGGGACTTCGAGCGCCGCGTCGCCGATTATGTCGGCGCGAAACACTGCATCGCGATGTGCAACGCCACGGTCGCGCTGGAGATCGCCGTGCGCGGCCTCGAGCTGAAGGGCGAGGTGATCGTTCCGTCGTTCACCTTCGTCGCCACCGCTCACGCGCTTCAGTGGCAGGAAATCACCCCCGTCTTCTGCGACGTACATCCACGAACGCACTGCATCGATCCCGGAGTGATCGAGCGGATGATCACGCCGCGCACCACCGGCATCATCGGCGTGCATCTGTGGGGACGCGCGTGCGACATCGAGGCGCTCTCGGAGATCGCGCGCCGCCGGAACCTCAAGCTCCTGTTCGACGCCGCGCATGCTTTCGGCTGTTCGCACCGGGGCCGGATGATCGGCGGTTTCGGCGACCTCGAGGTCTTCAGCTTTCACGCGACGAAGTGCTTGAACACCTTCGAGGGCGGCGCGATCGTCACGAACAACGACGCTCTGGCCGCGAAGTTCAGGCTGATGAAGAATTTCGGCTTCGCCGGCTACGACAAGGTCGTCAACATCGGCACGAACGGGAAGATGAGCGAGGTCAGCGCGGCGATGGGGATCACGAACTTCGAGAGCCTCGATGCCTTCATCGCTCACAACCAGGCGAACTACCGCTCCTACCAGGAGGGTCTCGCGCGCGTTCCCGGGCTCGGCCTCGTCGCCTACGACCCGTCCGAGTCGAGCAACTATCAATACATCATCGTGGAGGTCGATGAGGCGAAGTCCGGCCTCACGCGCGACCAGCTGCAGCGCGTGCTCTGGGCAGAGAACGTCCTCGCCCGACGGTATTTCCATCCCGGCTGCCACCGCATGGAGCCGTACCAATCCTATTTCCCGCACGCGGGCTTCCTTCTCCCCGAGACGGAGCGCCTCTCCCAGAAGGTGCTGGCGCTTCCCACCGGCACGGGGGTCGGCCCCGATGAGATCTCGCGTGTGTGCCAGATCGTCCGCCTGGCTGTCGCCAAGGCCGAGTCGCTCCGCTCGCGGCTCGAGGACTCCCTCACGCCTCTGAAGCCGCACGACTGATGGATCTGGCTCGGCGCATCCTGAGGGCGATGGGGGTTCCCCCCGGGTCGGTGAGACGGCTGCCGAGGAATCTCAGGACCGAGGTCGTGCTGCAGCGAAAGGCGCTGCGCGAGCGCGCGCTGCTCAGGCGCGCGCGCGCTGAGGACAGGCTGCAGGCCCCCCCCTCCGGCGCGCCGCTCATCAGCGTCACGATACCGACCTTCAACCGGGGGGAGCTCCTGGCCGCCCGCACCCTGCCCTCCGTTCTCGCCCAGACTCATGCACCGATCGAGGTCGTCGTCGTCGGCGATCACTGCACGGACAGCACCCCTTCCCGGATCGCGGAAATCGGCGATCCGCGGATACGTTTCGTCAACCGTCCGGAGAGGGGGCGCTATCCGGAGGATCCGGTGTCACGGTGGATGGTCGCGGGCACGCCTGCCGTCAACCAGGCGCTCGATCTGGCGACCGGCCGCTGGCTCGCCTACATGGATGACGACGACGTCCTGCTGCCGCACCACATGACCGCCCTCCTCGCGTTCGCGCTGGAGAACGACCTCGAGCTCGCGTACGGCCGCTTCCGCTACGAGGCCTCGCCCGGTGCCTGGCAGGAAGGCGGCCGTCTGCCGTTCGGCAAGGAGAACGTCCCGCACTCCGCGGTCCTCTACCGCAGCTACCTGCGTCTCTTCAAATACGACACGCAGTGCTATCGACATCACCTTCCGGCGGACGCCGACCTGTGGGAGCGCATGAAGCGCGCGGGCGTGCGCGTGGGATTCCTGCCGGAGATCGTTTCGCTCCAGCCCTTGCGTCCTGGAGAGAGCGGCCTGAGCCTCAACGCGACGAACACCGTGCGCTGACGGGATCCTGCGTCCGCTGCCCGCGCCGCGCCCGCTCCGAAACGCTGTCCGCCCGGGATTCTCTCCGCGCCCGGTGCATCACCCCCGATTGAGTCGCTGGTAGAGCGCCGACCACGCTTCGAGATCCCATCGCAGAACCTGGCCTTCGTAGGCGTTCGCCGGCACGATCCCCGCGGTTTCCGCGTGGCGTCGCCGGGCTTCGGCCGCTTCGGCACGCGCCTCGCCGGCTCGACCCAGGCCGACCAGGGCGACCGCGCGCAGGCGCCGCGCTTCGAAAGAGTTCGGCTCGGCCTCGAGCGCCGCGTCGGCTTCCCGGAGCGCTGTTGCCGAATCACCCAGCGACTCGTGCATCCAGCCCCGTTCGAGGCGGGCCTGAGGACGCAAGGGGTCGAGCGCGGCGGCCGCGATGTAGTCCTCGTCCGCCATGCGCACCCAGTCGACGTTCCCTCCGCCCGATGCGAGGGCGGCCCGCGCGAGCTGCGCACGAATGAGACGATAGCGGGGATCGACGGGCTTGAGGATGCGCGCCTCTTCGATCGCTCCGAACCCGGCGGCCAGGTCCCCGGGACGCGGTGTCCGTCCTGCGAGGACCGCCTCCGCCAGCGCGGCCCGGTAATCGGGCTGCCAGGGGCTCCACCACACGGCGGAGGCGTAGCGCTCTCCGAGCCGGGGCCCCCCTCCCTGGAAGAGGGCGAAGGCGCGATACCCGAGATAGGGCGCTGCGACGAGGACGATCGCGGCCCAGAGGAGCAGCCCGTAATAGGGAACGAGTAGAACCCGGCGCGGCGCGCTCACCGGTGGAAGGATCGCTTCCCTGCCGACGGAGGCCGTCCCCGGCCGTCTCTCTTCTCCCCTCGTCGCGCTTCGCCCACGGGCGATGAGGATTCCCGCCAGCAGGGCGCCCGTGCAGGTGACCGCGGGACGCGCGGAGAGGTTCTCCACGGCCGCCTGCGTGAAGAGGCCCGCGAGCGCCGCCGCGAGGGCCGCTTCCACGGCGCCTCGTCCGCGGAGCGCGGCGCGGGCCCGGACGAAGATCAGCGCCAGCAGGGCCAGCGCTGCCACCGCGCCGAGGATCCCCGTCTCGGCGGCGACGCGGAGGTAGTCGCTGTGCGTCGCTTCGACGTGCTTGGCGAACCGAACGGGCCAGTCCGCGCGCGCGAGGTCGAAGGGCGCCGTGACCCAGGTGAAGCCCCCGGGCCCCACGCCGAGCCAGGGATGCTCGCGCGTCACGCGAAGCGCCACCGACCACAGCCCCAGGCGGTCCCAGCGGTAGGGATCGTGGGAGACCGCGAAGCGGTACGCGATGAGGGTCCCGGCGCACGCCAGGACCCCGAGCGCGAGCCCGACGACGGCGGTCTGGATGCGGGGCGCCATCGTGCGGCGGCGCAGCGCGAGATAGACCGCGCCTCCGGCGACCATCGCGAGGAACGCGCCGCGCGATGCCTGGAGCAGAGACGCTCCCAGCGCCAGGCCCGCGAGGATGGAGCCCCCCAGCGCCCACCCGCGACCCGCCTCATGGCGCGTGCAAATCCACGCGATCGCCGACCAAAACGCGAGGAGCAGGTACGCGGCCGCCTGGTCGGAGTTGAGCAGCGTTCCCGGGCCGCGGGTCGTAAACCCGCTCGCCGCCCACGCGCCCACGATCGCTACGGCCTGCGGGAGGCCGCACAGCGCGATCGCGCCGAGCAGCGGACGGATCCCTGCCGGCTCCGCGCGGACCATCGCCTCCACGGTGACAAGAGTGCCGAGCACGACAGCGAGGTCCCAGACCGCCAGGAGGGATCCGTAGCGGTAACCGCCGAGCGCGCCCGCAAGCGCGGCGGTGCCGAGGGAAAGCCCTGCGGCCCACGCGAGCCGCCGGTCGGCGCGCCACACGAACGGCGCCGACGCGGCCAGGGCGGCGAGGAATACGAGATGGGCGACGAGGAGCCCCTGCGGCGAGCCGCTCCCTTCGCGAAAGGGCAGCACGAGCAGGAAGATCGCCCAGGGGGCGAAATGCCACGAGAGGCGAGCGCTCAACGGGCGCCCTCCGGCGGGGGCGTGAAGAGCTTCTCCTGAAGGTCTTCGAGGTCCCGGCGGTACTCCTCTTTCAAGGGATAGAGCGCGGCCGCCCGCGCAAGCTCGACCCATCCCTGCGCCGGATGGCCCCTCAGGAGCTCGATCCGCGCAATCTCGTTCCTGCGGTACGCGGTCTGCGGATCGAGCCGTACCGCCGCTCGCGCCTGCTCCAGCGCATCGTTCAAAAGGTCGCGCCCGGAAGCGGGGTCGGCAGCCTGGGCGCGCGCGGCGAGGAGCGCCGCGAGATTCCCCCGCGGCTCGGGGTCCAAGGGATCCCAGCGAACGGCGCGAGCCAGGAGGGAGCCTTCCTGGCCGCTTCCGACCTCGTGAGCGAAGGCTGCGCGCTCGCGCGAAAGATCCGAGACCCCCGAGCGGACGAGGAAGAGACCGGTGATGACGGACACCGCAAGCACGACCGCATGGGCCAAGGTCCATCGCGTCCCCGGCGCGGGCGAGTCCGGCGCGCGGGCTTCCTCGGGCGGAGCCGCCGCAATCGCGCAGGACAGCACGAAGAGCGCGCCGACCGCGGGCTGGTAGAAAGTGAAATCCACGAGGTTGTGCAGCAGGAACGCGAGAGCACCGACGCTCGCAGCCATACCGATCCCCGCGCCCCGCGCGCCGTTGCGCACGAGCGCACCCGCTGCGAGCGGAAGGAGCACGAGGAACGGAAGAACCCCGATTCCGAGCTCGGCGATGAGCTGCAGGTAGGTGCAGTGCGCGTAGCGCGACTCGTTCATTCCATTGCGGCGGTAGGCGGGGAACACCTGTCCGAACGTACCCGGACCCGTGCCCGCCAGCGGATGGTCCTCGATCATCTCCGCCGCCACGGCCCAGTTGCCCGTGCGGTACGTCAGGGGCCTGTCTTCGGGCCCCGGCGCGGGGAGCAGCCGCGACCGCACGAAGACCCCGCCCGCCACCAGGAGCACCGCGAGGGCCAGGCCGGCCGCGAGCCCCCGCCCGCCCCGTCTGGGGCGCACCCAAGAGGCGGCCAGAACGATCGCCGCCGCTGCCGCGAGCGCGATCCAGGCGCCCAGTGAAATGGACCAGACGAGCGCCACGCTCTGAAGGAGGGCGGCGGCGATCCACGCAAGCCGCTTTCTTCCCGCCGCCGCGAGCGCGAGCGCCAGCGTGAGAGGGAGTGTGATCGCCAGCGCGCCTCCCAGAGAGGCCGGGAGCAGGAAGGGGCCGAACACGCGGCCTGATCCGAGCCGCGCGAGGACCAGTGCTCGGAGCTCGGGGGCGAGCCCCTCCGCCGAACGCGCCTGTGAAGCGAACCCGGAGACGCCCTGCCAGATCGCGTCGAGAGCCGCGACGAGCCCGATCCCCGCGCCCAGGCTCGCGAGCAGACGGACGCCTCCCCGAGCCCGCGCCGTCGCCGCCAGGGAAAGGCCTACGATCGCGAGGAAGGTGGCGCGCGCGAGCACGATGCCGCTCGCGTGAGGCGCGCGGCCGTAGGCAAGGCTCAATCCCACCACCGGCAGGAGCAACCCCGCGAACGGAATCGACGCGGCGAGGATCCGCTTCGAGTCGAGCCGCGGGAGCATCAGCGCGGTCAGAACCAGCAGCACGCCGGCGCCGGCGGCCGCTTCCGGATGGATCTCGATGGGATGAAGGGCGCTGAGGACGACGAGTGCGAGCGCAGCCAGCGATCCGATGAAGAGATCGCGATCGATGGGATCCCCCTCTCGCGAACGCCCCGCCGGCCGCCGCCTTCCGAAGCGGCCGTCACGGTCCACGGCCGCCGGCGACCCTTCGCGGCCGGCGGTGTGGGGCCTTCGCCTAGCCCTCGGGCGAGGCGACGAACAGACCGTTGCTCAGGATGATGTCACGATCGAACTGGAAACGCGTACTGTAGCTCACGTCGGCGCCGTCGACGCCGTCCTTCCCGTACGAGGCGATGGTGTAGCTGTCGACGTTGTCGGTCGCGTAGGAGTAGGCGTGCTTCCAGGCATCGGCGCTGGGAAGCACGCTCGTCTGGTAGGGGATCAGGAGGAGCACGAGCTGCGCCATGGTATTGCCGTTCGCAGGGTAATGACCGGTGTCGGCCCTGTAGATCTCGAGAGCCTTGGAGATCGATCGCATGTCGGACATGGTCGCGCGCTGCTTCGTGCGGTCGAAGGCGTCCGTCAGGGAGAGGATGGCGATCGACATCAAGACCGCGAGGATCGCCACGACGACCAGCACCTCGACGAGGGAGAAGCCGCTCTCCTCTGCCCGGCGCGTCTCTCGATCGTGACGGTGAACCTGTGGCTCTTGCATGACCGTCCCTTCCCTGTCGTGGAGTCCGCGGAAACCCGGGTGGCGACGCACGGTCTCCGCGGCGAACGAAAAAAGGGCGGCGGCCCCATCGGAGACCGCCGCCCTGGCGTGTCGTACGAGAAGAAGAACTAGGTCTGGATGCCCGAGGGGTACGCCGTGAACTGACCGACCTGGAACACGATGTCGCAGTTGAAGTCCTGCGTCTGGCCGGAGTTGCCGTTCTTCGAGCCGTCCTTGCCGAGCGAGCGGACCGTGTAGCCCGAGCCGCCGGCGGCCGAGCCGTACTGGATGTTCCAGTTCCAGCCGTCCTTGTCCGGGACCACCTTGATGTACGTGGGGGTCAGGTTCGCGGAGATGCCGGTGACGGCGCCCTGCGTCGTCTGGACCGGGTAGAAGTTGTTGTCGATCGAGTACTCCTCACAGGACGTACCGACCGAGCGCATGTCGGCCATCGTCCTCTTCTGCTTCGAGCGATCGATTGCGTTGAGCAGGTTGGGGATGGCGATCGCCGCGATGATGCCGATGATGGCCACGACGATCAACAGCTCGATGAGGGTGAAACCACTATCCTTGCGCATTGGGTGAATCTCCTTTCGGGATTCCTAAGAGCAAGGCAGGTGCCAGGGCGATGACACATTTGAAAGCCTCACAACCCCTGCAAACACGGGCGTTATGCAGATGAGGGCCTCTTCGTGGGGTGCTCCGGGGGTGCGTGAGCGAGACAAGGATTGGGCCTGCATGACGAGAAGTGTCAACGGGGCGCGGGAAACACGGGATGTCCCGAGGGCCGGATCGCGGAGCCGCGCAGGGCGGTGAACAGATCCTCCGCCCTTTGGCTCGGCGGCGTCTCTTTCACGCGGCGCTCCGCCTCCGCGAGGGCCTGCGACGCGAACGCCGGATCGTGCGCGGCCTTCTCGAGCACGAACGCGGCGTCCTCCGGATTGAGGACGCGATACTCCGCGCGATCCACCCAGGGCTGTCCCCCGCTCCCGCGCCTCACGAAGACCATGGCGGTATCGTCGAAGTAGACCAGCGCCCACTCGGCCGACGGAAAATAGACCGCCGAGAACGCCCTGCGGACGCGCCGCGGGGATTCCTGCGGAGACGCCGGCGGCAGGAGGAAGCTCACCATCCCCGCCTCTCCTTTGTCCTTGAGGATCGCGCCGTCGATTCCGTGCTCGGAGAGGAGGCGTTTCCAATCCTGGAAGGACGCGCCGCCCGCCCCCTCCTCAGGGTGCTGGATGCGTCCCATCCGCCGGAGGAGGCTCTCGTAGAGCTCGTTGCGGCCGTCGATGAAGACCTGCCCCGGCGGGTAGAACCGCCAGACGAGATAGCCGCCGAACGCCACGTCGTTGAACAGACGCAGGCCGGGGGCCTCCCGCGCGATGCGCTCGCAGGCGTCCACGGGGAAGTGCCGGGACGCGAGCCCGCTCTCATGGATCGCCGCGACGCCCGGCGCGTGGGCGGGGACGAACGCGACGGCGGCGCCGGCGAGCGCCGCGACGGCGGCCGCCCGGCCCGAGAGCGCCG